>Ga0187875_10000587_pt1 | contig 29825 bp, 22 predicted proteins | sample June2016WEW_17_1_2_FD_132978 | JGI IMG/M metagenome (GOLD analysis project Ga0187875, IMG submission 132978) | Peatland microbial communities from SPRUCE experiment site at the Marcell Experimental Forest, Minnesota, USA - June2016WEW_17_10 | ecosystem: Environmental > Terrestrial > Soil >...
AAGATGATCAAGCAGGTGATCCTCGATATGGAGAATCAACTGCTCCAGGTGAAAACCCAGGTGGCGATTTCGATCGCCGACCAGCACGTGCTGGAGAAGAAACTCAAGGAAAGCGAAGACAACGACGGCCAGTGGATGCGCCGCGCGGATATGGCCCTCGACCAGCACGACGACAAGTTGGCCCGCACCGCGGTGGAGCGCGCGATGACCTACCGCGCCACGGCAGACAGCTTCCGTCAGCAGGTGGAAGATCAGAAAACGCAGGTGGAGAACCTGAAAGGCGCGCTGACCAAGCTGCAACAGAAGCTGGTGGAGGCGCAAGCCAAGAGCGACATGCTGATTGCGCAGCACCGGCGCTCGCGCGCGCTGGGCAAGGCCACCCAAGCGGGGCTGAATATGGGCGATGAATCCAAGACCGCTGCCTTCGACCGCATGAAGAACAAGGTGCAGCACAGCGAAGCGACCGCGCAAGCCACGGCCGAACTGATGGCCGACAACGTCGAGGACCAGTTCAAGGCCATGGAGAAGCACGACGAAATCGACCGGCTGCTGGCCGAGTTGAAGGCCAAGCGCAAGGCCGGGTAACCATCAATTCGCAGGGCGAAAATGGATCGCGTCCCGGCGCCCACAATGGCGCGCCGGGCGAGCAAAAGCCTGTAGTCTGTCCGTTCCGCCCTGCCCAAACAGGAACCTCATTTATGACTCGAGACACGAAGTTTATGACGCATGATGCGAAATTCGAGTGGTGGATTCTGGCCGCGATCGGCCTCGGCCTGGTGGTGATCCTGGTGGGAGGCAACCACTGGATTTCGGGCGCGGTCATGATCGTATTGTTGATCCGCGCGTATCCGCAGCGATATGTCACCACGCCGGAAGGGCTGCTGATCCGAGCCGGTCTGGCCAACCGGCTGATCCCTTACCGGGCGATCACCTACATCGGCGAGGATGCGGAAAACGCGGCGCCGCTGCCGCTTTCAGCCGAAACGGTTAAAATCGAGTGCGGGCCGCACTGCGAGATCTGGCTGGCCCCGGAAGATCCGTCGATGTTTTTCCAGGATATGGCGCGGCATACACCGCACTTGCGGCGTTGCGGGCAGGCGCTGAGAAAGGTGTGGGCATAGCGGCGCCCGGTAACGCCGGCGGTCTTTGCCGCCGGTGTTTTCCGATGGTGAGCGACGTAGAGTTATGCAGAAGCTGTTTCACTTCGATTCGCCGGCCGAAGTCTACCGGGCCGATGCCTGCGTGTTGACCTGCTTTGACGCGCGTTTCGAGCTGGTGGTGCGGAAATTCCTGCGGCGCCGGGGCGTGGCGATCTACGACCAGATCAAGATCCCCGGCGCCGCCAAGGCGCTTGCCGCGCCGGCTGGCGAAGGCGACCGCGACTTCGTGCTGCGCATGGTGGCTACTTCGATGGCGCTCCACGGCTCGGCCCGGATGATCCTGACCGGTCACAACGACTGCGGCGCTTACCTGGGCCTTCCGCCGGAAGAGGTGATCGCCGGCATAGCATGCGCCGCCGGCGTGATCCGCGCCGCGCAGCCCTCGCTCGCCGTAGAATGCTACTTCTTCGACTTCGACGGCGTGTACCAGGTGTAGCCGTGGCGCGGGCCGTCAGGCCTGCAGAGCCGAGAGTCATCTCGGCTTTTCTTGGTTTCCCCATTGCAGCGTCGGACACCCTCGCGTGGGCGTGCGACACGGAAGTGGGAACTCTGCGCCCGGCTTTGTATCAGGGCACCGGCTTCAGCCGTGCCGCAACACATCGATAGCCAAAGGCTTTAGATGGAAGCCACTGGAGCTTTCGTGCGGGCAGGGGCTGAAGCCCACGCCTTTCTTGCCATCCATCGGCACGGCTGAAGCCGTGCCCTGATACGAAGCCTCCTGGGAGAGGGGCTTTGCGTACCCCTACGCTCGGATTCGAGCGAATTCATTAGCAATGGATGGTTTCGCCTTACCTGTGTCGCGCACACCCTCGCGTAGCACGCGTAGCCTGAGGCCCAAGCCGCGCTATCATGGTTGCAGGGATGGGCGTCCAGTGAAACGGCCACGGTACTTGTTGTCCCTCCGGCCGTCTAACATTATGTGGAGCGCGCTTGGAGAGCTGTCTGCTGAAATCGTCCTTGGCCGCCGGGTAAGAAAATGAACATTAGAAAAACAGTTGGGATTACGTTGATGGCGGCCTTAATCGGGTTCGCGGCGTGGGTCGGAGTGTCTGCCGGCCGCGTGCAGGCGGCCTCGCAGGGCGAGGATCTGGACCGCACCATGCGCTCGGTGGCCTCGGTGTTCGCGCTGGTGGAAAAGAACTACGCGGATCCGGTGTCTTCGGAAAAGGCCTTTTACCAGGGCGCCATTCCCGGCATGCTGCACACTCTCGACCCGCACTCGGTGTTCGTCGATCCGGCCGAGTATCGCGAGATGCAACGGCGCCAGCGGGCGCAGTATTACGGGGTGGGGATGGAGATCAGCATGGATCAGGCCCGCGTGGTGGTGATACGCCCGTTCCCGGGCTCGCCGGCGTCGCGGGCGGACCTGCGCCGCGGCGACGTGATCGTGGCCGTGGACGATAAAGACACCACCACCATGGAGTCACCCGCCGTGGCCGACCTGCTGCGTGGAGATCGCGGCACCCATGTGCGGGTTTCGGTGCGGCGCGAAGGCGTACCGGATCCGATCACGGTTGACGTGATCCGCGGCGCCATCGAAACCACCTTTGTGGACGCGTTCTGGTGGAAGCCGGGCATCATCTATCTCAGCATCGGCAGCTTTGAGGCGCAAAACGTCGCCAAGGACGTAGAAGACGACCTGGCCAAACTGGGCGAACAGAATGCCTCCGGACTGATTCTGGACTTGCGCGACAACCGCGGCGGCCTGGTCAACGAAGCCGTAGCGGTGGCCGGCCGTTTCCTGCGCGACGGCCAGATGGTGGTCTCCCACCATGGCCGCGCCGAAGCCGAGCAATCGTTCCGCGCCCGGGCCGTCGCCGCCGCCCAGCACTATCCAATGGTGGTCCTGGTGAATGGCGATTCCGCTTCCGCCTCCGAGATTGTCGCCGGCGCCCTCCAGGATCACGACCGCGCCTGGGTGATGGGTGACACCACGTTTGGCAAGGGCCTGGTCCAGCAGCAGTTTCCGCTCAACGAGGGCGCCGCCCTGCTGCTCACCATCGCTCACTATTACACTCCCAGCGGCCGCCTCATTCAGCGCGATTACACGCATGAGTCGTTTTACGACTACTACACGCAGCACCATACCGACACCCAGAATCAGGACGACCTGAAGACCACCGACAGCGGACGCAAAGTGTACGGCGGCGGCGGCATCACCCCCGATGAGAAGTATCCCAATCCCCACTACACTCTTCTGCAGCGCCGTTTGGGACTGGCATGGCCGCAGGGAGTCTCGGTTTACTACCGCTTCGGCAACGTCTACTTCAACGGCGCCAAGCCCACGCTGCCCGTGGGCTGGCAGGTGGATGACGAAACCTTGAACCGTTTCAAGGCCTTCCTGAGAACGCAACAGGTGGTATTCACCGACGCCGATTTCGACGCCTGCAAGGATTGGCTGAAGGAGCAGATCCGCTGGGAGCTGTATTTCCGCGCCTTCAACAAGGACACTGCGGACCGCGCCCGCTGGCTGGAGGACCCCGAGATCAAGAAGGCCGCCGACAGCATGCCACGCGCGCAATCCCTGATGCAGCAGGTGGAGCGCGTGCTGGCCCAGCGCGGCGCTCGCAGCTAAGGCGGCCCTGAACGCGCAAGGTCTCTCGGCGATGACTCATCGTTTACCGACGCCGCCCTCCGGCGGCGTGATATGGCGTCGCTTTCGAGAAAAGTCGAACCGATGACGACCGGCCCAACCGATGTGTCAGGCACCAGCGGAGCGGCAACGGCAGCCGGAGGCGCTATCCCCGGCCCGCGCCGGAGGCCCCGGTTCGCTCTTTCCCGGACCGACTGGTTGGTGCTGCTGGCGGTGGCGATCGTCTGCGGGCTGGCCGCTTTCATCGGAGTCCCGGTCCTTCGCGAGTTCGGGCACGACCTCTTTTCCGTCCTGGGCAGCTCGTATCGCGTAAACCGGGGGCAGATCCCGCACCGCGACTTTCCTAGCGCGTTTGGCCCGGTCTTTTATTTGATTGTGGCCGGTGGGTTGGCGCTCTCCGGATTGCGGCCGGCGGGCATCGGCTATGCCAACGCCGTATTCGGCGCCGTGATCGGGCTCTGGACTTACGGAATCGTGCGCGGGCGCGTGGCGGCCGCCGGCGCGCTCCTGCTGGCCGTTTACGCGGCCTTGCTGATCGCCGCTCCGTTCGCGCTTGGGTACAATCCGCTGGCATTCACCTACGGCATGCTCTACAACCGTTACGGCTATGGGCTGCTGGGAGTGATTGTGGTGGAATGCGGGCTGCAGGCGTTGCGGCGGCCCGAAGCGGAGGGGCCGGGCATCGGCCGCGGGTTCTCCGCCGGTGTGGCGTGGGCGCTGCTGGTGTTTCTGAAGATCTCCTACGGGGTGGCGGCCGCCCCTTTCCTGCTCCTCTGGGTGTGCTGTGGCACTGGCCGCCGGCGGCGCGTGCTGGCTTTGTGCGGCGGGTTTGGCGCTACGGCCGTTATTGTGCTGGGCTACCTGCGCTTCGACCTTGCCGACATGTTTCGCGATCTGACATACGCGGCGAGCGGGCGCGCGGCCAGTTGGCGGCCGGCGTACATGCTCCGCCCCGTGGTGGTGATGGAGAGCATTCCGCTGCTGCTGCTGGCGGTGTTGTTGACGGCCGGGACCGGCGAGGCGGCCTTTCCGTGGCGGCGGCTGCGCGTGTGGTGGTTCGTTCTGGCGGCGATTGGCGTGGGCGGACTCCTGCTGACCACCAATCACCAGGCGATGTCGCTGCCGCTCGACGGATTCGCCGCTGTCTTGCTGGTGGACGCCGTGGTGCGGCGAGAGGCCCGCGGCAGCCGGTCGCGCTGGCTACCGGCGATGTTCCTGGGAACCTTGTGCCTGCTGCCGCTCACCGCGATGAGCGGCGTATCTCTAACGGCCGCAGCCTGGGAGCGTTATCGCGGTCAGGAAGCGCCGCCCGTGCGCGTCCGCTCGGCGCGGGGCGCATCCCTGGTTTTTGCCCCGGTTCTGGCCAACCTGACCACCGAGACCGGTGGCCCCGCCTACGCGGAAACCTTGAACGACGGAATGGATCTGATCCGTACCCACGCGGCGCCGGGCGAAGGCGTGCTCGCCATCGATCAGTTCAATCCGTTCAATTACCTTCTCGACCGCCCCACGCCACGGGGAGGCATGGCCATTGCCACGTACTACATGGCGTTCACCGAAACCGCGCATCCGAGCGACGACCGCTATTTCGGCGACGCCCGCTGGGCACTGGTGCGCAAGTACAGCCGGACGGCCCAGGATTTCCCGATCGAGGATTTCGAGATTCATGGCCTCGTCAAAACCTACCAGCCGGGGCTCGAACAGCGCTTCCGTCTGGTCGAGGAGACCGGGCACTGGAGCCTCTGGCGCCGCAAGTGACCGCGCGCCCCAGCTACGGTGTGCCGGTTCCCGGCTGAATCGGATCCTGTAGCCGGCAAATCAGCAACTCGCGTTGGTAAATGATCTCCGGCGGCAGGTAATCGCGCAGGCCCATCAGCCATTTCTCCTGCTCCATCACCTCGGCGTGCCATGCCTCGCGGTCGAACGCCTGCAGGTAATCGAACTTCTCGCGCGGATAATCGAGCCCCTTCCAATCGATGTCGTCGTAGCTCGGCATCCAGCCGATCGCCGTTTCCCTGCCCAGCGCGTGGCCGTGCACCCGGTCGATCATCCAGCGCAGAATCCGCAGGTTCTCGGCGAATCCCGGCCACAGGAATTTTCCATTCGCGTCCTTGCGAAACCAGTTGACGCGGAAGATGCGCGGCAGTTCGCTCAGCGAATGCTGCATGGCGATCCAGTGGCGGAAATAGTCGCCGATGTTGTAGCCGCAGAAGGGCAGCATGGCCATCGGGTCGCGGCGGACACGGCCCACCGCTCCGGCGGCCGCGGCGGTGGTTTCCGACCCCATGGTGGCTCCGGCATACACGCCCGCGCTCCAGTTGAATGCCTGGTACACCAGCGGCGTGGTGTCGGCGCGCCGGCCGCCGAAAACGAAGGCGCTGATCGGTACCCCGTTCGGATTCTCCCAATCGGCATCGATCGACGGGCATTGCGACGCCGGAGCAGTGAAGCGCGCATTCGGATGCGCCGCCGGGGCGCCGGTTTGCGCGGCGATCTCCGGCGTCCACTTGTTCCCTTGCCAGTCCTGGCATTCGGCCGGCGGCGTCTCCGTCATACCCTCCCACCACACTCCGCCTTCGGGCGTGAGGGCGACGTTGGTGAAAATGGTGTTCCGCCGGAGCGTCGCCATGGCGTTCGGATTGGTTTTCACGGACGTTCCGGGCGCCACGCCGAAGAATCCCGCTTCGGGGTTGATGGCGCGCAGGCGGCCATTGGCGTCGGGTTTAATCCAGGCGATGTCGTCGCCCACCGTCGAGACCTTCCAACCTTCCATTCCCTTTGGCGGAACCAGCATGGCCAGGTTGGTCTTGCCGCAGGAACTGGGGAAGGCGGCTGCGATATACGTCTTTTCGCCTTGCGGACTCTCAATGCCGACGATCAGCATGTGCTCGGCCAGCCAGCCCTCGTCGCGCGCGATATTGGATGCGATGCGCAGCGCGAAGCATTTCTTCCCCAGCAGGGCGTTGCCGCCATAACCAGAGCCATACGACCAGATCTCGCGCGTCTCCGGGAAGTGGACGATATATTTCGTCGGATTGCAGGGCCACGGGACGTCCTTCTGGCCCGGAGCCAGCGGCGCGCCCACGGAATGGAGGCAGGGCACCGCGCGCTTCCCGTCTCTTCGCATGGCTTCCAGGACCCCATCGCCGATGCGCGCCATGATCCGCATGTTCACCACCACGTATGGCGAATCCGTCAGCTCAATGCCGTACTGCGCCATAGGCGATCCGACCGGTCCCATGCTGAAGGGCAGCACGTACATCGTGCGGCCGGCCATCGACCCCTGGAAGAGCGCCTTCAACTTGTGCCGCATCGCGATCGGATCTTCCCAGTTGTTGGTCGGGCCGGCGTGGTCCTTCGAGAGCGAACAGACGAAGGTGCGGGATTCGATGCGCGCCACGTCGCTCGAGTCCGACCGGGCGTAATAACAACCGGGCCATAGCTGCTCGTTCAGCTTGAGGAGCGTGCCGCTCTCCACCATCTGGGAGCAAAGCTCGGCGTTCTCCTCCGCGGAGCCGTCCACCCAATGAATGGCGGCAGGCTGCGTGAGTTCGGCGGTCTTCTCGACCCACCGTAACAGGTGGGGGCTGTGGCTGGGCGGCTGGGAACGATCTGTGGCGGTCAGCATGGCGTTGGCGAAACGGAACGACGTTCGTCTGCGGCCGGGCTGGAGCAGGGCGGTAAGTCCGGCTCTCGAAACCCGGAATGACAACTTGGCTGCTCCGCGGCGAACGGGGCGCTGCGAGCCGGCACGCCGGAGTGCCGCGCTTGGGCGGACCCGCCAAGCTGCCTTCGGTCCAGTTGCGGGTAATCACGCTTCTGTAACCTTGGGATGTTTAGAATAGCACGCTTTGAGGCGCGAGATTCCGGCAGGACATGCAAGCGGTCGCGCGACGCAAGAATGCTGGCCTGTTGTGCTGCGAGGCAATCCGCTTGTATGTGGGCGTACAGGTATGCAAGGCTGGCGGCCGCCAGCCTGGAGGGCAAAAGGCAAGCCGTGTGGAATCTGGTTGCTTCCTGCCGGCCACGGAACGGGGCGGAAGGCTGTTGGCGACGAACCTCTTTCGCCCCGTTCCGGGGCTTGTCCTCACTGCCGACCATCCCGACGGCTCGCGCCGTGGGCTATTATCTTTCGCTCCTTACGGAGCTTAAGCGCTGACGTTGGGAAGAGACCCACGTTTTATGCCGTGCCCCATACGCTGGCGGGTTGGATATTGAGGAGGGAAACGAAGCCTATTTCGATCGCGGAAAGCAGTGAGCCACCGAGGAGCGCGGATAGGTCTAGTCTTTTCAACCCGCGCTGATCGGTGGCTCATCGAGAGGCTTTGGCTTTCTGCGGGCAAGCCAAAGGAGCGAACTGCCTACTGCGCCTGCGGAGCGCCCGTGCGCGGGCCGCGGCCCTGGCTCACGGTGTAGTCGGCTGGGGCCTGGAACAGCGCGGCATCGGGCTCGGCGCGTGTGATATTGGTGAGCTGTGTCACGGTGGTGCCAAAACGCGGATCGCTGATTTTGACCATCACCGGCACCTTGAGATCGCTGGCGGTCCATGTTTCCCGAACTTGCTGAATCGGTTGGGAGTTGCCCATCGCCCCGGCCGCAATCGTGCGCGTGAAGCGGGTCCCGGTCGCCACTACGCCGTTCAGCGTTTGGGTACCCAGATCTTCCTTCACCAGGTTGGCCGACCCCTCATGAACGCGCTGGCCGCCAGCCGTCCGTGCGTTCGCTTCGCCGGCCGTGCGTTGCCGCATCGGCATTTCGGAAACGGTCTTGGCCCGCGGATTCAGTCTGCGCACCACCTGGGCCACCGGATCGGAAATCGTCACCGTGGTTCGGCTCTCTCCGTTAGGTCCGCTCCAGGTGGTCTCTTCGCGCACCCGCCCCTGACTATCGCGGAACAGGTTGGTAGTTTCCTGCCGCTGGATGACGTTGCCGTTGGCCAGAGTCTGCTGGTGCGTGGTGGTTTGGACAGCCGAAAACGGCACGCCGGTCACCGTGGCGCCGCGCAGCAGGCTCGCTCCCGCCCCCTCAAATCCGGGTCCGCCAAAACGGCCGCCGCGCGGCCCCTGGGCCAATAACGCGCCACTGGCCAGCAACGCGATTACAATTGCTTTTCTCATCTGCTTTCAAGACCTCCACTCAATAGAGGATTGCGCGGAGACGGTGGAAAGTTCCCTAAAGAAAACCCGAGTCCTTGTGGGAATCCGGGGCAAACGAGGCAGCACCGCTCCCTTCGGTCGCGGCTCCGTTTCGAATGCTATCGGAGCCGCGACCGAAGGGAGCGGTAATGCGGCAACTGAACCGGCTGCTTCGCGGGTGGAAGCTAATCTTCGCCGGCGATCTTCACCAGGCTTTCCCCGGGCTGGCCATTCAGCACGGCGTCGGCGTCTTCCTTTGTGGGAATCCGGGCTAAACGAGGCGTGACCGCTCCCTTCGGTCGCGGCTCCGTTCGAATTGCCGCGACCGAAGGGAGCGGTAATGCGGCAACTGAACCGGGAGCTTCGCGGCGGTACCTAATCTTCGCCGGCGATCTTCACCAGGCTTTCCCCGGGCTGGCCATTCAGCACGGCGTCGGCGTCTTCCGCGGTGAAGGATTCCACCTTGGCCGAGATGTTCATCGAGCAGAATTTGGGCCCGCACATCGAGCAGAAGTGCGCGTCCTTGAAGCCCTCCTCGGGCAGGGTTTCGTCGTGCATGGAGCGGGCGGTTTCCGGGTCGAGCGAAAGCTCGAACTGGCGGTTCCAGTCGAAGCGGTAACGGGCGCGGGATAGCTCGTCGTCGCGGTCGCGCACGCCCGGCCGCTTGCGCGCGACGTCCGCGGCATGGGCGGCGATTTTGTACGCGATGATACCGGCCTTGACGTCTTCCCGGTTGGGCAGGCCCAGGTGTTCCTTGGGCGTCACGTAGCAGAGCATGGAGGCCCCGTACCAGCCGATCATGGCCGCGCCGATCGCCGACGTGATGTGATCGTAGCCGGGTGCGATATCGGTGACCAGCGGCCCCAGCGTGTAGAAAGGCGCCTCGTAGCAGAGCTCGTTTTCCTTCTGCACCTGCAGCTCGATCTGGTCCATCGGGATGTGGCCGGGTCCCTCGATCATCACTTGCACATCGAACTCCCAGGCCTTCTTGGTCAGCTCGCCCAGCGTCTTCAGCTCCGCGAATTGCGCTTCGTCGCTCGCATCGGCAACGCTGCCGGGACGCAGCCCGTCGCCGAGCGAAAAACTCACGTCGTGCTTTTGAAAAATCCGGCAGATGTCGTCGAAACACTCATAGAGAAAATTCTGCTTGTGGTTCTTCACCATCCACTCGGCCAGAATGGAGCCGCCGCGGCTGACGATGCCGGTGACGCGCCGCGTGGTGAGCGGAATGTGCTGCACCAGCACGCCGGCGTGGATGGTCATGTAATCCACGCCCTGCTCGGCCTGTTCCTCGATCACGTCCAGCATCACTCGCGCGGTCAGGTCTTCCACCCGGCGCACGCGCGATAGCGCTTCATAAATCGGCACGGTGCCGATGGGCACCGAAGACGCGCCGATGATGGCTTTGCGGATGGCCGGAATGTCGCCGCCGGTGGAAAGATCCATCACCGTATCGGCCCCGTATTTCACCGAGTCGCGCAGCTTTTCGAGCTCGCCCTCCACGTCGGAAACCACCGAGGAGTTGCCGATATTGGCGTTGATCTTGCACTTGGAGGCGATCCCGATCGCCATCGGCTCCAGGTTGGGGTGGTGGATGTTGGCGGGAATAATCAGGCGTCCGCGCGCCACCTCGGAGCGCACCAGTTCGGGCGGCAGGCTTTCGCGCTGCGCGATAAAGTGCATCTCTTCGGTGATATGTCCCTGGCGGGCATAATACAGTTGCGTGCGGATTTTGTCGTTCTTACGTTTGGCTACCCATTCACTGCGCATCGACAGCTCCCCTCAAGTGCGCGGACGCGGCTGGAACGCCGTTCGCACGGCGCGGCCAGAGGCGTCCGCGGTTTCCCAGCGGGTCAACCCCGCGCCGGATTATTTCTTCTTCTTCGGCTTCTTGACTTCCTTCTTGGGGCTCTTATCTTTAGCCATTGATCCTCCCTTATGACTGAGATTATAACCGTTATGGCGGCGCGCGCAGCGAAAAAGGTTCACTACGCGTACGCGGTAACGCCGGCGGTCTTGCCGCCGGTGTAGTTGACGTTGTGACGACCCCCGAAAAACACCGGCGGCAAAGACCGCCGGCGTTACCGAAGGCAGGCCACGCACCGGTGGCAAAAGACCGCCGGCGTTAGCGAAAGCAGGCCGGGCTGCTCTACAATGGAGATATCGACAGAGCCGACAGTTGGAACTTGCTCAGGCCGCGGCCGCCGCTTCACGGGGAGCCGCTTCATTCCCATGCGCGATAAATTTCACGAAGAATGTGGCGTGGTCGCCATCTATGGCCACCCGGAAGCCGCCAAGCTAGCCTACCTGGGGCTGTACGCATTGCAGCACCGGGGGCAGGAATCGGCCGGCATCTGCACCTCCGATGGCAACCTCATCTACACGCGCAAGGAAATGGGCCACGTGGCGGATATCTTCACCAAGCCCGTGCTGGCCACGCTGCCGGGCGAACTGGCCATCGGCCACACGCGCTACTCCACGGCCGGCGACACGGTGCTGTTGAACGCGCAGCCGTTTTCGGTGTCGTGCAACAAGGGGCGGCTGGCGGTGGCCCACAACGGCAACATCACCAACACAGCGGAGCTGCGCGAGGAGTTGGGCCGGCTGGGCTCGGTGTTCCAGGCTTCCAGCGATACCGAGCTGGTGTTGCACCTGGTGGCGCACTCTTCGGAGCGCACGCTGGCCGGCGCGCTGCGCGAAGCGCTGCTGCAAGTGGAAGGCGCCTTCTCGCTGGTGCTGCTGGCCCAGGACCGCATCCTGGTGGCGCGCGACCCGCACGGCTTCCGCCCCATGGCGGTGGGCGAAATGGAAATCTCCGGCGGTCGCAAATGCTACGTGTTCGCCTCCGAAACCTGCGCGTTCGATTTGATCGGCGCCGTTTACCTGCATGACGTGGAACCGGGCGAAATGGTGGAGGTGGGTCCGGCAGGCATGACGCGCCAGCGCTACGCGCCGGAGGGGCAGCGCGCGCAGTGTGTGTTCGAGCACGTATATTTTTCGCGGCCGGATTCGATCGTCTTCGGGCGCTCCGTGGAGGAATCGCGGGAAAACCTGGGCCGGCGGCTGGCGCGCGAATGCCCGGCGGATGCCGATCTGGTGGTTCCGGTGCCGGATTCCGGCGTGGCGGCGGCCATCGGGTACTCGGCCGAATCGGGGCTGCCGTTTCGCCACGCTCTCATCCGCAATCATTATGTGGGACGCACGTTTATCGAACCATCGCAAGCCATTCGCGATTTCGGCGTCAAGCTGAAGTTGAACCCGGTGCGCCATTTGCTGAAGGACCAGCGCGTGGTGCTGGTGGACGATTCCATCGTGCGCGGCACCACCAGCCGCAAGCTGGTGCGCATGGTGCGGCAAGCCGGCGCGCGCGAGGTTCACCTGCGCATCTCCTGCCCGCCGACGATTTCGCCGTGCTTCTACGGCGTGGATACGCCCAACCGCTCCGAGCTGATCGGCTCCAGCCACAGCGTGGAAGAAATCCGCCGCTTCGTGGAGGCCGATTCGCTGGGGTATCTCTCCATCGCGTCGCTGCGCAAGGCCGTGGACGACGACCAGAAGCACGAATACTGCTACGCCTGCTACACCGGCAACTATCCGACCGAGATCGTCAACATCGAAGGCCTGATCGCCGGCAGCCAGAAGCGTTAAGCTGGGGCGCTGCCGTCGAAAAATAGCGAAAATGGTACGTAATGGAGCCGCCGATCCAAAGCGACCAATGGCCATCCGGTTCCCTATATGTCTTGTGGGCGGGGTTGTTCGTCTTGGGTATCATGCGGCTGGTCGGCCGCGACGATGTTCCCTTTGCAATTCTGCAAGTCTCGGCCGCTATCTATGGCGTTCTGAACGTTCTTCTGAAAAAGAGCCGAATCGCAAGGCGGGGGATCCGCATTGCGGCTGTCCTGACAGTTCTCGGCTGCGGCATAACCGAGATCGCTAGCCACCGCATGATCCTGGGAATCGCCGACCTTGCTCTTGTGCCGATTGCAATCTTCGCGTGGCAGTACAGCGCGCGCCGACTCCGTGCGAATTCATAACAAGCTTGAACTATGCGGCCCCAGCGGCCTGCGCGCCTGTTCTCCGCATTCCCGAGCGCGCGGGGATATGATGAGCTTGTATCAGGGCACGGCTTAAGCCGTGCCGATGAGACGGTAAGGAATAGGGCTTTAGCCCCTGTCAATGGCCAAACCTGCGCGAAATGCCCGCCCGGATAAGATAGCGAGTTCGGCACGTACGTTCTTCGCCACTACGAAGACCAGCCAGGGACTTTCCCTGTTGCAGTCGGAACGCAACGCCACGCTGATGATCGACGTGTTGCGTTCGTACGTAGCGGCCGGGAAATTCCGGCTCCATGACTTCGTGGTCATGCCCGATCACCTGCACCTCCTGATAACGGTCGGTGCGGACATGACCATCGAGAAGGCCATGCAATTGGTCAAGGGGAGGGTTCTCGTATCGCTTGAGGAAGGAATGCGGATACCTGGGAGAAGTCTGGCAGCGCGGGTTCTCCGAACGGAGGGTCGAGAGTCGGTCGAGCTTCATACAGCACCGAGAGTACATCGCGGGGAACCCGGTCGAAGCAGGACTCGTCGACTCGCCGGAGAAGTATCCTTATTGCTTTGTGAACCTGGCAAGGCAAAAAGCGCAGAGGCTAAAGCCTTATGATGGCAGAGTATTCGGCACGGCTGAAGCCGTGCCCTGATACGAGACATCGAGGCTGGTGCGGCTCCGCATATCACTCGAACGTGGAAACTCCGGTGAAAAGTCCCAGGACCTGAACATACGCCCATGCCTCTTTCTCTCGACGGAAACTCGCTGACCATCGCCGAAACCTGCGCTCTTGCGCGGGCGCGCACGGCCGAAGTCGCTCTCACGCGAGCGGCGCGCGCGGCCATGGAGCGCTCGCGCGCCGTGGTCGACCGCCTGGCCGCCGGCGACGACCCTATCTACGCGGTGAACACCGGCGTCGGCCTGCTGGCCGGCGTGCGCATCCCGCGCGAACAGTTGGACCAGTTGCAGCGCAACGTGGTCCGCTCCCACGCGGCCGGCGTGGGCGAGCCGCTGGCGCGCGAAGTGGTGCGCGCCATGATGCTGATCCGCGCCAACGTGCTGGCGAAGGGATTCTCCGGCATTCGCCCGCTGATCGCCGACCGCTTGTGCGAGATGCTGGGCCGCGGCGTCACCCCGGTGGTGCCGTCGCAGGGCAGCGTGGGCGCATCGGGCGACCTGGCGCCGCTGGCGCATGTGGCGCTGGTGTTGATTGGCGAGGGCGAAGCCGAATTCGAAGGGTCGGTACTCGATGGCGGTGAAGCGCTGCGGCGCGCCGGCATTTCGCCGGTGGAACTACATCCCAAGGAAGGCATCAGCCTGATCAATGGCACGCAGGCCATGCTGGCCGTGGGCTGTCTGGAATTGGAAGCCGCGGAAACGCTGGCCAACAGCGCGGACGTGGTGGCGGCGCTCACGCTCGACGCGCAGCGCGGCACGCCACGCGCCTTCGACCCGCGCATCCACCAGGCGCGCCCGCAAGCTGGCCAGCTTGCGAGCGCGGCTCGTCTGGTGCGCTTCTTCGAGGGCAGCCAGATTCGCGAATCGCATCGCGGCTGCGGCCGCGTGCAGGACGCTTATTCGCTGCGCGCCGTTCCGCAAGTTCACGGCGCTGTGCTCGACGCGCTGGCCGAAGCGCGCCGCGTTTTCGCCATCGAATTGAATTCGGCCACCGACAATCCGTTGGTGTTCGGCGACGAAATCCTCTCCGGCGGCAATTTTCATGGCGAGCCGCTGGCGCTCCAGCTCGATTTTCTGGCCATCGCGCTGGCCGCGCTGGCCGGCATCTCCGAGCGCCGCATCGACCGCCTGGTGAATCCCGCGCTCAACGAAGGCCTGCCCGCGTTTCTCGCCGGCCATCCGGGCCTGGAATCCGGGTTGATGATGGCGCAGGTCACCGCCGCCAGTTTGGTGGCTGAAATCCGCGTGCTGGCGAACCCCGCCTCCACCGGCTCCATCACCACCAGCGGCAACAAGGAGGATTTTGTTTCGATGGGGATGACGGCCGCGGTGAAAATGCAGCGGGTGGTTCGCGACGCGCGTTATGTGCTGGCCATCGAAGCGCTGTGCGCCGCGCGCGCATTGGACCTGCTGGCGCCGCTCGAAACCAGCCCGGAATTGGAGCACGTGCGGGATCGCATTCGCGCCGTCTCGGCGCCGCTCACTACCGACCGGCCGCTCTACCGCGACCTGGCCGCGCTCGAAGCGCTGATCGCGGCTGGCGGCCTTCAACTGGCGTAGACGCTGAAGCGGGCCACCGTGCGAAAGCCCATCCGTTCATAAAGCCGCAGCCCGGCTTCGGTGGATTGCAGCACCACCGGCCGCGACGGCCGCTCGCGTTCGGCCTCCGCGAGCGCGCGGCGCATCACCGCCTCGCCATAGCCGCGGCGCCGGCGATCGGGCAGCGTGGCCACGTTATAGACCCCGATGGTATCGCCGCAAGGGACGATGGCGGTGGTCGCAACCGGCACGCCGTCCACGTATCCGACGTAACCCGCGAAGCGCTCCCACACCGCATCGTGATCGAAGACCTCGTTGAACCAGACAATGGGCACGTGGAAGCAGACCGAGCCGATGGCGCGGAAATCGTCGCCGGTGCTGGAATCGCACACGCGCCGGATTTCCATCGCCGGCAACTGACGCGTGGGCGGCCGGACCTTCTCGGCCACCATGCCCGGCAGGTCGGTGGTGTGGCGCAGACCGTGCCGCTCAAACGTCTGCCGCAGGCGGCGATGTGCTTTAGGGGCCAGCCAGTCTTCGCACACCCAGAACGACCATTCGAGGCCACGCGTATTGAATTGCAGCGAGGGTAACAGGATACGCCGCGCGAGCTCGGCTTCGGTCTCGACCGGCCCCGAGAGGAACGCCGCGTTGAACATCTGAAACGCAACTCCCGCCGATGCGATCGAGACCCCCGGCAGCTCGCGCACCTCGCCCACCGCTCGGCTGCCCGCGATGATGCGGAACGACTCCCGCAAGTTTTCCGCTACCGCGACAAAAGTCACAAAGTTCAGTATCGCGCAGTTGGGGGGAGGGGCAGGCTACTTCGAGCAAGGCAGACCATGAATATATGGTGTGGTTTGGTCCGGACACACTTCGGCTGGGTGATATGGGCGGAAGTGAAGTTGGAGTGCGTTGCGGGTGGCCGGGCTTCGCGGACTTATCGCCGTGCGTTTCGGCCACCCAGTGATTTAAGCAGGAACTTCGATGTATTGGTCCGCTTTGATGGCAAACATTACGGTGTCGATTCGCTCCTTGCTCTCTGTTATCCGAGCGGGCGGCAATCATAGCTATCCGTATTCCGCCGGCGGTTATCGATTCCGGAATCAAAAGTCTTCCGTCGAGAGTCCAGCCCGAAGGGGACCTCGCATGCCTTTAAGGGGCGCCGGAAGCTCAGTATCACCTCAAGTGCAACGCCTGCTGGCCAGCAGTAGGGACTAGCAGCGGAGCCTGGCGCCACAGTCCCAACTTCAGTATGCGCGGTGTGTCAAGGGATTTGCGTGGTAAGTGATTGAGTTAGTGGAGAAGATAGTGTGTGATTGTAGTTTCGCCCCGTTCCGGGGCTGGCGATGAGGACATCGGATTTCCGCACGGCTTACGCCGTGGGCTATTTTCTAACGCCCTCCGGGCTAGCGCAGCAGATCAGCCAGAGCTTCCGCCAAGCTGCGGGTTCTCGAATTGGGATCCGGCGGATTTAGCTGCGACGGGCACGACTCGCTGGCTGGCAGCCTGCGATAGGCTCGGTACAGCCTGAAGCCCGCCAGTCACGCGAAACGGCGGCCAAATGGATTGGAACCGATGGGGCGTCGTTAGAGAGCCCGGTGAGATGTGTTGCGGCGGGAGCGATGCTTCTGGATGATCCCTGCCAGAGCACGCAGGGCCTCGTTCGCCTCGGCCGGACTTGGGAACGCCGCGGCCACGTCGGGCTCCAGCACGATTACAGCGCTTCCCGCTGCGTATCGCGACGCGTACTTGTTGCGCGAGGCGCGACTGAAGTCGTACTCCGGAAGAATCTCGTCGGCATCGGTCCGCTTGGTGACTCCGCTTTTACTGGTTGCTCTCTTCATAGTTCCTTCGCTCGCTGCCGACGCGCAGGTCGCGCCGACAGCCGACCCGCGGCAACACGATCAACATAACACGGCCGCGCATGCAGAATTGAACCTTCTGCTTCCGCCGATGTGTGCGAGACATGCTCCGGAGGAGCGAAAGATCATAGCCCACGGCGCAAGCCGTTGGGAAAGAGCGGTGCAGAGTTATAGCCCCGGAACGGGGCGTAAGACGCGTCAGGCAGCGCCCTTTCGCCCCGTTCCGGGGCTGGAAAGAGAGCAATCCGTATCCGCACGGCTCACGCCGTGGGCTACTTTCTAACGCCCTCCGGGCTAACGCAGCAAATCTGCCAGCGCTTCGGCCAGTTGCGGGTGCTGGAACTGGAATCCGGCGGACTCGGCGGCGGCGGGGGCGACGCGCTGGCTGGCTAGCAGCATGTCGGCCATTTCGCCGAACAGCATCCGCAGCGCCAGTTTCGGCACGGGAAGGAAAGCCGGGCGATGGAGCGCGCTTGCCAGGGCGCGTGTGAACGCGGCGTTGGTCAGGGCGCCGGGGGCAACGCCGTTCAGCACAGGCGGCGCGGGGTTCTCCAGCGCGAAACGGAACATTTCGGCCAGGTCGCCCGCGTGAATCCAGGACATCCATTGCCGGCCGTTGCCAAGCGGGCCGCCGAGGCCGAAGCGGAATGGCGCCAGCATCGGTTTCAGCGCGCCGCCGCGCGGGTCAAGCACCACGCCGATGCGGATGCGCGTCACCCGCATGCCCAGGGCTTCGGCTTTCACCGCTTCGCGCTCCCAGCCGGCGCAAACGCCGGCCAGAAAGTCCGTGCCGGGAGCGGATTCCTCATTGAGGATCTCATCGCCGCGCGAGCCGTAATATCCGATGGCGGAAGCGCACACCAGCACCGCTGGCCGCGGCGAGGAATCGGCCAGCGCCGCGACCAGGTTGCGCGTACCGATGACGCGGCTGTCGTGTATGCGTTGCTTGGCCGCGGCGGTCCAGCGTTGCGCCACCGGTTCTCCGGCGAGGTGCAACATCGCATCCGCATCGAGCAGAGCGTCCTCCGGCGGCGGACCGAGCGGATCCCACACGGAAAGTCCGACTCCCGCCGGCAGATTGGTGCCCGCGTGACGGCTCAGCACGTGCAGCCGATGGCCGCGGCCGGCAAGCAGCTTCATCAACCGCCGCCCGATGAAACCCGAAGCACCCGTGATTACGATCTTCATAGCGATAAGTGGAGCAGGTCCCCGACCTGCTAACAGGCCCAAGTTCCAGGGATCGCGGCAAAATCACCGGCGACAAGATCGCCGGCGTTACCGGGGTTCTTCACGGCACCGCCTGCCTCTCAAAACGGTATAGCTCGAAGGTCGGGCGGCCGTGTGCGTCGCTTATGACCTTCAGCAGCCGGTGCTCAAAGCCCGCGGCTGCGGCGAAACCATCCAATTTCGGACGCACGGCGGGGAAGTACTCGAAATCGGGCACGTGCGTCACCCAGACCGCGTTCGGCGCGGCGATCATGCCGAGCAACCATTCCCGCTGGGCCGGGCTCATGCCGGGCGAAGGAGCCGGGTCCATCCCGCTGGCCAGCGGCAGCGCACCGCGGTCGAGCAGGCGCAGGTTCTCGAAAATGTTCCAGTCGGCGCAGTAGACCTTGGCCGGGCGCATCGCCATCAAATCGTCGGAGAGCGGTAACAGGGCGTCGGTCCAGGTGTGGCTGCCACCATTGCGCACGGATTTCCAGAAATATTCGTTGGTGACCAGAATGTCGGAGGCGACTAACAATGCCAATATGATGGCAACTGCCGGAATCCCGGCACGGCCGAGCCGGCGCGAGGCGGCGGCGAAAGAAACCGCCATCACCATTGCCGGCAGAGGCCACAAGAGAATCGTGTGATGCACGCTGCCGCCGGCGCCGGGTGTGGTGGCCATCTGGATCCAGGCGACCGCCATGGCGGCGGCCGCGAACAGGATGGCCCGCAGATCGCGCCCGCGCGACAGCGGCGCCAGCGCCAGGGCCAGCAGGCAGGCATAAAGCTGTAGGCTGCGGCGCGGGTGGCCGAAGCGGTCCGAGACTTCGGCACTGAGGCGCTCGGCCAGGCTGCCGGGGTCCCGCGGCGCGGCCGTTTGGCCGTCCTCGGCGAACATGAAGCCGAACAGGCCTTCGCCATTGATGGTACGGCGGAGGATTTCGATTTTACCCGGCAACTCGTCCACGTTTCGTCCGGCGTTATCGCGCAATGCCGCGAAGTGGTCGTGGATGCCGGAAACCGCCACCGGCAGCGCGCCGGCCAGGAAGGCGAGCGCGGCAATCGCCAGACGCCGCCAGGTCCAAGCCGCCAGGATCTGCCGCGGAACGGCCGCCAGGGCGCCGATGGCCAGTCCCGAGAGCATCCAAACGGCGAGCATCTTGTCCCAAAGCGCCAGGCCAAAAAGAAAAAAGCCAGCGGCCAGCCAGAGAGCGTTCGACGAGCGGTGGAACTTCACCAGCAGCAGCAGTCCGGCGCCGATCAACAGGTGCTGGAAGGCCACCGGGCCCCAATCGAAAGTTGTCGTAAGCAAGTACTGGGAATCGGCGGCCAGAATGACGCAGCCGATCACGGCGGCGCGGGCGCCCACGGTTGCGCGCAGGAACCGGTAGAAAATCCAGACGCTGGCGGCTCCGGCGAGCAGGGCGGGGAAGCGCAAGGGCCATACGCCGGTGCCCCACCAATGAAAAATCGGGCGCCAGATCCACGTCTTGAGCGTGCCCAGGTAGCTCATGTGCATCAGCGGAATGCGGGCGTGGCCGAGGCGCCAGGCGTAATGCCAGGACTTCGGCTGATAGAGCGGGGCTCCCGGCAGCGCCTCATCCGCTTCGATGCCGAGGCTGCCGATAAAGGCCATTCCCGAAAACAGGAAGAAAACCGCCGCGGCGGCGGCGCAAATTCTTTCGCGAGTTTCGGTTTGAGAGTGCAACATATGCCTTCGCCGGAAACGTGGGACTCCTGCCAGGACGAACTAAACATTGTAGGACGCCGCTCAGCGCCGTTTTCGGACGGCTTGGCGCACTTGCGGGTAGGTGTATACTGAATCCGCGAGCGGGTTCTCGCATCCAATCGTAAAGCGGGGTTGATCGAACCGCGCGGGGAAGCGGCCTCCGGGAGCTCCGGCCGGCGGGCGGCCACCACAACAGCGCGCAATCGGGCGTCAATCTATTGACGAAGCGTGGCGTTCCTGAAGTTCGCGTTTCGGCCTTGCCGCGTTACCAGTTACTTGCAGCTAGAGGCAGTGCTGGCGGCTTGGCGGCGGTGTCCGCCGGGCGTCGGGACCTGACGGCGCAAGAACTCGTTCACAGACACTGAAGATTTTTTTGATTCCGCCGATAAGAAGGGGTGTGCGATAGAGGCCCTTTGCTTGAGCACCGGCGGGCAGAAATCATTTTGGCATTAAGGTTGCTACGTATGGGCAGGTCTGGCCGCTACTCGGGCATTGAGGCGGTCAGATAGCCCTATTGAGGGATAGGCCGCGGTGAAACCTTTGGCGGAATTTGCCGTCTATTTAGTTGCCGCGGGGGAGAGTGGCCAACGGAAAGCAAAGAGCAGTAGACCGTTGGCTGAAGGGAGATGGGCCATGAACAGGACAGAGTTGGAAAAATACAAAAGGGTGCTGGAAGCAAAACAGGCGGAACTTGGGGCAGGGCTACGGAAGCGCGACGACATCGCGATCGAAAAGTCGCCGGATGCGCTCGATGAAGTGCAACTAGCTGGGGAACGCGAACTTGCCATCCGCACGCTGGACCGCGAGTCCAGTCTGCTGCGCCAGGTGAAGAGTGCGCTGGCGCGGGTTGCCGACGGCAGTTACGGAACCTGCATGCATTGCGAAGAGGAGATCAAGCCCAAGCGCCTGGATGCGGTGCCCTGGACGAAGTACTGCATTACGTGTCAGGAAGCTGCCGACCGTCACGAGTTCGAATCCGACCCCGGCGACGCGACAGAGGTGTTTCTGGCCGACGCCGCTTAAGTTCTCTTGCTGCAACCTCTGGTCCTGGTGTCTGGACAAAGGGCGCGGGAACATTCCGCGCCCTTTGTGTTTTTGCGGCTCGACGGTCAATTTGCCACAGGCGTGCGTCAGAATACACACTTGACGGCATCGCACTCCATGAATTTTGGGGGTTGTGGCGCAATCGGACCGTGTTATCTTCTGAAAGAAAGAGACCGCTCCGTGAAGTTTCTACACCGCGCGCCAGGCCTGCCTTCGCACATTGGCATTCTGCCGGGCGCCTTTAATCCCGTAACGGTGGCGCATTTGGCGCTGGCGCGCGCAGCCCTGGCCCGGGTTGACGAGGTGGTGTTCGTGCTGCCGCGGACTTTTCCGCATAAGGAATATGCCGGAGCGGGGATTGAAACGCGGGGCGCCTTGCTGGTGGCGCTGGCTGCGGGCACCGCGTCCTTCTCCGTGGCGTGCACGGATGGGGGGCTTTTCATCGAGATCGCGCGGGAATGCCGTGTCGCTTATGGGGGCAGTGTGGGCATGTCGCTGTTGTGCGGGCGCGACGCCGCCGAGCGCATGGTTCATTGGGACTATGGCGCGCCGGGAGCGATCGAAAAAATGCTCGAGGAATTCAGCCTGTTGGTGGCCGCTCGCCGCGGCGAGTACGTCCCGCCGCCGAGCCTCGCTCATGCCATCGGCCGATTGGAACTGGACGGCGAGTTCGACCACGTGTCAGCTTCGGAGGTAAGGCAGCGGATCGCCGCCGGAGAACAGTGGGAGCACCTGGTGCCGGCCGCCGTTCGTGACCGGGTGCGGCGGCAATACCGCTGACGCGGGTGGCGCGGCTTGTCAAAAGGCTGCGGAGCCGGAGGTTCTCTCGGGGCATAGAAGTTGAAGCCGAGGGCGCGCGAGTCAGCCCGTCAGGGCGAAAGAGAACGCAGCGCGCGAGGGCTGGGAGCACCGTGAACCTATCCAGCCCCGGAACGGGGCGAAACAGATCGCGTGTCCGGTAGCGGGCGTGGTCGCTGTCTTCCGCCCCGTTCCGGGGCTGGCGTTTCGATGCCGGATTCCCAGCGCTCACGCGCTGGGCTATTCTCTTTCGCCCCTCGCGGGGCTCCTCCGCAGGGCTTCTCAGCGTGCCAGACGCAAGCCATACGCAAGCCATACGCTCAGAAACTCGCTGTTCCCTGGCGAATCGGCTATGTCACTGCTCTGACGTCCGCACCCTTCTCTCGGCTGTTCTTTTCGGTTTACTGGCCCACCGTGCCTTGCACCTGAATCGTCGTCGGGTAGCTGACGTACACGCCCTGTGCGATGGTGAGGACGGTGTCCCACTTGGTTCCAATGGCGGGGCTGAGGTGCAGCTCCACCAGGAAATTGGCCACGGAACCTGGTATCAGGACGGAACTCAGCACGTCGGCGGAGCTGCCGCCGGCTATGGCAGAGACAAAACAGCACGGGAGGTCGGGCGGCACCGTCGGCGGCGCGCCGTAGGGATATATGGAACCGGTGGTGATCAGGCCTTGGTTGAGCGGCGAGACTACCGGCAGCCCGAGGCCGGTGGCGTAGACATAAATGATCTCATTGGCGGACGCCGGGTTATCGGGCGTAACCAGCGCCCCCGCGATATTGGCGCAACAGAGAACGGAGGGCGAGCCGCCCAGGACGGTCATGGTTTCGGTCGCCCCGCTGGATGTGCTGGCGCCATAGACGATACCGTCGCCATCGGGACCTGCCACGCGCGCCAGCAGGACGATGCGGTCGAAGTCCGTGGACGCGTAAGCGGTGACTTGCGGATCGGTGTTGATCAGGGCCACCAGATTGTCGCGGATACTATCCAGCGTATCGCCCGGCACCGTGGTGTAGTTGTAGGTACGGCTGCCGATGGTAATCGTTTCGGTGTCTCCGGCGCCGGGCGTGCCGTCGACCGAAACCACGCCGTGCGCCTGGCTGAACTCGTGATAGGCCCACGCGATCCGCGGGTTCGAATACCCATTCGCGTCGGGATTCTGCGAGAAGATGCCCGGGTTTGCCGGAACAATCGACACGGCCACTGGCGAGGTGACCTGGATGCTGCCGTCGCTCATCACAGACCGCACATAGGCGCTCAGGCTGGTGGTGTTGCCGACCTCCCAAGGAACCTGAGCGTTGATTTGCGTCGGCGAGACATAAAGCAGCGGCACCCGAATGCCGTTGAAATACACTTCGACGCCGCCCATTTGAGTGGGCAACACCGGCTTCGTCAGGTCGGCCGAGACCGTGTTGGAGCCGAACGTGAACGGCGGTGCGGGGTTGGTGCCGAGCGTGGCGCAGGTGGTGACGCATATGCTCACCAGCGAGCCGGGCCCGACGTTGGCCGCGCCTCCGCCGCCGGTCAATTTGCCGTCGCCGGAGATGTTGGTGGTGAGGAGCGCCCCGGTCGATGTGCTGACGGAGAAGCTGATGCTGTTGCCGTTCGGTCCGGGAACCTTGGCGGTCAGGACGATGTCGGAATCGCCCGTGTCCGCGTTGGCGACCACGTTCGGATCGCCCCCGTTTTGCGAATTGATCACCGTGACCATGTTGTTGATCACATCCGAGAGGGCGTCGGTGGCGGCCACCTCATAGTTGTAGGTCTCGGTATTGGTCGACAGGCAGCCCTGGCCGTCGCAACTCGTTGTGACGGTCAGCGTGTCTCCCTCGTGGATCGAGCCGGCGACAGTTATCGTCCCGCTGGCGGTGATCACCAGGTTAGCGGCGTTCACCACCGCCTGGTAGGGAAGGTTGACGGGCAGCGGTGTGTATACCGCGATGCGCCGGTTATACGGATCCGCCACGTAGAGGTTCGACCCATCCCACGCCAGCGAGGTCGGCGTGTTCATCGAATCGGCCGCGTTCGATGCCTGATCGATTGTGCCGCCCTGTTCGCCGAGAATAATGTCGGCGGACACGGCATTTTGTGTCGGCACGTGCTCGAACTCCAGTACCCGGTCGTTGCCGCCATCGGCGATATACAGACGGGTACCGTCGGAAAGCGCGAAGCGTGGAAAGCTCAACGTGGCATTGCACGAGCCCGGATACGTCGGCGCGTTGTTTGCGTCCTTTCCGCTGGATACGGGGCAGAGCACCGGAACTTCCACGTCCGTGGAGCCGGCCGTAGTCGCCGGACTTCCACTGTAAGCGTTATCCGGGATGGAACTCACCATGTCCGGCTGGCCGATCTCGACGTCGGCCGGAACGCCGTTGCTGGTGGGGATGGAATTCCAGATCAGCACCCGGTTGTAGCCGAGGTCGGCGACGAACACGTGGGTGCCATCGGAAGTCACCGAGACCGGGTCCTGCATGTTGGAGGCGGTGGCGCTGGTGGACTGGTTCGCCACGGCTGTCGCGCTATAGGTGGTGAAGTTGGGAAAACCCAATACCACATCGGCCGGAACGCCGTTGGCGGTGGGGATGGAATTCCAGATCAGCACCCGGTTGTTCTGCGTGTCCGCTACAAAGAGCTTGCCGTTCTGGATCCACACGCCTTGCGGCGCGCGCATCGAACTCGCGGTGGGTGGCGTGGTCAGCGGCAGCGACTGCCAGTTGGCGAAGTTCGCCTGCCCCACCACCACGTCCGCGGGAGCGTTGCTATAGGTGGGCAGGTGATTCCAGATCAGCACGCGGTTGTGGTACGTGTCCGCCACCGCCAGGTGGACGCCATCGGACGCCAGCGCGGAAGGCAGGCGCAGGTTATTCTGCGTGGCATCGGTGTTGATGGTATCGGTGATAAAATCCGGCTGGCCCAGCACCAGCGTCGCGGTCCCCACGCAGACCGGGCAAGTGGTCAAGTAAGGCAGTTCCGCGGTCACCTGGGGCAGTTGACTCGACAAATTCTGGAACATCAGCACGCGGTTGTTGACCGGCGCCGCCCCCATAATATTCGAGTCCGCCACGAAAAGCGTGTTGGCCGCGTAAGCGATGCCGTTAGCAGCCCCCAGCACCGTGTTACTGGAGTTCGGGTCGGCGGCGGTGAAGGTGACCTGGCCAATCACGGCGCGGGCGGCTTGGCCATTCACGAAGTCGGCGGCGTAGAGGGCCGCCGAGCAGAAGATGATTACTGGAATACACTTCATGGGCAATCAGGGACGCGTCTCGCTGGCACTGGTAAATCCCGATTATAGCAATCGTTAGCTTGGCACGTGAGCGCGGGCAGTGTCGACCGGCGGCCACACGCATGTGCGGATTCCGCACAACTGCAAGCCGGGCAACTTCGCCCTTTCGAACCACTTAAGAGCGCCAGACGGGACACTCCGACGGGCCGTGCACGCGATCCGCCGAAGCCGTGGACGCTGGCTCGTCTAAAGTTCCGCCGGCGTATGCCGATACTTGCGTTATGTTCGAATGGAAAGAAAGATACGCCATTGGGATCGACAGCATAGACGCCCAGCATAAAGGCCTCTACGCCAACGGGGCGGAGCTTTTTGCCGCCATGAGCGCCGGCCAGGCTAAAGAGCGGTTGAGCTCGATCCTGGCCCACTTGGTGCAGTACACAGAAGCCCATTTTGCTTTCGAGGAGCGAATGTTGCAGCTTCACAAGTATCCGGATTTCCCGGCACACAAGGCGAAACACGATGACCTGACACGGCAGGTGAAGCAGTTCCAGCAGGACGTCCGGAGCGGAAAGGTCGGGGTTGGTGTCCCGCTTCTGGCGTTCGTGGAGGAATGGCTGACGCAGCATATCGGGAATGTCGATCGACGCTACGTCCCGTTCGTGACTGCCAAGGCTGTGGCATAGGTGTCGGCCGCGGATCATCGGCGGTTGGTTGCCCGGCAGCGCTCGGCGAGGCCCAATACCCTTCTACCTAGTGGCAATCGCCGATGAGTGGTCGCCGATTCAGCGCGCCGCAAGAAAAGCCAAGATGACTCTCCGAACTCCTGATGTTGTCCGGTGTTTTCCGCGCGCTGCGGAAAATGAGCTGACCCTCCTGACGGGGAATCGGCGGCGCAGGCCTGGTAGGATAGACGATCGGTTCTGTCGTCTGTCGCGCCCGGGCAGGGGCCCGCCGCTCGACAGACGGCAAAAACCGATCGTCTATCCTACCTCTGACACAGGCAACCTGGCTCAACCAGATTCCGCCGCATCAGGAGTTCGGACTCTCGGCTCTGCAAGCCTGACAGGCCGCGCCACGGGGCAGGTGAACAGTATTGGGCCTGGGCCCGCGGCGCATTCGCCTAATTGAGCGGGTGGATCTTGATGTTCTTGAACCAGGCTTCATCGCCGTGGTTCTGGAGCGAGATGGGGCAGCGCGCGCGCTGCTGTTTCACCAGTAGTTCCCAAGCTCGCGAGCCTTCGCCCCAGCGTTTCGTCATGCTACTGGCCACCTCAGGCGCGTCGAGGGCGCCATCCACCACCTTTGCGCCATTCAGCCAGTGCTCGATGTGTTTCCCCCTTACAACCAGGCGCGAGTGGTTGAACTCGCCTACCGGCCGCGAGCGGTTTTCGAGCGGAGGGAAAATATCGTATAGCGCCGCCGTCTGGTGACGGGGACCGGCATGCACCGCGTCGGAGTTACGGAGGTCATCGGTCATTTGGTATTCGAAGCCAACCACGTACTCCAGCCCGCGGCTGGGACGGCTGGCGGGCCGGTTAGCCAGCGCCCGATTGACCGTATCCTCGAACCGCGCGGCGAGCTGGCCGGTCAGAAACACGCGATCCTGAATGCGATACTTGAGACCGCTGTTGCCGCTGGGCGAGATTTTCCAATCCCACTCCAGCTCGAAGTCGCCATAATTCTCCAGGCTGAAAAGGTCCTCCACAATCCGCGGGTGCGCCACCGCCTTCAAGCAGCCATCCTCGATCACGAAGGAATCGCCCGCCGGCGACTTGCGGGCCGGGTCTTCCCAATGGTTGAAATCGCGGCCATTGAAGAGCAGCACCCACCCGGCATTGGTTTCTTGCGGCGTCAACTGATTGTCGGCGGCCCACAAACCGGCGAGCGGCAACGCGGCCAGCAAAGCGACGAACCGAATGGCTGCGCGACATGAGAGTGGAAACTGGGCTGGCTTCGTATCAGGGCACGGCTTTAGTCGTGCCGCAACACGTCGGTATGCAAGGGCTTTAGCCACTGAGTGCTTTCTGAGTCCGCGGGGGCTGAAGCCCAAGATCTTCGCCTGATTCTCCGGCACGGCTAAAGCCGTGCCCCGATACAAAGCCTCCGATAAAGCAAAGCCTTGTGTATCCCTACACTCAGATTCATGCGACTTCAGTGGCGATGGAGAGCTTCGCCATTTCCGCATCGTGCGCCCGGAGCGAATTGACTGCAACATAGTGCCATGCTATCAGTAGTGCCTGGCACCATCCAATTCGAAAGTGGCGTGGCCGAACAGGCGCCATGCCAGAATCCGAGCACACGTCGTCTTCGCCGGCCGCCATGATCTTCCGTTTTCGCAAGGAGTTTCCGCTAGCTGTTTTTGTGCTGCTGCAACTTTTGGATATCCTCACCACGCTGCTCGGCCTGCGGGTGGGCGCGCACGAGGGCAGTATGTTCATCGGACGTCTTATGAAGATGGATCCGATGGCGGCGTTGCTGATCTCCAAGCTGTTCGCAGTGGTTCTGGTTCTGGCCGCGGTGCGCTGGCACCGGCCGCGCGTCGTGGTGCTGGTCAATTACTGGGTGGCATTGGTGGTGGTCTGGAACCTGATCGCGATCTATACCACCGTGCTCCTCCATTGAGGGACCCGCTCGACGTGGCGCACGCACTCTTGCGTCGCGTGGTGCGTGCCGTGTCGAGACTCCGAACTCCCGATGTTGTCCGGTTTTTTCCGCGCGATGCGGAAAACGAGCTGACCCTCCTGACGGGGAACCGGCGGCGCAGGCCTGGTAGGATAGACGATCGGTTTCTGTCGTCTGTCGAGCCTGGGCAGGGGCCCGCCGCTCGACAGACGACAAAAAACGATCGTCTATCCTACCTCCCAAATTCCGCCGCATCGGGAGTTCGGAGACTTTTCTCGACACCCGCTTTGCGATGCGATGGGACCCTGCGTCGGCACGAGTGCCGACGCGGCACGCACGAGTGCGTGCGCCACGTCGCCGGTCGCCGCCTCCGTGCTATAACCGTGGCATGCCGCATGGTGCGATGACGCGCTGACCCATGTTCCTTTTCGATCTCTTCCGCTCGTTTCTGCCTTTGCACAACCCGATCGGCTTCGGTGCGGCCGACTTCATGGAATTCGCGCTGGCAGCGATGCTGGTAATGATGGCCGTGCTGGGCGGGCGCGTGGAACAGGCCGCGCGCCGCCTGGCGGGGAACACCGCGCGGTCGATGGCGTTTCTGGCGCTGTTGCCGATCGTCTTGCGGCTGGCGCTGTTGGCGCGCTTCCCTGTGCCGACGCCCAGCGGCGCCGACGATTTCAGTTACCTGCTGCTGGGCGACACGCTGGCGCACCTGCGTCTCGCGAATCCGGCGCATCCTCTCCACCAGTTTTTCGAAGCCGTGTTCATATTGCAGCAGCCGACTTACAGCTCGATCTTTCCGTTGGGGCAGGGCCTCGTGCTGGCGCTTGGCCAACTCCTGGGGCATCCCTGGGTGGGGGTCCTGCTATCGGTGGGCGGGTTGTGCGCGGCCTGTTATTGGATGCTGCGCGGTTGGACGACCGCGGGCTGGGCGCTGGTTGGCGGCGTGCTTGCCGCCCTCGAGTTCGGTCCGCTCAGCCAGTGGATGAACCTGTATTGGGGCGGCGCGGTTTCCGGCATCGCCGGGTGCCTGGTGTGCGGCGCGCTGCCGCGTCTCCGCCGCGCGCCCACCACGCGCAACGCCGCGCTGATTGGGGCGGGTCTGGGGCTCCAACTGCTCACACGGCCTTTCGAATTCGTGCTGCTCGGGATCGCCTCCGCGGTGTTCCTGCTGCCCGGCTGGCGCCGCGTCCTCGAAGCGCTGCCGATTATCGGCGTAACGCTGCTGCCCTTCGTTTCGCTCACGCTGGCGCAAAACAAGGTCGTCACCGGAAGTTGGACCACGCTGCCGTATGCGCTCAGCCGATACCAGTATGGCGTGCCCGCGACCTTCACCTTTCAGCCGAACCCGGCGCCGCATGTGGCGTTGACGCCGGAGCAGGAGCTGGATTACCGCGCCCAATCGATCGTGCATGGCGAGGGCCCCGATTCGCCGGCGAACTATATGGCGCGGCTGGGAGAGCGGTTCCACTTTTACCGCTTCTTCTTTTACCCACCGCTGATGGTGGCGCTGCCGGCCTTTCTGGTTGCGATGACGCGGCACCGGCGGTTGCTGTGGGCCGCCGGCGCCATCCTGCTGTTCGCGCTGGCGGACAATTTCTATCCGTACTTTTATCCGCACTACATCGCCGCGCTGACGTCGGTGTTCGTGCTGGCAAGCGTAACCGCGCTCGAGTTTCTATGCCGGTGGCCAGCCGGACGCGCGGCGGCGCGGCTGGTCGTCTTCCTTGCCCTGGCGCATTTCTTGTTCTGGTGCGGCATGTTGTGTGGGACTCAAACCATGCGGCTCGCCGCCAGCCGTTTCGATACCGCCGATTTCATCGATTACGGCGACCCCGAGGGCCGCATCGGGATCAACGGCCAACTCGCGGCCCGCGCCGGCCCGCACCTGGTATTCGTGCGCTACGGCCCGCAACACATGTTTCACGAGTGGATTCACAACGCGGCCGATATCGATGGATCGGACGTAGTTTGGGCTGCCGACTTGGGTTACGAGGAGAATCAAAAGCTGATCGAGTATTACCCGATGCGCCGCGTGTGGCTGGTAGAGCCCGATGCCAAGCCGCCGCAGATTGTGCCGTATCCGTAGAGGGCATCGGAAGAAGTCATGCCGGAGTTGCGAAGGTAACAGTTGGCAGGCGGAAGCGCCTGCCCCACTTTGCTGCGGGGTCGCGGCGGTTGC
>Ga0187875_10000594_pt1 | contig 29650 bp, 37 predicted proteins | sample June2016WEW_17_1_2_FD_132978 | JGI IMG/M metagenome (GOLD analysis project Ga0187875, IMG submission 132978) | Peatland microbial communities from SPRUCE experiment site at the Marcell Experimental Forest, Minnesota, USA - June2016WEW_17_10 | ecosystem: Environmental > Terrestrial > Soil >...
ACAGACTGATCAATCGTTTGATTCGATTCTTCGGTTCAATCAATTCGTGTCGTTCGTGATTCGACGCCTGAACGTGTTCGGCGCGCCTCGGTCACGATACGAAATGCTTCGCGAGCTAGCCGTTCGGTCTCAGCGAAATTGGATTCCGCGAGCAACGCTGGGCTAGCGATCCAGCTACCCCCACAGGCCATCACTGCCGGGATCTCGTCGTAGTCAGATCAGTCTGAGCTGCCGCCGGTTCTAAGTACCTCCAGGCGCCTGCCGGCGTAACACCACCCACGCAGACCACGTCCCGGACGACGTGCTTCGCACCCTCACAAAGCGCGGACGATTCGCCAGGCTCACCGAGAAGGTGGAACTGAGATGTCGAAGGCCCAGCTCGTTCGGGCTCCTCACTGACTCGAGAGTGCCCCCCGACCGAGTGGGGGACACGGCGAACGCGGAGATCCCGGCCATGGGTTCCGAGGCGATTACGCGAACGCGGTAGCTCGCCGCGACCGGAGAGCCGAATCAGCTGGAGGACGCCCCAGAACGCCCGGTACAGGAAACGAGGGGGCCATCGCCGGATGCTTGCCGTATCAGGCGCTGACGTCAAAGTCCAGCTCACGGCCATGGATGGCGTTCTCGGCACCCACACCTTGACCTCCTCTCCATCACAGGTTTAGGGTAGCAAGGCCGTCCTAGAGTTCTATAACTCCGAGGCTGTATGAGAACCGCTCGCAGCACCCGAACCGGCACCACCACTCCATGCAGCGTCATGGACTACGCCGACTGCGCACTCACGGGCGAACAGGATGCCAGGGGCCAGTTCGACCTGTTGAACGGGCGGTACATTCCCCACTCGCTGCCGCCAACGTCCGACACGGCGCTCCACGATGCATGGGCCGACCAGGCATTCCGTGCCAAGTTCGTCGTGCTCAAGCGCGAAGATCTGGCCCACACCGGGCACCACAAGATCAACAATACGAACTACAAGCTCAATAATGCGTTGGGGAAGGGCTTGCTTGCCCGGCGGATGAGCAAGACCATGCTCCTCGACGAGGCCGGTGCAGGCGAGTATGGGGTCGCCGCGGTGGCGGTCGGCGCCTTCCAGGGACTGGGACACACCGCCCACATGCGTGAGAAGGGCACCCGCCGCCAGGTCCTCAATGTGTTCCAAATGGAGGTGCTTGGCGCTGCCGGCGTCCCCGTCATGAGCGGCAAGCGCACCCTCAAGGACGCGGTCACGCAGGCCCTCCGCCAGCGGGTCGCATCCGGAGACACCGCCCACTACTTTCTTGAGTCGCTCATTGGACCGCACTCCCACCCGTTGACGGTCCGCAAGTTTCAGCGCGTCATTCGCGAGACGGCTCGCTCTCAGTGCGTAGCGGCCTGGCCCGACCTGCTCGTCAATGAGCCCGGCGAGTACCGGGAGATAATCCAGTGCAAGCGGTCGACGCAGGCCTGCTCGCCAGCCCCGCAACTAGCCCCGGCCGACTGGCGCGCAACTGCCGCGATTCCCACGGATTCTTCTGGTCGGTCGGTGTCATGGGCACCATCGGCGGCCCATGCCCCCATGAGGACGCGTGGGTCGTCGCCGAGCGGGCCTGGGCGTTCACCGACACTCCCGTACTCATCGGCTTCGGAGTCAACGCGCCACACAGCCCCGCACATCGCCACACAGGCGAACTGGCACGTCGACAGCGTGATCGTCGCTTCTGCGCTGATGCGACGCGTCGTTGACGGCTGCACTCCCGGTGAGATCGCGCGGACCGGCGGGACGATCCGCGCGGCGCTCGATCTGGCGGCGGCATGACTGCCGTACCGCAGCAGCGTCGAGCGACTTTGCTTCGACAGGCGAAGTATTTGCGCATCTACGAGGATCTGGTCGCCCGGATCCTCGCCGGCGAGTACCCGCCGGCTGCGCTGTTGCCGTCGCAGCGCGAACTCAGCAGCCGGTATGGCGTAACGCTCATGACGCTGCGGCAGGCGCTGCAGATGCTGGAGGACGAGGGCCTGATCTACACTCGCCCCGGCACCGGCACGTTTGTCGCAACGCCACGCTACACACACAACCTGGGTCATCTCCGCAGCTTCATGCAGGACATGGCCTCCCAAGGGGCCCTCGTCGAAACCCGGGTCATATCGGCGCGCACTCTCATAGCTCCACCGTCGGTCGCAGCACGCCTCGGCCTGTCGAAGGACGGCCGAGCCTACGCGATCCGCCGTGTCCGGCTCATCGATAACCGGCCCGTAGTCCTGCAAGACTCCTACCTCCCCCCGCGCCTCGGGCGAATGCTCAACACCCGAGCGCTCGAAGGTCGCTCACTTTATGCACTCCTCGCCGAGGTCGGCGTTTCGGTCAACCGGGTCACGGAGACCATCTCCCCCGTCACCCTTGACCCCGACGATGCCAAGCTCCTCGGCCGGCATGCTGGAGCAACGGCACTGTTGAGCCACCACGTCAGTTTCGATGCCGAAAACAATCCTTTTATCGACAATCTCGCGCTGCTACCCGGCGACAGCGTCTTCATCATTGCCGACCCGGACCACGAGGACGTCCGCCTGAGCTACGCACTCACTGCCGCTTACCAAATGACCGGCCCGACACCGCTGGCTGAACAAGGAGAGCACCATGACGACACCTGTCACGGTGACGACCAGCCCGCGTTGCTCCGTCCGGAGATGACAGAAGCGGGCGTCGATGCGGCCGTAGCCGACCACCTCCCCCCGCCGAGGCTGAGCGACGCGTGACCAGGACTCCTGCCGTCACCGCTAACAGGCTTGACGAGGCCTTCCGCCGTGGACGGCCTGTGCTCGTCTGCTACTTACCCATCGGAGATCCCCTCGCGGCGCACGCCGACGCGGCCGTCTACCTCGATCAGGGCGTCGATGTGCTGGAGGTTGGCGTCCCCGGAGCGGACTCGAGCCTCGACGGACCCGTCATCGCCGGTTCGATGCGCAGGGCCCGCGCCCACGGGATGAACAACAGCTCGGCGGCTCGATTCATCAGGGCATTCCGCGAGCGACTCGGCGACCCAGCAACCGTCTGGATGACCTACCCGTCGGCTGCAGCCGAGCCCGGATGGATCACGGACGTAACCGAGTCCCACGTCGACGGAACGCTTATCGCCGGAGCGGCCCCCGGCGACCACTCGACGCCGCCAGGCGTCCGTCAGGTCGGATTCCTGCCACACCACCCCACTAACGCACAGCTTGCGGCAGCAGCGGCCGCAACCGGATATGTGCTGGTTGCAGCCCACGACGGTGTCTCCGGCGCTCGGACTGGAATATCCCCGGAGAACCGAGCGCTGCTCGACCGGGTTCGGGCGTCCGGCGTGACCGCGCCGCTCACCCTCGGGTTTGGCATCGCTGACGGCGACGGCGCCCGCGCTGCCGTCGCGTGCGGCGCCGACGGGATTGTGGTCGGCAGCGCCGTCGTCGCCGCGGCCATGGACAGCGGCGCGGCGCTGCGAGCCATCCTGCAGGAACTCAGGAAGGCCGTCGATGAGTAAGACAATCAGCAAGAACCCGTTGCGTAGAGATCCGTAGCCACAAGAACCGGTCAAGCCCAAGCTGGGCTTGAGAAAGGGATAGATCATGTATGCACGAAAAGGCACTTATCGCGGAACACGCATGCCGCAGATCGTGATGGCTCTCATGGTCATCGCGTTGATCGGAACGGCGATCGTTACTAACCCGGTAGCCGCGGCGACGCCGCGCAAGAAGACCACCACCGCCGAAGTGACACAAGCCAAGCAGATCGTCGCGGCAGCTAAGAGGGGGTTCGTTTCTGCGGCTTCGTTGACTGCACCAGTGACTGCTCTCACCTCATTTAACGGCGTAACAACGAAAAGTCCCAAGATTGGCAAAATCAAGATGATCGGTGTCGCGTCCTGTGTCAATCCGTGCGAGTACGTTGGCAGCTTGGTCGGAACCATTGGCGACCAATTTGGTGACACCTATACAGGAACCGTCGGGTCAACACCGGAGAACTGGCAGGAGCTCACTGAGGAAGCGATCAATCAGAAGCCGAATGTCATCGTCTTCAATGGGGTGTCGGATGCAGCGGTCACCGCGCAGGTGGCACAGGCGAAAGCCAAGGGCATCAAGGTGGTCGGCATATCGGTCACCCAGACGGTCAGCAAAGCTGCCGGATACACGGCGTACGTATCCGTTCGCCAGGATGTGACCTATCGGTTGATGGTTGACGAAGCGATCGCGACGTCAAACGGAACTGCTCAAATGGCCATTGTGGAGCCTTCGGGTTACCCATCGACGGATACCTATGTTGCCAATGCAGTGACCCAAGGCGAAGCGGACTGTCCAGGGTGTTCGTTCTTCGTCCAGAAAGAGGACACCGGTTCCCTGGTCGACCCTACTGAGATGGACTCGATCGTGACCGCATTGCTCAGCGCGCATCCGAAGCTGAACTACATCCTGTTCGGTGACGACTTCTATGCTTTGAGCGCGGCGCAGCTTGCGGCACAACGGCTTCATCGCACGGTGCACCTGATTGCTCAGGACGGGTCTACTACCGGGCTCGACGCGGTGAAGTCTGGAATCATCATGGCGGATGCTGGTTGTGCGCTCCAATGGATCGCCTATGCGGGCTATGACGAAATCCTTCGCGTTGTCGCCGGCGAGGCCCCGATTGCTGCGAATGCGTGGGGTGGAGGAGCCCACTTGTGGACGCCGACCGATCTCCCGAGCACGATCGACAATGCCGCTATGTCCAACATTCTCAGTCGTTTCGTCAACTACAAGGCGGCCTACGCAAAGCTTTGGGGCCAGTCCTGAAGAGCCTGAAGAGACAGCGCGGAAGTTCTGTGTTGCGCGAATCAGCCTCCGGTTCGACGGAGGACACGACGGAGGCGCAGCGTGCGCATGAGTCGGCACCGGAGTCCGTGCAATCGGACTCCGGTGCCGTAGTTCTCGAAGTTCGGGCAATGCGGCGCGTGTACGGAGCGACCGTCGCGCTCGCCGGGGTGGATCTCGAAGTACAAGCGGGAGAAATCCACGGCCTCGTCGGTCCAAATGGCGCTGGCAAGTCGACGCTGGTCCGGATTCTCGCTGGTCTCGAGCCACCGGACTCGGGAGAGATCTCGATCGCAGGCGAAACCTTTTCCGCACTGTCGTCGTCCGAGGAGGCTAGGAAGCGGGGATTGGCTTTTCTTCATCAAAGCTTTGGACTCGTCGAGAACATCTCGATCCTCGACAACATCTGCCTTGTGACGGGCTACATACGCCGAAGCGGACGAATCTCGTGGCGCGATTCCGCCAACGCGGCCCGCCGAACGCTCGCCAAGGTCGGTTTGGAAGGCATCGATCTGAAAAGTGATGCGAACCAAATTCCCTTGGCACAGCAAGCAGCAGTTGCGATCGCTCGGGCTCTTGAGCTCAAAGCGAAGGTCCTCGTGCTCGACGAACCAACCTCGGCCCTCCAAGAGCACGAGGTGGACGTCCTCTTCGAGATTCTCCGGAACCTGACAGCCAAGGGAGTCGCCTGTCTGTTCGTGTCCCATCGGATGAACGAAGTCCTGGCGATCTGCGACCGGGTCACCGTCTTGCGCGACGGTCTGGCAGTGGCGACCCTGGTGAAGACTGAGCTGAACGAGGCGCGTCTGGTCAATCTCATTGCGGGACTTGAGAATGCAGATACCCGCCCTCCGCAAGCATCCGACGCAGGGACATCGGCGGCCATGACGACGGTTGCCGCACCGGAGTCCGAAGTGCCGAGGCTCTTGATCAATGGCGCGTTCTCGGAGTCAGTAGGTCCGATCGACGCACGAATCGAGCCTGGAACGATCGTTGGGGTGACCGGTCTTGCCGATTCGGGTCACCTTCATCTCGCCGCGATGATTGCCGGCATTGAGACGTCCGAGGGCGTCATGGAACTGGACGGACACGCTTATGCACCTAAGACTGTTTCTGACTCACTCTCTCGTGGCGTGGCGTATCTGCCGCCAGAACGCCTTGCGTCAGGGCTTGCTGGAGGGCTCAGCCTTCGCGAGAACCTCTTCATGAATCCCCCGCAGCCGTGGTATCGGCCGATTCGCCCTCGCCGGGAGCGACAGATGGCACGAGAGGTCCTTCATCGGTCCTCGGTTCGGCCAGAAGAGCCGGAGCGTGAAGTCGTCACCTTGAGTGGCGGCAATCAGCAGAAGTTGCTTCTCGCCAAGTGGTTATCGATGCAGCCCAGGCTACTGATCCTTTGCGAAGGAACCGCTGGTGTTGACGTTGGCGCGAAACGTGACATTTACGAGATGCTCCGTCGGCGCTGCGCGGGGGAAGGTCTCGCCGTAGTCATGGCGAGCTCGGACTTCACGGAGATGTGTGACGTTTGCGACGAAGTTCTTGTCCTTGCACGCGGCTCACAGGTCTCATTGCTGCGCGGGCGCGACATCACGTTGACAGCGATCACACGGGCGGCGTATTCATCACCGATCCGTTCCAGGGAGGCGCAGACGATCTGATGGCACGAGTCTCCGCGACACCACTCAAGACCGAAGAACCTCAGATCCTCGACGGGCACGGCGATGATCAAGGGACTCGGCGCCGAGTCGACCTGATCAACCTCCTTTCTCGCTACGCGATTCCACTTTTGCTCATCGTTATCGTTGCAACTTTCTGCTTGCTCAAGCCGAGCACCTTTGCGACAGCCGACAACATCGATTCAGTGCTGAGCATTGAGGCGGTCACGATAATGGTGGCCCTGGCGGGCGCCATGGTGCTCGTCGTGGGCGAGTTCGATGTCTCTGTGGCCAACAACACCGCGCTTGTCGCGGCACTTGTCGTTGGACTTCAGGTCCTACAGCACGTCTCATGGCTGCTGGCCATCATCATTGGACTAGCAGTGTCGGTCGTCGCAGGACTCTTGAATGGCTTCTTAGTCGTCAAGCTACATATGTCATCGTTCGTCGCAACGCTCGGAACCTACTCACTACTCGAAGGAGCATGGATCTGGTATCTGAGCGACCAGACGTTGTCTCCGACGAAGCCTATGGCAACGCCGTTCGTGGACATCGGTCGAGCTTCGCTGTTCGGAATCTACGCGCCGTTCTATGTCGCGATCATCTTGGCGATGGTCGCCTGGTTCGTGCTCAGTTATCTCCCGACCGGACGACGGATGTATGCAGTTGGCGGCAATCGCCAAGCGGCGAGGCTGTCTGGGATTAAGGCGGACCGGATGGTCATCGGCGCTTTCGTCGCGGCCGGTCTGCTTGCCGGGATCGGCGGCCTACTTCTCGGAGCGCAGTATCTGGATGCTTCACCTGGGGCAGGGTCGGAGCTGCTCTTCCCCGCTTTCGCCGCTGTGTTCCTTGGCGCGACGACTATCCGTCCGGGTCGGTACAACATTGTTGGGCTTCTTGTCGCTGCCTACGCGCTTGCGTTCATGATCTCCGGGCTGCAGCAACTCGGGGGCGTCTGGAGCGAGCAGTGGATTGGTCCGACGTTCAACGGCGCAGCTCTCGTCATCGGCGTCGCGCTCTCTACTTCAGCATTCGCAGCCAGGGAACGTCGAAGCAAGCGCGAGCAACTGCGGCGGCTGGTAGTGGGGGCAAGTGCAAGCAGGCCTGGTAAAGGGTTAATCAAGAACGCAGGAGTCAATGATGTCGCGCATTGATTGGTCGTCGAATGGAGTCATCATCGGGTTGGTTCATTTCGCGCCGCTTCCTGGTTCGCCCCACTATGGAGGCGCCTCGCTGAGTGACATCGAAGCACGGGCGGCGAAGGATCGCGACATCCTTATCGAGGAAGGTTTCGATGCGATCTCGTTTTCGAACGAGGGAGATCGGCCGTATCTCACGACCGCACCCATCGAAACCATCGCGATCATGTCCCGTCTCGTAACGCGCCTGACGAGCGGCATCTCCATGCCTTTCGGTTGCGGCGTCCTGATCGATCCGATGGCCACACTGGCAGTAGCACGTGCTGTGGGCGCGGACTTTGTCCGCGTCAGCCTCGGTGTCACATCTGGGGTGTTTGGTTGGGAAGCGCGGGACGCGGGCTCTCTTGCCCGCTATCGCAAGGACATCGGTGCCGAGGACGTTGACATTCTTCTGAACGTGTCCCCACACTTTTCGAGCAGTGTGGATACCCGCGACCCCATTGAGATCGTGCAGTCGTACGTGGCGATGGTCGAGCCAGACGCGATCCAAGTTGGGGGTTCAGGGTCGGGACATGCTCCCGGTGTTGAGCACGTGAAGTCGGTCAAGAAAGCAGTGCCGACTGTCCCCGTTCTCACGGCGAGTGGGACAACTCCGGATAGTGTCGGCAATTATTTGAAGGTCTGTAACGGTGTGATCGTCGGTGCTTGCCTCAAGGAAGAGGGGATTCTCTGGAACCCCGTGGACAGGACGCGTGCCCGTGCCTACATGGACGCGGTGCGGGCAGCTCGCGGTCGCTAGCTCCTGTGGGCCGGTACGGCGGTGTCGACATCGGTACGAGCTCGGTGAAGGTCGGTGTCTATGACGAATCGGGTCGTCGGCTTGGTTTTGAGCGCAGACCTCACCCTACGATTCGGCCGTTACCAGGACATGCGGAACAGGACCCTAACGCCTGGTTGCATGCGGTCCGAGGGTGTTTGACGGAGGCCGGCCCGCTCGATGGCATCTCGTTCGGCGGGCTCATGAGCACATTCGTCCCGGTCGGCGGCGATGGGGTCTCTCTCGGTATGGCGGTGACTTGGGAGGACCAGCGAAGACCAGCGGATCTTCCTGACACGGTGCCGACGAGCAGCTATCGCTCCCGGAGCGATTGGTTCCGACAAACTAACCCTGATGTCTGGAGTCAGTCCCGCTGGCTGCTTCTTCCGAAGGACTACGTGATCCTCGGACTCGCCGGCGGGACGATCGGTGATGTCCTTTCTTGGAATGGCGTGCTCAAGTTGGACGGATCCGGACTGGATCCCGACCTTGATGAGGAAGCGCGAAGCCGGATTCCGACCCTGGGGCCACCGGACGCGACCGTCGCTTCGCGCTTTGGGCCGTTGAGAATCGGCTTGCCAGACGCAGTCGCTGCCGTGGTCGGATGTGGGCTGGACACGAACACGGCCTACTCGATATCGGGAACCTCAGAAGTCATCGCGATCTTGAGTGACGTGGCCGAGTCATCGCGGGACATACGCAGTGTCGTACCCCTCTGTGGACGGTGGCTTCATGCAGGGCCAAGTTCCTCTGGGGGAATGGTCCTGGAGTGGGCCGCGAAGATATTGACTTCTGGAGACGTAGCGGGTCTCAGCCATCGTGCACAACAGTCCGCGCATCGAAATCCACCGCTTTTTGTGCCCTACCTGAGTGGAGAGCGCGCGCCAATGTGGAACTCCCGCTTAAAGGGCGCATTTCTCGATCTTGAAGCCGACCACACAACCGACGACTTGTGCTTCGCCGTGTTGGAAGGTGTTCAGTTTGCAGTCCGGCGTCTGCTTGCTGCCGTTGAAGGGTCGACTCGTGTGTCTACTCAACGGATGAGAGGTGCTGGCGGCAGCTTGTCGGATCCATTTATCGCTCAGTTGAGAGCCGACCGATGCAACAGGATGTTGGAGGTCGCTGCCGATCCAGAGACAGCGTCGCGCGGCGCTGCATGCCTAGCTGCTGCTGGTGTGATCGAAAAGTTGGAGGAGACGGCGTCACGGTTCTCTGCTAGTCGCTTGGTGTACGAGCCCCGTGCTAGCCACTTCGCGGACGAGCGGTTTCAGCGTTGGTTCCGCGGAACCGAGCACCTCACAGCATCAGCGACATGAGGAAAAACGACACCCAGTAGTTCGGTGTCACGACTGCGTGTTCTGATCTCATGTGTGATCAAAGCTGTGGGGTGGGGGAGATCTCGCGTGGTGATCCGACGCTTTTCGGGGCGTGCATCTTTGATCTCGATGGCGTTTTGCCCGATAGAGCTTCCCCCGGTTTGGCGGACACCTACCCTGAGAAGAGTGATGCTCTCCCCAAGAAGGAGTCCGGATGCCACGTCCCCACCCACCCGAGTTCCACCGTCGTGCCGTCGAGCTTGCCCGTGGGCGTGCGAAGCCGATCGCGAAGATCGCCGAGGACCTCGAGGTGGCAACCCGTAGAGCTCGGCGACGACGTCCGGGAGATTCGGCGCTTCCGTTGTAGGCGGGAATGACGACCGAGACCTGTCGAGCGAATCCGCGGGCGCCCGAAGGGACGCTGTCCAGCGCGACGGGATGGCCTTCGGGTCGGGCGCGATCAACACCGGGGTCCGGGACGTCCGACGGCATCAGCTGAGCGTAATGCCACTTTTGTGACCGCGGCAACGAAGCGCGCGAACACCACTCACGGCGTTACCCCTGAAAGTGAGTTGATTAGCAGGGGAGTAACGGCTGCGTATATTTAGTTGGGCAAGCACAGTGCTCGCCGTAAAAGATTATGTCGAGAATGCGTCTACGTGCACGACGTGTTGAATCGAAAGTCGCCGCTGGTGTGGGCGGCGTAGAGCAGATAACTTTCGGCCCCACGCTCACAACCGACCTGGTCAGATGGCCATTTGCACACCGTTGAGGCCCGTGTACCTGGCAGTCAAGAGGTTCGCGGGTTCGAATCCCGTCGCCTCCACCGAATAGGGGCAGGTCAGAGGCTCGCGGCCTTCGCCGGGAAAAGGTCGAGGGTCCGGAATTGCAGCCATTTTGCAGCCCGGGTCACTACTCGTATCGGTACAGGCCAGGCTTCACCCGCTTGGGCTCGTGCTCGTCAACGAGGAGGCGGTCCAGCTCCGCGTAGAACCTTGCCCGCGCCTTTCGTAGCGCCAAGCCGGTGAGAGTCGGGAACACGAGCGTGTCGTTGACTTTGACGGCCACGCCGCCCTCCTCAAGTGAGAGGCGAGGATCGTCGACCCGCCATCCACCGAGCATCCGCAGCACGCGCCCGGCGATCTCGCCAGCGAGCTTGCTTTCGTTGTCAGTCACGCGATACCTCCGTCGATCGTGGCCGCGATCTGCGCGGCGGCGACGCGGTCGGTGGCTGCCGCGACGTGAAAGTAGACGTCGGCGGTGATTGCGATCGACGAGTGCCCGAGCCGGTCGGAGACGACCTTCATCGGCACGCCGGCTTCGAGCGCAGCGGTCGCGTGACCGTGGCGCAACGCGTGAAGCCTCACGACCGGGAGACCGGCCTTCGCCGCTCGCGAGGCGAGCATCGTCGTCAACCGTTGCGGGTGCAGCGGCTCGCCGTCCTCGCGGGTGAACAGGTGCGTCGCGTCGCCGCGACGACGGCCGTGAGAGAGCATCTCCTCTGACCGTCGCGCCCGGAGCGACCGGAGCGCCGCGACGGTGCCCTCGTCGCGGCCGACCGTATGGCGAGACTTGTCCGTCTTGGGAGTCGACTGGATGACCTTGTACCCGACTACGACGGCCGTCTCGCGGACGTGGATCTCGCCAGTGTCAAGGTCGACGTCGCGCCAGCGAAGACCCGCCAGCTCGCCGCGCCGTAGGCCGGTCGTCGCCGCGAGGCGCCAGAGTGCGAACAGGCGGCCGTCGCGCTGGGGCGAGCAAGACCAGGGATGGTCAGGTGCTCCGATTTTCGATCAGCGCCTACAGGGCACCTCACCACCCTGGAGTTGACCCGTTCTCGAGGAGCGCGTTAGTTCCGAGGCAGCGTCACCGAGGAGAGGGAGGTGTACACGACGAGATTCGACAGGTAGTGATGAGTCGAAGCGTCGAACTCGCCGGTGCAGGTCACAAGCTGCAAGGTGGCTCGACCTGGTGACGCTTCGTAGACGCTTCGCGCAGGAAAGCTGTTCTTCGGATAGACGTCAACGGCGTCAACAACGAAATGCGCGACGACGCCGTCGGCCAACGTGACGTTGACCACCTCTCCCGGCCGAAGTGCTCCGAGGCGGAAGAACACGGCTGGCCCAGTGACCGAGTCCACGTGGCCGAGGATCACCGCCGCACCAAGCTGTCCGGGCGTCGGACCGAGGCGATACCAACCGGGCTCCTGCCATTCGCTCGGAACCTGCACCGTGCCATCGGGATTCAGCCCGAGCGACGTGAGCGGGGCTGCCACGTCGATCGCCGGGATGTCGAGCGCGATCGGCACCGACCGCGCCAAACCAACTTCGAGGACGCTCCTCCTGTTTGCGACCGGCTCCCTCGCCCGCGACGGCGATGCCACGGTCGGCTGCCGGACCGACCCGAGATCGTGGGTTGGCGAAGGCGCATGCTCCTGGGCCGCTAGACCGAAGCCGAGCGAGATCGATCCGCCCGTGAAGAGCAATAACGAAAGGGCAAACCACCGGCGCACGTTGTTTCGACCGTTCTCTAGGTTGGTGAGTCGATATCGGCGATGCGTTGGATCACCATGCGGTGGGCGCCCTCGTTTCGGTCCCGGGTCGTTTCAGTTTCGAGCAGCGGGCGATTCGCCACACCACAACGCATCGTTTCGGGACAACTGGCCCCTGTCAGAGCCGCTCCGAGGTTCTTGAAGCCTCCGTGAGTGAAGTGCGCATGAGGTGCCGACGGCGTAACCCGATGATCGCCGCGCCGGTTCCGCCGAGGAGCGCAATCGCGCTGAACCACAGGAGATTCTCATCTTTCGTACCTGAGGTGCCTCCGCCTCCCGTCGCGGGGAACCCCGACGGGATGACTTCGGTGGTCGTCGTTGTAGCCGGAACTGTTGTCGTGGTCGCTGCTGCTGTTGTCTTCTTAGCGAGAGATGCCGTCGTGGTCGGCTTGACGGTTGTCGTGGTTGGCGCCGCCGTCGTCGTGGTCGGCTTGACGGTTGTCGTGGTTGGCTTGGCCGTCGTCGTGGTCGGCTTGACGGTTGTCGTGGTCGACTTGACGGTTGTCGTGGTTGGCTTGGCCGTCGTCGTGGTCGGCTTGGCCGTCGTCGTGGTCGGCTTGGCCGTCGTCGTGGTCGGCTTGGCCGTCGTCGTGGTCGTGGGCGCGGATGCGCTGCAGGTCGGGACAGTGATTGTGTTGGCGTCCAAGGTGACGGCCCCGTTTCGCGCGAGTTCACGTCCGGCGACTGTCGCGCCAGTGTCGAGTGTGATCGACGTCAACGCAAGGGTGGTGCCGACGAAGCTTGTGTTCGTCCCGAGCGTTTCCGAGCTCCCAACGACCCAGAAGACGTTGCAGGCTTGGGCGCCATTTTCGAGCACGATACTGCTCGACGACGCGGTGATGACCGTCGATGCGGCATCGAAGATGAAGACAGTGGACGCGTCACCCTGCCCGTTGAGTGTGAGCGTTCCGGTGAGCCCGAATGTTCCTGCTGCGGAGTCATAGACCCCGCCACTTAGCAGCGACCCGCCGAGCTCGGTCGGGATCGTGCTAACCGGCGTTCGTCCCGCTGCGTCGTTGTAGGCAGTCACGAGATCGTTCTTCGCGCCCTGCGTGACGGAGTTTCCTGCGTCGTTCGCGCCGTTGAGCGTGATCGAGCCGAAGCCGGTCTCAGCCGGGGTGGGGAACGTTCCCACGTCACCAGTGATTGTCGTCGCTCCGGTGTTGGTGATCCCAGAGCCCGCGAGCACCGCGAAACTTGAGGCGGTACCGAGCCCAACCGTGGCCTGGGCGGCGCCAGCCGTGCTCGCGAACGCGGTCGCTCCCAACATTGCGCCAAAAATCACCACGAACATGTTCCGCATCATCGATGTGCCAGTCCGAACTTGCAGTGCCTTCACCATGGGTCACCCTTTTCCGGAGCCCGGTTTGTGTCGTGACCCCGATGCCCCGATAAGTAAATCTCACTCATTGTAGCCGCGTAATCACATTGGGTGGTAATTAATTCTAGAACGCCTCGGGGTACAAGGCCAGAAATGCCCCTGGAGATCCGTGTGCGTTTGGCATCCACGCCCGCTAAGTCTCTCTAGCGGGCCACATTCCTGGCGAGTCGCGCCTCATCTCTCGTGTAGACGCACAAGGACGACGGTCTACGACCTCGTCGGGAGAACCTCGACCGACACGCCGCTTATGTCGTCGTCGCCTTCGTGGCGGGCTGCTGATCTTTGACGCGGCACCCGAGCGTTACCTCGTGGCTTTTCCGCGGTGGTGACAACCGCACGCGTACCGCGCTCGATTTCGGACGGCACGCCTCCACGGTTCGACTGGCCCTCATCAAAGGAGGGGTGAATATCCGAGCTCGGAATCGGCGAGATGCGACTTAGCGGTCGGAGAGACATCGAACGGGCTCAGGCCAACTGCACCCTGACGACGCGCCTGGCGATAACAACCCGACACGCGGTGAGATCGATTTCCATTTCTGGTGTGCTGCACTTGCCGGAATCCTGATCGTTCACGACTGCTTTGGCTTCAGGCGTGGCACCCGAGTCCGGAGTCGCTTGGCTGGAGCAGCACTCGGTCCGCTCGCAGGTGAATCGCTCGGTTCCTCAGCGTCCTCCCGATCCCGGTCAATGGCCTCTCTGCGATCCTGGCGGACGTTAGCGACGACGAAGCCGAGCCCGAGGGCAAGGACGACGATCGCGACAACCCAAAGGATGTGAACGGCGAAGCCAATAAGGCCAAACAAAAGGGCGACAGATAACACCACCTCCATTGCAAAACCCGAGACTCTGCGTTGACCGAGCAACGAGGTAATGCGTCGAGATTCTGACGATCTAGCAGGCATCACAGGGAACCTCTCTTCCATTGAACAGTGCCGTCCTCATGACCGAAGGCGGTTAGCGCACTTCCTTGGTCTTCCGCCCGATCAAGCAATGACGGTGACGCCCTGTTGGAGATCCCCACGAGCCTTGGTGTCGACGAGCACCCCCAGCAGCTCACCGATCGTCTGGTGTCGATCGCTGTCTCTTCGCAACGGCAGGTGAACCTGAATCCGGTAGCGATTGCGACGGCCGTCCTTGCTCTTTAAGACGTAGCCAGCGGTGGTCAGGTCGGCGACAAGGCCAAAAGCGTTCCGCTCGGTGATGCCCAGGACAGCGGCGATGTCGCGAATGCACACGCCTGGATCGTCTGCGATGCAGGCAAGGGCACGGGCATGGTTAGTGAGAAAACTCCATTCTCCCATGGGACCAGTCTAGCATATTCAGGAATCTATTTGCTAGTGTAATAAACCTGGAGTATAATTACACGTAGCCAAATGAAGTCGTCCCGGCTGCATCTGGTCAAGAGCTACGGCATCTAGCTAGATGGAGGTCAAGAAATGGGACGGGTAGGAATGTTCTTCAGCATCCTCGTGTTCGCGGCGGGCGCCGTCATGCACTGGGCGGTGACCACCTCGGGTCACGGGTTCAACGTATCCACGGTGGGGATCATCCTCATGGTCGTCGGGGCCGTGGGCCTTGTCGCCTCGGGGATCGTCTTTGCAATGTCACGCCGACCGGTCGGTAGCGGCAAACGCACCTATGACAGTCAAGCCACCGACGCACACGGTCATTCGACCACAGTGCACGAAGAGGCGCACAGTTAGCCGAACCGCGGGCAACGCAGGCAAGAAAGAGAACACGGGGGAACCCGTGTGCGTCCGGTAGCAGAGGGCTCGTCCCTCTTCCCACATCCCAAGACAAGGAGCCCAAGCATGGCAACAACCGACAAGGCAAGGAACACCGCCCAACAGGCGAAGGGAAAGCTGAAGGAGACCGTCGGCAAGGTCAGCGGCAACAAGAAGCTACGGGCCGAGGGTAAGGCCGACCAAGTGAAGGGCAACGTCAAGCAGGCCGGTGAGAAGCTCAAGGACGCGTTCAAGAAGTGACGCGACCCAGTAGATCGACGCCAACACGCCGGACGTCGCCGCTCCGAGGCGAAGACCGAGGCTCGTTGGACAATCAACTTCTCTTGGTCGACGAGAAGAAGGCTGGGAAATGATCATCCTCTTGGTACTGCTGCTGGCTCTGCTCTTTTTCGGACTGGGGTTCAGCCTGCACTTGTTGTGGGTCGTCGCAGCGATTGTCTTCTTGGTGTGGATTATCGGGCTCGCACTAGGACGCGGGAGCTCCAGGAGGCACCACTTCTATCGGTGGTGAGCTGAGTGGATGCCGCCGTCCGGTCGGTAGCGGCAAATGCACCTATGACCGTCAAGCCACCGACGCACAGGGTCAGTCGACCGCGGTGCACGAAGAGGTGCACAGCTAGCCGAACCGCGGGCAACAGGGCGGACTAGACCACGTTGCGCTCGATCGAAGGGGTTCTCAAATGGTTCATAGATTGACTGGCCTTGCTGTGTTGTGCCTGGTCGTTGTCGTCATCCTCGTATTGCTAAGGGTCGTCTGATCACGATCGCGCCGGGCGGGGGCCGGATTTGAACCTGCGACCTTCGGGCTATGAGCCCGATGGCCGCGCTCGGCCCTTGGAGTCCTGCCACCAGCCCGTGGGCTACTGCACGTCTTCCGTCACCGGTCGCCTCCTCGAGTTCCCTTGGGAACGTTTGTGTCAACCAAGATCTCCAGCACTTCACCGATTGTCCGTTCTCGGCCAATGGCTTCTCCCAAGGGCAAATCGCTCTGGATGGAGTAGCGATTACGACGACCGTCCTTGCTCTTGACCACGTAGCCGGCTGTCACGAGGTCGTTGACGATGCCGAAGGCGCTTCGTTCGGTGACGCCCACCATCGTGGCGATGTCGCGCAACCGGACCCCGGGGTCGTGGGCGATGCACACGAGGACCTGGGCATGCTTGGTGAGAAAACTCCACGTTGCCATGGCCAGTAAGTCTAGCCGTATGTTTCTAGAAGTGAGTTGCTAGTTCTGTACGACTAGAGTAGAGTAAGTCGCAGACCCCGAGGCCCCCCTGTCGCCGACACCGAGTTGCTCGAGAGTCAGCGGAAGGATGCAGCCATGTTGATGCGATTCGAACCATTTAGTGAGTTCGACCAGATCACTGAGCAGTTGAAGAGCGAACGTCGGGCTTGGCAGATCCCGGTCGACGCCTACCGCAGGGACGACGAGTTCAAGGTCCTTCTCGACCTACCGGGCACCGATCCGGGCTCCATCGAGCTGACCGTCGACAACGACGTCCTCAGCGTGCGAGGTACGCGCACCTGGCTCCGATTCGACGACGACCAGATCGCGATTACGGAGCGCCCGAAGGGCGAGTTCAGCCGCCAGCTGTTCCTCGGGGAGAGCCTCAATCGCGACAAGATCACGGCCTCCTACGAAGACGGCGTGCTCACCGTCACCATCCCGGTGATCGCCCAGGCCAAGCCCCGCAAGGTCAAGATCGCCCACGCGGGAGTGGCGGCAAAGATCGCCGCTCCAGCATTGGCCTCCGTCTGAGGAGTGACCTCGTTAGAGGACTGACTTCTGGCTCAATGAAATCGGCTCCCTGCAGGGGAGCCGATTTCATTGATGATGCGCCCGCCCGATTGTGCGGCGCGGCACGGACTCACGATGGCAACTTGGAGAGCTCGAACGCGTTGAGGAGCGACCGCGAATTCTCCCGTCACTGGCGCGGCTGGGGCGCCGCGACCAGCCTGTCCCCAGGTGTAAGGCGCCAAAACCCGGGTCACGCCAGCGAGAAGAGCGGACGCTGCGACCCAGACAACCGAAGGTCATCCCACAGCCGCACTCGTGATTGAGGAGCTGCACCTCTTGGCAGGCATCGCACACGTACCAACGGTGGCCGCTGGTCGCCGCCGTGTGCAACCAAACGGAATTTAGGTGCTGATGAGGTGGTGGGCCCTCGGGAGCGTCCCAAGGAGGGAACGACATCTGTGGTCAAAAGACCTGCCAGCGTGGCCGGTTCTCACCCTCAACTCCGGCTCTTCGGTGTGGGTTTACCCCCGAGGGCCCAGCCATAGGTTACGCGTCTGGTTGTTCAGCCGAAAGGAGATTGTCCAACACCGTCCCAGTAGTTCTCGTCAGTCCCGGCACTCTCGACTCCCGCGCCTACTCCATCCCACGGCCGGCCGGATGGCCCCGTTCCACCGTCGACCGTCTCGCCTCGGAATTGCTTCTCCGACCCGTCCTCTGTTGGCGCGGGTCTGTCTGCTTGCTGAATGTTTGGAGACACCCTTCAGAAAGACTGCTGGCATTGCGCGTTGGAACGTGCTCTTGACAGTTACGCTGAGCCTCTGGATGAGATGATGCCGTTCACTCTGCGTGTGTAACGGGGCCTCGTCGATGCCAGTTTTTGGGGGTCGTCATTTCGAGCGCGTCGTCAACAGTGATGATCCCCAGGCGGCGCCCGCGGTGGCGTCGCGCACGAGCGACAATCGAGGCGAGCGTGGAGGATGTCGCTCCGCCATTGGCTTCATCGGTCAGGTGGGCGAGCACCGGTCGAGGCGCGTCGGGTCCGTCGAGTGTCATTGCCCAGCTTCCAAGCTCCTAGACGACGACCACCTCGACTGACAGCTGCTCACTCCCCGCCGCAGCGGTACGGCGGACATTGCTGCTGAGGTGTTTGCCGGGGCACCGTAGATCAAGGGCACTGGGGCCGGAGTGGATGTCGCCGAGCCCAAACGTGGGCGGATCTGAGCAGACTGCGTTGAAGTCAGCTTGTGCCCGCATTGCACAATCGGCTATTCGTCCTCAAGTGCGAACCGCGTCCAGAGAACTATCGTCTGGCCGATGAGCCACAGGGCCGACCCACGTGAGCTGTTCCAGCGCTTCGAGGGCAACCCGATCCTGCGTCCACGCGACTTCCCCGAGATGGTCAACGCGGTGTTCAACCCGGGCGCCACAGTCGTCGACGGCCGAACGCTGTTGCTGTTACGCGTCGAGTACCGCACCGGTCTCTCCTCTCTCGTTGTGGCGACCAGCAAAGACGGTCTGACAGGTTGGGAGATCGACCCGGTTCGGGGACTGCAGGCACGGTCGGACCGTTTCGAGGAGCACTGGGGGATCGAGGACCCGAGGATCACCCGAGTCGGTGACGAGTACTTCGTCGTCTATGTCGGGTACTCCACCGCTGGGCCGCTCGTCTGTCTGGCTAAGACGCGTGACTTCGTGCAATGGGAGCGGAGCGGTATCCTCCAGCCGCCCGAGGACAAAGACGCCGCACTTTTCCCGACGACCTTCGATGGACGGTGGGCGCTGATTCACAGGCCGGCACCGGCGATGTCGGGGCTGGGCGCTCACATCTGGCTGTCGTTCAGCCCCGATCTACGTCACTGGGGTGACGCCCGCGTGCTGCTTGCGGCACGGCACGGTGGTTGGTGGGACGCCAACAAGGTGGGGCTCGGGCCCCCGCCGCTCCTCACCAAGGATGGTTGGCTGCTTTGCTACCACGGGGTGCGGGTCACTGCAGCCGGGTCGATCTACCGGCTCGGGTTGGCATTGCTGGACAGGAACGACCCGACCAGGGTTCTGGCGCGCGGAAACGAGTGGGTGTTCGGTCCCCACGAGCCCTACGAACAATCGGGCGACGTGCCCGAAGTCGTGTTCCCGTGCGGTTGGGTGCTGCGCGACGATGGCGACACCCTGCACGTCTACTACGGCGCCGCGGACAGCGTGGTCTGCCTGGCCGAGGCGAGTCTGGAGAAGCTGCTCAGCCACCTCGAAGAGCACCCGTACCCGCTGGACGAAGAGCACCCGTACCCGCTGGACGAAGAGCACCCGTACCCCGCGCCTGTCGTTGGACGCCCACCGATCGCCGATGTGGCGACGTAGTGGGCGGAGGGTAGGTCACCCGGACCAGCGTTGTCGATGCCGCCGGTGAGCAGCCGGTCGAGTGCCTCGCGCACGAGCACGGACGGGGTAGCTTCCTCATTGGCCTGGGCCTGCTTGTCATTGGTTCGCGCTAACGACACGGTTGTTCAGGCCGAACCGATTTACGGGGAAGTCAGCACGTCATCCCGCCACGCTGCCGACCTAGTCGGTTTGCTCGGCGCTGCAATACGGGCGAGCTCACCCTGCCTGACCTTCCCCCTCGGGAGACCGGGCCCGTCGACAGGTTCGGGGCCAGCTTGGACGGGGCGGGCCATGAGACGGCCGCAGCCGACCCGACTCCAGTCACCTCGCCGCGCCACGGCACTATCGCGCCCGGACTTTGGGATAACGCGGTAGTCTTATCTTGGTAGTTTCCCTTGGAAGAGTCGCTTCGCTTGGGCAGGACGGTCGTCTAGGACCACCGGTCATCGCCCCGTGCAGGTTTGACGCCTCGACCGAGCAATTTCGAGGAGTCCCATGCGCGTCCCGGGTTCACCCAATCCGCCGTTTGGCGGAGAGCGCTTTTGCACCCCGTCTTTCGGGATACTCAGCACCTACCCCCCGACCGCATGCGGGATGGCGACATTCAGTGTCGCTATTGCCCACGGCTTGGTTGCAAACGGTGCCGAGGTGAGCGTCGTGCGAGTGGCGGATGGATCGCCCGCTTCCAGCAAGCGGGTCATCGGAGAACTCGTAAATGGCTCCCCCCTGTCCGTGGCAGCGAGCTCGGAACTGCTCAACCGGTGCGACGTGGCGATCGTGCAGCACGAGTACGGCCTCTATGGTGGCCCCGATGGCGACGAGGTGCTGGACGTCCTCGGTGGTCTCCACATCCCGTCCATCGTGATCGCCCACACGATTCTCAGTAACCCCACTGCGCACCAACGGTCCATTCTCGTCGCGATCGCCGCGATAGCGGACCGGGTGATCGTCATGTCGGACGCGGCCCGAGACAGGCTTTGCAACCAGTTCAACGTCGACCCAGCGATTGTCGAGACCATCCCACACGGGGCGGCGATCCCTACGGGTCGAGCCTGGCACGAGCCCGCGGCTCGGCCGACGATCTTGACCTGGGGCCTCATCGGACCGGGCAAAGGCATCGAGCGGGTGATCGACGCGATGCCGTCATTGCATCGCCTTCCGGCGCGACCTCGTTACCTCGTAGCGGGCCAGACCCATCCGAAGGTGCTCGCCCTCGACGGTGAGGCTTACCGTCATGCCCGTATCGAACAGGCCTTAAGCAACGGGGTTGGAGACTCGGTCGTCTTCGACGCCGCCTACCGGGATGTGGCGTCCCTCACGGCACTGATCCAGTCGTGCGCTGTGGTCGTACTGCCCTACGACTCTGTGGACCAGGTGACCTCCGGCGTGCTTGTTGAGGCCATCGCGGCGGGCAGGCCGGTGGTTGCCACGGCTTTTCCCCACGCCGTCGAGTTGTTGGCGAGCGGGGCGGGCATCGTCGTCGACCGTGACGACCCGGCAGCGCTGGTTCTAGCCCTGCGCCGGGTGCTCGTCGAACCTGGGCTCGCTGACCGCATGGCGGCGGAAGCGTCACGACTGGCGCCGAGCATGGGCTGGTCGGTGGTCGCGGGAGCATACGTGGACCTGGCGAATCGCCTTCTTAGTGAAAGCCTGGCAAGCGAAAGCCTGGCATCGGTATGACCGGCATGGTGGAGCCCAACTTCGACCACCTCTGCCGAATGGGGGACGATCGGGGCACCTTCGAGCACGCCCGATACGACGAACCTAGGCGAGAGCTCGGCTATTGCACCGACGACATGGCCCGGGTCCTCGTCGTCGCCACACGAGAACTCCTCGCCACTCAGGCGGTCCGCGACCTCGCCAGGACCAGCCTCCGGTTCCTGATCGACGCGCAGGGCGTCGACGGCAGTTACCGGAACCGGTTGAGCTGGCGGGGACGCTGGAAGGACCGCCCGGCTTTGGAGGACTGCTGGGGCAGGAGCATCTGGGGCCTCGGCACCGCGGCGTCGCACAGCGACGATGGTTTGCTACGCGACTTGGCCACAGCAGAGTTCGAGCGCGCGGCACGGCAGCGCTCGCCCTACCCGCGCGCGATGGCGTTCGCCGCGCTGGGAGCAGCCGAGTTGCTTGAGGCGGAGCCCGACCATCGTGGGGCACACGCACTGCTGACCGATGCTGCGGAACGCATGGCGCCTCCCCACGCCGATGTCGCCTGGCCCTGGCCGGAGGCTCGACTCCGCTACGCCAACGCCGTCCTGCCGGAGGCGATGATCGCCGCTGGCGCTGCGCTGGACCAACCGATGCTGCTGCAACACGGCCTCGATCTCCTGGCGTGGCTGCTTGACCACGAGACGGTGGGCAACCATCTGTCGGTCACGCCCGTGGGCGGCGCAGGACCCGGTGACATCCGGCCCGCGTTCGACCAGCAGCCCATTGAGGTGGCCGCGCTCGCCGACGCCTGCGTGCGCGCGGCGACCGTCGACGGCGATCGGCGTTGGGTTGACGGCCTCCTCGCCGCAGAGGCCTGGTTCCTTGGAGACAACGACGGACAACACGTCATGTGGGACCCGGACACGGGAGGTGGCTTCGATGGCCTTACACCTAACGGGCCCAACCTCAACCAGGGCACCGAATCGACGCTGGCTCTGCTTTCGACGCTGCAACATGCGCGTCGGCTCGTGATGGCATCGCGGTGAGAACGGCGGTCACCGACGGCGTTAGGCGCAGCCCTCGGCGCCTCGTGGCGGACTCATCTCGGGTCGTCACGATGCTGTTTGTGCCGGGGCAAGAGAGTTTTGGCCGTGAGGAGCCTCGCACCTCAGCTGTGGCGGCTCGCATCCTCGCGCTCGACAATGACGAGGTGGAGCGGTCTCTAGATGACGTCGCCGCTCGGTTCGAATTTCGTCACCGCGACCTCATCGATACGTTCCGGCGGCACGCCGACGAGCTCGCCGAACGCCTCGATCCTCGGTGCGAGCTCTCCGAGGCACGTCGGCTGCTACTCGGTGCCACGTTCACCAACGAGTACGCAGTCGAAGGCGCGGCGCTCTGCAACCCCAGCATGGTGGCCCATCCCGACCAGACCGGCCTACCCGCGGGCAGCTTGCGCTTTGTGATGAGCGTCCGGGCGATCGGGGAGGGACATCGGTCCTCTATCGAGTTCCGGACGGGAACGGTCGACGATAGCGGCGAAGTCGAGATCGGGGCCGCACCACTGTTCGCGACGAGGGGAGTGACTGAACCCATCCCGCTCGACGGCGCCGTCTTCCGGAGCGAGCTTCGTCGACTCCGCAGCGACGGGGAGAGCGCCGACTACGTCCTCGACGCGCTCGGTCAGCAATTCACCGCGGCGGAGCTCGAGGAACGGCTGGGCCGCCTTCAGGGCCAGTTGGTGACCCACAGACAGGGTGGGTCGATGATCTCACTCATGCGCAAGATCGCCGAGCGGACCTACGGTGTCCGTTTCTCGACGGACACGTCGCTGGCCGAGCGAGTCCTCCTGCCGGCCATGGGAGCCGAACGCAACGGCATGGAAGACGCCCGGTTCGTGCGATTTGAGCACCAGGACCGGACCGTTTCCTACTTCGGCACTTACACGGCCTATAACGGCGTCGACATCGCTCAACAGCTTCTGGAGACGACGGACTTTCGCGTCTTCACCTCCTCACCCATCGTCAACCTCGCGGCCAACAAGGGCCTCGCGCTGTTTCCTCGCCAAATCGACGGCCGCTTCGCGGCCCTATCCAGGTCCGACCACGAGACGAACACGGTTATCTTCTCTGAGAACCTGCGTATTTGGGAGAACGCGCTTCCGTACCAGGTGCCTACCCAGACCTGGGATGTGATCCAGCTCGGCAACTGCGGCTCGCCGATCGAGACTGACGCTGGCTGGCTTGTGATCACCCACGGTGTCGGCCCCATGCGTACCTACAACATCGGCGCCATACTTCTCGATCTCGAGGACCCGACCCGGATCATCGGCCAGCTCCGCGAGCCATTGCTCAGCCCGGCTCCCGACGAACGGGACGGCTATGTGCCGAACGTCGTCTACTCCTGCGGCGCCCTCGTGCACGCCGGCACCCTGATCCTCCCCTACGGCATCGGCGACTCCGCCATCGGCGTGGCCACGCTGCCGATGCCCGTGCTGCTTGACGCCCTTGCCGCCGGCGCCCCGGCACGGTCGAGCAGCAGCGCGAACCCGCGGTAACGGGATGGCAATGTCGACCGATGAAGAGCTGAACGGACCAGAGCTTGTCGAGCGATATGTGCCGGAGAAATCCATTTCAGTCGCACTCGCTCTGTCGGCGACGTCATAGCTTCCACGTAAACGAGTTCGGCCTGAGCAGCCGTGTCGCTAGCTCAAACTAATGACAAGGAGGCTCAGGCCAATGAGGAGGCCATCCTCGTCCGTGCTCGTCCGCGAGGAGCTCGACCGACTGCTCACCGACGGCGTCGGGCGCGAAGAGAACATCGTCTCGGCCCTTGTCGAGGCGGCGACGCGTCTCGTCGTTCAAGAGCTCTTGGAATCCGAGCAGCCCGACTTTCTCGGCGGCCGCGGCCGCTATCGGCGCCGCGACGACGGCCAACGCGGTTTGCGCAACGGCTGTACGCCTTCGAGGCTGCGGACGGCCGAAGGCCCGATCGGAGTCCGCGTCCCCCAGGTCCGCGACGGGACCGAGCCCTATCGCTCGAGCCGGGGCCGGGTCCGGGCGGGACTCGAGTGCGGGCGGCAGGATCGGTCCTCGAGACCGGCGACACCAGCGACCCGGTAGCGGTTCCACCATTTCGAGGCGGTCTGGCGCGAGATGTTCATCGACTCGGCCGCCTGGGCGACCGTGAAGCCGTCGAGCTCGATCCGCCGGCACAGCCGGCGTCGTCCCTCGACGTTGAGTGGGGCGTTACGGTGCACCTGAGCCTCCAGGGAGTGTGGGTTTTGTGACAGCAGCTCCACACTGCACCTGGGGGCTCACTTCATGGCTGCATCCGCGTCAACAAGGTCCGTGGATAGAACAACTAGTGCTCTTTGAGTGGCAGAAATTCCATATCGGGTGGCGTCTTCCTGGCGTGGTAGAAGCCGAACAGGACGAGGACGAGCATCACGGCCGCGAGGGCGAACGATGCGATCCCGGCCCAAAAAGCGATCGTCGCGAAGGTGCCGAATGCATAGGCCTCAAGAAGCAGGCCCTCCAAGGTCGATGCCTTGAAGGCGACCTCGACGTCCCCTGCGAGCTTCGCATTCTTCGGGTTGGCGATGGCAGCCGCGCTGACCTTCGCGTAGACGCCGTGGTAGGGCAGCCCGTTGATGTCAGAAGCGATCTTCTCGGCGTACGCATTCGCCTGCGGCCCGGTGAGGACCTGCTGCCCGGCGTACTGGAGGAGGTAGGGCCTCTGTGCTGGAGTGATGTTGGATGCCGTCGGGACGTAGATGTCCTGGCGAGCCAGTTGGTTGTGCACGCTCGAGGAGGTGAAGCTGTAGCCCCACATCAGCAGCGCGCCCGCCACCACGAGCGTGACGACGACTACGAGGCCACCAAAGCTGACGAGAATATCGAAGGTCTTGCGTCGCATTTTTCACCTCTCGGCCTCGTCGGAGTTTCCGACGAGGCTCAATACCCAGTCGTCGGTTCTGCTGGGCGAGGGTGAGCCTAACAATCGAGGACCGTTTTCCCGCCGGACGAGCTGACGAGAGCGCAAACACCGGCAGGGGGACCAGACGACACGCCTCGATCTCTGGTTGCCGACCCAACCGTTGGCATGTAGCCATCTCCGCAGCCCAGGGACTGGACAGAACCTGACAGGCCTGGATTCCCAGAGAACACGACTCCGGGTAGAGATGAAGCGCTGGACTCGATTAGACAGCCCCGGACCAGGGCCCGGTCCCAGGCAGGGAAGAAGTTCGAGGGTTCGAATCCCGGTCACCCGACTGAGGCCGGTTGAACCCGTTGGGTGGAACGCCGATCCGTTCGGCGTTCTGCGCCCCGCGTTCTTGAGGCATAAGGGGTCATGGAAGACGAGAGTGGGGCGGTGGGACGACGAGTGGGCGAGCCGTGAACACGCGCGAATTCTCGAAAACTCGATCCTTGTGTGCGACGAGGTGTCGCTCGGTTGAAGTCGGCTCTCGCCCTGGACATACGGAGCGCCGAGCAACACCGTAGGGTACGAGAGGCAGATTAAGTTGACTGACAATCAAAAGGTTTACTACTCAGCACCCTTCGTATCCACGGATAGATCCCAGCTGACCAGAAGTATCGACCGCTCCACCGTCGCCTTTGCTACTCTAAATGCGAATATGTAGCCAAATATGTAGCCAGTAGATCCGGATGGCCACGGTGAACGCGAGCACCATTCGATCCAAGCGTCGCAGGCAAGGCGACGGTTCGATCTATCGCCGGCAGACCGACGGCCGATGGGTGGGCGCGGTCCAGCTCGATAGCCAAGCCGGCCATCGCCGTCGCAAGGTCGTCTACGGGAAGTCCGAGGCCGAAGTCGTCGGCAAGGTGAGGCAACTCAACTTCGAGATCTCCCGAGGTCTTCCAACTCCGAACAGCCGCATCACCGTCGAAGAGTTGCTCCGCCGCTGGCTGAGCGATGTCGTACCGGGACGGGTCAGCGCTTCGACGCTCCGCAACTACCGGATCGTTTGCGAGCGGCACGTCATTCCCGTTCTCGGCAGCAAGCGGCTCATCGCGCTGACCCCTACGGATGTGCAAGTGCTCCTCAGCCAGAAGCAGGAGTCGAGACTTCCGCGCCCCGTCAGCACAAGAAGGGGAGTGGTCGAGCGATCGACGGCTGGTGGATACTCGCCGTGTACGGTCAAGCTCATCCGCGGCGTGCTCCGCCAGGCCGTCGGCCAGGCCGAGCGATGGGGGATGGTCGCCCGAAACGTTGTCACGTTTACCGACGGACCCCGAGTTGCCCCATCCGAGAGTCGCGCCCTGACGCCGCAACAAGCCCGCGCGCTACTCGACGCCGCGCACGGCGAGCGACTGGAGGCAGCGTTCGTTCTGCTGCTCTGCCTTGGCCTTCGCAAAGGCGAGGTCTTCAGCCTCCGTTGGGCTGACATCGACCTCGACGACCGCGTCGTCACCGTCGGCCAGACCGCTTCTCGCGTGGATAAGAGTCTTGGCGTCGGCTCTCCGAAGTCTGCGAAGAGTAGGAGAAAAGTCAATCTCCCCCTGCAGGTCGTGTCAGCGCTGCGCGCGCATCAGATCCGCCAATCGGCTGAACGGCTACTTGCCAGCGACGCCTGGCATGAGAGCGGCCTCGTCTTCACCACCGAGACAGGCGGGCCCATCGACCCGACGAACTTTCGCAGGGTCTTCGACCGGGTCACGGAGAAGGCGCGTCTCTCCGGTTGGCAACCCCACGAGTTGCGTCGCTCTTGTGCCTCGATACTCCTGGCCCAGGGTGTGCCATCGGAGATCGTCGCGCACGTCCTCGGCTACTCGTCCACGCGACTCATGGCCGATGCCTACGGCAAAGTGCTCGTCCCACAGCCCGAGCAGGCCGCTGAAGCGATGAGCGCGGCCCTTTGGGGGGAGTAGCCCGGGCGCCACGCGGCTTCATCGCGCCCGCCGCCTCGGACAGGCCTTTGGGGCGGACGACGGCGCCGATCAGCGTCACGACAAGCAGAGGAATTGCCAGCGACTCTGCCACAGGGCTCGGGACAGTGCCGCGACCGTATGGTGCGGACCACTCACCCGCCGGTCGGACCACCGGCACAAGTCCTTGTTGCGGCGTGATCAGCGGTTACGAGCTGTCCGGAGAAACGGGTCAGGCTCCACAGACGATCGTGACCACAGGACCAGTTCTTTCTCCCGGACGCCGGGGAGCAGGATCGGTTCCGCGTGTCTTCGGAGCGTCGCTTCTAGCTCGACAAAGGAGTTGCACTCCGGTACGCGACCGTAAAGCCGTACGTCCCGAGGGTTGACGGGATGGAGACGCGCACGCCGTTCTGAACCATGATGTCCTTTGCCCAGGCCGTGACTGTGCCGGTGGCGCGCATGTTGCTGAACGTCACGGCAGGCGAGAAATGGCCAAGCGTGTCCTCTTTGCCCGTGCGCTCGTTCATCGGAGCTTCGACGATCCATTCCTCTGTCGCACCGGGTCCCGAGTAACTCTTCTCGGTGCTGAAGGACTGTCCGGTCGTGACGTCGGAGAGCGTGATCGACCAGGTCGCTCCGGATACCTGATAAATGGTCACCATGCATTCATCGCCGGGATTGACCGTCATCGGGATCGGAGTGCTTGCCGCCGGAAGTATCTCCCACCAAGCACCGGTTAGTACCGACTTCGTCGCGGCGTCGTATTCCTCGGTGACGCCGGCCTGAATGAGCGAGGAATTCGTCGCGCCGTCGATTCCCACCCATTCCGAGGTGAACGTGTCACCCGGTGACGGACGGAGACTGGGCACGTTGAAATTCCCGATTACTGCCGTGAACGGACCGCCCTCGAATTCGTATCCCGACCAGTTCGCGGGGTGGTCCGTGCGCGGTGCCGGCGAGTACACCGGCAACGTCACTGACGCTTTCGCCGTATGGCGGGAGGGCGCCGAGGAATCAGTCACCTGCACCGTGAACTGATAGTCGCCCGAAGCTGTCGGATCTCCCCGGAGCCTGCCCCCAGGGGAGAGGGTGATACCCGGTGGCGGACCTGCGGCTCCGACGACTCGCCACCTGAAGGGAGTAGTCCCCCCCGACGCCTCGAGAGTTGCTGAGTAGGTGACTCCCACGGTCGCCTTCGCGAGCGATGTCGTTGTGATGCGCAAGGTGGACGTACTGGCCGCTAAAGGGCGTGATTCGTCGAGGCGTCGTTGATCCTCACGTCCGACGGCAAACACCATTGCGGCGAGACGAGGCGCAGTGGCCCGGTGGTACGCGGCGATCCGAATGTCGGAGCCGGAGTGCGTGACCGCCGGAGCAGGAGGCACTCCGGCGGTGATCGTTGCCAGGACGCACGCGCTCAGTCCTGCGATCAACGACACCACAAAGCGGGCGCCATCTCGAAGGCTCATCACGCCTCCCACGGAGCTCCTGGCGCGAATGATACGTCGCACCAATTCGCGACAAGCGACTACATGCGTCGATGGCTTCTTCGAGCGCCGTCGACGAAGAAGCTGTGTCTCCTACCCTTTGGAGGCAGACGGCTCAGCCTGGGTGGGGTTTGATGCGTCGATGTCACGCCGAGTGAGAGCTTCTTGGTTGATGGGAGAAACCTGCAGGTACGGGTACGAGCGGATTCGCATCTGCTGCAGGCGGTATTGGACGCAGGTGTGCAGCACTCCGAAGCCGTACTTGATGCTCCTGCGGAAGTTGATCGACGACGCATCGTTCGCGTACCTCGTCGGGCAGGAGAGTTCACCGATTCTGGCGCCCGCGACCAGCGCCTGGGCGATGATCTGGTTGTCGAACACGAAATCGTCGGAGTTCATCTCGAGCGGCAAGGCCGCGAGGAGCGTGCGACTGAAAGCTCGGAGTCCCGTGTGGTACTCGGAGAGCCTCTCGCGCATCACCAGGTTCTGGAACGTGGTGAGCATGCGATTGGCGACATACTTGTACCGCGGCATTCCCTCGGCGACGGGATCTTGAGCGAGGACTCTGGAGCCGAGGACGAAGTCGTACTGTCCGTAAGCGATCATGGCCGCCATGGCGGGGACGAGAAGCGGGGAGTATTGATAATCCGGGTGGACCATCACGATGATGTCGGCCCCGCGATCGAGCGCCTCTCGGTAGCACGTCTTCTGATTGGCGCCGTAACCGCGGACGGAGCTGTGCTGCAGGACCGAAATTCCGAGGGACTCGGCGAGCTCGATCGTGTTGTCCGCGCTGGCGTCGTCAACGAGGATTAGATCGTCGACGATGGAACGGTCGATCTCGTCGGCGGTTCGCTTCAAGGTGAACCCGGCGTTCTGGGCGGGAAGCACGATGGCGATTCGCATGCTGTTGAGCACCGAGTGATGGTAACCGGAGCCGGACTCCTGCGACGGTCGCCTTTCGGTTGGCTGACCCGCGTCCTCGAGGCGATCGCCGTCCTCGCCTCACCGGGCGTCTGCTACGCGGTGCTGCGCCTGCGGGGGATGGCACCGGTCCAACTTCCCGACCCGAGCATGCACACGACCTTCATCGTCGACCCCCGG
>Ga0187875_10000605_pt1 | contig 29350 bp, 25 predicted proteins | sample June2016WEW_17_1_2_FD_132978 | JGI IMG/M metagenome (GOLD analysis project Ga0187875, IMG submission 132978) | Peatland microbial communities from SPRUCE experiment site at the Marcell Experimental Forest, Minnesota, USA - June2016WEW_17_10 | ecosystem: Environmental > Terrestrial > Soil >...
AAGGCGGCCACGATCTTCGCCAGCGCGCTGCGCAGGTGCAGCCGCTCGTCGGCGGTCAGCGGGGCGGTGACCCGTTGCTCCAGCTCGTCCCTCGCTCTCTCGACGTCGCCACGGACGGCCCGTCCCCTCTCGGTCAGCCAGAGGCGCACCAGGCGCGCGTCGCGCTCGTGCGACCGCCGCTCCAGCAGCCCGGCCGCCTCCATCCGGGTGGCCGACTTCACCACCGTGGGCGTCGCCAGGTGGAGGCGCTCCGCCAGCTCGCCCGGGGTGAGCCCGTCATCAGCCCACAGCACCTCGAGAACGAGGTTCTGCCCGACGCGCACGCCGTACCGGCCCATGGCCTGATCGGCGGCCACGCGAGTCAGCTTCGACGCCCGCGTCCAGAGCGTGAGGAGCTCGCCCACCCGGCGAGCCTAGCCGATCACGGCGAGCTCGACCGGCCGCGGTCCTCCGACGGTCCCCCGAGCGGTGGCTGGCATACTCGGTGGCGTGGCCTCGCTGGTCCCCCCGCCGCGGCGGCGTTTCAACGTCCGCATCCCGCTGCGCGACGGCATCAACCTGGCCGCCGATCTCACCTTCCCCCAGGTCCTGCCCGCCCCGGCGCTGGTGATGCGCACGCCGTACGGCAAGGGGGGCGAGGTTCCGACCCGGCGGGCCGAGGATTTCGCCGCCGGCGGCTACGTCTTCGTGACCGTCGATGTGCGCGGGCGCGGGGACTCCGACGGCACCTTCGTCCCCTACCGGAACGACGGCCCGGATGGCCACGACGTGATCGAATGGCTGGCCGCCCAGGAGTGGTGCACCGGGGCGGTGGCGAGCTACGGGGGCAGCTACCCGGGCCAGATCCAGTACCTCGCCGCGCTCGAGCGACCGCCGTCGCTGCGCGCGATGGTCGTGATGGTGACCCCGAGCGATCCCTTCGTCGAGGATCGGGCCGGCGTCTTCTCGCCGATGCACGTGGATTGGTTCCGTCTCGTCGACGGACGGGTCCCCCAGTACCAGGGCGGGGTCGACTGGATGACCGTCTACCGCCACCGGCCGCTGCTGACCATGGACGAGGCCGCCGGCTTCGTCTCGGAGAACTGGCGCGAGTCGTTGCGGCATCGACCGCTCGACGACTTCTGGGCCCCGCTTCGCTACCAGGATCGCATCGCCGAGATCACCGTGCCGGTGCTGCACATCTCGGGCTGGTACGACGACGAGGAGATCGGCACCCCTGCGAACTTCGCGGCGCTGAGCGCCGCGGGCCGCCACGGCCAGCGTCTGCTCATGGGCCCGTGGGGACACCAGGTGAACGACTCGCGGACCGTCGGCGACGTCGACTTCGGACCGGAGGCGGTGATCGACCTCAACGGTCACGTGCTGCGCTTCCTCGACGAGCACCTGCGCGACCGACCCGCGGACGGAGGGAAGCCGGTGCGGATCTTCGTCATGGGCGCCAATGAGTGGCGCGACGAGGACGCCTGGCCTCCCCCCGACGTGACCGCGACCACCCTCCACCTCCACGGTGGTGGCAGGGCCAACAGCCTCTTCGGCGATGGCACCCTGAGCCCGGATCCTCCCGGCGACGAGCCGCCGGACCAATGGATCCACGACCCCGCGGACCCGGTGCCGTATCCCACCGGGGCCTCCTCCCGGCAGATCGGAGGGCCCGACGACTGCGCGGGGGTTCAGGCCCGAAGCGACGTGCTCGTCTACACCACCGATCCGTTCGACGAGCCCATCGACATCATCGGCCCGGTGCGGCTGATCGCCCATGTCGAGACCTCGGCGCCGGACACCGACGTGGTCGCCCGGCTCAGCCTGGTCGGCCGGGCCGGCCGTGCCCAGCGCCTCTGCGACGGCATGATCCGGCTGCGGTACCGCGAGGGCTTCGAGCGCGAGCTGCGCGCCGTCCACGGTGAGGTGTACGAGGTCGAGGTGGCGATGTGGGACACGGCCCAGCGGGTCCTGCGCGGGCAGAGGCTCCGTCTCGACATCGCCGCGTCCGCCTTCCCCAAGCACGAGGTCAACCTCGGCACCGGCGGCGACGTCATCACCGAGACCACTGGGGTGCTCGCGACCAACACTCTCTGGCACACCGGTGAGCGTCCCTCACGTCTCATCCTCCTCACCCGCCGCGCCCCCTGACACCGACGGCGCGACGGTGGCGGTGCCACGAAACGGCCGGCGGCCTCGGTGCCGGCCTCGCCCCGCGCGTGGTGGAGCGGCTGAGCAGACTGATCAGGAATCGAGAAGCGCCCGGGGAGGACCCCGGCTAGCATGACCGGCATGGAGATCACCCGCCACCAGCTGAGGAGGCAGAGATGACAGGCTCTTCCACCGAGGGAATCAAGACCGTTCTGCATCCGGTGTCGGACCTGGCCAAGGCCAAGCCGGTGTACACCGCCCTGCTCGGCGTGCCGCCGAGCGCCGACGCCTCCTACTACGTCGGCTACGACGTTGCCGGTCAGCACATCGGGCTGGTACCGGGCGGGGGGCCGCAGGGCATGACCGGCCCGGTGGCCTACTGGCACGTCGCCGACATCGAGGCGAAGCTGGCCGAGGTCACCGCCGCCGGTGCGGCCGTGAAGGACGCGCCGCGCGATGTCGGCGGCGGCCGGCTGGTGGCGAGCTTCACCGACCCCGACGGCAACGTGCTCGGGCTGGTTCAGGACCGGTGAGGCCGGGCCGCCAGTGAGGCCGGGCCGCCAGTGAGGCCGCGCCGCCAGTGAGGCCGGGCTTCCGGTGAGACCGGGCCGCCGGTGAGGCCGGGCTTCCGGTGAGGCCGCGCTTCTGGTGAGGCCGGGCTGCCGGCGGGTCCGGGCCCGCCACGGTGGGCGGGAACGGCCACTTACGCCCAGCACGGTTGCGGCGAGGGAGACCGACCGTTAGAGTTTGCATTAGCCGGCTATCAAACCAGCAGCAGCGGCGCCGAGAGCCCCGGCCCGACTCCCCGTCCGCACCCGTCGCGGCGCCCGCCGCCAGAGGGAGCCCATGCCCATGCCCATGACCCCGAACCCCACCACACCCACGCGTCCGCTGAGCTTCGGGATCAAGACCAGCCAGATGGGCATCGGTTACGAGGAGATCCTCGCCATCTGGCGCGACGCCGACCGCATCCCCCTCTTCGAGCACGCCTGGCTGTGGGACCACATGGTGCCCCTGCGTGGAGACGTGCGCGGGGCCGCCCTGGAGGCCTGGACGCTGCTCGCCGCCCTGGCGGCTCAGACCACCCGGTTGCGGCTCGGGGTGATGGTGACCGACAACCGTCTGCGCCTGCCCACCCTGCTCGCCAAGATGGCCGCCACCGTCGACATCATCTCCGGGGGGCGGCTGATCTTCGGCGTCGGCGTCGGCGGCAGTCTCACCCGCACCCTGGACCCAGCGGTCCTCGCCATCGTGCGCCGGGAGTTCGACGCGTACGGGGTGGAGCTGGTGCCCACCCCGGAGGCGATCGCCGCCCTGGGGGAGGCGCTCACCATCACCCGCCGGCTCTGGACCGAGACCGAGCCCTTCGACTTCGAGGGGCGGTGGTATCGCCTCCACGGGGCGATCGGCGAACCCAAGCCGGTGCAGCGGCAGGGGCCGCCCGTGCTCATCGGCGCAGGCGGCGAACGACTGTCGCTGCGGGTGGTCGCGGAGCACGCCGACATCTGGAACTGCCCGGCGACGGCGCCTGAGGACTTCGCCAGACTGAGCCGCGCCCTCGACCAGCACTGCGCCGCGGTCGGACGCGACCCGGCAGAGATCGTCCGGTCGGCGCAGTTCATCGCGTCTCGGGACGACGCCGCCGGGGCGCGTGAGCGGATCCTGAGCTTCATCGCCGAGGGTGCGACCCACCTGGTGGTGGCCGCGCGGCCCGCGCCCACCCCCGGCCCCCCGGTGGCGCCGGCGGCGGAGTGGCTGGCGACCCAGATCGTGGAGCCGGTGATCGCCCAGACGGCGTAGCCGAGGCCGCCGGCGGCGCAGCCTCAGCGGCCGGCGGGGCGCCGGACCCGGACCTCAGCTCGCCGCGAGCGGAGCCGGGACCGGCCGCGCCTCCACGATCACGGCAATCAGGCCCAGAAGCACCAGGACGCCGCCGACCAGCGGGTTGAAGCGCACCCCGACGGTGGAGAGCACCACTCCGCCCACCAGCGGGCCGCCCGCGATCCCGACGTTGAAGGAGGCCGAGTACCACGCCGAGGCGATGTCGGTGCGCGCCGGGGCCACCACCAGCACGTGGCTCTGCAGCGAGATGGCGACCCCGGAGAGGCCGATCCCCGCGCAGGCCTGGAGGACGATGGTGGCGAGAGCCGACGGGCCGAGGGCAAAGAGCGCGAAGAGCGCGGCGCACAGGATCGCCACCGGCCCAACCCTTGCGATCACAGGGTGGCGGTCGAGCAGGACCCCGGTGATCACGACCCCCGCCGCGTCGGCCAGCCCGGTGAGCAGCAGGACCGGGGCCACCGCCCGGAGGGGGAGGTGGCTCACCCGGGTCAGGAACGCGGTGATGTAGGTGTAGGCGGTGAAGGAGCCGCTCACGCAGAGGATCGTGGTCAGCACGGTGAGCCGGTACCGGCGGGCATCGGGGTGGGTCCCGGTGGCGGCGTGTGCCTCGGCGGTCGGGTTCGACGGGAGGAGCATCGCCAGGGCGGCGAGGTCGAGCAGGCCGAGGCCGGCCACCCCCACGAAGGCGAATCGCCAGCCCACCTGCTGACCCAGCCAGGTCGCGGCCGGGATGCCCAGGATCAGGGCGATCGAGCTGCCCGCGAAGACCAGGGCCACGGCTCGCCCCCGGTACCGCGCCGGCACCAGCCCGACCGCCACCACCGCGACGATGGACCAGAAGATGGCCTGGGCGAGGGCGATCACCACCCGTGCCGCCACCAGCCAGGCGTAGCCGGGGGCGGCCGCCGCGGCCAGGGTCGCGATCGCGAAGGTCGCGAGCAGGCCGTTCAGCAGGGGCCGGCGCGGGATGCCCCGGGTCAGGCGGGTGAGCGGCGCCGAGACCGCGATCACCACGACCGCGTAGATGGTCACCAGCAGCCCCGCCGCGGAGAGGGAGACCCCCAGCCCGGCGGAGAGCTGGGGCAGCAGCCCCACCGGCAGGTTCTCGCCGGTCACGAAGCAGAGCGAGGCACCGCCGAGGGCGATCAGCGCGGCCAGGGCGCCGGTCCCGCGAAGGGTGGCGGGCGCTCCGCCCGTCCCCGCCGGCGCCGGCGCGGCCGACCCGGGCCCGGTGGCGTCCATCGGCCCGCCTACCCCGAGCCGGCCGGGGCGGCGTCCAGCTCCTCGGCGAGCAGATCCATGAGCAGCGCGTCATGCCAGCCGCGCCCGTCCAGATCGCGCTCGTACCGTCGCATCACGCCCACCGGCCGGAAGCCCACCGCCGCATAGCAGCGGATCGCCGCCAGGTTGTCGACGGCCGGGTCGATGGTGAGCCGGTGATGCCCGCGATCCAGGACCAGGTGGCGGGCGAGGGTGCGCACCGAGTCGCGCCCCACGCCGCGGCTGTGGACCGCGGGGTCGATGAAGATGTCGATGGAGGCGTGCCGGTAGGCGGGCTCGTCCTCCTCGGTGTACTGGATCATGCCCCGGACCGCCTCGCCGACCAGGACCGCGTAGCGCACCGACGACGGATCGTCGAAGGGCCACCGGGGCGACGACGACTCCTCACCCCAGCGGCGTCGCACCGGCTCGGTGGCCAGGATGCGGCGGAGCTCCGCCACGTGGGTGGCGGCCACCGGCACCAGCACCACGCTGGCGCCTCGCAGGCTGAGATCCGCGCCAGCCGCCGTGCTCTCCTCCACCGGCCGATGGTAGGGGACGGTGCCGGAGTGGCGCCCGCGGAGAGCGCGACGGAGCGCCGTCCCCCGGGACCGTGCCGCGGTGACGCCCACGGAGACCGCGACGGCGAGAGGGGCGGGCGGCGCGGCCGTGGCGGGTCAGGCGGGGGCGTAGGTCCGGGTCGCCTCCTCGATGGTGGTGAGGTAGCTGGGTCGCCCGTACTCCGATGGATCCACTCCGGCCGCGGTTGCGAGCCTGCCGCGCACCTGCTCGACGCTCTCGAAGCCCTTGCGCTGCATCCAGGCCTGCAGGCCCTCGAGCAGGTCGTCGGCGTGCTCGGCGCCATGGCGCAGCAGCGACGAGGTGGTCATCACCACGTCGGCGCCGGCCAGAAGGTAGGCGGCCACGTCCCGGGCGCTCTCCACCCCGGTGGTGGCGGCGAGCGAGATCGGGACCCTGCCGCGCAGGCGGGCGATCCAGGAGCGGGGCAGGCCCGCCTCGACCGGGCTGGAGAGGGAGAGGTCCGAGCCGACGGTCAGGGTGTCGGGATCGATGTCGTTCTGCATGAAGCGGTTGAAGAGGACCAGCCCGGCGGCGCCGGCCTCGTGAAGGCGGATCGCCATCTCGCCCATCGAGCTGAGGTAGGGGCCCAGCTTGACGGCGATCGGGATCCTCACCGCGGCGCTCACGGTGCGCAGGATCTCGAGGTAGCGAGCCTCGACCTCGCGGCCCGGCATGAACGGATCGCCCTGGAGGTAGTAGACGTTGAGCTCGATGGCGGAGGCGCCGGCCTCCTGCATGGAGCGGGCGTAGTCGGCCCACCCCCCGCTGGTGGCGCCGTTCAGGCTGGCGATCACCGGGATCGACACCGCCGCCCGGGCTCGTTCGATCAGGCTGAGGTACTGATGGGGCCGGCCGTCGGCGACCGGGACCGGCAGGTACGAGAGCGCCTCGCCGAAGCTCTCGGAACCCGCCTCGGCGAGATCCAGGTCCCTCTCGGTCTCGTGCCGGATCTGCTCCTCGAAGAGCGAGGGCAGCACCACCGCGCCCACCCCGGCGGCGGCCAGCCGCCGGATCCCGGTCACGCTGCGGGTCAGCGGACTGGGCGAGGCGACCAGCGGATTGGAGAGGTCGAGGCCCAGATAGGAAGTGCGCAAATCCATCGCCTGCTCCTACGCGTCGTGGACGGCGGAGGCGCCGTCGGCGGGTGCAAATCTATCGGCTCCCTGGGAGGCCATCTCCTCGTACACGGTCCAGCGCCGGTCGACCTCCTGCTGGGCCAGCTCGGTCAGGTGCTCCGCGACCGCCGGATGGGCCTGGGCGAGGCTGCGGTAGCGCAGCTCGCGGCCGGTGTAGTCGGTCAGCGGCATCCGCGCCCGCGACGAGTCGAGCAGGAACGGGTTGCCGCCGCCGGCGCGCCGCGCCGGGTCGTAGCGGACCAGCGGCCAGTAGGCGCTGGCCACCGCCCGGTACTGCTGGTCCAGCCCGTTGCGGAGCAGCACCCCGTCCTTGTCGATGCCGTGGGCGATGCAGTGGCTGTAGGCGATGACGAGCGACGGACCCTCGTAGGCCTCCGCCTCGCGCAGCGCTCGCAGGGTCTGCTCGGGATCGGCGCCCATCGCCACCCGGGCGACGTAGACATTGCCGTAGGCGATCGCCTGCAGGGCGAGATCCTTCTTGGGCACCCGCTTGCCGGCGGCGGCGAACTTGGCCACCGCGCCGAGTGGCGTCGACTTGGAGGCCTGGCCCCCGGTGTTGGAGTAGACCTCGGTGTCGAGGACCAGCACGTTGACGTCGCGGCCGCTCGCCAGCACGTGGTCGAGGCCGCCCGCCCCGATGTCGTAGGCCCAGCCGTCGCCGCCGACGATCCAGACGCTGCGCCGCACCAGCTGGTCGATCACGCTGCGCAGGTCGACGACCGCCGCAGCCGTCTGATCCTCCAGCGCGTCCAGGCGCCGGCGCAGCTCGTCGACCCGCCCGCGCTGGGCGGTGTACTCCGACTCCCGATGCTGGGAAGCCTCGAGGATCTCGTCGACCAGCTCAGCCCCGACCTGCTCGCGCAGCTCGCCGAGGCGCTCCCGGGCGAGCACCCGGTGCTGGTCGGCGGCCAGCCGGAAGCCGAGGCCGAACTCGGCGTTGTCCTCGAAGAGAGAGTTCGACCAGGCCGGCCCCCGGCCGGCGGCATTGGCCGCCCACGGGGTGGTCGGCAGGTTGCCGCCGTAGATCGAGGAGCAGCCGGTGGCGTTGGCGACCATCAGCCGGTCACCGAAGAGCTGGGAGAGGAGCTTCAGGTAAGGGGTCTCCCCGCAGCCCGCGCAGGCCCCGGAGAACTCGAAGAGCGGCTGCAGGAACTGGGTGCCGCGGACCGTCTCGAAGTCAACCCGGGACCGATCGGGGGTGGGCAGGGTCTCGAAGAACGCGATGTTGCGGCGTTCGGTGTCGAGCCGCGGCTCGCGCTGGGCGAGGTTGATCGCCTTGTGCCCGGGGTCGGCGGGCGCCGAGATCGGGCAGGTCTCGACGCAGAGGCCGCATCCGGTGCAGTCCTCGAGATACACCATCAGGGAGAATCGCGAACCGGGCAGCCCGCGCGCGGTGAGCGGCATGGAGGCGAAGCCCTCCGGAGCCGCCGCCAGCAGCGTCTGGTCGTAGAGCTTGGACCGGATGACGCTGTGGGGACAGACGAAGCTGCAGTTGCCGCACTGGATGCAGAGCCCCGGGTCCCAGGCGGCGACCTCGTCGGAGATGTTCCGCTTCTCGTAAGCCGCGGTCCCGCTGGGGTAGGTGCCGTCGACGGGGAAGGCGCTCACCGGCAGGTCGTCGCCGTGCCCCTCCATCATCGCGGCGATCACCGAGCGGACGAACTCTGGGGCGTCCGCGGAGACGGCGGGGCGGACTCCGCGACCGGCGGTCACCCGGTCGGGGAGCTCGATCCGATGCAGTGAGGCCACCGCCGCGTCGACCGCGGCGTGGTTGCGGGCCACCACCTCGCGCCCGCGCCGGGCGTAGCTCTTGGCGATCGCCTTCTTGATGGCGGCGATCGCCTCCTCCTGGGGCATCACCCCGGAGATGGCGAAGAAGCAGGTCTGGAGCACCGTGTTGACCCGGTTGGCAAGACCGGCCTCACCGGCGACGCGGTTGGCGTCGATGGCGTAGAGGGTGATCCGCTTGGCGAGGAGGCGCTCCTGGACCTCCCTCGCCAGCGAGTCCCAGACCTCGGCGGCCGGGGTCGAGGTGTTGAGCAGCAGGGTCGCGCCGGGCGCCGCCCGCTCCAGCACCTCGGCGCGCTCGATGAGCGGGGTGTGGTGGCAGCCGATGAAGCCGGCGGTGTCGATCAGGTACGGGGCCCGGATCGGGTCCGGCCCGAAGCGGAGGTGGGAGGCGGTCTGCGAGCCCGACTTCTTCGAGTCGTAGACGAAGTAGCCCTGGGCGTAGCGGCCCGGGTCCTCGCCGAGGATCTTGATGGTGTTCTTGTTGGCGCTGACGGTCCCGTCCGAGCCGAGGCCGAAGAAGAGGGCGCGGAGCGTCCGCGGCGACTCGATGTGGAGGCTCTGGTCGTAGGGGAGGCTGGTGCCGCTGACATCGTCGTTGATGCCGATGGTGAAACGGGGTCGCGGGTGCTCACTGCCGAGCTCGGCGAAGACCCCGGCCACCATCGCCGGGGTCAGCTCCTTGGAGGAGAGCCCGTAACGGCCGCCGATGACCAGCGGCATGGTCTCGCGGGTGCCCGCGCCCGACGCCTCGGCCAGCGCGCCCAGCACATCCAGGAAGAGCGGCTCCCCGAGCGCCCCCGGCTCCTTGGTGCGGTCGAGCACCGCCACCCTGCGCGCGCTGGCCGGGATCGCGGCAAGCAGCGCCTCGGTGGGGAAGGGCCGGTAGAGGCGGAGCTGCACCACTCCGACCCTCTCACCGTCGGAGGCGAGATGAGCCGCGGTCTCGGCGGCGGTCTCGGCACCCGAGCCCATGGCGACGATCACCCGCTCGGCCTGCGGGTCGCCGTGGTACTCGACCAGGTGGTAGCCGCGGCCGGTGCGCTCCGCCAGCGCGTCCATCGCCGCCTGCACGGCGGCGGGGACCCGCGCGTAGAACGGGTTGACCGTCTCGCGCGCCTGGAAGTAGACGTCCGGGTTCTGGGCCGTGCCGCGGATGAACGGCCGGTCGGGCGAGAGCGCCCGGTTGCGGTGGGCTCGGACGAGCTCGGTGGGGACCAGGGCGCGGAGGTCGTCGTCGGAGAGCGTCTCGACGGTGTTCAGCTCGTGTGAGGTTCGGAAGCCGTCGAAGAAGTGGACGAAGGGGACCCGGGTGCGGAGGGTGGCCACCTGCGCGACCACCGCGAGGTCATGGCACTCCTGCACCGATGCCGACGCCAGCAGCGCGAAGCCGGTCTGGCGCACGGCCATCACGTCGGAGTGGTCACCGAAGATCGACAGCGCCTGGGCGGCCAGCGAGCGCGCGGCCACGTGAAAGACGGCCGGCGTGAGCTCGCCGGCGATCTTGTACATGTTGGGGATCATCAGCAGGAGCCCCTGGGAGGCCGTGAAGGTGGTGGTCAGCGCCCCACCCTGGAGGGACCCGTGCAGGGCTCCCGCCGCGCCGCCCTCGCTCTGCATCTCGACCACCGAGGGCACGCTGCCCCAGACGTTCGGCTTCCCCTGGCTCGACCACTCGTCGGCGAGCTCGGCCATCGCCGACGACGGGGTGATCGGGTAGATGCAGCAGACCTCGTTGAGCCGGTAGGCGACGGATACGGCCGCCTCGTTGCCGTCGATGGTGGTGCGCATCACTGAGGCTCCCCGACCATCTCGATGGCGTGAACGGGACACTGCTCGAAGCAGGTCCCGCAGCCGGTGCAGCGGTCGTAGTCGAACCGGTATCGGTACCCCACCCCGAGCTTCACCACCGCATCCTCCGGGCACGAACCGAGGCACCCATCACATTCGAAGCAGTTGCCGCAGGAGAGGCAGCGCTGCGCCTCGAAGACGGCCTCCGCCTCGGTCAGGCCGGCGACGATCTCGGCGAAGTCGCCCACCCGCTGATCGGGTGGGCGTTCCGCCTGGGCGCGGGAGAGCGCATCGGCGAAGTACCACGGGTGCAGCCGGTCGAAGCTCGCCAGCTCGTGCTTGGCGCCAGCCACCGCCTCCGACCCCTGCAGGTACCCGTCGATGTACCGGGCGGCCTTCTTGCCGTGGCCCACGCCCACGGTCACGGTCCGCTCGGCGGGAACCATGTCCCCGCCCGCGAAGACGCCCGGGCAGCCGGTCATCATCGAGGCGGAGACCAGAACGGTGCCGTCGCTCTTGAACTCCACCCCGGGCACGCGGCGGAGGAACTCGGTGTCGGCGTCCTGCCCGACCGCCAGGATGAGGGTGTCCGCGGCGAGCTGCTCGAACCGTCCGGTGGGCTGCGGGAACCCCTTCTCGTCCAGCTCCATGACCTCGACGGTCAGCTCCGGCCCGTCGAAGGCGGTGATGGTGTGCAGCCAATTGATCCGCACTCCCTCCCGCTCCGCCGCCTCGGCCTCCTCCTCGTGGGCAGGCATCCGCTCCCGGTTGCGCCGGTAGACGATCAGCGAGTCGCTCGCGCCCAGCCGCTTGGCGACGCGGGCCGCGTCCATGGCGGTGTTGCCCCCGCCGTAGACGGCGACCCGGCGACCCACCGCCGGCTGGCCTCCGGCGGCGACCTCGCGGAGGAATGACACCGCGTCGTAGATGCGCCCGGCGTCGCGGGCCGGGATGTCGACGTGCTTGGAGAGGTGGGCGCCGACCGCCACGAAGACGGCGTCGAAGCCGCCCTCGGCCCGCTCGGCGGCGAGGTCGGTGACCCGGTGCCCGAGGACGAAGCGCACCCCCAGCGCCTCGACCCGAGCGATCTCGGCGGCGAGCACGTCGCGCGGCAGCCGGTAGGCGGGGATGCCGTAGCGCATCATCCCGCCCGGCTCCGGGCTCAGGTCACGCACCTCGACCTGGTGGCCGCGGCGGGCGAGCTGGTAGGCGGCGGAGAGCCCGCTGGGCCCGGCCCCGATCACCAGGACCCGCCTGCCGCTCGGCGCCGGCGGTGCCGGGAACGCCCAGCCCCGCTCCAGGGCGAGGTCGCCGAGGAAGCGCTCGACCGCGTGGATGGAGACCGAGCTGTCCAGCTCCCGGCGATTGCAGACGTCCTCGCAGGGGTGGTAGCAGACCCTGCCGTGGATGGCGGGGAACGGGTTGTCGGCGACCAGCTGGCGCCAGGCCTCCTCGTGCCTCCCGTCCCGGGCGAATCCGAGCCAGGCCTGGATGTTCTCGCCCGCCGGGCAGCCGGCATTGCAGGGGGGCAGCAGGTCCACGTAGGTGGGCCGGCGGGTCCGCACCGCGCCGGCGCGGGCGGTGCCGTGGAGAAGATCGGGCAGCGGCGTCAGCTCAAGAGGGCGAAGGCTCATATGTCAACTCCGACCAATCGGTTCCATCAATCGCCAGCGCTTCTTCTCGGACGTCCCGGGACGGGCCCGCCTCGGAGGGCGGGAGGGTCGAGGAGCACACCGTGGCACCGTGGCCCACATCGTAGACGCCCCAGGGGGCTGGTTGTGGCGGAATCGCCCCAACCGGTCGATCCACCGAGATCGCCCCCGGGCACGAACCGGCGTTCGGTCCGCAGCTCCTCGGAGCACGGGCCGGCTCGGGCCGCCCCAACCGGTGCCGTCGGTTCGCCCACCCGGCATCCTCTCCTACCGGTGGCGGCCGGGCGCGGCCGGACTCCCCGTCAGATCAGGCTGCGATCGGTGGGCAGCCGATGACGGCCGCGCGGTGCGCTGATCGCGCCGCCGGCGCCACGCCTCACGCAGTCGCGATGGCAGCACCATCCCTCATCGCGAGCCATCGCGCACCGAGACCACTCGCAGTCCCACGGTTTCCAATCATTTCACCAAATGTTTATCACCCCCAAGGGTGAGCCCGGCGATCCGCCGCGCCCCTAGCATGTGGTTCAGGGGCTGACGCAATCGTTCGTCAGCAACGATGCGAGCGCTCTCTCAAGAGTGTCGTCAAGGCCGGGCCGCACCCACACGGTTCACGGCACCACGGGAGGTTGAGATGAGATTCGGGCCAGCAGCATGGGGAAAGCGCGCGGCTCTCCTGCCCATCGGTGCTCTGGCGGTGGCCGCCTGCGGATCCACCAGCGCGGGCAGCAGCTCCGTGCCGACACAGTTCGATCCGTCGAGCTTCGACACCAGCTCGGTGTCGTGGCTCGCCGCCAACAACAACGACAGCGGCACCCCGCCCACCACCCCGACCGGGACGCTGATCATGGAGGGGGCCGAGAACGCCGACCCGTCGGCCAACATGGATCCCAACGGCGAGTACGACACCATCGGCTACACGATCATGCGAATGATCGCGCGTCAGCTGGTGACCTATCCCGCCTCGACCAACTTCGCGACCGCGACCAGCCTGGTGGCCGATGCCGCCACCGAGGTCCCGACCACGGCCAACGGCGGGATCACCGACGGTGGGATCACCTACACCTTCCACATCCGAACCGGGATGGAGTGGAGCGACGGCACGCCGGTGACCGCGCAGGACTTCGAGCTGGGGCTCAAGCGCACCTGCGAGCCGGAGCTGGCACCGCTCGGGAACCCGGGCTACTACGAGGCCACCATCCAGGGCTTTGCCAGCTTCTGCACCGGTCTGGAGAACCTGGCCGGTCCCGGCAGCACCGCCTCGAGCCCGGTGCCGGCCACCGGAGCGCAGCGTCAGGCCTACCTCGACGGCACCAGCATCAGCGGGATCAGCACGCCGGACAGCCAGACGCTGGTCATCACGCTCACCCAGCCGGCGACGGACTTCCTCAACATCATGGCGATGCCCTTCGCCTCGGCGGCCCCGCCCTCGACGGAGACGCTGATCCCGGAGACGACCGGCAACCCGATCTGGTCCGACGGCCCCTACGAGGTCTCCGATTACGACCCGGGCCACGAGATCGTGCTCACGCCCAACCCCCACTGGGGTGACAGCCCGTCGGCGGTGAGCTGGAGCGACGACCCGGTGCGCCACCGCTACGTGGCCGAGGTGGACGTGCGGATGGACCTGGCGTCGTCGGCGGCGGAATCGCAGGTGCAGGAGGACATCCTCGCCGGCACCGCGGACCTGGAGTGGAACACGGTGGTCCCGGTCTCCTCTCTGGGCAGCCTCTCCAACTTCAGCGACTCGCGCTTCGGGTCCTTCCCCGCACCCGGCAGCATGAACCCGTACCTGGTCTTCAACACCCTGAGCCCCAACAACGGCGGCGCGCTCGGCAAGGTGGCCGTCCGCCAGGCTCTGGAGTACGCCATCGACAAGGTCGCCATGGGCAAGATCTACGGCGGCGCCGCCTACAACCTGCCGCTCAACCAGGTCTTCGGCGCCGGGACCGAGGGCTACATCCCCAACTACGATCCCTACCCCACGGCGAACAACCAGGGCGATCCCGCCAAGTGCAAGTCGATGCTGGCCGCCGCCGGCTACCCGCACGGGCTCACCCTCAAGGACTACTACCGCACCGACGGCAAGCACCCGGCCATCTTCGAGGAGGTGAAGACCGACTTCGCCGCCTGCGGGGTGACCGTGGACGGCGTCGGCATCGCGAGCGGCAACTACTACACCACGAGCGGGATCGCCAGCGCCGGCGCCGGCGACCTGCAGAAGGGCAGCTGGGACATCACCGAGCCGGGCTGGGAGCCCGACTGGTTCGCGCAGCCGAGCGCCCCGACCAACGCGCGTTCGATCCTGCCGGACATCTTCGACGGGTCACTGAGCTTCCCGGGCACCGACTGGGGCGACTACAACGACCCCACCACCAACGCCGACGTGACCGCGGCGCTGGCGGCGCCGACCCTGAGCCAGGCCAACGCCGACTGGCAGAAGGCCAACGAGCAGGTGATGAAGGACGCTGCGTTCATCCCGTTCCAGGAGCAGAACAACAACATCATGCGCTCCACCCGGGTGCACAACGCCATCTACTTCCCCTTCTCGACCTACTACGACCCGACTCAGATCTGGCTGTCAGCCAGCTGACGCAGACGTCCGGCGAGCGGCCGGACGGCCACCCCATCTCCCCCCTCAGGTCCGGACCGGACCGCCCTTCGGGGCGGCCGGTTCCGGGCCGGCAGCGGCCAGCCCGGGTGGCCCAGGAGTGTGATTCGAGATGAGCCTGACCACCATCGAAATCGCCTCGTCGCAGCTGTCGGGGGAGCCCGGCGAGAGGGGCGCCGCCATCCTCGGCAGGAGCCCGCTCCGACTGGCGCTCGCCCGGATGCGCACCGATCCGGTCGTCATCATCGCCGGCGGCATGATCGCGCTGATGGCGCTGCTCGCCATCTTCGCGCCCGTGATCAGCATCCTGACCGGGCACAACCCCTACAACACCGACCTCATCAACGGGACCAACCAGTTCGGCGAGCCCTACGGGCCCGGTCAGAACGGCTTCCTTCTCGGCACCGACAACGTCGGTCGCGACATCCTGGTGCGGATCGCCTACGGGGCCCGGATCTCGCTGCTGGTGGGGACGCTGGCAACCCTGCTGGCCACCGTCACCGGGACCGTGATCGGACTGACCTCCGGCTACTACGGCGGCTGGGTCGACGCCGTGCTCGCCCGGCTGATGGACACCGTGCTCTCCTTCCCCTACCTCCTGGTGGGGATCGCGACGGCGTCGGTGTTCGGGCCCAGCGTGCCCCTGGTCGTCATCATCATCGCCTTCTTCAGCTGGGGGACCATCGGCCGCATCGTTCGCGGCCAGACCATCTCCCAGAAGGAGAGGGAGTACGTGGAGGCGGCGCGGTCCATGGGCGCCAGCGACCTCCGCATCATGTTCGTGGACATCCTCCCCAACCTGCTCTCCCCGGTCATCGTCCTGGCCACGCTGCTGATCCCGACCGCGATCGTCTTCGAGTCGTCGCTCTCCTTCCTGGGCGTGGGGGTGCAGCCTCCGACGCCCTCGTGGGGCAACATGATCTCGGACGCCCAGGGCAGCGGCCTCCAGAACTGGTGGTTCTGGGTCTTCCCGTCGGCCGCCCTGCTGGTCACCACCCTCGGGTTCAACCTGCTCGGCGACTCGGTTCGCGACGCGCTCGACCCGCGCACGGAAAGGATCTTCGCGACCCGGCGCCGGAGGTCACGCCGCGGGCCGATCCCACCCGCGCCGCTCGAGGCACAACTCGAGGCTCCGCTCGAGGGCGAGGCATGACCCGTTTCCTGATCCGCCGGACGCTGCAGGGGATCTTCACCCTCTGGGTGATCGTGAGCCTGGTCTTCGTGCTCTACTTCGTCGCGCCCCATGATCCGGCCCGGCTGATCGCCGGCCGGACCGTGACCCCCGGCCTGCTCCGCCTGATCCGCGAGCAGCTCGGGCTCACCCAACCGCTCTGGAAGCAGTACCTCAGCTTCTTCGGCCGGCTTCTCCACGGCAACCTCGGCGAGTCGTATTTCACCCACCAGCCGGTGACCAAGATCATCGCCCAGGCGGTGCCGGTGGACATCTCGCTGGCCGCCGGAGCGGGTGTCATCTGGCTCACCCTCGGGCTCTCGGTCGGGATCCTGGCCGCGCGGCGGCCGCGGTCGGTCTGGGACCGCAGCGCCACCATCTTCGTGCTGACCGGGATCTCCTTCCCCACCTTCATCCTCGGGCTGCTGCTCCTCTACCTGCTGTTCTTCATCCTCACCACCCACGGGATCTCCCTCTTCCCGGGACCCGGCAGCTACACGCCCTTCACCAGGAATCCGTTGGAGTGGGCGCACGACCTCATCCTGCCGTGGATCACGCTCGCCCTGATCACGGCCGCCACCTATGCGCGGCTCTCGCGCAGCTCGCTGCTCGAGACCCTGGGGGAGGACTATGTCCGCACCGCCCGGGCCAAGGGGTTGAGCGAGCGCCGGGTGGTCTACCGGCACGCGCTGCGGAGCGCGCTCACGCCGATCCTCACCCAGTTCGGTGTCGACCTCGCCACCCTGCTCGGAGGCGCGATCCTGACCGAGAGCGTCTTCGGCCTGCCGGGGCTCGGCTACGCCGTCGTCTACGCCATCGGCGTGCAGGACCTGCCGGTCATCCAGGGTGTGGTCCTGGTCGCCGCCGGTTTCATCGTCTTCGCCAACATCGTGGTCGACGCCCTCTACGCCGTGCTCGACCCCCGGGTCCGCCTGACCTGAGGACGGCGGCGCGCTGCGAGCGCGCTGCGCGTGGCGACCTGGGACCGTATGGCGCAACGGGCACGGATGTGGCGCTCGCGCTGCACGCGCAGTTCCGCAGCGTGCACTGGCGTGTTGGATGCGATGCCCTGCCGTCGCCACCGCCGCAGCCGGGCCGGACGCGTGCGCCGCGGAACGTCCCGGGCGGGGATACTGTGGCCAGAGAGCCAGCTGGTCGCCCCGCGGGGGAGCGGCACACTTTCGCCGCTCTGACGTATAGGGGCCATGCCGTACAGGTCGGAGGGGAGCGTGAGGACGCTCGAGCTGAGCGGTCTGGCCGGAGCGCCGCGCGCCGAGGAGCGAGGTGTGACCGCCGACGAGATCGCCGCCCTCTACCTTCCGCGAGTCCACCGCTGGGCGGCGATGGTCTGTCCCCCGGGCGCCGATCCCGAGGACCTCGTCCAGCACGCCATGCTCCGCGCCATGGAGCAGGTATCGCATCGGGTGCTCCGCCCGGAGACCGCGGAGGCCTGGCTGTGGCGCGTGGTCACCAACGCGGCCCGCGACCAGGGACGGTTCGTGCGGCGCTCCCGCATGGTCCTGCAGCGGCTGGTGGACCACGGCGACCGGAGCGCGGCATCCACCTCAGCGGAGGGGCTCGCCCTGGACCGCCTGCGCGATGAGGACCTGATCGCCGCGGTCCGCCGGCTGGCACCGCGTTACCGGAGGCTCATCGCCCTGCGCTACGGGGCGGACCTCTCCCCCACCGAGATCTCGCAGTGCGTGGGCGGCTCGAGGATGGCGGTCGCCAAGGCGCTGCGGCGGGCGCTCGACCATCTGAGGGCCGACCTCGCGGCCCAGGAGGAGAGATGACCCCGCGCGTCGACGAGATCGAGCACGCTCTCGACGCCGACCCGCTGGGCGCCCGGCTCGCGGCCGCCGTGGTGCCGCCCCTCTCCGCCCCGGTCCGGCGGCGGCTGATGGCGGCCGCGAGCGCGGCACCGGCATCGAGGAGCGCCCGGGGACCGGTCGGGGTGGTGGCCGTGGTGGGTGCCTCGGCGGTCGCCGCCATGCTCGCCGTCGTGGCCACCGGGTCGTACACGCCCACCCACCCGGGGATCGTGGCGAGCCCGTCGGGCGGCCCGGCGGAGACGGCCTCGGTCACGACCCCGCTGCCCGGTGCGGCGCCCACCACGACCCGGATACCGATCACCCGCCTGGCGGCCCTCGATGCCGTCACCAAGATCGCCCGCGACGCCGATGCGAACAGCCCCGGCCCGGTGGGCGGCTGACCCCGGGGCGGCCGGGCCGGGATCCCGGAGGCCGTGACCCGCAAGAAGGCGACGGTGGAGACCTCCACTGACGATCGACCGGCACCCCGGCGGCCGGCCGCCCCGGCCCGGCGATGACCGCCGCGATGCCGCCTCCGGAGCAGTCGGCGGTTGCCCCGCCCGGCCCGTCCCGGAGTGGGTTGCGCTGTCCCGAGGTGATGGAGCTGCACGACTCCGCCCAGGTGCGGGCGATCCAGAACCTGGCCCGGGCCAGGCTGCTCGGCGTCCTCTGCGAGCGGCTGGAGGCGAGCATCAGCCAGCTCGCGGAGGCGGTGGACTGCAATCGGGGGACCGTCGCGTACCACATGAAGGTGCTGAGCGCAGCCGGCCTGGTGCGGGTCTCGCGCACCCGGCAGGTCCGGGCCATCGCCGAGCGGTACTACGCCCCGGTCGCCCGCTCCTTCGTGCTGGCCGGGGACCTGACCTCCCTCCACCACGGGGTGTCGGCGATCTGGGACCTGCTGGCGGAGTACGGAGGGCCGGTGTCCGAGGCCACGGCTCCCACCGTCGTCAGGCTCCGGCTGCCGGCTGGACGAGCCGCCCAGCTCGCCGAGCGGATCAATGAGCTGGTCACCGAGTACCAGGGAGATGAGGACGCCGGCAGAGCGGGCGTCGAGGTCGGCTTCGTCTGCGGCGCGTACCGAGTGGCCGGCGCCCGTCCCGCCGCCGCGAGCTGAGCCGGGCCGGGTGCCGGCGGAGCGCCGCCGGCGGTCGGCGCCGCGACCGGCTCAGGCCAGGGAGAGGAAGAGCCGCTCCAGCCGCTTCTCATCGATGGCGGTGGCCCCACCGCCCTCACGGTTGGTCACGCACTGCTGGAGACCGGTGGCGATCAGCCGGAACCCGGCTCGATCGAGGGCGTGCGAGACCGCGGCGAGCTGGGTGACGACGTCGGCGCAGTCGCGGCCCTCCTCCAGCATCCGGATGACCCCGCGCAGCTGGCCCTCCGCTCGGCGCATCCGCCGCAGTATCTCGGGCAGGGCGTTCTCGTCAAGCTGCATCTGGCCATCCTCGCCGGGCAGCCGGCCTCGGGGTCGCGTCGTCGACGACGGCGGTCACGCCGGCGCCGTGACGGGCGCGCCGAGCTCGATCGCGACCGACGGTGGCTGGAGCAGCGTGTTGTGGACCGTGCAGTGCCCGGCCACGGCCAGCATGGCCGCCTGCTGCTGCGGGGAGAGCTCCGCGTCGAGATGGATCTCGAGGCGGACCTCGGCGACCCTCGCCGGATGGGCGGCCATACCGAAGTCGGCGGTGACCGACAACCCCGCCACCGGAAGCTCGTGCCTCGCCAGGAAGCGGCGGACGTAGTACGCGACGCAGGAAGCGAGACCGGCGACGAACAGCTCGGTCGGGGTGGGGCCGCTGTCGTCGCCACCGTCGGCAACGCTCTGGTCAACGCTCAGGATGTGATCGCGAACCGTGATCCGGAACCGATCGGCGCCGTCGTGGTCCACCAGCAGCGGGCGGCTGCCGGAGCCGGCCCCCGGGCTCACGACGGCTCCGCCGTGGTGCCGGCCGCCGCGAGCTCCTGCCGGATCGCCTCCATGTCCAGCTCCCTGACCGCGCCGATCAGCTTCGCCAGAGCGGCGGCGGGCTGAGCACCGGGCTGTTCGAAGACCAGGATGCCGTCGCGGAAGATCATCAGGGTGGGGATGGACATGATCCCGAGCGACCCCGACAGGCCCGGCTCCGCCTCGGTGTCGACCTTGCCGAAGACGATGTCCGGATGGTCCTCGGAGGCGGCCTCGAACACCGGCCCGAAGGCACGGCAGGGCCCGCACCAGGCCGCCCAGAAGTCGACCATGACGATCCCGTCCCTGCGCACGGTCTCGGGGAACGTCTGCTCACTCAGCGCGATCGTCGCCATGGCCACCTCGAGTTGAAGGTTGAGAACCTTCCCGAAGTATACCCATGGGGGTATTGGCGGCGGGCACTCGACAGCCCCCTCGAGCTCAGCCGCGACTCCCCGAATCGGGGCGCCGGGTCAGGAGTCGCTGGGGGCCGATCCGGAGCGGCGGGCGGCGGCGAGGCGCCGGCGGGCGCCCGAGAGCCGTCCGCGAGCGCGCGCATCCGCGGCGAGGCGGTCGATGCCGGCGGCGCGCCGCAGGTCGTCGATCTGGGCGCTGGCGACTTGGTGAGTGATCCATGGGTTCATAGCCATATTGCGATGTTGACATGAACTGATCAAAAAGTCAATCCATATCGTGATATCGTCTTGTGGCTATGCCCTTCTATCACGAGCCACCAGCGATCGAGGAGCCATCCATCGAGGTCGTCGTCGGCGGCTCCATCGCCACCGAGCTGGACTGGGTCCTCCTGGCCGCCTCCGCCCCCGCGTTCCGCCGTGACCACGCCACGCTCGGCAGGATCTACGAGGAATCCCCCCGGCTGGGCGACCGGGTCCGGGGCTTCTGGGACACGCCGGAGACCACCGACTGCGCCGGCTCGATGGAGCTGGCCATCCTCGCCCACCACGGCGGGATCCTCTTCTCGCTCGACGCCGACGAGCTTCTGGACCGGCTGGAGGGACTCTGCGCCGACGCGCCGGAGGACCTGCGGCTCGCCTCCGAGACGCCGCGCGACCGGGAGGCGATGAGGTCTCGGCTCGCCCGGCTGCGCTCGTCCGGCGATTGCCGGCGCGCCTACGTGGAGCTGATGCGCGACGTCTGGGCCGCGGTGCGCCCGGACTGGGTGCGCAACGGCCGGCGCTCGGTCGAGTTCGCAGTCGCGGCGCGGCGCGAGATCCAGCGTCGCGGCGCCTCGTGGGAGGAGATTGCGCGCAGCACCTACCGGCCCGGGGGCCGGGTGCTCGACGACCTGGTCGCCTCGCTCCCCGGCGGTGGCGTGGTGGCGGTGGTACCCGCCTACTTCGCCCACCTGGGGTCACTGGTGGATCTCCCCGGCACGGTGATGATCGGGGTGCGCGCCGAGGGCAGCGGAGCCGAGGCGCGAGCGCGAACGGAGAATCTGGCGCGGCGCCTGAAGACGATCTCGGACCCCACCCGGCTGGCGATCGTCGAGGTGCTGCGGGCCACGCCGAGCACGGTGAGCGACCTCGCCGAGCTCTTCTCACTGGCGCAGCCGACGATCAGCAACCACGTCAAGATCCTGCGCGACGCCGGCATCGTGGCCAACGGCACCCGCGGCGGACGGCGCGAGCTGGTCCTCCAGCACGGGGTGCTCGACGAGCTCCTCGACCACCTCGAGGGGATGCTGGACCCGGCGCGCCAGTCGGGGCTGCCCGGAGCGGCGTCCGAGCCCGGAGCTCCGAGCGCCTGACGGAAGAGCGGATCCGGTCCACCTGCGACATCGCCGACGGATCCGGCAACGGCCGGCGGCGGCGGGATCGGGAAGGTGCCATGATCGGGCCATGAGCACCACCCCCACCCGGTTGCAACCGCACCACGCCCTCACCATCATCGTGGCCGCCGCGGTGGCGATCGTGGTGGCCTACGTCCTCCTCGGCGCGCTCGCCGGCGTGATCCTCTTCCTCATCAAGACGGTCGTCGTCCTGGGTCTGATCGCGCTGGCGGTGTACCTCGTGCTCCGGTGGGCGGGCCGCAGCCAATGACCGTCCCGGCGAGACGGGGCCGGCCCGACTAGCTGGCCGGCGAGGCGACCCTCACGTAGGGGTGCCGCGAGCTCCAGAACCGGAGCGATGCGGCGGCGCGCTGCACCGCTCCCATCGCAACGCAGGCGTTGGCCGCGCCACCCAGCCAGAGCGCGAGCATCAGCATCGCGGCAATCCCGGCGTAGCCGGTGAGGCGGCGGGTGGCGGGGGCGGTCGAATCCACATCCGCAGGGTAGGACGCTTGCCGGACCATCTGCTGAGAACCATCTGAGAGAGCGCCGAGGGCTCGCTGAGACGCCTCTCACGCGGGTCATGCCGCGGTCCCTGGTCCGGGGAGCCTGACAGCGGGAGACGGGGCTCGAACCCGCAACTTCAACCTTGGGAAGGTTGCACTCTACCGTTGAGTTACTCCCGCGCGGGTCAGGGTGACGAGGATACCGCCGGCCCGGTGCAGGGTGCCACCTCGAGGCTGATTGCCGCCGCCCGGGGGCACCCGCCGCGGCTCCGAACGCCGCTCGGCGGGATCGGGACCGACCCTCAGTCGCGACGGAGGGTGAGCAGCCCGGCGACCAGCACCCCGGCCACGCCGAGCGCGGCGCCGGCCGCGCCGACCTCGTCCCGGAGCTGCGGCAGGAGGGAGCTGGTGAACGTCTGAATCCCGGTCTGCAGGGTGACCCCCTGATCGGCGCTGTGGACGGCCAGGGCGGCGAGGGCCAGGCCGACCGCGATCGCCACCAGGGCGACCACGATGGCGGAGATCGCGGCTCCGACCCCTCCCCTGCGCGACGAGCGGCGGATCACCAGCCCGGCCGCGAGACCCACCACGATCGCCAGCTCCGGAAGCAGGGCATCGGTCTGGACCGCCGCGGCGACCCAGAGTGCCGCCACCGCCAGGCTCACCACGAAGGCGACCAGCAGGGCGGGGAGCAGCCCGGCCTGATGGATCGACGCCGCCCTTCCCGAGGGTGCCGGGCCGACCGCGGGCGGTGCCGGTGGGGGCTCGGGGGGCGAGGGCTCCGAGGCGGTCGCGGGATCGACGGTGCTCGGGATGCCGGGGGCCGGCCGGGAGACGGCGCGCGGAGCCCAGGAGGCCACCGCCGCGGGTGGCGGGGCGGGCGGCTCCGCGACCGCGGGTGGCGCCGGGGGCGGAGCGGGGGAGGCGGTGGGGGTCACCGCCGGCGACGGCGCGGCTGCGGGTGGCGCCGGAGGCGCGGCGGGCGCGAGCTGGGGCCAGTCCCCGAACGGGGCTGGCGGGGGCGGGGCCGGCACCATGCGCGGCGCGGCATCCACGGCCGGCGCCGGTGCGGCCGGCCACTCCGGGGCGGCGGCGACCCCGGGCCACACCGCCGGCGGCGGCGCCGGGGACGGAGCGATGGGCGGTGCCGGCGCGCGGTCCGCGGTCCGGAGAGCGGCACTCCAGGAGGACTCCTCGAGGGGGGCCGGCGGCGGGGTCGGGAGCTCACGGGCCAGCGGCAGGGGGAACTCCGGCGCCGGCAGATCTTCAGAGGGAGGCACCGTCCCGAGCTGGCGGCCCAAGGAGACGCCCGGGTGCCAGCCGAGCGGCAGCGCCTCGGTGCGGCCGGGAGGGGCTGTCGGAGCCGCTGGCCCCAGGCTGCGAGGACCCGGGCCGGGTGCGGGCAGGACGCGACCGCCGGGCGGGCCATCCGGCCCCACCGGGGAGGGCGGCCAGGCGGGCGAGCCGGGTGGGCGGACCGCCCAGGTCGGCGGCGGTGCGCTCCCGGGGCCCGGGGGGAGAACCACATCGGGCGGGGAGAATGGCGTCCCGAAGAGGCTGGCCGGGGGTCGGGCGCCGGAAGCGGGGTCGGCGAGCGGCGGGCCGGCCGGCGGCGGAGGGACGGCCGAGCCAGGTTGACGCGAGGGAGCCGGTGCTGCGGCGGGAACCGCCGCCGCCGCCGACGGCGCCAGCCGGGCCGCCAGGGGTCGAGGAGCGGTGGCCCCGGGGTTGTCGGCCAGGTAGTGCTGGATCTCCAGCCGGGTGGGCGGAGTCAGGGGCGTTCCGGTCGGATAGCCGGACATCCGCGGCAGAGGGGTCTCGACGAAGGTCTCCGCAGCCGGCGCCGGGGCCTCCCCGCCCGCCGGCCAGGCGGGGGGTGCCTCCGCGGGCGCGGGGGCGGGCGAGGCCTCGAGCTCGGGCAGCGGCTTGCCCGTGTCCGGGCTGACCAGGGGGACCTTGCAGGTCGGGCAGAGGGTGCGCCCGTCGTACCACTTCCAGCACTTGGTGCAGACGAGCTGATCCGGCATCACGCTTGGAATGATGCTCCCGGCAGGGCGGGGCCGCCGCACCTCGTCACGTTCGTGTGACCGATTGTCACGGCGGCATCGGAACGCTGGGAGGGTCCCCCGCCGCGGTCTCCGACCGGGGGGCCCGGCGGGTGAGTACCATCGCCGGAGTGCTGACCGCGTTCCTCTTCATCGTCTGCGAGCCGGGGGCGATCGGCCGCCTGGCCCGGGCCCTCGCCGACACCGACGGGGTCGCGGAGGTCTACACGACCACCGGCTCGGCGGACTTCATCGCGGTGGTCCGGGTGCCCGATCTCGACGCCCTCGCCACGACGGTGACCCAGCACATCGCCGGGCTCCCGGGCATCGTGCGCACCGACACCCACCTCGCGATCCGCTCCTACGGAAAGGGAGACGAGACCGCCGCCTTCGACATCGGGGTGGATTGAGCTCGATGGCTGAGCAGGGTCTCGGTGCCCCACCCGAGGGTGGTTCCGGCCCCACCCCGGCCGCGATGGCCGGACGCGCGCGGATGCTGGCCGCACTCCGACGCCAGCCCGTCGACCGGACCCCGATCTGGTTCATGCGCCAGGCGGGTCGCAGCCTCGCGGCCTACCGCGAGCTGCGCGAGCGGTACGACATCCTCACCATCACCCGGACGCCGGAGCTCTGCGCGCGGGTGACCATGATGCCCGTCAACGAGCTCGGCGTCGACGCCGCGGTCCTCTACGCGGACATCATGCTGCCGCTGGTCGGGATGGGCGTGCCCTTCTCCATCGACCCCGGCCTGGGACCGATCATCCACGAGCCGCTCCGCTCCGCGGCGGACATCGCCCGCCTGGTGGTGGTCGAATCGGCCGAGGAGGCCACCCCCGACCTCTTCACCGCCATCCGCGGGGTCCGGCAGCAGCTCGGCGCCCGCGCCGCGGTGATCGGCTTCGCGGGCGCCCCGTTCACCGTGGCTTCCTACCTCATCGAGGGCCACCCCTCTCGCGACTACGCCCGCAGCAAGGCGCTGATGCACGGGGAGCCGGAGCTGTGGGAGCAGCTGATGGAGAAGCTCGCCGAGGTGACCATCCGCTACCTGCGGGCCCAGGTCGCCGCCGGCGTCGACGTCCTCCAGCTCTTCGACTCCTGGGTGGGCGCGCTGAGCCGGCGCGACTACGAGGCGCGGGTCCTCCCCCATGTGCAGCGGATCCTCGCGGGGGTCGCCGACACCGGTGTCCCCCGCATCTACTTCGGGACCGGGTGCTCGCACCTGCTGGAGTCGATGGCCGTGGCCGGCGGCGACGCCGTCTCGGTGGATTGGCGCCTGCCCCTGGACGAGGCGTGGCGCCGGATCGGCCTCGAGCTCGGCATCCAGGGCAACCTCGACCCCACCGTGACCCTGGCCGCCTGGCCGGTGGTGGAGCGCGAGGCGCGACGCGTGCTCGAGGAGGCGGGCGGGCGCGACGGCCACGTCTTCAACCTGGGCCACGGGGTCCTCCCCGAAACCGACCCCGCGACCCTGCGGCGGGTCGTCGACCTGGTTCACGAGGAGACCGCTCGCTGATGCCCTCCCCCACCGGGATCGCTCGCTGATGCCCCCGCCCACCGGGATCGTGCTGCTCACCTTCGGATCGGCCGTGACCGCGGACCAGGTCCCGGCCTACCTGCGCAGCGTCCGCGGCGGCAGCGAGGCCGGTCCCGAGCTGACCGAGGAGTTCGAGCGCCGCTTCCGGCGGATCGGGCGCTCGCCGCTGCTCGAGATCACCGCCGCGCAGGCCGCCGGCCTCCAGCGGCTGCTCGACGAGCGCCACGGCTCCGGCGCCTACCGGGTGGCGATGGGGATGCAGCACTCGGCGCCATGGATCGCGGAGTCCATCGATGCCCTGGTCGGAGAGGGGATCACCCGGATCCTCGGCATCGTGCTCGCGCCCCAGTACTCGCGGCTCATCCTCTCCGGCTACCAGCGCGAGGTCGACCGCGCCCGGGCGCGCCACCCCGACCTGGAGATCGCGGTGGCGGGGCCGTGGCACACCACCCCGGGCTGGATCGAGGGGCTGAGCGACCGGGTCGGCGAGGCCCTGGCGGAGTCCCCGCCCGTCCCCCCCGGGGCGGCCGCCGTCATCTTCACCGCTCACAGCCTGCCCCGCGACGTGATCGAGCGCGACCCCGGCTACGTGGAGCAGCTCCACCAGACCGCCGAGGCGGTGGTCGCGCGGCTCGGCCTGGCGGCGGGGAGCTGGAGGTTCGGCTGGCAGAGCGCGGGCCACACGCCCGCCGAGTGGCTCAAGCCCGATCTCCTCGACATCCTCCCGGAGCTGGCCGCGGCCGGGGCGACCGAGGTGCTGGTCGCGCCCGTGCAGTTCGTGGCCGACCACCTCGAGACCCTCTATGACATCGACGTCGCCGCCGGCGAGCAGGCGGCCGAGCACGGGCTGAGACTGCGGCGGATCGCCATGCCCAACGCGTCGCCGGCCATGATCCGCGGCCTGGCCGAGGTGGTGGAGCGTGAGCTGGCGGCTGCGCTGACCGACTGACCGCCCCTCCCGGGGCCGGGTGGCTGCGACGCGGGCGGAGGCAGGGGCACGGGCGAAGGTCGGGCAGGGCCGGGGGCCGGCCGCGGCGCCGGGATGGCGCGACCGGCTGAGCGCCGCCGGGCGCTGCTACGCTCCCGGCTCATGAGGCGGCGCCGCGGATGAGCTGGTGGGGCGGCTTCGTCTTCCGCCACCGCTGGCCGGTGCTGGTGGCATCGCTCGTCCTCTTCGTGGTCAGCGCCGGGCTGCTCAGCGGCGGCGGGACGCTCACCAACAGCGACACCTTCCATTTCGAGTCGAGCCGGGCGCTGACCCTGGAGGCCCAGCAGCTGCCGACGTCGATCGCCAACGGTTTCGAGCTCGTGCTGGGAAGCCCCTCGCTCTCGGTGGGCAGCTCCGCGTTCGCCACGGCGGTCTCGGGTGCGCTGGCGCCCCTGCGGAGCGACAGCAGGGTCCAGACCATCCTGCTGCCCCCGCTCGACAGCTCCACCGCCCAGAGCCCGCTGATCTCCGCCGACCGCCACTGGGTGGCTGCCGAGGTCGAGCTGAACCTGGTCAACTTCGCCAGCGCCACCAAGGCATTTCCCAGCCTTCGCGCCAAGGTCCACTCGGCCGTGCTCACCATCCATGCGGCCGGCGACGTGGCTCTCAACAGCGCCTTCGGCATCCGCAGCGAGCAGGACCTGCAGCGGGCTGACGTCTCCATCCCCGCCGCGCTCATCCTCCTGGTCATCGTCTTCGGTTCGCTGGTGGCGGCGCTCCTCTGCCTGGGCGTGGGGCTGGTCGCGGTCGCGGGCGGGCTGGCCGCGATGTACGCCCTCACCCACGTCACCGACGTCTCGACCTACGCCCTCAACGTGGTGGTGATCCTCGGGCTCGGTGTGGCCATCGATTACTCCCTCTTCATCGTCAGCCGCTTCCGTGAGGAGCTGCCCCGTCAGGCGAGCCTCGAGGCGGCGCTCTCCGTGACCATGCGGACCGCCGGCACCGCCGTCGCCTACTCGGGGATCACGGTCGCGGTCGGCGCCACCGCCCTGCTCTTCTACCGGGGCACCATCCTCACCAGCATGGGGCTGTCCGGCAGCTTCATGGTGCTGATCGCGGTGGTCTACGCGCTCTCGTTCCTCCCCGCGCTCCTCGCCATCCTCGGCGATCGCGTGAACCGCTGGCGCCCGGGCAGCCTGCTGCGCGGCCTGCGGCGGTCGCGTTCCGCGTCCCCGGTGACCCGGGGAGACGGAGCTCAGCCTCGCGGAGCCGCCGTCGAGCCTCACGCGGCCACCGCCGGGCCTCAGGCAGCCGCCACTGAGCGTCGCGGAGCCAGCGCGGGAGGCTTCTGGGCGGGGCTGGCCAACCTGGTCATGCGCCACCCGATCGCGGTGCTGGTGCCGTGCCTGGGCCTGCTGCTGCTGGCCGGCTCCCCGCTGGCCCAGATGCGTCTCGCCGAGGCCAACGTCACCCTGCTCCCACCCGCCGACGACGCCCGCCAGGGCACCCAGCTGCTCACCGCGCGGTTTGGCCAGGGCACCGCCATCGACGTGGTCCTCCGTTTCCCCGGCTCCCCCTTCAGCGCCGGCGCCGTGGCCACCGCCCACGAGCTCGGCCAGCGGCTGGCGTCGTTCGCCGGGGTCAGCTCGGTGACCAGCTATGTGAACGTGCCCGGGGTGACCGGTGTGGCTGCGTACCAGCAGCTCTACGCGGACGGGGTCGCGGGGCTCCCCGCGGCCGAGCGGGCCGAGGTCACCCAGCTCACCGGGACCACCATCGCGGTGCTGCGCGCCTACACCCCGTACCCGGACTCCAGCGACCAGGCCCAGAGCCTGGTCCGCCAGGTGCGCGCCCACGACCAGGTGGCGGGTGCCGAGGTGATGGTGACCGGCAACACCGCCTTCGACATGGACTACGTGCAGTACATGCTGGGTCAGACCCCGTGGGCGGTGCTGTACGTGATGACGACGACGTTTCTCCTCCTCATGGTGCTGCTCCGCTCGGTGGTCCTGCCCCTCAAGGCGGTGCTCATGAACCTGCTCTCGCTCTCGGCCTCGTTCGGCGCGCTAGTGTTCATCTTCCAGCAGGGCCACCTGAGCGGCGTGCTGGACTTCACCGCCGCGCCCCTCGACCCCACCATCCCGGTGCTGGTCTTCTGCGTCGTCTTCGGCCTCTCCATGGACTACGAGGTCTTCCTGCTCACCCGGATGCGCGAGGCGTGGCGGGAGCACGGCGACAATCGCCGCGCCGTCGCCGCCGGGCTCCAGGCCAGCGGCCGGCTGGTCACCGGTGCGGCCGCGATCATGGTCACCGTCTTCCTGGTCTTCGGCCTGGTCTCGTCGGTGGTGGTGATCAAGGCCCTCGGATTGGGGATGGCGATCGCGATCTTCGTCGACGCCAGCATCGTGCGGGCCCTGGTGGTGCCCGCCCTGATGCGCCTGATCGGCCCCGTCAACTGGTGGGCTCCGGGCTGGCTTCGCCGCTCCTCCGGGCGCCCGGAGGCCGCCGCCGAGTAGAGCGGCGACGATCCGCACGCCGGCAGAGCGGCGACAATCCGCAGGCCGGCAGAGCAGCGGCGATCCGCACGCCGGCAGAGCAGCAGCGATCCGCACGCCGATGGAACGGCCACGCTCCGCACGCCGTCCGGCGGGCGACCGGCGAGGGGCGGTTGCCCGCCCCCCGCCACTGCGCAGCTCAGCCCGCGGTCTCGGCGTCGCCGGCGGCAATCTCCTCCAGGTGGTCGAGGGCCGCCTGGAGCCCATCCTCCATGCCGGACTGCACGTGCGCGTCGCGGTTCGCCTGGTTCCGGTGTTGCACCAGGATGGA
>Ga0187875_10000607_pt1 | contig 29249 bp, 21 predicted proteins | sample June2016WEW_17_1_2_FD_132978 | JGI IMG/M metagenome (GOLD analysis project Ga0187875, IMG submission 132978) | Peatland microbial communities from SPRUCE experiment site at the Marcell Experimental Forest, Minnesota, USA - June2016WEW_17_10 | ecosystem: Environmental > Terrestrial > Soil >...
AAGACCCGCTACGCGCGGACGCCGTTTGGCGTACAATAGAAGATTCGGGCCGTGGCGCAGCCTGGCTAGCGCGCTTGCTTGGGGTGCAAGAGGTCCCGAGTTCAAATCTCGGCGGCCCGACCAGCCTATCTATTTGATTCCTTATTCTCCAGCAGATTTGCAGGGTCATCATTTGTGCATTTGTGCCAAGGGCTTCGGCTCCGGACATTTTGCCTTCAGTTTGTCCCAAGCGGCCGCAACGTCTTGATCGCCGCCCGGGAGCGCGTGCGCAAGATCTTGGCGGTGGTGTGGGCGTCACTGTGCCCAAGCCGCTTGAAAACATTTGTTTAAAGGTACGCCCTCATGCAGAAGAACGGAGGCGTGTGTGTGTCTCAACGTGTGGAGGCCGACTCCCGCCAGTCCCGCTTTGCGCGCAAGCCGGACCGCGGCGCACGTAGCGCTGGAGGGCAAGAGGTAATTGCCGCCCGGATCGGCAAAAATCAAGCCGAGATCGATACGGTAGTCTGCGCCGAACAGCGCGCGATGCTGGTCCTGGCGCTGCTTATGCTCCTTCAAATATTCCATCAGGGACCGGGGGGCGGTTACCACCCGAGCCTGCCGCGTTTTCGGCGCTCAATGCGGAGTTTCCACTCTCCCAGTTGAGATCAAGCCGTTGGGTCGCCAACAGTTCCCCGCGACGAGCCAGGAGGTCCACCCACTCGCGGAAACACTATCGCCGAAGACTGTTCGCGACATCCATAACGTGGTGCACGTGGCCTTGAAGCGGGCGGTGAAGACCAAACTCATCCCGTTCAACCCTACAGACAATTGCGACCTGCCCCGCGTCGATCAAAAAGAAGCGGTAGCGCTGAACGCTGAGCAACTTGCCTCCTACCAGCAACTTGCTACGGGAACGTGGCAGCGTCCGCCAGGCACTCTCGTGCACCGCTTTATGGCACGGTGATCTTGCTCGATGCTGTTCTTCAAATAGGGGCAAGTGCGACAGCGGCAACGGCTCCCTGTTCGGACAGATAGAAATCGATGGTGGCCCCCGCCGCATCCACCGCGCGATATAAAATAAATAGGTCCAGCCGCCTGCCACCCGCACATAGGTTTCATTCACTCGCCAGGACCCGCCCGTGGGCTTCAGTTCCCGCCGCAAAACGCCGGTTCAATACCGGCGCATAGCGCTGAACCCAACGCCATACGGTGGTGTGATCCACCGACAGATGCCGCCCGGCCATAATCTCCTCCAAGTTCCGTGGCCGGCACCTGTTTGCAACACATCCCCCGAGCTTGCCAGAAGGGCAGGGGCAGAGTAAACTAGGGTGTCCCGGAAAGCCGGAGAAGAATCGTGCGGCTGATCTATTACTCCCTGGCGCGCAACCGAAGCGGCGAGTACGAGCATCAATGGATGCAAAGCATCCGCAGCCTGCGATCGTATAATCGAGTAATTCCCGTCTGCCTCTTCGCCTTCAACGGAGTCTCAGAGGCGATCCGGAGAGAAGCCGAGCGGCAACGGGTGATGCTACTGCCGCTTGGAGGCTATGGCGACTGGTCGCAAGTTTACCATCCTTACGGCAGGATACTGGCGATGTATCCGGGGCTGGCTAAGTTCCTGGCATTGAGCGAAGCGGATACGACGGGGCTTTCCCAAGCTCTGTATCTGGATTGTGATACCTTTTTCTTCGACGATCCGGAGAAGCTATTCGAATTGACGGCGCCTTGTCATTGGTGCGCGAGGGAGGCGCCTACTTCTCGATTGTCTCCGCACGGTTACGATCCATCGAATATCGACGAGGGGCTGATGGAGAGGATCGTTTCGACGGAAGGGTTGCGTTGGGTAGCGCCGTTCAACACGGGGGTGTGTCTGCTGAATCATGGCATTTGGGAGACCATCCGACAATTGAGGGATACCTTTTTCGACACGATGTGGCGATTGCTGGTGGGCCGCCATTGCTGGGGCGGTGAAGCTCCGGTGGACAGCGAGATCCGAAGCGCGGTGCGGATGGAGGCGAAGGCGCATGACGTGGCGCGCGCGCTACCTTACCCGTCGGGTAATTTCTGGATACTGGACGAGTTCGCGTTGTGGCTGACGCTCGGGCATATCGGCAATTTGGCTCAACGAATCTGGACGCGGGACTCCGTGGTGCAGGGCGATGAGTTTGTGGAGGCGCTGGAATGCGGCCGGCGGCCGGTGGTGGCACACTACTTCAGTTCGCTGCAAAGGGAATTCTTCAGGTATGTGCCCGTGCTTGACTAAACACCTGTCCACCGTGGTGCTAGCTCGGGGCAAGTTGTGTCCCAGGTTTTGGTCAAACTGTACCAAAACTCTCATAAGCTTCCGAACAATTTCTTGACAGGCCCTAATGGCTATGCTAAACTCGCCTGGTTTAGTTGAAGCAAGAAGTAATTGTTCTTAGATTCACTGCATTAGTCGTCAGTCGCAGAGGCTTTGTATTTTTACCTGGCAGGCAGCCTGTTTTGCCGGGAGTTACTGCTGGATAGTTACAAGTTTTACCAGAACCCTGGGTCCAGCCCGCCCACGCCGGAGGAAGGGTAAAGTGAATGTCTCCTGACCGTCTCGCCAAGCTTGTGCGGCTGTCCACCGTGAAATCAGGTACAGGTTCACCTTCGCAACCGGCTGGAGGTGCGCGCCAAGCTGTAACAGCGCCGCTCGCTACAGCGGTTCGGGCGGTCGCGAAAGACGTCGTATTGGCACCGGACCCGAACGATGGATTACTTCCTCCAGAGGGAACGGGGCAACCTCCACAGCCTGTCTTAACCACTGGAGTTCCACCTCGACGGCCGGCTCCCGCGCCTGCCGGGAGGCCTGCGCCGCAACCGTCGCCATCTCCTCAACCGGCGCCTTCGCAAGCCTCGCCGGGACCGGCAGTTTCCCCGGCACCCGGGAGTTCGCCGAGCCGTTCCCCAGTTAGTCAACCCGCGACCGGGATACCTTTCTCCACGCCGGCGCCCGCACCGCTGCGGGCGCCCGTACCATTGACGGGTTTACCCGGACAGAACGCACCGGGCGGTGGACCCATGGGAGGCGTCCCGTTCTATCCGTTACCGGCTTTACCCGTCTTGCGGCAGCCGCAAGCAGCTCCGGCCATGGCCCAGTCAAGCTACGGACCCACGATCGCATCTTATTCTTCGCAAGGCCCGGCCGGCGTGGAAACACCGATTCAAACCCTGGCGAACCAGATTACTTCCGCTACGCAGGCGCCCGAGAGCTCCGCGGGGTGCGATTGTTGTTTGCAAGTTACAGCTCTTGTGGCGACCGTAACCGCGACATCTCAAAGCGCGATTACGGGGATTATGGCAATTGCGCGACAACGATAGCCGGTTCCATATCATGACTGACTTAGTTACTTGCGGGCTGCTCATTCCGGCCGTAGCCGCGGCCGATCAAGCACCCTAACAATACGCGGGGCGCCTATAGCTCCGCAACAACGACCTAATGGAGGGAGATACTTATGGCCTTACGACCAACCAAGCCAGTGCTACAGGGTAATCAGTCGAGTAACCCGGCGGTGCGAATCGCGCAACCGCGCACTGGAAGCAGCTTTTACACGCAGCCCAAATTCAAGCAAGCGATGTACAGTTTCGCAGACGCGGCGGGTGGCTCGGGCAGCCCGGGAACAGGACCGTCGAAAACGCCGAGCGGTCCAGGTAAGACACCTTCACCTGCGCCATCGAGCGGTCCGACGAAGACGCCAAGCGGCCCCGGACCTTCGCCATCGAGCGGTCCGACGAAGACGCCGAGTGGTCCAGGCACTACACCGTCGAGCGGTCCGACGAAGACGCCGAGCGGTCCCGGCACCACACCGTCGGCCGGTCCCGGCACTACGCCGTCATCCGGTCCGACGAAGACTCCCAGCGGTCCCGGTGTGACACCCTCGAGCGGTCCCGGTGTGACGCCGTCCAGCGGTCCCGGTGTGACGCCATCGAGCGGTCCGGGTGTGACGCCATCGAGCGGTCCGAGCGGATTTCCCGGGCCGATCAGTTATCCGGGGGCGCCGAGCGGGCAAGGCGGATTCCCGACGCCGACCGCGGCACCGGGAGGCCCGGGTGGATACGGCCCGAGTGGATACGGTCCGGGTGTGATGGCGCCAGTTTTCTATCCCGGCACGCAACAACAAGGCACGGGTCCAGGCGGGGTGGTGTATCAGACGGGGCCAGGAGGATACCAAGGAGGTGTTCCTGTAGCGACAGGCCCAGGCGGCGGAGGTGTAATGGCCGGGGCGGGCGGGGGAGGCGGCTGCTGCTGCGCCACTTCGGTGCTGGGCATTGTGTCGCTGGTGTCGACTACGGCAACGACCGCGATCACGGCCATCACGGCAATTGCGTCGTTGGGCGTAAGGCGGGACTAGAACGCGGTGCCACCCGACATCAGCGTAGTAATTCCGGCGCACAACGAAAAGTCCAGACTGGCACCGACTATCGATCAGATCGCGAAAGCGCGGACGAGCGGCGCGCGGATCGAATTCCTGATTGTGGACGACGATTCGACGGACGGCACGATCTCCAACCTGGTATCGGCGCTGCCGCAGCTGCTGGCGGCGCCGAACATCGATATTCGCATCGAAAGCCTCGACAAGCATGCGGGGAATTATCACGCGCGCAACCAAGGCGCGGCGGTGGCATCGGCAGACATCTTATTCATGACCGACGGGCACGTGGAATTCTCGAGCGGTTGGGACGATTTAGTATTGCGGAGGATTCGCCCCGACCGCATTCTGGCGGGGACGACGGTGCAGGAAGGGACGGGGTTCCGGGGCTACGGCTGCAACCTGGCGATCCCGCGGATGAGCACATCCTGGAACCGGCAGCCGGGGAAGCGAAGCGCGGCGGTACAGGTGGCCTGCTGCCACGCGACGGTGATTACGCGAGAGCTGTTTCACGAGTTAGGCGGCTACGACACAGGCATGATTCTGTATGGCGGAGGCGAGCCGGAGTTCAGCGTGCGTGCATGGATGCGGGGGGCGGAGATTCACTCGGTGCCGGAGCTTGAAGTACAGCACGAGTTCAAGAGCAGAAACCAGTTCGCATTGTTTCTGGACTCGATCCGGCACTACTGGATCCACAATTGCCTTCGCTTCGGCCTGTTGTACCGCAGCGAGCCGGGATGCATGGAGGTTCTCGAGCATTACGCGATGTTTTACCCGGAGGAGTTTCAGGCCGCCCTCGAGTTAGTGAACAACAGCGACGTATGGGAACGAAGAAGCTGGTTGGAAGAGAATCAACAGCGTTCCTTTGAATGGTTCGCGGGCTATTTTGGAATAGAAGACGAGGCGGGTCGCGAGATCGTTTGACGACCGCCATTCGGAGCGCACAGGATGCCAAGGAAAAGGCCGCACGCGAAGAAACCGGCCCACCCGGTGGAGCATCAGGCTCCGCACGAGGTGAAGGCCGTCGAGCCCGAGAAACCCGCTCCTGTGAAGGCGGCGCGCAAGGAGCGAGCTACGGCGCCGACTGTTTCGAAGCGCAGAGCGGCGAAGCCGGCCGGTAAGAGGCAGAGGCGGCGCGAGCCTACTCCGCAGGCCAGCGCGGAACCGACGAAGCGCGAATCTCCGGCAGCCGCGCCCGTCCATACTGCCGAAGCAGCGACAGTTCCGCCAGCGCCAAGAACTCCACGGGAGCGAAGCGCTCAAACGAAGCGAGGCGCTCAAACGAAGCGAAGGGCTCAACCCAAGCAAAGCGCTCAACCCAAGCAAAGCGCTCAGCCGGAGCAAAGCGCTCAGCCGGAGCGAAGCGCTGAACCGGAGCCAGTGAAGACAGCGCCCCCGGTTACACCGGCAAGTCCTGTTATCACCCAGCCGGCCGAGGCGGCTCAGGTTGCGCCTCCGCAGGATCAGGCCGCCCTGAAGGCTCCGCCAAAGAAGCCGGTTGCAAAGCCAGAGCCGAAGAAGGCAGTGGCGGTGACGCAGCCGGTCAGCGAGCCGAAAACGGAGGCTCCGCCGCCGAGGCCGGCTAAAAAGCCAGAACCAAAGAAAGCGCCAGTCCCGGCGAAGGTTCCCGCGAAGGCGGCAGCGGCGGCTCCGGGGCCGGCGATTCCGGTTACGCCTATCAAACCAGTGACACCGGTGAAGCCAATTGTCCCCCTGCTGCCTCCGATTGTGCTGGGAGAATTTACGCTGGAGGTTTTGCGCCCGGACGATCTGCTATCTCTTTATCTAAACTTTGTCAATCTGCGTCTGGACACGTCGAATACCAGGAACCCGAAGCTGGTCATTCAAGACGCTTCAAATCCCGCGTACCTGGTGGTATGGTTCGCGCCGCAGAGCATTCTGGAGCAGGCCTTTTTCGAAACAGGCAACAACACCACGAATCCTGGTTTCAACAACTCCGTCCCCGAGCCGCCGACAGTCAGCGATCCGCTGCTGGCGCCAGGATCGTTCCCGTCTTACGTCGCGGGCCGAAGCCGTCTGGTCTTCGAGGTGCCTGCAAGCGTCAAAGAAATCCCGTACACCATCGAGGGGTTGTTGGACTGGTCGAATTTGAAGCTGACTGTATCGCCGGTGGCGCTGGGCACGCCGCTGCCGCCGCCGATCACCGCGCCGACTTTCCTGCAGACCGCAATCGAGATCCCGTGGCGCATTGTTCTCTCACCGGAAAACGGTGTGGGTTGGGCACATGCGACGGAGCCGGAGACATTCGCGGGCCGCACCGCGATGTGGCATACGCGATTAGGGCAGATCAAGACGGTGACATCGGGTAACAAGACCGTCGAGGTACTGGATGAAGCGAGCGAAAGTAATCTGATTCCGCTGCGCGCGATCTGGTCGGACGATTTCACGGATCATGGCACGCTTCCGCTGCTGGGCAATGAGGTCCCGTACCGTTCGTCCCTCGATCCACACGATCGCATGCAGATCGTGATTCTGACGTCGGGCACACTGGGCTACACGGTTCCGGGCACTTTTGGCCCGGGAGGTCAGTGGACGCCGCAGCCGATTGAGGCGAGCCGCCTTTTTCTTTCGGCCCTGGGCGGTTATCTCTCGTCGCGGGGAAGCTGGCCGGTAACGCCCACCTACACCTCCACGACCGGCGCGCCGCAGGAACTGGACCTGATCGAGTGGGAGCACCAGGCGACCATGGGCCGCGACCAATATGTGCGCGTGGTGTACGCGGGGTATCTCTATCCGTTTGGGCATCCGGCTTCGTTGATCAAGGTTACGGAACGGAAAGTGGTACCTCCGGATGGAGGCGTGGTCACGCAAGCCACAGCCTATCTGCGGCAGCACATGTACATCGTGGTGCGCCGGCCGGAGATGACTTATGGAAGCGAGCCCTATCAGCACGGCAAGCGCGAGATGCCGCTCTGGCAGGGGGTTCGGATCAAGACGAAGGTTACGCCGGACATCGACATTCCGGTGATGCTTACCGGGGACGGCAATCCGCATCAATCGTTTTGGGTGACGGCGGGCGGCCAGTACTTCCAATTCCACGTGGAAGCGACGGACCTGTCGGGGAAGAACATCGATTTTCTGGCGCCGATGGTTTTCGTGAGCGACAGCGAGGAATTTCCAGGCGGCGTGCAATCCATTTACGCGGGCAACGATGCGGTGCGGGTATGCACGCTGAACGGGCAGAAGATCGCGTATGCCGATCCGGAAGCCGGCGACACGACGCTCCGAACGACAGAACTCTACTTTACGACGGAGTTGCAGCTTACCAAGCCACCCTACCCAATTCCTCCGTTCATTCCGTGTCTGGACAAGGCGACGGCCACGATTCCGTCCGTGGAGCAGATTCTGGGGACGGCCTCACCAGTCACGATTACGCTGTACTCCGGCTACCTGCAAAACGGATTGGATAGCAATGCGGGAGTCTATGCTTCGATTACGAACCCGCAACCGACGATCGGCTTCAGCGCGGGACAGTCGGGCGGATTCTCCACTCCGGTCCTAGTGCTCACCTCGTTATCCGCGAGGAAGGGCCTGGTGGCAGGGAAGGCTGCGGATGCCGCGGCAGGGAACATCAATCCGGCGGAGTTCTTCGATCTGTCGGCAAAGCTGTTTGGCACCGTGCCCCTGCAGAAGCTGATACCGGTGAACAGCTCGAACTTAGCCAGTGCCGCGCAAAACGCACCGGAGATCCGCACGGTCCTGCAGCCGAATTCCAAGAATCCGACGTCAACGGTGACTAAGATCCAGTGGGCTCCTCAACTGCAGGACTACGAGCAGGACCCGGTGAAGGTCCAATTCAACCAGAACGGGCTATCGTCGGCTCTGACACTGAAGGCGGTCCTGACGCGCAATATGACGGGGGGACCGCCTACTTCGGAGATCAGCGGGCAACTCACGAACTTCCAGCTCAACCTGCTGGGGGTGATCTCGCTGACCATCAATTCCATCAAGTTCAGCTCGAACAACGGGCAGAAGATGAACGTAACGGCGAAGCTGCCGAACAATTCGCCGGTGCAATTCATCGGTCCGCTATCGTTCGTACAGGCGCTGGCCAATGTCTTGCCGCCGGGAGTATTCGGTGGCGCAGGCCCATCGGTCGATTTGGAGCCATCCCAGATCGTGGTGAGCTACACGCTCGGCCTTCCGCCGGTTGGGGTCGGGGTATTCTCACTGGAAAATATTTCGATTACGTTGGGTCTGGATCTTCCGTACCTGGACGGCACGCCGGGGTTCGAGTTTGCGTTTGCCAAACGCAACTCGCCTTTTCTGATCACGGTGGAATGCCTGGGCGGCGGGGGCTTCGTGCACCTGATCGTGACCGCCAACGGCGTGCAGATGGTGGAGGGATCGCTGGAGTTCGGCGGGGAGTTCTCGCTGGACCTGGGCGTGGCATCGGGAAGCGTACACGCGATGGCCGGCATCTACTTCAAACTCGCTGGCACCTCTTCGGATCTGACCGGCTTTGTGGACGTCGGAGGCGAAGTATCGGTACTGGGGATCATTTCGGTTTCGCTGGATCTGAACCTATCGTTGAGCTACCAGACCACCAACGGGAAGAGCTTCGTGCAGGGCCGGGCGACGATGACCGTGGCGGTGCATGTTTTATTCTTCAGCGCGTCAGTGAGCATTTCCGTGGAGAGAAGCTTCGCGGCCAATCCGGGAGACCCGCGGGTGGGAAGCGTGCTCGACGCGCAGGACTGGTCGGAATACGCGGCCGCCTTTGCGTGATAGGGAGAAGACACTAAATGCCAAGCCAGAGCCTGGTCTTCATTGCAATACCGAATGGGATAACGGCCAAGAATCAGCTGAGCCTGTCTCTGTACCTGACGCCGCGGCTGAGCGACGGCGCGACGCTCGCGCAGTTCAAAGATTTTCTGAACTGGCCGGGTTTGATTCAGAAGAGCGGATTGAGCTTCGTGCTGGCGTGCGGCGCGAAGACGGCGACCGTGGCGGCCGACCGCGCGCCCCTGCGTCCGGATATCTGGCAGAGCATCTTCACGCCGCAGACCTATGTGGCGCCGTTCGAGACAGCAAGTTTCACGAACCGGCTGATCGTGTCTTATCCGGTGCGGGACTGCCTGACTTACCTGAAGTTTTTGTATCAGACGGTGGGCTCGGGTTTAACCGCGAATAACGATCGCGGCCTGGGGTACGTTCTGCAGCCGTTGATTTTCCGGGACGGAGCGAAGTCCACACTTCCGGCGGCCCGGTCGAACATGCGGGTGACGCTCTGGAAGGAGCAGCATCCGACGCCGGGGAGCGTGGGCATCATCGTCAAGACCGCCACCGTGGGCGGCTCGTCCACGCCGCCGGACGGCATTCCGACGACGCTGACCATGCCGGCGAACGCGAACGACGCCGCCACGCGCTTCGCTCTCTTTCATCACATTCCGCCCGCGCCGAACAGGGCGCCGCTTCCTGTGGGCGCGGCAGGATTCAAACAGACGCTGGATTTTCACAAAGCGCTTACGGCGATCAGTTCGTATCCGGCGCTTCTGCGGGCGCTGGGGCTGGTGTTCGATGTGGAGGCGCCGCTCTCATTGTGCCCGTTATCGCCAGCCGCGGGGGCTTACGGGACGGTGGCGGTGAAGGCGCTGGATCCCGGCTTTTCGTTTTCCCTGAAGCCAACCTATGGATTCCCGAGCACGGCCTACCAGCTCAGCAAGACGGCGTTTACGGCCGCTTCCGCAAGCAGTCCAACGGACGCGGCGGCGGGGAGTTTTGACGCCGGAGACGTGGCGGATGGTTTTTTGGTGTTGTCTCCCGACAATTTCCAATTGATGCAAGTGGACCTGGACGGCGCATTCCTGGGTGCGCTGTCGCTGGCGGACAACGTGGGCTTTAACGCCGCGAGACCTTCGGTGGTGGGGACCGAACTGAACGCGATACGGACGGGCGGCATCGGGCTGATCGCCAACGGGCGCGGAGAACAATTGCTGCAGTCGATCACGGACAATAACGCCTTCAACCAGGCACTTACCAACAACACGGCGTTTCCGCGGGCGTTGAACGCACGCGATCTGACGCGGGGATTCCGGATCGATATCTATTCGACGCGGACGGGCAAATGGTATTCGCTACACCGGCGCAACGGGGTCTATCTATTTGGCGCGCAGCAGGCGCTCTCGATCGAAACCGCGGACGAAGAGGGATTCCTGCAACTGGGGGCCGCGGCGCCGGCGGCCGACCCGACCCGCAAGACGAATCAAATTGCGGCGGCGAACGGCATTCCACAGCCCAGCACGGACCTGTTCGTGCACGAGCGCGTCGCACGCTGGGACGGGTGGAGCTTAAGCGCGCCGCGGCCGGGGCAAGCGCTCAATCGCAGCCCCGATCCGGGGCAAGCGACGATCGCCGACCCTACCATGGACGAGCCCATCACGCCGTTCAAAATGGTTACGAAGTTTGCGGCGATGGCGGGCTCTCTGCCGGAGCTGCGTTTCGGAGACCAGTACAGACTGCGCGCCAGGGCGGTCGACCTGGCGGGCAACAGTTTGCCGCTAACAGCCAAAACTCCAGACCAGAACGCGCTGCCGGCGGATGGGGTTTTACTACCGTATCTACGCTTCGAGCCGGTGGCGCCGCCGCTGCTGGTGCTGCAGAATCCAACCGAACCGGGAGGATCGCTGGAGCGCCTGGTGATCCGATCGTTCAATACCGATCCGCAATTAGACACGGTGCCCACCACGGACTTCGACTCGCGGCACGTGGCCCCGCCGCGCACGTCCGTGCGGATGGCGGAGCAGCACGGCATGCTGGACAATGTGCACGGCCATCTGCGGGGCGACGCGAGCCTCTTCAATGTGATCGTGGCACGCGACGATTACGAGATACCCAAGAAAGGCGGCGTGCAACTGGTATCGCAGGGCGCGCTGCCGGTATTGTATTTACCCGATCCGTTATCGCGCGGCGCGGCGTTGCGGGACCTGCCGAATACCGCCAACAACACTTACGGACTACTCAGCAAGAACCAACTGAGCTACGGCCCGTTAGCGGACGTCCAGCCGAATACGGGTTCGGTAACGTTTATCGATTTCGGGAGCCAATGGCCGGATCGCCAGGCGTTTCTGATGACGATGCAGGAAGGGTCAACACCTCCGGAATGGGATGCGACCAACCGGATCCTGGGTGTGGGGCTACCGAAGGCATCGGTCGCGGTTGTGAATCTAAGCAGCTACCTTTCCGCCGGCGATCTCAGCATCATGGCGCTATGGGGATGGATCCGGGAGCTGTACGAGTCCGATGAAACGTTCTGGATGACGGAGGCCGGCGCGGATTTGCAGGTGCCCAGGACCAGCGACCTTCTGGCGCTGCTGACGCGGCTGGTGACGGAAGGCGGTCACGAAATGATCACGCCAGCGCGCACGCTGACCCTGGTGCATGCCGTGCAACAGCCGATCGGCCGGCCGACGTTTCTGCAACTGCCGGTGGTGCATCAACCTTCCAACCCAATTTTCGCGTCCGCACTGAGAAACTCCTTTACGCCGATTACGGCATGGCGGACTCCGGGTTCGCATGCGGCGGTGTTGCTCGGAGGGATGCAGATCCATGCGAACAGCACGTCCAAGATCGATTTGCAGGGAACCTGGATGGAGGTGGAGGACAACCTGTCTCAGCCAGGCCCGACCAGTACGATCCAAAGCGATCACGTAGAAACAATCCCACTGGCCGAGCCTGATGCGGGGCCGGTTTACGCTCCGGGCTCGACCACGCGAGCCGTGGCCATCTACATTCCGCAGGTGGACAATTTATGGTTCGCGGCCCCGGCGGATGTGCTGGAGGGCGTGACGGAACCGGACATGGTGGCCGCGCCGGTGCATAACTTCAACGATACGAAACACCGGTGGGTTACCTATCTACCGACGGCGACATCCCGTTACCAGGAATATTTTGCGGCGGGACTGGACTTTACCCGGAGCGGCGATCCGCTGGTGGTAGATGTTCCCAGTTCGGCGAGGCCCTCGCCACCGGACATATTGTACGTCGTCCCGACGTTCGGATGGGAGCAGCAGGAAACGACGAACATTAAGTCCTCGATCCGCTATGGGAACAGCGTGCGCGTCTATCTGAACCGGCCGTGGTATTCCTCAGGCGACGACGAGATGCTGGGAGTGGTGCTCTGGCCTTCGACGGTGACGCCGCCGGACTACCCCACCCGGGAGACTTACAAGCCATACTTCACGCAGTGGGGAAGCGATCCTATCTGGCAAACCGGGGAGGTGGACCTGGTACCCGGTACTTTCGACTTTCCCGGAGCAGCGTCGACGGCGACCGCACTGACCCTGGCGGAGACGGCGCAACCTTTCGATGTGGCCGCGCATACGGTGCAATACGACCCGCAGAGGGAGTTGTGGTTCTGTGACATCGAACTCAGCAATCCGGAATCGTATGCGCCCCTGCTGCGCATGGCGCTGGCGCGCTACCAGAGCCACTCCCTTCAAGGGGTAGAACTTTCGCGGGTGGTCCTTGCAGATTTCGTACAACTGACACCGGACCGTTCCGCGGTGGTGAGCATCAATCCGATGAACCCAAGTCAGGCGCGCGTATTTGTGGGCGGGCTGGCTCCGCAGGGTCCAGCCAGTCCGCTTTTGACGGTCACGGTGGAGCAACGGATACCGACGATCCTGACCGATATGGGATGGCAGGCGGCTCCGGCCAAGATCGTGACGGTGACCGAGGACCAGCCGGCGCCAAACCAGCCCGACAGCGTATTGTGGGCGGGTACCGTGGCGTTCCAAACGGCTCCGGCCTCGGGCGATTTTCGGGTGGTGGTGCGTGAGTTCGAGCGCATCCCCATCTGGCAGGGCAGCACCAGCGCGCCGGTGGAGTACGGACAGCGGCTGGTGTACGCGGCGATTATTCCTTATGACTATCCGGCCCTGGCCAACGAGTAAGGAAGCGGCATGACATACGGCACGAACACACAGGTTCCGCTGGTTGTTTTCGATGAATTCCTGGTAGCCGAGGAATGGCAAAATCTCATGCGATATACGTACGCGCGGAGCAACGACTTTTGTGCGACGCGGGTGGTGGGCGCAAACGGATCGAATCACGTAGACAGCAGCTACCGCCGATCGCGAGTGCTATTCGACGTGGGCGAGTTTCGGGAGGTATTCCGGGAAAGAATCTTCGCTTTCCTGCCACACGTGCTGGCGGGTCTGAATTTTCCCTCGTTTCCGGTGTCGGACGTGGAGATCCAATTGACGGCAACCAACAACGGAGAGTTCTTCCGCCGGCACAATGACAATGGAACGTCGTCGTTAAGCAGCAGGCTGATCACCTTCGTTTATTTCTTCTACCGGCAGCCGCGCCCTTTTAACGGCGGCGAACTGTGCATCTTCGACACGGAACTGGAAGACGGCGAGTATCGCGCGCCGGGCCCCTATTCCTTGGTCACGCCGGCGCAGAACCAGATTTGCTTCTTCGTCAGCGAATATCTGCACGAAGTGCTCCCGGTGGAGTGCAGGTCGACGGATTTCATGGACAGCCGGTTTACCGTGAACGGATGGTTGCACCGATGAATACACCTTTTGGATTTCCCGCGCACCTGTATCATTGCCTGCTGGACGAGCAGCCGCATTACCTGGCGCCCACACGGTTGATGCGAACGCACGACTGGCCGGCCGACCTGGTGGTGAATCCCAAATGCTGGTTTTCGTGGCACGGGCCGCTGCCGCCGGACAAGCTGGCGCGGGTGGCGTTCACCGAGCATTTCTGCCCGAGCGATTGGGTGGTGTGGGTGGACGACCCCGCCACAGGGATCATCTGGCCGTTCTGGCTGGGCTACGAATATTTCGCCTATTTACGCGAGATGGCGCCCGGATACCCGTTGCCGTTCGAGCTTCCGGAGAACGTGCAGTGGGTATTAAGAGAAGCCAATATCCTGGTTGAGCCGAACTACGAAGGCCACCGGCGCTACGAGTGGCTGAGTACAATGAAAGACAGCGCGAGTCAATTTCAGCGGGGGTACACCGCGCTTACGAATTTGATACATCCATTTCACGTCGGCGCGCTGCGGCGCTATTACCGTTTCCATACGCGGATGGGATCCTTTTCCCTGGGCGACTCCCAGGTGGCGAGGCGCTATGCGGCTTACAACGAGACGGTGGCGCGATTTTACCATTACCAGTTCACGCAGGTGGTGAGCGACGTCTCGGCCCGCGTGGTGAGGCCTTCGTATGCGTATTTCCTGGCTTATCAGAGCGACTCCGAGTTACTCCGGCATACGGACCGCGAGCAGTGTGAGTACAGCATCACGATTTGCGTGGACGCTTCCCCCGAGCCACAGGCGCAGAATCCGTGGCCGATCGAGCTGCAGACGATGGACGGGATGCTGCGGGTGTGGCAGCACATCGGAGACGGATTGCTATATCGCGGACGCTATCTTCCGCACGCCCGTGAAACATTGCCGCGGGGATACAGCTCCTCGTCGATGCTACTGCATTACGTGGATGAGGGATTCGCCGGATCGCTCCAGTAGCGAATCGGAAGCGGCGGCGGGAAGAGAATGACATGATTGCAGAACGGGCAGCGGGCACTGGAGTTGTTTATGTCTCGTTTGGCGAGTTGTATCGCGACTTAACGATCCTGAGCGTCTCTTCGCTGCGGAGATTCGGCTACCGGGGCCCCGTGCGCATCCTGAGCGATGACGGGAATTGGGACATCGATCATCTGGATTGCGAGGTGCTGGAAGTACCGTCGGCGGGCGGGGGGTTCGGGTCACGATTCTACAAAACACTGGTGAATGAATATGGCTTCGATACCACGCTGTTCCTCGACGCGGACACACTGATCGTCGCGCCGATCGGACATATCTGGCACGAATTGCGTTTTGCCGAGATTTGCCTGTCGATGGATTTTCATCCGAACGTGCGCGACCTGATGGTAAAGAGTACGAAGGGCCGGGACCGGCGGCAGCCGGAATACGAGCACATGCGGCGGTTGAGGCTGATCGACCACCCCTTCCATAGCAGCGGGGTGATGGTGTATCACAGGAGCGCGGCGGTAGACGAGCTTTTCCAGGCGTGGCACGAAGAGTGGGAGATCTTCCAGGAGGAAGATCAACTGGCGCTGGTGAGGGCAATGTCGCGCACAGACTGCTTTGTTCACACGCTGGCAAACCGGTGGAATGCGCGGTTGCACTGGTACGGGAGCGTGGATCAGGCGCAGCGCTACGGAGTAAGAATCCTGCATCTTCGCCCGGGAAACGAGCCGCTATTGCCCGCTATTTTCGCGGAATACGCGGGTGGTAGTTTTGCCGAGAGCAGCGCGCAGGAAAGGTAATGAGATGAGAGTGCTTTGGATTACCGGCAGTTTCTTCCCGCGAATCGGCGGACTCGAGCTTTTCATTGAGAAGGCGATCGGCAGCCTATCGGAGCTCTGCGAGGTCGGGCTGGTGACGAAGAGCGGACAGTACTATCCAGGGGACCAGCCGATCACGCATTTTACGTTGGAACAGCCCAGGGTACTGAACCAGATCGTGGGTTGGCGGAACATGGCGGAGGCGCTCCAAGAGATCGTGCCCCAATTTGCGCCCGATATCGTGCATTTCGGCAGCGCGAGGAGCGCGGCTTGCAGGGCGCTGATCCCCGGCGGGATCGCGACGGTGGCTACGGTCCACGGTAACGATCTTACCGATTTGGGGCCGGGGGATATCGGAGAAGAAGACCCAACGAGTTTTATCGTCGAGGCGTTGAACGCGTGCGATTACATCTTTACCACGAGCAATCACACGCATTCGCTGGTGCGGGAATCGGGAGTGACAACGCCGGTGGGGGTGTTCACACCAGGCTGCGATATCGATTTCTACCGGCCGTGGCCGGAACTCGGCAAGCAGGCGCGAGCCGACTGGCAGATTCCCGCGCACGTTCCCCTGATTTTGACGGTGAGCCGGCTGGCGCCACGCAAGGGCCATCTGAACGTGCTGGCGGCCCTCCAACAGCTTCCATTCCCGGCGCACTGGGTGGTGGTAGGGGATGGCCCGTGCGGCGAGGAACTGGCCGCGGCAATCGCAGGGCGGGGCATGGAGAATCAAGTTTCCATGCTGGGGGCAATTTCAGACGACGATCTGCTGGGTCTCTATAATGCCTGCGATGTTTTCGTGTTGACGCCGGAGGAACGCAGAATTCGCGGGCGGCTGGACTCCGAGGGATTTGGGTTGGTGCTGCACGAGGCAGGGGCGTGCGGCAAGCCTGTGATCACGTCGGCATCGTCCGGATGCCGGGATGCGGTGATCGACGGCGGCACGGGACTCCTGGTGCCTGCCGGCGACCCCGACGCTCTCGCGGAAGCTCTAGAGAGTATTCTGACTTACCCGGCATTGGCTAAAAGCCTGGGAAACGGGGGACTTTCGCTGGTAAGGATTTCGGGGGGCTGGCCGCGGCTGGCCCGCCAGATGTTCGAACAGTATGAAGAGATCCTGAACCGGGAGGTGAGATCGCCCGAACCTCCCGATTTACTAGTGCTGTCGAACGACTAGAGCAGCCGCTGGTTCTGGTGCGCGGCATATGCAGCCTTGAGTCCATTCTGCAATACGATGCCCTTGGCGCTCCCCAGACCGGTACAGGCATCCCAGCCGGCACGAGCCGGATATCCGATGACACGTCCAAAGGAGTTATTGGCGGGTCCATGCGAACCGGCAACGTCGCGGAAGGCACTGGCTGCGAGACTGTAAAGCAGCGGATTGATGAAGCCGACCGAATGGCCCAGGTTGGCGTTGATGCGCGCAATCAGGCCGGCGTAGAGCGGCGCCACAGCGCTGGTGCCGCCGACGGGTTGCGGGCGGCCGTCGATGAATTGGATATAGCCGCTGTTTTCGCTGGCGTTGCCGGCGATGTCCGGGATGCCCCGGCCCGTTTGGTTGGAACCGAGGCGCTGCGGCACGCGGGCGGCCTTCTGATAGTCCGGCAGCGGGAAGCGGGCACTGACGCCGCCGCCGGTAGCTCTGGGACCCGCCTTACCGATGTCGTTCCAGACATATTCCTCGAATGCCGTCCCCTGGACGTTGCCGATGGTGGTTCCACCACAGGCGATCACCCAGGGTTCGGTGGCAGGATAGCTGGTCTGGGCGCGCGCCGGGTTCTCGATGAAGGCGCCGAAGTCTCCCGAGGCTACCAGCACGGTGATGGAAAGATTTGCAGCGTCCTGAAAGAGCTTGTCCAACTGCGTATATTCCTGAGGCGAAAAACTGTCTGCGCTGGCATCGTCGGGTCCCCAGCCATAACTGATGGAAATAACGGTAGGGTGAGGCTCGGCCGGGCGCGGATGAATCATGCTCTGGACGGCGTGGAGGACACTCTGGGTGTCGCTGCCGGTGAAATAGACGGCGATCTCGGCTCCCGGGGCGATGGCGCCGGCGACGGTGATGTCCAAGCCGGTTTCCGGATCGGAGACGCCGGAGCTGGTGAAGCCGTCGATGGAAACGTTGACAGGAGTGGGTGGCTTCATGCCAAAGGCGTGCATCGTTTTGGCAAGATCCTGGGCGGTGTATCCGGCGGGGACGCCCGCGACTTCCATCTCGAAGATACCGATGGTCTGACCTGCGCCGTTGCCAGGGGGGAAGCCATAGAGTTGCGCCACTTGCTGGGGTGTGAGCGGTTTTGTAGCGGGCGGATCGCTGGACGGCTTTCCCGCTGCTGAGGAATAGTGGCGGGCCCGAACGGGCCGATTGTCGAGACCGACCACCGCCTCCACCCTATCCGCGAGTTCGCCGGGCAGGGCCGCGGGCCCATCATGCCCCCGGTAAGGGCCGCGCGGCGATTGGTAATTATGCAATTCGACGGCAAATGCACGGTTGATGGCGGCGACCGGACCGCGCACAATTACTGTCCGACGCGCCGGATCGGTTTCCAGCACAACCAAGTTGTGGGTGCGTGCGAAGGCCGCCACCTGATCCAGTTCCCGCGGGTCAGCGCCATAGGCAGCGGCAAACTGGGTATGCGAGAGCGCGGGCCGAGCGGTGCGGGAAGCCGGGGAAAAATCGCTGAGTTCCCTGAGCCTCGAATGAACCGGGTGGCGGCGCACAACGAGAGTAACGGTGACCAACTCGTTGCCGGCGGCCGGATCCAGTTTCTGGTGCTTTGCGGGGTGGAAGTGTGCGCTGCCGTCGAGAGATCTGTAATTGTCAGGGAAGGGGATGGCGATTCCTCCGAAACTCTCTTGCGCCTTTCATAATAATACGAAACTCTCTTTACGCTCTGCGACGGGGGCCTGGTGCAGAGGCCCCGACCAGGTCGTTTTGCGGAGTGCCGTAGACGTCGTGGAATGGGCTCAGAGCATCGTCGTTCGACGGCCGGTAACCGATACTGCGGGCGGCAGATGGCGCGGCTTTGAGCTGATCCCGCCAGTATCGCCAGGCGAGGCTCACGGAGCGGAATACCTCTCGGGGCTTAAAAGGAATGGCCAGCACCTCATAGCCGCCCTGATTCAGGACTTCGGCCCAAGTCCCCTCATTGGCCAGACGGGAGGCGACCAGGAGGGGCGGCTCGACGGGCCGGCGGCGCAGTTCACATATTACGTCGTGCCAGCGGCCGTCAGGCAACCTGGAGTCGCTGATCACTACATCCGCCGACAGTTCGTCGATCAACGTGCGGGCCTTGGCGATGGTTTCCACAAAATGGAGATTCCAATTAGAATGCCTGAAGATCTCACGGAGGGACACTTGGTCTTCGCGGGAGCGTAGGAGGGCCAGAACAGTTACGGTCGATGCTGCTCCGCTCATAATACACCTCGAATCGTTTGTTCGGTAACAGATTCACCTGCAATCCGGCTGCAATTCGCAGGAAGTGGAGACACTGACGGACGCGCTTGGGCGCAAGTTTCTCCCTTCAAGTCTTTACGAAATCGCGGCCAAAAGCGAGCAGGGGAGCCGACCCAACATTTCTAATTGGAATTATCCCCTCTACTTCAAGCGCGGTGGCGCGGGTACGGGGACCGGAGCGCGGAGCAGCGGAGCCTTTGTGATCTCGCCGGCGAACTCCGGATAAAGGCGCCTGAGCTCCTGCGCGGCGTTCTGGAAATCGTCGCGGATGGCGACGGTCATCGTCTGGCCGGGGACGTTACGTGCGGGCGGCGGGGTGACCGTGATCTCGCCGACATAGAAGGCAAGCGGGCCGTCGCCGGGATGAAGGCGGACATAGGTGATTTTGTCCCAGGCGGTATTGGCGCTGCCCACGGAGGCTTCGAATTCGTCAAGTACGGCGAGAGCTGCGGGCTTATTGAGGATGGCGTAAAAGCGGTGGTTGCCGGCCACAGTGACTTCCTGGAGGAGATACTCCGGAGCGGAGCGGTTGAACTGGTGGACGAAGCGGATGGTGGGGTGCGCCGTGGAATCCACGGGCATAGAGAGAGAGCCGAAGACGAGAACGTAAGGCTCGTGCTTGCGGGCGAGCTGGCGCAGGAGGCCGCGGGAGACGCGATTAGGCCGGGCACAGGAGCCGAGAGCGAGGATACTGAGGGCCAGTACGGTGCGACGCGTCATACACTAATAAATTAGTACTAATGTAATCGGAAAGCAAGACTGGTGTAGACGAATTGACCAGCCATCGTTTCAACGCCGACTGAGGAGATCCATTCGTAGTTGGGTCGGCTGATTTGAGCGAATTGGTAAAGCCAGTTCTTGATGTGGCAGAGCCACGTTTGCACTCTAACGTAGTTGCCGTCCCGTAGGAAAGCGGCTGGCCTCGCCGGAACACGGAGGAGTCGGTATTTGCTCGGGACGATATTGGCAAACAGGGTCCTCCTAAAAGAGGCGGCCCTTGCGGACCGAGATCCGAGCGGGCCGGCGATGCGACCGAGGCCGGTGCTTTACTTCCCTGAACGCCGCCAGGGGTCCTCACTGCGACTACCACCGCTCAGACATCGCCCCCCCAACGCTGATGACCCTCCACCCTTTCACTGGTCTTCCCAGCGACAGAGCAATCCTGTCTCAAGTCTGACCATGGCGCGTCATTGGTGCGCCTCCGCGTGGCGGGACGAATTCTCCGCCTGGCAGTCCACGCAGGCGACCCGGCAGGCGGGTTGCCTGTCTCCCTGCCGGGTCATAACCACGTGCCAGTACTGCATGGTCCGGGCGCGAAACAACGCTGCCGAGACCAGAAACCAATACTCGAACATGCGGCGGACGCGGTCGTCGTAACGGTTTGCAAAGCGGCTCCAGGCGCTTTGAAGGTTGGTGTTCCAATCCCGCAGAGTCCGCACGTAATGCGGACCGAAATTGTGGATATCCTCGGCAGTAAACAGTCCCTCCATGGCCACCAGAGTCTGTGCGCCGGAGGGCACCAGCAGGCCCGGAAAGATATAGCGCTCGATCCATGGGTCGCCAGCGGTGGTGGAGGCGCTGTTCAAAGTGGTTTCGATAAGAAAAATGCCGTTGGGCCTGAGGGCGCGATGCATGGTTTTCATGAAGGTCCGGTGATTCCGGTGGCCGACGTGGGGAAACATGGCGATCGCGGCGATCTTGTCGAACTGGCCCTGCACGTCGCGATAATCGCAGCGTACGATGTCTACATCGTGACCGGCACAGTGCGCGCGGGCGTAGCGCATCTGCTCTTCAGCAATGTTGATGCTTGTCACTCGTACCCCGTAATTTGCAGCGGCATAAAGTGCGAGCTCGCCCCAACCTCCGCCCACCTCGAGCAAGTGGTCTCCGGGATGCAGGTCCAGTTTGCGGCAAATCAGGTCCAGCTTGAGACTTTGGGCTTCGTCCAGGGTGCTGGCACCCGCATAATAGCCGCAACTGTAGTTTCTGTAATGGCCCAGAAACGCGCCGAAGAGGTCGTTGTCTAGGTCGTAATGCCGGCGGGGAGCTCGCTTTGATCGCCCGCGGCTCTGATCGTTACGAATGCGATTCAGCCACTCCAGGGCCAGTGAGCCGGGGTGCCGGTACGCACGTCGGCGCACGTTCGAGCGGATCAGACGGTACACCAATTCCTCCAAGTCATTACAGGACCACCAACCGTCCATGTATGCCTCGCCCAAACCAAGCGAACCACGCAGCAAGACCCTGCGATAGAACCGCCGATCGTGAACCTGAATATCGTATGTCTGGCTGCCGTTTACCTGGATCTCTGCCTCGGCCAGCCATTTTTCGAGCGTGTTCTGAAAAAGACTCATGGGTTAGCTCCTTGATGTTGTTGTTCTTGTGTCTCCGTGCGCAGTTGAGCAACGGAATGTCGATTGGCGAATCAGCCAGGCCACACACTGGTTTTCAAGCCCTAGAGCCGCAGCTTCGCCGAGATCCACATTGCGCGGAAAATGGATGTGGCCGCCGGCATCCAGCCATGCAATACGGACATGGGCCGGCGCGCCTGCCACCTTTCGCCGGATCGATTCGCATGGGACGATGGGATCGCGCAACGAGGCGGCGATCAGCGCCGGCACGCGCAGCCGGCGCCAGTGCCGCGTTACGCTGGCTTCTTCGTAGTAATGGTTAGCGTCGCGAAACCGGAAGCGCGGCACGATGGTCATCTGGTTCCATTCGGCGCAATTGCGTGCGCGCCGCAATTCCCGAATACTCGTGCAAGCCCTCCCGCGCCTCTCCACAACGGCGTAGGCGCGGTTCGCGTGGGTGTTCAGAAGCTTCTTGTGGAGCCAGAGGCGCCTCCGGTCGAAGTTCTCCATGGCGGCCCGGAGGTCGAGCGGCGGGCAAATCGCAACTACGCCGGCCAAGCGCTTATCGATCTGGTCGACGGCGGCCATCAAAGCGATGGTCCCGCCCAGTGAATATCCGAGCAAAAACACACGGCGGTAGCGGTCAAGCCGCGGCAAAGACAGTAGAATCTTCAGGTCTTCGGTGAGCCCCGCATGATAAATGTCGTCTCCATTCCCATCCGCGCCACGCAGTGAAATGCGCACCGCGGAACAGCCGACGGCCACAGCCGCGAGCGCCGCGGTAACGCAGTATGGGCTGTCTGCGGTTCCACCGATGCCGTGCACGATGACCACCAAGGATTCCGACGAGGAAACCTCGTGAAGAGCGGCCCGTATGTTGATTGGACCCACCACCGGATCGTTCAGGCGCGCTTCGAGCCGCGTGCCGTTCGCGGGTCGCGCTCGCCGCATCGCCTCCATCAGCGGGGGGACGGCGGTCCATATGTGGCCGGCAATGCAACTTAAACACCCTCTGAAGATCAACGCCATTCGTCCCTCCAATCGACTACCCGCGTTGATCAAGACCGATCGCCATTGTTTGCGGGTCATAGTCGTCATCCAATGCCTTCAGGCAGCCACGCCGTTTTGTTGAGAACGTGGCGGGGTGGTTTCTGTAAGTCCCAAACGAGGCCTAGCGACGACAGGCTCACCAGCATGTAATGCGCTATATCGACTTCCCAGAAGTAGAAGCCCTGTCGCTCGCTCGACGGTACGTAGTGGTGGTTGTTGTGCCATCCCTCTCCGAGCGTCAACACGGCGATCCAGAAGCTGTTCCTGCTATTGTCCGTGGTAGGAAAGCGCCGGCTTCCGAAAACATGCGTCAGCGAGTTCACTGAGAACGTGCCGTGATAGACCAGCACCGTGTTGACGAAAAATCCCCAGGCGAGCATTTGCACAGGCGACGTGCCCCAGTGGGGGAAGTGGCGCTGGAGCACCCAACCAAGAACCAGAAGGCCTTGGGCAAGTGCAACTGGTGGCACGAGCCAGTAGCGGTTGAGCCAGCGAAGTTCGGGGTATTTTGCGAGGTCGGAGATTAGGCGGAAGTTCGTGGCATCGTACTTCGTGGTCAGAATCCATCCGACGTGCGACCACCAAAAGCCATTCTGAACGGGAGAATGAATATCGGCATCATCATCGGAATGAGTGTGGTGATGCCTATGGTTCGCCGCCCACCACAACGGACCCTTCTGCATCGCCGATGCCCCCACCCACGCGAGCGTGAATTGGAACCATCGACTGGTGCTGTAGGATCTGTGCGAGAAGTAGCGATGATATCCGGCGGTAATGCCGAACATGCGGACCAGATAGAGGATGGCGCAGAGCCATAGCGCCACCCGACTCCAGCCGCACCAGAAGATGGAGAGGGAGGACAGATGCACAAGGAAGAATGGCAAACTGCGCCATAGCGAGATCCGAGCCGGCATGGTCCTATGTACCTCTTTGGCCTTCCCGCATCCGGGCGGCAGTTCGCATGAACTGAAATCCATCCACCAACTCCTTTTCTAGATTTGGTTGGCGGCGTCTCTGCCGCTCACACATACATGAGGAAAACGAGACAAAAACGGCTAACTAAAGTTTTGTCAATGTTTTTTGCTCCCATGAAACTGCCCGGCATGAGCGGTTACGGCTGCTTTCGATCTACCCAGGAGCGAGGGTCTCAGGCTGAACCGCTACGCTAAATCACGGTAGATCCACGTCGAGCGCGTAGATATCCGAATTGCTGCGAATGACCGAGGCGACCGGCGCATTGCCTGGCGCCAGGCCGGCGAGCACATACCCGGTCACGTTGGATTGAAGGAGTTGCCGCGAGCTCACCACGCGCTCGATTCTCCGATTGCCGATTCGCACGCGAAATACAGGCTGCTCGACGCTTTGGACCGAGTCCTGATAGTAGACGTATTGGCCATCGCGGGACCAGAAAGGAGGACCCAGCCCAGCACCATTTGCCAGCGGCGTCCAGCGCCGTGTGCGGAAGTCGAATAACAGGATTTGGGATCCGGCCGCGTTGGTGGCGGCAATATAGCGAGGATCGGGCGACCAGGCCGCCCGCGAAAGCGCCTCCGAGCCCGGCAGCAATTCGGCCTTCCGGGTCTTCCAATCCATTACGTACAACGCGGAAACCCGGGGCACGCCGCGGGAGAACAGCAAGGAATTTCCGTCGGGAGACCAACTCGGTTCGCGCTCGGCGAAGGAAGGGGCAGTGATGGTCTCCGGGATTCCTCCGCCGGACCCATTTGAGTCAATCACATACAATTTCTGGGGTTCGCCGGACCAACTCCCCGAAAAGGCAATCCTGGTTCCGTCGGGTGACCAGCGCGGTTGGACTACGTGCAACGCCGCGGGCGTCAATGGCGCCCGCTCGGCGCCGTCGGGCCGGCTTCGCCAGAGGGTGTTGTCGGCAGCCATGGTGTAGGCCACCCAACGCCCATCGGGCGAATAGTCGACCCAGCGGCCAGCGACGCCCGAAAGGTACGTCATGAACTGGCCGCGCGTGGGATCGTAGCGCACCAATTCCCTGCGTTCCTGCCCGGCGGCGAAGAATACGCGCTTGCCATCCGGACTGGGAGCCAGCGACAGGATCACCAGCGGAGTGGAATAGATTTCAACGGGACTCCGGCCGAATACCGGCAGCCAGTCCCGATTCTCCCGGATGACCCAGAGGCTTATCGCCCCACCGGCCGCGGACCTAAGAAACAAGTAATACTTTCCCGACGGGATCCAGCTTCCACTGTAATCGTTATCCAATCTCCCGCCGGAGGCTGGTTCTCGCTGGAGGGGATGCAGGCCGGCGCCATCCGAGGCCACCTCCCACAGTGCGGCGCCCGTATCATGGTTGTGTATGCGCAGGCGCAAAACGTCCGGTCCAGGTGCGGGCGCCCAGCGGATGGCGTCTGCGATTCCGTTCCGAGTATCCACCAGCTTGCGGCAATCCGTACCGTCGATGTTGACCTGAAATACCGCCGAACCATGGGAAAAGACGATGCGCCTCCCATCGCGGGACCACGTACCGCCGTAGCCCGAAACACCGCCAATCCGACGGGCGCTTCCGCCGGCCACGGGCACGATCCACAGAGCGCCGTCGTCTCCAGTGCGCGGCTCGGCCGAGACCAGCAGGCTGGATCGGTCGGGCGAGATATCCAATATGTCCGGCGCAAAGATCGGCGGCGTCACCGCTACCGGCACCGGTGTTCCACCTTTCACGGAAACCTGGGCTAGCGACCACCGGCCACCCATCCGCTCCGTGAAGTAGATCCGGGAGCCATCCGTCGCCACGCCATTTCCGACCTCGACCCGGCCCGTTTGAGTAAGCTGCACCACCTGCGACACGCGGGGGGGGCGCGCGAACGCTCCGAGCCAATACGCCAGGGCGAGTCCGCCCGCCAGACTCGCGGCAATCACTACGCCAGCCACCACAGCAATTCGATTGCGGCGCACAAACTTGGCCGAGCGATAGGCAAACGTGTCCGGGCGCGCAATCACCGGGCGCCCGTCCAGGTGGCGCTGGATATCGCGCGCCAGGAGGCCGGCGTTGGCATAGCGCCGCTCCGGCTCCTTGCGGATGGCCATGCGGATGATATTGTCCAGGTCGCCAGCCAGTTGCGGCTTCAGCAGCGCGGGCGCGGTGGGCTCCATGTGACAGATCACCCGGGCGATGGCATCCGGCGTGTACCTGGACATCGCCTGGGCCTTCTTTCCGGTCAGCAGCTCATAGAGAATGAGGCCGAGCGAATAGACATCCGCCGCGGTGGAAGCCGCCTCGCCGCGCACCTGCTCGGGCGAGGCGTAGTCGGGCGTCATCAACTGCAGGCCGGTCAAGGTGGCGGCTCCCTGCTCCGCAGCCGGATCCAGCAGCTTGGCAATCCCGAAATCCAGCAGCTTGGGAGTGCCGTCTTTGGTCACCAGGATATTGGCGGGCTTCAGGTCGCGGTGCACCACCAGGTCGCGGTGCGCGAAGTCCACCCCTTCGCAGACCCGCAGGAAGAGCCGCAACCGCTCCTCCAGGCCAAGCGACTGCCGATCGCACCACGCCGTGATAGGGTCGCCCTCGATAAACTCCATCACCAGGTAGGGCACGCCCTCCGGCGTGGAGCCGCCATCCAGTAGCCGGCCGATATTGGGGTGCGACAACCGGGCCAGGATCTGGCGCTCCTGCCGGAAGCGCCGCAAGGTGCTGGGCGACTCGGCCGCAACGCGTACCAGCTTGATGGCCACCTGCTGGCGGAACTCGGCATCGTCTCGCGAGGCGCGGTAGACCGCGCCCATGCCGCCGTGCCCGACGATAGCCTCCACTTTATAAGGTCCCAGGCGCGCGCCGATCAGCCGCTCGTCGGGATCGGTTTCGCGCGCCAGTGACGCGGCCGCCGACGCGATGGCCGCACCGGCTGAGGGAAGCCCTTCGCCGGAGTGCTCCAACAGGGACGCCACTTCCTGCCGCAGGTCCTGGTCGAGGCATTCGCGTTCGAGGAAATCCACGCGATCTTCCGGCAGCAGATCCGCGGCGCCCCTGAAGAGCCGTTCGGCTTCGGCCCACTGCTCCGGGTTCAGCTCGGCCATGACGCCCTTTCGGCCGGACCACCGGAGAGCGCCCGCCGCAGCCACGCCTCACCCATCGTGAGGTCGTGCTTCACGGTGGCCAAGGTAAGCCCCAGGGTCCCGGCGATTTCCTCGCGACTGAGCCCGCCGAAGTACTTCAACTCGATCACCTTGGCCTTGCGTTCATCTTGCCGGGCGAGGCGGTCGAGAGCCTGGTCCACCGCCAGCAACTCCTCGGCTTGCTGCGCCGGAATCGGTATGTCGTCCGGCATCTCGGCGCGATTCCCGCCGCCGCGCTTCTGCGCGCGATAGGCCCGGGCGTTGCCGATGAGAAGCTGCCGCATGATACGGGCGGCGACGCCGAAGAAATGCGCGCGGCTTTCGAAATCGGGCAATTCGTGCTCGACAAGCTGCAGGTAGGCTTCGTGAATCAGTGCGGTGGGCTGGAGCGTGCTCCCCGGCCGTTCGTTGCGCATGAACGATACCGCCAGTTTCCGGAGTTCCGCGTAGACGATGGGCGTCAGCGCATCCAGCGCCTCCCGGTTGCCGCCGGCGCATTGTTGCAGAAGAGTGGTAAAGTCGCCTGGAATCACGGCAATCGCCTGTCGTTCACCAATCATATAACGGCGGCGGGCGGAATCGCCTGCCTCACCTACAGGCTGCGCAGATGGAGGCCGCCATCCACGTCGATCGCCTGGCCGGTGGAGTAATCCAGCAGCCCGTCGGCGATGGCTCGGTCCGCGCGCGCCACGTCGTCCGCCGCGGATGGCCGAAGTTGGCTGGCGGGGCGCACGAATCGTACGTTACCGTGCCGCCCGGCGTCTTCAGCCCGTGCGCCCAGGCGCCCCGCCGGATCGCCGCCCGCAGCCGCCGGACGCGATGCGGGCGAGGAGCTGCGCCGAGATGCGCGTGGCGCGCTCCTGGCACCCGTCGCGTTGTGTCCGTCGCCGCGACCGCCGGCGTGCGGATGGGGATGCGGGCGGCGCGTAGGGCACCGGCGTCCACGAGCGTCGGCGAGCCGCCACTTCGCCGAGATGCCGACGAGCAGCAGCACGCCTGTGGCGCCGGGGGACGGCGGCCGATGGCGTCCGACATTCGTGCGCGTGATCCGGGAACGTCGGCGGGCACCCACTTCGCCGGTATAGCGACGCGCACCAAAATGCCGGGAGCCGGCCTGTGTTGGCTAGTTTCATGGAACGGCCTTTCACGGGAGGAGCCCTCCTGAGCCAAGCCCCGCCCCGGTCGCCTCTATGCATTGTCCGAGTGCCGCGTCATTCAGCCTAGGTTGGGGATAGTGGAGCCACGCAGCTCACCTATACCTTCCTTCTACTTCGCGTTCCTCTTCGCTTTCTTCGACGGCGGGACTACGCCTTTTTCCGGCTGCTCTCTCTCTATCGGATCGGATAAATAATGCAGCGGCTTGTCGTCGACGGAGGAGAACTGTGGACCGTTCTCGGCCACTGTCAAGCCTTGCGCGGTGTACATCGATTCGTTGAATGTGCTGCCCGACTTCGCCGCGGCTACCGCAAATACGCCATGCGGCACGCCGTTGGTAAAGGCGGTCGCGATGTAGTCGCCCACCATCAGGCCGTTTTGTGACTTGGGCAGCCACTGGAGCTGCATGGGGCCGGAGAGCGTCTGCGCGGCATTCCACGTTGTTCCGCCATTGTGTGACGAAATGAAGCCCACGTTGAGCCTGCAGGTCGACTGCTTGCACTTGGTGTTGGTATAGAAGTAATAGGTGATCGCGACGTGGGCCGAGCTGCCCGAGGTCTCCGGATCGATTCCGATACCCGGAATGAAGTGATCGACCACGCTCGTGACGGGATCAATGGGGACGCGCGTCACCGCCGACCAGAGGACCCCGTCGCTCGATGTGCTGTAAACCAGATCGTTGGTGGAGCAACTGCTGCGGAAGCGGCAATCTTCCCACACCACCCAGACGTTGCCCGCGCCGTCAACCGCGGCTGAAGGGAGCGGGCCGCTGCGGATGCCGCCGGCGTCGGTATGGGCCTGGATATTAGAGATCTTGACCGCTGCGCTCCAGCTTGCGCCTCCATTGGTGGAACTGAACGCTTGCATGGATGCGCCTTGGAACGGGACCACTACTGTACCGTTGGGCTGAACCAGCGGCTGGCCGCCGAGCCCCGTAGCGTTGTTCGCCGTTGCGGTCGCAGGGCCCCAGGTTACGCCGCCATCGGTGGAAGTACTCATGAAGAGTCTGTCGCCTTCCGCGGGATTATCCCACTCCACGTAGCAGTTGCCGTAGAACGGGCTGGGGGGTTGGCTGTCACAGACGATCCAGTTCTTGTCGGAGCTCGCGACGTCCGGCGTGACGTTGACCGGGTCGTTCCAGGTCAATCCGCCGTCGGTGGAGCGGTTGACGACGACCGCGGGGGCCCGGCCGCTGCTGGGGATAGGGAGCGAAGCGATCATCCAGACGCCATGCTTGGCATCGTACGCGACGGCAGGATCGCTGGCGGCGCTGTATGGGCCGCCGCCGTTCCCGCTGGTGAGGCCGGGCAGGAATCCGTTCGCCCAGGTGGCCCCGCCGTCGGTTGAAGTGGCCCAGCCAATAGCGGTAGCGCCGCCAGGGGCGATGCGCCCGGTCTGGAACGCGGAGACAAGCGTGATGCCATTAGCCAGCACATGCGGCTCAACCTCGGTGGCGTG
>Ga0187875_10000608_pt1 | contig 29203 bp, 21 predicted proteins | sample June2016WEW_17_1_2_FD_132978 | JGI IMG/M metagenome (GOLD analysis project Ga0187875, IMG submission 132978) | Peatland microbial communities from SPRUCE experiment site at the Marcell Experimental Forest, Minnesota, USA - June2016WEW_17_10 | ecosystem: Environmental > Terrestrial > Soil >...
CGGGATGAATGCGGCACACCTCCGGAACATGTTCATGCCCCTTAGAGGGCGTAGAGATGACTGGGAACGACCCCAGCGATTCGCCGGAGTTGCCAATTGACAGTCGCGCTTTCAGAGATGACATCAGTTTTCACGAAGTGTGGCGCCACCGGAGAAGCGATCGGCAAAGGCGTGCAGATCCAGGGCGGTTCCGGCACCGGTCATGGGGATCCCATGGCCGCATGCGAGCACTCGAGGCTCGACCCTCGCGAGTGCGGCAACCGACGCCTTCGCTGCCTGCCAGTTCCACGTTGCCACGGACGGCGGTCGAGCGATGCGCTGTTTATTCCTCAGCAGATCCCAAAGAGAATCGTTGTCCACTGTCAAGCAGGCGTCGCCCGCGATCAACACACGGTCGCTCTTGCGGAAGAACGCGACGTGGCCCGGTGTATGGCCCGGCGTGGGAATACACTCCCAGTCGGGGAGGCCGGGAACGCCATCGCCCCGGACATACCCATGCGCGGCGTCGCCCACATTGAACTTTGAGGCGAACCGCTCGGTCACTCGCGAAAAGAAGCGCGCCAGCCGCGGATTCTGCGAAAGCATGATCAGGGCCCCGAGCGGGAGCATGAACCAGCCGACCGGCGGGTCCGGCTTTTTCGGTGGTTCAATCAGCAGCGGTGGCGTTCCGGTGACGAAGGGTAGCTCGTCACGATGCACATAAATTGGAACACTCCACATTCGCGACAGCACCAGAGCCGAGCCGGAGTGATCTTCGTGAAAATGCGTTAGCAAAATCGAAGCGGGGCGGACGGCGCCAAACAACGATACAGCGGTGTCCTGGATCAACCGGCCACATTTGGGCATTCCGGTATCAATCAAGGCCCAGGACGCTCCGGATCGCACGAGGTAGACATTGGCCCAGGAGGTCTGAAGCCAGTAAACGCCCGCGGCAATTTCCTTTGGCTGAGGTACGATCACTTCCTCCTTCCGCGAATCGCGTTACATCTCCGATGCGAGAGAGGGAGAATTAAATCGGGTTCAAACCGGAATTTCCGATTTGGACTTCTATTTCGCGCATCGTACGCCTTCCCTGCAGTCGACACAACGACGTTGCCGTCGTATAAGTTGCCAGGGGGTTGCCGTGTTCCGACTGCTAAGTCCTTGTGGACGCGCTTACCCGACAAGTGAACGCGTTGCTGGTTCCTTGCGCGGCTAGCGAGCGTCCATTTTTTTGCCCGTGATCCAGGATTTGTTCTGTCGTCGCCTTCTTAGTAGCGGTTCATAGGAGACCCTGGGGATAACGCCTGTCCGCGTAACACAATGTCTCGCCCACCTGAAGAGTTGGAAGCTAAAAGCACTTTGCAGAGGGCGTCAAATGTCACTCACGCATGGCACGCAGAGCCGATACAATCAGGGTCTCTCGAAATTCGCTGTCTACGAATTGAGGAGCATGATGGAGCACAACTTGCACCACACAATATCGCTTCTCGCTCGCACGCCCGCTGCTTTCAATGCGCTTCTGCGTGATCTACCGGAAACGTGGACGCTCCGAAATGAAGGTGAAAACACTTGGAGCGCGTTCGATGTCCTTGGCCATCTGATTCACGGCGAACGCACTAATTGGATGCCGCGGGCGAAGCTAATCCTGAAATTTGGCGAGACTAAGACGTTCGAGTCTTTTGATCGTCGGGGGCACGCACAGGAGATTCAGGATAAGTCGCTAGGGCAATTATTGGACGAATTTGCTAGCTTGCGGTCAGAAAATCTTAACGAACTGCGCGCACTGAATCTGCGGCAGGAGGACCTCGAACGACATGGGCGACATCCTGCCCTCGGAGTAGTTACTCTTTCAGAGTTGCTGGCGACCTGGGCAGTCCATGACTTAACTCATCTGCACCAAATCTCAAGGGTTATGGCCCACCAATACCGAGAGGCCGTGGGTCCGTGGAGCGGATACCTCGGGGTGCTGCAGTGCGCCGGCCACGGCGCTCCGTCATGAACTGTCCGGATGGATCTGGCAGATACAACAGTGGAGACGCGATTCCGTCCGAGTCGTTGGCGCACCGGAAGTAATCCGTTTCATTCGTCACGCGGCCCGCTGGCGGCGATTCTTCCGCTGTTCCCTCGCCGCCTCCTCCGCCGGATAACGTCAGTTTTCAGGAAGTGTGGCGCGCCCATGAGAACGATCTCAGACCCTTTCTCGATGGGTTCGTGACAGCCTTGCCACAACTGGATCTTCCGTGTGGTTTGAAGGCGTAGCCGATTCGGAAGTTCTCAAAGCAGTTGTCCCGTAACCCGACTTACCAGGCGTTTGGGCCACGAGACGAGGCCGGCTTTTGAGCCTGCTCTAGCAGCCGGGCAGCAATCTGATACACCGAATCAGCACTGTCGATGTCATCGAAAGTTGGTGGCCGCGGTGGGTTGTTTCTGCCCCATCGCCATTCGCCTGATATAGGGCCGCCGAAACTGATTCTACCAATGCCATCGCGGCGGACCGACTTGTCGACGATCGACATGTTCTCGAAGTAGGCACTTGATGCTGTGCGACCCCTGAAACCATTTACAACTATGAGCGCCCGCCGCGTGGTGAGCCCGTAATAAGTCCGCAGTTTCTTCCAGTAGTTGTAAACAAAGCGGCCCCAAATCATATATTGACCCATCAGAACGAACGGAGTACCCCAGATCACGCCGAACCATTGAAAAGTTTTATCAGGCCGGTCGGTCCAAATATTCCATATACCAGAAGCTTCGAGAAGCCAAAAAATCGCAAATCCGCCCCATAATAAACTGAACGGAATAATGCCCCAGTCATCTTTGTGAAGAATCACAGCGGCATTCGGGCGCCCCGTCCACTGGACCGTTTCCCCGGGCAACAGTTCGGATGAAAAAACATCAAATGGAAGTGGCGTAGTCATTTGCATTTGAAGGATAGCTTCGACCCCGATTCTACATCGGATTGCTCGGTAATCCTGTGCATGTCGGTTTGAATCAGTGCAGTGCTTCCTCTAAATAGATCGCAGACACCGCCTTTTGGGTCGGGCTCCTGCCCATCTGGCAAGCGAGTCCCGATTCACGCGCAAACCGGACAAGTGAAAGTGTTGGTCCCTTGCTCAGCTGACGTCTATTCTTAGTTCTAAATGAGCCAGAGGATCTGCGCCGAATTTGTTGAGAATAAACTGCGAAAAGAAGTGGCGCGCCCGGCCAGATTCGAACTGGCGACCCTCTGCTTAGAAGGCAGACGCTCTATCCAACTGAGCTACGGGCGCTCTCTGCCTAATTTCTCATATTACAAACAGTTGCGCTACAGGGTGCTCTGTCCGCACAACTATCGTCTTCGGAACATTCGGCAGAAGCGGCGCGCAAGGGCTCGGCTTCGGCGCGCACATAATCGCTTTGCGATTTGACGGTCCGCTACCGGCGTCCTGATTCTTCGCGTCTTCAACGAATAATTCTTGCCGATTGAGCACCTTATGGGCGAGTCAACGCCCCGGTGCGCACCACCGCCCAAGTAATCGAAATTTTACGCACCCAGTTGTGCCTGAACAGAATCTAAGGCGGGCGGAGGTGGGACATGCCTACGTTCAACACGAAAGACGGCACCGAGATTTATTACAAAGATTGGGGCAAGGGGCAGCCGGTAGTTTTCAGCCACGGCTGGCCGCTCAATGCGGACGCGTTCGAGGATCAGATGCTATTCCTGGCCGACCGCGGATTCCGCTGCATCGCGCACGATCGACGCGGCCATGGCCGATCGGGCCAGCCCTGGAATGGTAATGATATGGACACGTACGCCGACGACCTTGCGGCGCTCACCGAAGAGCTTGATCTGAAGAACGCGGTACATGTGGGCCACTCCACCGGCGGCGGCGAAGTGGCGCGCTACATTGGCCGCCACGGACTGAAGCGCGTCGCCAAGGCCGTGCTGATCGGCGCGGTGCCTCCGTTGATGCTGAAGACGCCTGCCAACCCCGGCGGCACGCCGATCGAGGTCTTCGATCAGCAGCGCGCCGCGGTCCTCGCCGACCGGTCACAATTCTGGAAGGATCTCAGCGCGCCGTTCTACGGCGCGAACAAGCCCGGCGCCAAGGTGTCGCAAGGCTTGCGCGATTCGTTTTGGCTGCAAGGAATGATGGCCGGGCACAAAGCCGTGTACGATTGCATCAAGGCTTTTTCCGAAACGGACTTCACCGAAGACCTGAAGAAAATGAACGTGCCGACGCTGATCCTGCACGGCGACGCCGATCAGGTCGTGCCGATCGACGATTCCGCACGGCTCTCGGTCAAATTGATCAAGGGCGCGACGCTGAAAGTGATCCCCGGCGCGCCGCACGGCATGTGCTCGACGCTGAAGGATACGATCAACGCGGAGCTGCTCGCGTTTCTTGGTGCGGACCGCGCGGCGTCGGCGTAGATAGCGCGCATCGAGCAGATTGCGGCTTGGCCCCCGCAAGGGTTGGCGATCTCGGGCATCGCAGTAGCGATGCCACAGGCGGGGCGGAATCCTTGCGCGGGTGTCGCGCATCTAAGATGTTTCCACATTTCTTGAGGCAGGAGGCAACATGTCCATCCGGCCGGTGAAACGACTCATCAAGTCAAAGCCGACGATCGAGGGCGCAGGCGTACACCTGCGCCGTGCATTCGGTTTCGGAGACACCAAAGAAACCGATCCATTTCTCCTGCTCGACGATTTCCGCAACGACGTTCCGGAGGATTACCTGGCGGGCTTTCCCTGGCATCCGCATCGCGGCATTGAGACGATCACTTATGTGCTCGCCGGCACCGTCGAGCACGGCGACAGCATGGGCAATCGCGGCGCCATCGCCGCCGGCGATATTCAATGGATGACGGCTGGTCGCGGCATCATCCACCAGGAAATGCCGAAGGGCGATCCAGATGGCCGCATGCACGGCTTTCAACTGTGGGCGAATCTGCCGGCCGCGCTCAAGATGACGGAGCCGCGCTACCAGGAAGTGAAAGCCCCTGAGATTCCGGAAATTATCGATGACGACGGCACGCGCGCGCGCGTGGTCTGCGGTTCATTCTGGGGAAAGCGCGGACCGGTGGAAGGCATTGCCGCAGATCCCGTTTATATCGACGTCTCCGTGCCGCCGGGTAGGCGAAAATCGTTGCCGGTTGAAACGATGCGCCACGCGTTCGCATACGTTTTCGCCGGCGACGGCAAATTCTGCAACGCGTCCGGCCCGCTCGCTGTGCCCACCGAATCGGTCGGCTGGCTGGATACCGCGCCGCCAAAGGATGCGGAGGATCGCTCGCTCGTGCTGTTCGATCGCGGCGACGAGGTTGTCGTGCAGGCCGGCGAAGACGGCATCCGGTTCCTTCTCGTTTCGGGCAAGCCGCTCGAGGAACCCGTCGCGTGGTATGGCCCCATCGTCATGAACACGCAGGAGCAGCTCCGCGACGCGTTCAGCGAGCTTCAAAAGGGAACATTCCTGGAGAAGGGTGAGACGCGGTAGGGAATCGGCATTAAGAAGAATGGCGCTCGCTCCGCGTCGTGAATCTCGCGCTTCTATTTGAAACAAAAAAGGCCGGCACGATCGAAGCATCGATCTTGCCGGCCTTTCGCTCTTAAGGAGCCGAGCTGTTAATCCGCCGCGGTTGCGGCGTTGTGCGATTGCAGGATTTCTCCCGGCAACGCAACCACCGTTCTCTGCGCCGATCTCGGTTCGCGCGCTGCAGCCACGGCGCGGAAGCGGTCACGGGTGCGATCCGTGCGGTCAGTTCGATCGATTCGATCGGATTGGCTGGTGCGTTCGGAAAGATTAGGTCTATTTGGCGCGCCCGCTTCCACTTGCATTCTTTCCATCCGAATGCCAAGCGTGCGTTCCAATTGATCCATCTCGCTGCGTTGCGTGCGTGCGAACAGCGTCGAAGCAACGCCGCGTCCCCCCGCGCGTCCTGTACGGCCCACGCGATGAATGAAATTCTCCGCCACGTCGGGCAGATCGTAATTAATTACGTGCGCGATGTTTTCCACGTGAATGCCGCGTGATGCCAAATCCGTGGCTACCAACACGCGATAGCGCCCTTGCTGAAACCCGCTGAGCGCCGCGATGCGCTGCGACTGCGTGCGATCGCCATGAATCATGGCGGCGCCCACACCATCGCGAATCAAATGTTTCGCGATGCGTTCTGTGCCGCGCTTAGTGCGCGCGAACACCAGGCAACGCCCGGTCTCTTTCGCGAGCAACTGGCTGAGCGCGTCTTGTTTGCCGTCGAGTGAGACTTCAAACGCTTGAAGCCGCACGTTCTCCGAAGGTTTGAGTACCGATCCGAATGCCAGTCGCACCGGATCCTTCATGTATCCATTCACCAGGTGTGCCACGGAGGCTTCGAGCGTCGCCGAAAAGCACATCGTTTGCCGCACCTTTGGCAGCACCGCCACGATCCTGCGAATCGCGGGAAGAAATCCCATATCCAGCATACGATCCGCCTCATCCAGGACGAGTATCTGAAGGCCGGCGAAGTTGATAAGTCTGCGATCAAGGAAATCCTCTAAGCGCCCCGGCGTTGCGACCACCAGGCGCGCGCCCTTGCGCAGCGTGGACAATTGCTGGCCTTCGGCCAATCCGCCGACGACCAACGCCGCGGGCGAAAGTTTGCTGCCGCGCAGCGCGTTGTATTGCTCAACCACCTGCATGGCCAGTTCCCGCGTGGGAACCAGCACCAGCGCGGCGACATCACGCCCGGTTTGCGGCAGCAGCCGCTCGATGATCGGGATCAAAAACGCGAGCGTCTTTCCCGTGCCGGTCTGCGCTGTTGCCAGCACATCCTTGCCCTCGAGCGCGTGCGGAATCGCTGCGGCTTGCACCGGCGTGGGGATCGCGAAGCGAGCCGCCGCCAGTCTTTCTTTTGTGTACGACGAAATCGGTAATTCTGAAAAATTCTGCATTTTGCTTTCTTGCTGGCGATTGCGCATCGCGGGGCGCACATCTGTGGGCCCGGCGTGGCAACGTTTAATTGCCAGTCTTAGTTTGAATTACGCTTGTGACGTCAGGAGGCGACTAAAGGCGGGTATTCGAGGGTCACGTACTGAACCAGAAGAGCCGCACTGCCACAACCGAAGTGTTAAGCGCAAAAACAGTATAGCACACTTCCCGCTACAGCGTTGCTCGAATCTGCCGCTAAATCGACGACGAGGTTTCCAGGCGCGCGATCGCTCGCTGGAACCCGCCCTCACCAGCGCCGTAACTCCAACCCCTGGCCCCCTTATAGATTTCGTATGGCTTGTTTATGCATTCCTTAGACCGCGATTGCTAGTCTTTTGGCCCGCGAGGGGCAATGAACTGTGCAACAAATATTCGGTTGAAGGAGCCGCGTGAATCGACTCACGATTTTTGGTCTGTTCGCAGTGACGGCGATGGTGGTCCTTTACGCGCTCGAAAAGCGCAATCGCTGGTTCGTCGCGGCGTTCGCCGGGGCTTGCCTACTAGGCTCCGCATATGGATTTCTGCAGGGCGCGTGGCCGTTCGGGTTGGTGGAGATCGTGTGGTCGGGAATCGCTTTGCGGCGATGGTGGGTTTCGGGGCGCGAAGCGGCGCGGCAATGACGCCGTTCCGCCCAGTTCAGACGAGGTGAGGACATGAGCTCAGGTCCCATTCTGGTCGTTGACGACGAACCACAGATCCGGCGCGTAATGCGCACAACGCTGATCGCGCAGGGCTATGAAGTCGCGGACGCGCGCAGCGGCGAAGATGCTTTGGAGTGCCTCCGCGCGGAGCATTACGATTTGGTGCTGCTGGACATCAATTTGCCCGGCATCAGCGGCATCGAAACCTGTCGCCAGATTCGCGCCACGTCGGACGTTGCCGTCATCATCATGTCGGTTCGCAATGGCCAGCAGGATAAAGTCGCCGCGCTCGATGCCGGCGCCAACGATTACGTAACCAAGCCCTTCGGCATGCCGGAAATGCTGGCCCGCGTGCGCGCCGCGCTCAGAAGGATCCCTTCTGCTTCCGAGTCCGAGCCCACCAGCGTGCGTCTGGGGGATGTCGAGATCGACTTCGCGGCGCGGCGCATCGTCGCTCACGGCGAACCGCTGCGGCTCACGATCAAGGAGTTCGATCTCCTTTCCTATCTCGCTTCCCACGCCAACCGCACGATCGCCCATCGAGAATTGCTGCAAGCCGTGTGGGGGCCCGATCACGGCGACGAGCAAGAGTACCTGCACGTTTTTGTCAATCGCTTACGCAAGAAAATCGAGCGATCGCCCAAGAACCCGAAGTACATCCTGACGGAGCCCTGGGTCGGATATCGCCTGGAATTGCCGGTCGGCGCGGCCCACTGACGGTGCGTTTATGAAACTTTTATGTGTTGTTTATGATTCCTTTAGATGTCCGGGTCTAAGGTGGCGGCCATGAACGGCGCTCGAACACACGCGCTGCACGACACTCCGTCAGACGGTGAAGTCGGCGACGCGTTGCCGGTTGCTTCCGACGCGAAGCTGCGCGTCACCGTGGTCGCCACGACGTCTGAGGGAACCGTGGCTGCGTTGCGTGCCGCGGCGGAATTGACGAAACATCTCAGCTCACACATTGCGCTTGTGGCCCCGGAAGTTGTGCCCATGCGCTTGCCGCTCGAAAAGCCCGCCGTGTCGATCGAATTCCTGAAGCGCCGCTATTTGGCCCTGGTGTCCGACGCCGGAATCACCGACGAACTGATCGCGATTCAAATTTGGTTGTGCAGAGACCCGGAGCAGTCGCTGCAGCATGTATTGTCGCCGCACTCCGTGATCGTCATCGGCGGAAGCGCGAGCTGGTGGAATAGAAGGGAACGCAAGCTGGCGAATTGGCTGCGCACGCAGGGCCATCACGTTGTCTTCGTGGATTCCGCGACGAACCACGTTGCCGCGCTTGAGAGCGATAACTCGGACGCGCTGCCGTGCTTCGTGCGTGTCCCCGAAGAACAGGCTCGAAGAGTCTGCAAATAAATCTTAATATCGTGCCGCTCGACCATCGGATGAGGTGAATTATGCTCGATGCTTTCTATTTGATCGTTGTGATTGGCTTTTTTGTTCTGCTCTGGGGCTTCACCAAGGCGTCGGAACGCCTTTAGGGAGAATTCCATGGAATACCTGATTGCGGGAATCGTCGCCGCGGGTCTGTTCATTTATTTGATGTACGCGTTGCTTCGGCCGGAAAAATTTTGAGGTGGTGAGATGACTTTTCTCGGTATCGCTCAGATCGTTGTCTTTTTTCTGATAGTTTTCGCGCTGACGAAGCCCGTGGGTCTTTTCATGTACCACGTCTTCGAGGGCGAACGGACCTTTCTGCATCCCATTATTCGCCCGTTCGAGCGCCTGATTTATTGGCTAGGCGGAGTCCGCGAGGATGAGGAGCAATCTTGGCTCGCCTACGCGGCATCCATGATCTCGTTCAGCATCTTCAGCGTGCTTTTCGTCTACGTGATTCAGCGGCTCCAGGGCCATCTCCCGCTGAACCCGATGCACTTCTCCACGCCGAACGCGCCGCAAAATGCCACGCCGATGACGCCGGACCTGGCCTTCAACACGGCGGTTAGCTTCCTCACGAACACCAACTGGCAGTCCTATGTTCCGGATACCACCGTCAGCTACTTCACGAATATGGTTGCGCTGGCGGTTCAGAATTTCGTCTCCGCCGCGGTGGGCATCGCCGTCGCGATCGCGTTGATTCGCGGATTCGCGCGCCATTCCGTCAAGACCATCGGAAATTTCTGGGTGGACATGACTCGCGCCACGCTCTACATCCTGATTCCCATCTGCGTCGTGGCCACGTTGCTCTTGGTCTGGCAAGGGTCGCCCCAAACTTTCAAAGGGCCCGCTACCGCAACCACCTTGGAAGGCATCACTCAAGTGATCGAGCGCGGCCCCGTGGCGTCGCAAGAAGCCATCAAGATGCTCGGCACCAATGGTGGCGGAATTTTTAATGCCAACTCCGCTCACCCGTACGAGAATCCCACACCTCTTTCGAATCTGTTCCAAATGCTGATGATCTTCTTGCTCGGCGCCGGACTCTCCTACAACTTCGGCAAAATGGTGAAGGATCCCCGCCAGGGCTGGGCCATTTTTTCTGCCATGGCCATCATGTTTTTTGCCGGCGCGCTGATTTGCTACTGGGCTGAGGCGCGCGGTGATCCGATCATCAACAATTTGGGTATCCAGCACGCCTACACCGGTAGCCAGCCCGGCGGCTACATGGAAGGCAAGGAAGTCCGCTTCGGCAACGCGATGACGGCGCTATTTGTCACCGTGACCACCGATGCCAGTTGCGGTGCGGTTGTCGCCGCGCATGACAGTCTTACGCCCATCGGTGGCCTGGTTCCACTCTTCAACATTCAAACCGATGAAGTGATCTTCGGAGGCGTCGGCGCCGGTCTCTACAGCATGTTGATATATGTCGTCGTCGCCGTGTTCATCGGCGGCCTGATGGTCGGCCGCACGCCTGAATACGTCGGCAAGAAGATCGAGCAGAAAGAAGTGAAGATGGCCATTATCGCTGTTCTCGCCACCTCTTTCTGCATTCTCGGGTTCAGTGCGCTCAGCTCGGTAGCGAAGTTTCAGCCGAATCATTATTGGAATCCGCCCGGTCCCGCCACGGCCAATTTGAATAACAATGGAGCGCATGGCTTCTCCGAGATTCTCTACTCCTATTCGAGCGGCGCCGGCAATAACGGCAGCGCCTTCGCCGGAATCAACGCCAACACGCCGTGGTACAACCTGACGCTCGGTCTTGACATGCTCGTCGGACGGTTCCTCTTCATCATCCCGGCGCTCGCCATCGCCGGCAGTTTAGCGGCCAAGAAACTGATTCCCGTCACCAGCGGCACGTTACCGACCCACGGCACGCTATTCGTCGTGCTGCTGGTCGGCACCGTCATCATTGTGGGCGCGCTCACATATTTCCCCGCGCTCTCCTTGGGTCCGATTGTTGAGCATCTGCAAATGCTCAACGGGAAATTATTTTAATGTTCGTGCCAGCGAGGAATTGAAAATGCCGACCCCTAGTACGCCTCCAGCGGAGAGCAAGTTCGAATCGAAGCAGGACGCCGCGCAATTGATTTCCCGCGGCGTGCGATCACGCCCGCTGTTCGATCCGGAAATCGTGAAGCGCGCCACGATTGCGGCGTTCGTGAAGCTCAATCCGGCGCTAGTCGCCAAGAATCCCGTGATGTTCGTCGTCGAGGTTGGCGCGGCCCTGACAACGGTTTTCGTGATCAAGGACGCCGTCACGCATGCCGGCGGCATGCTCTTCGGCGTTCAGATCGCTCTCTGGTTGTGGTTCACCGTGCTGTTCGCCAATTTCGCCGAAGCCATGGCTGAAGCGCGCGGCAAAGCGCAAGCCGACGCCCTGCGCAAAACCAAAACCGACACGATGGCCCGCAAGATTCTGCACGACGACAAATTTGAAATGGTTCCGGCCTCCAAATTGCGCTCCGGAGATATCGTCTATTGCGAGGCGGGCTACCTGATTCCCGGAGACGGCGAAGTAATCGACGGCGTTGCCAGCGTCGATGAGTCCGTCATCACGGGAGAAAGCGCTCCCGTCATCCGTGAATCCGGCGGCGATCGCAGCGCGGTCACCGGCGGCACAAAAGTCCTGTCCGACCACATCCTGATCAAGATCACTTCCAATCCCGGCGAAACTTTCCTCGACCGTATGATCGCGCTTGTCGAAGGCGCCGTCCGCCAGAAGACGCCCAACGAAATCGCGCTCAACATCCTGATTGCCGGGCTCACGCTGATCTTCCTTATGGCCGTTGCCACGCTGCCGCCCTACGCGAAATACGCAATCGGCGCGGTTGGCAGCGGCACAATGCCGTCAGTTGCCGTTCTCGTCTCTCTGCTCGTCTGCTTGATTCCGACGACCATCGGCGGATTGCTTTCCGCGATCGGTATCGCGGGCATGGATCGCGTGATGCAACACAACGTTCTTGCCATGAGCGGAAAAGCTGTTGAAGCTTCCGGCGACGTGAACACCCTGCTGCTCGATAAAACCGGCACAATCACTCTTGGCAATCGCCAAGCCGTCGAATTCTTAACCGTCGAGGGCGTCAGCGAAAGCGAACTGGCCGATGCCGCTCAGCTCTCCAGTCTCGCCGATGAAACGCCCGAAGGCCGCTCGATCGTCGTGCTGGCCAAGGAAAAATACAAACTCCGCGGCCGCGAAATCGCCGAGCACAACGCCCAATTCATTCCGTTCTCCGCGTACACGCGCATGAGCGGTGTGGATATGAATGGCCGCCGCCTGCGCAAGGGCGCCACCGAAGCCATCGCCCAGTTTGTGCGCGATGCCGGCGGCACGGTTCCCGACTCTCTCTCCGAAATTTCCGATCGCATTTCCAGAAACGGCGGCACGCCTCTAGCGGTCGCCGACGGCGCACGGCTTCTTGGCGTCGTTCATCTTAAAGACATCGTGAAGGGCGGCATGAAGGATCGCCTGGCTTCGCTGCGCGCCATGGGAATTCGCTCGGTGATGATCACAGGAGACAATCCTTTGACCGCGGCGGCCATCGCGCAAGAAGCCGGAGTGGACGATTTCCTGGCGCAGGCCACGCCGAAAGATAAATTGGAATACATCAAGAAGGAGCAAGCTCAGGGCCGCCTGGTTGCCATGACCGGTGACGGCACCAACGACGCTCCCGCGCTGGCGCAAGCCGACGTCGGCGTGGCCATGAACACCGGAACGATGGCCGCGAAAGAAGCAGGCAACATGGTCGATCTCGATAGCAATCCGACCAAGTTGATCGAAGTCGTTGCCATCGGAAAGCAATTGCTGATCACGCGCGGTTCGCTCACAACCTTTTCAATCGCCAATGATGTCGCGAAATATTTCGCGATCATCCCCGCGATGTTTGCCGCGATTTATCCGGAGCTGAACAAACTGAACATCATGGGCCTGCACTCGCCGCAAAGCGCGGTGCTCGCCGCCGTCATTTTCAATGCCTTGATCATCATCGCGTTGGTTCCGCTTGCCCTGCGCGGCGTGCAGTACAAACCCGTCAGCGCGGGGCAAATGTTAAGCCGCAACCTTTTGATTTACGGGCTCGGCGGAATCATCGTGCCGTTCCCTGGAATTTGGCTGATCGATAAGATCATCGTCGCCATGCACTTGGCGTAGGGTGCGGGCTCCACTTAGAGCCTGCCAGATACAAAGGAGTCGCAAATGTTGAAGGAACTTGGACCTGGATTTCGTCTGACGCTGATCTTCACGATCCTCACCGGGCTGATTTACCCCGCGGTGATGACCGGCGTGTCCGAATTGATTTTCCCGAAGCAGGCCAACGGCAGCCTGGTCACCGTGAACGGCGCGGTTGTCGGCTCCAGCCTCATCGGTCAATCATTCGCCAAGCCCGAATATTTTCATCCGCGTCCATCGGCCGCCGGTAACGGTTACGATGCCACCAATTCCGGTGCATCGAATCTCGGCCCGACGAATCAAAAGCTCGTCGATCGCGTGAAGGGATCTATCGCGGATTTCCACAAAGACAATCCTGATTACACCGGCCCCATTCCGTCCGATATCTTGATGGCGTCCGGCAGCGGTCTCGATCCGCACATCAGCCCTGCTGCCGCGGAAGCTCAATTGGCGCGCGTGGCCAAGGCCCGCCGCGTTTCTGAAGATCAGGTGAAGCCGTTGATCGCTCAATTCACCCAGGCGCCTGATTTGGGATTCCTTGGCGAGCCGCGCGTAAACGTGCTCTTGTTGAATATCGCGCTCGATCAGAAGTTTCCGTTGTCGAAGTAGGTGCGAATGGGCCCCGATAGACGCTAATCCGGTCCGTCAGTGAATGTGAGGTTTCGCAACGCGCCAAGCAAGCGCGCCCAAACGCATGATCGCTCCAGTCCAACGCGGTGATCGGATCGGCCGTTTTCGCGTCGAGGAACTTCTCGCGCGGGGCGGCATGGCCTGCATTTATAGCGGCACGGACGTCACCACCGGCGCGCGCGTCGCCATCAAGATCCCGCATCCCGAAGCCGAATGCGACGCGCAGTTTTTCGATCGCTTTCATCGCGAAATCGATATCGGCAAGAAGCTCGATCATCCCGGCGTGGTGAAGGTGCTCGCCGAAGATGAATCCAGCCGCGTATGCATGATCATGGAGTGGGCCGAGGGGCGCCGCTTGCGCGAAATCCTCGACGAGCAGAAGAAATTGCCCGCCGAGCGCGCCGTGGCAATCGCCGTGCGCATCTGTGACGCCCTCGATTACATTCACAAACACGGCGTCGTTCACCGCGATCTGAAACCGGACAACATCATTGTCGATTCCGAAGATCGCATCAAACTCATCGACTTCGGCATCGCTCGAGAAGCCGCAGCGCGCCGTCTGACCTTCGGTAAATTCTCCAAAACCATTGGCACGCCCGACTACATGGCTCCCGAGCAAGTGAAAGGGAAGCGTGGCGACGCGCGCACGGACGTGTATTCGCTAGGCGTGATTCTTTACGAAATGCTCACCGGCCAGGTGCCATTCACCGGACCGAATCTACTCGCCGCGATGAATAAGCGCGTCGTGGCGAATCCGCAGCCGCCGCGCGAACTCGCGCCCGAGATTTCATCGCAGCTCGCGGAGATTGTCCTTCGCGCTCTCGAGCGCGATCCCGTCAATCGCTACGCCAGCGCCGCCGAATTCGTCCGCGATCTCGAGCATCAGGACCAAGTGATCGTCACCGGCCGCGACGAACGCCAGGCTCTACGCCGGCCGCGCGTCCCGAGCGCCATGCGAAGCTGGGCCTACATCGGTTATGCGCTGATTCCCTTCATCATTTTCGCTCTGATGCTGCACGTCGCCCACCAGCATTAGTCGCGCGTAAGCAGCGTTCTCGGTTTCAGGAACACCACAAACGCCACCAAGCCCGCCAAGCTAATCAGTGAAATCAACCGGCCGGCCTTTTCCGTGGGCTGCGTGGGAAGCTCAACGACGATTTCGTATTTTCCTTGTGGCACGCTCAATTGCATGAATCCGGCAGGCGTCGATGGTCCGATGGGAATCGCTTCGCCCGTGGCCGCGACGCGCGCCGACCATCCGGCATAGTAAAAATGTCGGAGCGTGAGGACCCCGGCTTCGGGAGCATCCACATTCAGCAGCACCCTGCGCGGCTTCCAATCGAGCACTGTCGCTACGCCAGAATTTTGGTCGGCGGAGCCCGCAGCAAAAAACGCCGACTTTGCCGCGTTTCCTGCGAGCAAATATTCCAGGCCCAGAATCCGCAAGTACGCCGGATTCGTGCACGATTGCGTGATCACGGTGGTCACCGGCAGATACTCGCAAGTGCCCGGTCGCGATCTCTCTTGGCTCCGTGCCATCGTCGTCGCGGGCGTCACGTGCCCACCCAATGCGGAAAATTCCGGCCTTGCGACCCATAGCGTCGTGCCGATCCATGCGGCAACAAGAACCGCCAACGTAATCGCCACGAAACGCCAGCGCGGCATTTTCAGTAGCGAAAAGGAAAGCGCGGTAAGCATCGCCGCGCTCAATACCGGCAGTACGCTGAATCGCCACGGAAATTGCACGAATCGCAGATCCCCGATCGTCACCCAAAACGGATAGCTCAATTGCGACATGAAGACGAACGCGAAAACCGTCACGCCGCCGTAGAAAATCGCCACGCGCCGCACGGCGCGATCCGTGCCGTAACGCAGGCACAGCCAAAGCAACACGCCGATGAACGCGAACATCGTCACGTTCATGAGCGTCATCCGCTCCGGAAAATCCAGGCCCCACCCGATCGGCCGGAAAAACCACTGATAGCGAAAATTAAATATGGAGCTCACCACATACCCGATGTTGATCTTCCACTGGTCGAACATCGCCGGGATCAAATAGATCGCCGCAAGGCCCGCGCCCAGCACCATCGCGCCGATCGTTCTTAGACCGGTCGAGATCGCTTGCTTTCGCTCCGCCAGAAACAATCCTGCCGCCACGATCACCGGCGAAAAAATCACCACTGTCGGCAAGTGAGTCATCGCCAGCAGCGCATACGCCACAGCCAGCGCTGGGAAGGCCCATCTCCATCTTCGCGCGAGCGCCTCGACGGAAAGTAAAATCAGCGGCAACCACACGAAGCTCCACACTTCGGCCGTCGCCCCGCGCACGTACAAATCCACCGCCAAGTGATACGGCGCGATCACGTAAATCGCCGCGCCGGCCAGCGCCGCTTGCTCCGAGACATGCTCGCGCAGCCAAAAAAATGCGCCGATCGCGGAAAGCAGCATCGCCAGAAAGCAGCCGTACCCTGTCGCGAGCCATCCATCAGGATCGCGCGCCCCGAAAAGGATTCCGAACGCACTCGATGCGTAGCTCGCTACCGGCGGATAGTAGAAGAACACGGGAGACCCGAGCCCATCATTTGCTTCGGCGAGCCAGCGCGGATACCACTCGCCCGCCGCAATCTGGCTCGAAAAACTTTTGTCCCACGCCACGTGCGCAATCGCGTCGTCCGCGAGTTCGGGAATCCCGTGGAAGAGCAGCGGCCAGCAGAATAAAAACACAAACGCGCCAAGCAACGCGAGATGCAGCACGGTTCGGCGCCTCGGCTCGGCGTGCAGACCAGCCCGCTCGCCAATGGATTTCCGCGGCAGTGCGTCACTCATGGACGTAAGCGTACCAGCACGCCGCGCGAACTGCGCACTCCAAGTTGTCCAGATGGGTTTCGCAATCAGTAGAGGTGGAAATAGCCGTCCTGCCGCGAAATGTGCACTGGCGTGCCGAATAGCGCCGCCAGGCGCTCCGACGTAAGCAGCTCTTCCTTTGGTCCATCGCCAGCGATCCGCCCTTGCGAGAGCAGCACCACGCGTTCGATTTCCGGAATCACATCGGCCAGATGATGCGTCACCAGCAGAATGCCGATCCCGTTCTGCGCCAATTCGCGCATTGTTTCGCGCAATCGCTGCTGCGCGCCGATGTCCAGCGAATTGCTCGGCTCGTCGAACAGCAGCGTCTTCGGTTGATGCACCAGCGCCCGCGCGATCAGTACGCGCTTGGCCTCGCCCGACGACATCTCCGCCACCGCCCGCTCCGCCAACTTTTCGATTCCAAGCGCCGCCAGCGCCGCCTTCACTTGCTCCAGCAATCTTGGTTCCACGCGATGATGCCGAAAAATCCGCGTGCTGCTGAAGAATCCCGAGAGCACAATGTCCGCGCCGGTCACGTCGCTCGTGCACGACGCCAGCAAATCGGGCGACACGATTCCCAACTGTGTGCGCAGCTTATAAACCTCCCATCGTTCCTTGCCCAAAATTGAAATTGAGGAATTTCCCCGCGCCACCGGATACAGTTCGCGCGTGACGGTTTGGATCAGCGTGGATTTCCCGCAGCCGTTCGGCCCCAGTATGCAAACGTGCTCGCCCACTTCCACGCGCAGCGTGATGTTGTGCAGCGCTTCGGTGGCCCCGCGAAAAACGGTGATGTTGCGGAAATCCAGCAGTGCCGGATTTTGGGGATTCATTCGCGATTCCTCACGCATCGCAACCGCAGCGCAATGCCGCGCGCGCCGCTGCGATTTTCGCACACAACACGCGCGCCCCGACCGTCGCCGCCGTAGCCCCAGCGATATTCTACGGCTGCACTGCGGTTTGCACGAATTGGGTGCCCGGCAGCGGTTGCCCCCCGCCGACGCTGAACGTGATTTTCCCCGCCGCAGCGGTTGCGGCTGCCGCCTGCGCCGCGCCCGCAGTTGGCTGCGCTTCGATCAGCGGCCGCAGACTCACGGTAAATTGCACGTCGCTGCCCGTGCCCGCCGCCAGATGAATCCGTTTGATCCCGCAAAGCTCGCGCATCGGATCTTCCGGCGTTTGCCCGCGGCTCACGTACACTTCCACCACCTCATCGCCCGCGCGCGCCGAAATATTCTTCACGTGCGCCGTCACGCTGTATTGCCCCGCGTTTCCCGCCGCCGGCGTCACGCGAATATTCGAGTAAGCGAATTTCGAGTAGCTCAGCCCGAAGCCGAACGCATACAGCGGATCGCCTTTGAAATATTTGTACGTGCGTCCCTGCATCGAGTAATCCTCAAACGCAGGAATCTGATCCACAGAACGATAAAATGTCACCGGCAGCCGCCCCGCCGGATTGTTGTCTCCTGCCAGCGTGTCTGCGATCGCCGTGCCCGCCGCTTCGCCTCCGTACCACGCCTCGATCACCGCCGCCGCATGCTCCGCCGCATAATTCGCGGAAATCGCGCTGCCACTTTGCAGCACCACGATCACCGGCTTGCCCGTCGCGATCGCCGCCTCCAGCAATTTCTCCTGGCCCTCCGGCAAATCCAGCGTGGTCCGGTCGCCGCCGGAAAATCCCGGGATACTCACGGGCATTTCTTCGCCTTCCAGATTCGCGTTGATGCCCACCACCGCCACGGTCACGTCGGAAGATTTCACCAGTTTCATCGCGTCGGCCAATAATGGTTCGGCGGGCGGACGCCACACGAATTCCAACCCCACGCCGCCGAAATTCTGCTGGTATTCGATGCGCAGCGCGTATGCGTGGCCGGCTTCCAGCGTCACTGTCTGATCCGAAAGCGTGCGCGTCCGTCGCGGCGTCGAATCGTCGCTGAGCACCAGCTTGTCGTCCAGATAAATTCGCGCCGATGCCGTCCCCGGCGGCACGCAGTTGTCGCATCGCAAGCGGTACACGCCCAGCGTGTATTCGCCCGAAACCGGCGCCGTCAGCGTCCCCGTCCATCGCGCGGAGAACGCCTTGCGCGGAATGATCGCCGCAATGGCTGGTTCTTTCATGTCCCAATTGAAGAAAACCTGCGGCTCGACGCGCGAGACACTCGGCGTGCCGTCGAAATGATCGTTCGCAAAATATTCCGCCAGCAATCCGTGCACCGGCGCCGCAGCCGCAGCTGAGCCCGCCGCGCCGCCCGCCGCGCCGCCCGCCGCCGCGGCCGGCGGCCTCAGGGCGTCGGTCGGCACCAGCGCGTCGGATTGCGCCGTAAATGTCGCCCCCAGCGCGTACCGCACCTTCGCGTGCGCGCCAAATTTCTGCTCGATGCCCGCTAGCGGCGTCACCAGACTCGACGGCGTCCCCCAGTAATTTCCCAGCAGCGTATCCGGATCGTTCGCCGAAGGCCCGATCACCGCGATACTCCGCACGCTGCGCGCCAGCGGCAGAATTCCGCGCGAATTCCGCAGCAACACGATCGATTCCTTCGCCGCTTGCAGCGCCAGCTCGCGATGCTCCGGCGAATCGTTTTCAGACATTGGAATCTTCGAGTAGGGCACCATCTCCGGCGGATCGAACATCCCCAGCATGATTCTCGCGCGGAATAAACGCTCCACCGCTTTATTGATCGCCGATTCCGTGATCAATCCCTTCTGCACCGCTTCCACAAGCCCCGGCGTCGCATTCGGCGAATACAATCCGTATTCTCTGCCGCAATCCAGATCCGTTCCCGCCAGCACCGCGTCCGCGTCGGCTTCGGCGGGCGTCGCTGCATAGTGATGTCCATCCACGATGTCCGCGACAGCGTCGCAATCGCTCACCACGTAGCCGCTGAATCCCCACTCCTTGCGCAAATGATCCTGCAACAACATAGTGTTCGCGCACGCCGGCTCGCCGTCGATTCTGTTGTACGCGCACATCACGGATTGCACTTTCCCGATTTCAACGGCCGCGCGAAACGCCGGCAGATAAGTTTCCTCCAGGTCCGTCTCGCTCGGATTGACGTTCACCGCGTGTCGCGTCGGCTCCGGCCCGCTGTGCACCGCATAGTGCTTGGCGGTCGCCACAACCTTTAAATAATGTGGATCGTCTCCTTGCAGTCCCGTGATGAACGCCACGCCCATACTGCCGGTCAGAAACGGATCCTCGCCATAAGTTTCCTGCCCGCGTCCCCAGCGCGGATCGCGAAAAATATTTATGTTCGGAGACCAAAATGTCAGCCCGTGATATCGGCTGGTGTCGCCGTTGCGCTGGGCCTCGTTATATTTCGCGCGCGCTTCGGTTGAAATCGTGTCCGCCACGCGATGCATCAAGTCGGTATCCCACGTCGCCGAAAGCCCGATTGCTTGCGGAAACACCGTGGCCACACCGGCGCGCGCCACTCCGTGCAGCGCCTCGTTCCACCAATCGTAGGCCGGAATTCCCAGCCGCGGAATCGCCACGGCGACGTTCTGCATCTGCGAAACTTTTTCTTCCAGCGTCATGCGAGACACCAGGTCCGCCGCGCGCACATCCGCCGGCTGCGTCGGGTCCAGATAAACGGGCTTCGCCTTGCTCTGTGGTGTCGCAATAGGCGCCGCACTCGGCGCGGTGGTCTGCGCTGGTGCTGGCGTCGTGTTCGGAGCCGCCGCCGGCGCGGCGCTCGGCTGCGCGTTCGGCGCAGCGGGTGTCGCGGGCTGCTGCGCGCGCAGCAAGCAGGGAATCAGCAGCGCCGCGCACAAAAATCCGCCGGCGCATTTCAGTGATGCGGCTTTCATCGAGGAAAATCCTCCTGGAGTTCGCTTCCGCGCGCGCAATTCGCTCCGCCGCGCGCGCACGGCATTGTGTGTTTCCGCCGCAATGTTGTCAACTTCACGCGCTCGCATCCCATTCCAAATATTGAAATTCATGCACCGCCTCGGCTGATTCTTGCTCGTCTCTGCGAGTCTCGGCGTTTCTCAGCGCCTCTGCGTTATCCTTTTCCGTCCGCTCTCGCTCCAGGTCGGCGCACGTTCCGCGCGATGTGATAATCTCACTCATTGCGGAAAGCGGATTTTTGTGTCGTGCCACACTCGGTGCGTTCCATCTCGCAGCGGAGCGCGGCATTCGCGAAGCTAAGAAAGAAGGCGGCATGATTCGCACAGTTCGATTTCGCTCCGTTGCTGCGCTGGCGGTCGTGGCAGCGCTTGCGCTCCTCGCATCCGCCGCGCGCGTTGCCGCGCAGACGCATCCCGCTCCGATTCGCATCTACGCTGACCTGAGCGAAGCCCCGCGGCGAATCTTCCACGCTCACATGGTATTTCCGGTTTCCCCTGGCCCGCTCACCCTCGAATATCCAGATTGGATTCCCGGCGAGCACGGCCCGAACGGTCCCATCGCCGATGTGGTCGGAGTGCGCTTCATGGCTCTCGGTAAAATCGTCCCCTGGCAACGCGATGATGTTGACCTGTTCGCGTTCCACGTGAATGTCCCCGATGGCGCCAGCGAGTTGGACGTTTCGCTCGATTACCTCACGCCCCTTGAAAGCGTCGGCTATTCCGAAGGTCCTTCCGCCACAGCCAAGATGGCGATCCTCGAATGGAATCTCTTGGTCCTTTATCCCCAGGGCGCGAAATCCGACGATCTAACTTACGTTCCCATCTTGCGCCTGCCCGACGGCTGGAAATACGCCACCGCGCTCGAGCTTGCGCAGGAAACCGACGATGGCTCCGCCGAATTCAAGCCCGTATCGCTCACCACGCTTGTGGATTCGCCCGTCCTCGCTGGCGAATATTTCCGCTCGATTCCGCTGGCCACGGATATTCAGCCGCCGCATCGCCTGGATCTCGCCGGCGATTCACGCGACGCCGTGAATATCCCGAAGGACGAACTCGAAGCCTACAACCGCCTGATCCACGAAGCCACGGCGCTGTTCGCCGGCGCGCACCATTACAACCACTACGATTTTCTCTATTCCCTCACCGACCACATGGACCCCAACGGCCTCGAGCATCATCAATCGAGCGACAATCGCGCTCCGGAGCGCGCGCTGCTCGATCCGGAATCCCGCATCTACTACGCGGATCTGCTCAGCCACGAGTTTTTCCATTCGTGGAACGGCAAGTTTCGCCGCCCCGCCGGTCTCGCCACGCCCGATTATCAGCAGCCGATGCGCGATGATTTGCTGTGGGTCTATGAGGGCCTAACGCAATATTACGGTGAGGTGCTTTCAGAGCGCAGCGGCCTGCAATCGGCCGAAGATTACCGCGAACTGCTTGCCTGGAACGCCGCCTACCTGGACAATTGGCCCGGCCGCACGTGGCGCACGCTCGAAGATACCGCCGTCTCCGCGCCGCTCCTCTACATGATTTCAGGCCACGCGTGGCGTTCCTACCGCCGCTGGATTGATTTTTACGATGAAGGCTGGATGATGTGGCTCGAAGCGGACGTCACCATTCGCCAGCTCACCCACGGTCAAAAATCGCTCGACGATTTCTGCCGTTTATTCTACGGCGCGCCTTCCACGCCGCCGGAAATTGTGCCGTACACGCTTGACGATGTCGTTGCCGCGCTCAATCAGGTCGCGCCCTACGATTGGGCCAAATTTTTCCACGATCGCCTGGACGTGATCACCCCGCATCCGCCAATGGGCGGAATCATCGGTGGCGGCTGGCACTTGGTATATAACGACCAGCCGAACATCTACATCCAGTCGATGGAGCCTTCCGAAAATCTCGTCGCCGAAAGTTTCACGCTCGGCGTCGTGATCGGCTCCGATCAAAGCGTAAAAAGCGGCGAGCTCCTCGACGTAATCCCCGGCGGCCCCGCCGCGCAAGCTGGCCTGGCCCCCGGCATGAGAATCATCGCCGTCAACGGCCGCGCCTGGTCTTCCGAAGTCCTCCGCGACGCCATCACCGCCGCCAAAGGCACCGCCGAGCCCATCGTCCTCCAAGTCGACAACGTCGGCTACTCCTCAACCGTCCGCGTCCACTACCACGCCGGCCTCCGCTACCCGCACCTCGAGCGCGATCCCACCGCCCCCGACATCCTCAGCCAAACGTTGCAGCCATTGGCTCCTCAGAAGTAGCAATTGGTGTTGTCCTCGGGCGCGCGCGCGACCGACTGCGCACTCAGCGAGAGCGGCCGCACGTCGGTCTTACGCGTGGGGAATTCCGATTTACATCAATGTGCGCGATTAGAATTCCTGACAGTTTCAAGAAAGGTCTCAAGGCCTTTTGGGCGGCCCTCGTATCCGATAGACCACCCGCTATCTGGAAAAAGGCACAACGCCGAAGCCCAATTCGGCGGAGAACCGATCACGCTTTTTACACAGGCGGCGGATTGGGGCCCCGATTCGATCCACATCTGCCTCGATACAGTGTTCCCACTCCCAGGGGGCATCCTCCAATAGATGTTCTCCCATGACTTCAACCGCTCGTCGGGGGTCGTGCGTACCGCCAGCGGATCTCCTTCCAATCTTATGTCCCCTTCGAGGCGGTGGAACATCGACTCGGGTGGGAAAGCGAATAATGGAAACTCCGCGAGGTCAGCGCTTTTCATAACTCCCTGCGACTCAAAGCTGATGACAACCCAGCGAAGCGGGACATGGATGTTCCTCTGGTCCAACAAAATGTGATTCCCGTGGCGGAGATGCCAAAACAACGGCCACAGCGCTGGCAGAAACAGATAGCCCAAGCAGAGAAATACTCCGACCCCGAGCCCGACCCGCCCGATTCGCCGCTGCGCTCTCGGATGCCTGTTCAGTGAGAACAGAATGACGAGATAAAGCACCGGAATAACAATGATCGCGCCGCAGATTGTGAAAAAGTCGATCATAGAACGATTGACCTGAGGCGTGGTCGGACAGTCCGTCCCCGTCTTCCCGCGTTCCCAGCCGATGTGCACCGATCGTACCACTGCCAGACTTCATCGCGGAGTAATATTGAATTACCCACAATGCCGCGCGAATCCCAGCCCGCCGACGCCCCAGCCCGGTAGGGGCGGCACAGCTCAGTCCCGCCGAGGCGGGAGCGGAAGCCCTGGGCACGATGGACGGAAATGCGCGAGCTCCGTAGGGGCGACACAAGCTACGAGCAAACCCGCCCAGCTCATGCCATCGCCGCCCGGCCTGGAGATTCGATTCCATCGGAACGCTATGATAGGCTGGCACGTTCTGGAGCTTGCGTGAGAATCCAATGCGCCGACATCAAACCTTGCGAGAGAAAACCATGAAACATTTTGGAATTGTTTTTGCTCTTCTGGCCTTCGCCATCCCCGCCGCCGCGCAAACGCCCGTCAAGCGCGCGATGACCGTCAACGATCTCCAATCCTTCCAGCGCGTTTCGGAGCCGCAGATTTCGCCCGACGGCCACTGGGTCGCCTACACCGTCGCCATGCCGGACCTCAAAGCCAACAGCGTCGTCAAACAAGTCTGGCTCGTCCCCACCGATGGCGGCGCGCCGCGCCAGCTCACGCATGACGGCAACAATTGGCGCCCGCAATTTTCGCCGGACGGCAAGCGCCTGGCAATTCTCTCCGATCGCAGCGGCGTCATCGAGATCTACACGATGCCCGCCGCCGGCGGCGACGCGCAAAAGCTCACTACGCTCTCAACCGACATCGATAACGAGCAATGGTCGCCCGACGGCCGCTCGATCGCCTTCACGTCCTTCGTGTTTCCCGATTGCCCGGACGACGCCTGCGACAATGCGCGCCTCCAAGCGCTCGCCAACGATCCCGTAAAAGCGCGCGAGTACGATCATCTGCTTTTTCGCCACTGGGTGCATTGGAGCAACGGCACGCGCAGCCATCTGTTCATCGCCGATGCGCAAACCGGCGCGGCGCGCGACCTCACGCCCGGCGCCGATTACGATGTCCCGCCCGACGAGCGCGGCGATCCCACCGATATCGCTTGGTCGCCTGACAGCAAGCAGATCTGCTTTACCGCCGTCACCGATCGCCCCGAAGCCATCAGTACCAATGGCGATCTTTTCACCGTCGATCTCGCCGGCGGCGCGCCGAAACGCATCACTACCAATCCCGGCTTCGATGGCCACCCGATTTATTCCCCCGATGGCCGCAGCATCGCCTATCGCTCGCAAGCCACGGCGGAATATGAAAGCGATCTCTTTCGCTTGATGCTCTACGATCGCGCGTCCGGCACGTCCACGCGCCTCGCCCCGCAATTCGATCTTTGGGTCGATACGATCTTGTGGTCGCCCGACAGCAAGAAACTTTATTTCTGGGCGCAGCAGGAACTCAATCAGCCCATCTTTGAGGTTGCTCCCACGCCCGGTGCCGCGCCGCGCGCGATCGTCGGCAATTTCAATAACACCGTCTCGCTCAGCGCCGATGGCAACACGATCGCATTTCTGCGCTCGGCGATGGATATGCCACCAGAAGTTTTCATCGCGCATAGCGATGGCTCCGGCGTAACGCAACTCACGCATCACAACGCTTCTCTCCTCGCGCAACTCGATTTGGCGCGGCCCGAGCCATTCTGGTTCCCAGGCGCCAACGGCACGCGCGTCGAAGGCGTGCTGATTCGTCCGCCCGCGTTCGATCCATCGAAAAGATATCCGATGGTCCTCGTAATTCACGGCGGACCGCAAACGGGTTGGGAGGACTCCTGGGAGGGCCAAGCGTATCGCTGGAACCCCGAACTTTTCGCCGCTCCCGGTTACGTCTCTGTGTTGATCAATCCCCGCGGCTCAACTGGCTACGGCCAAAAGTTCGTCGACGAAATTCAGGACCAGTGGGGCGGCCTGCCGTACGAAGATTTGATGAAGGGCGTCGATTACGTCCTGGCCACCTATCCATTCGTCGATGGCAACCGCATGGCCGCGATCGGCGGCTCCTACGGCGGCTACATGGTGGACTGGATCGCCACGCACACCGGCCGCTTCAAATGCTTGGTCAGTCACGCCGGCCCCTACGACGAATTCAGCATGTACGGTTCCACTGAAGAGCTGTGGTTCGTCGAGCACGATCTGAAGGGCACGCCGTGGTCGAATCCCGCGAGCTATCAAAAATGGTCGCCCAGCACGTACGCCGCGGAGTTGGGAAAATTCAAGACGCCGACGCTGGTGCTTGCCGGCGAATTGGATTACCGCGTGCCGTACACTCAGGATTTGGAATTTTTCACCGATCTCCAGCGCCAAGGCGTCCCGTCGAAGATTCTTTTGTTTCCCGATGATGGGCACTGGATTTTGAAGCCGCTCGATAGCGAGCTTTGGAACAAGACGCTCGCCGGTTGGCTCGCAACGTATTTGAAATAGCATAGCCGCTAAAACGAAAGAGAAGAGGAACATGCCGGCTCATATTCTTGGCATTGACGTTGGCACCGGCGGCACACGCGCGCTGATCATCGACGAGAAGGGCCGCATCGTCGGCTCCGGCGTCGAAGAGCACGCGCCGTTCGCTTCGCCGCACCCCGGTTGGGCCGAGCAGGATCCGAGCGATTGGTGGCGCGCCTGCGGTCTCGCCGTCGGCCGCGCCCTGAAAGCCGCGAACCTTCGCGGCGACCAGATTTCCTGCGTCGGCTTCTCGGGCCAAATGCACGGCGCCGTAATGCTTGACGATGCAGATGAAGTCGTCCGCCCCGCACTGATCTGGTGCGATCAGCGCACGGAAAAACAATCGCGCGAATTGGATCGCCTCTTCGGGCCCGGCCGCCTGATCGAGCTCACGCTGAATCCACCGCTCACGAATTTCACGCTCACAAAATTATTGTGGGTCCGCGAGAACGAGCCGGACAATTGGCGCCGCGTTCGCCACATCATGCTGCCGAAAGATTACGTTCGCTTCCGTCTCACCGGCGAGCGCGCCATCGATGTCGCCGACGCATCCGGCACGCTGATGCTCGATGTCGCCAAACGCGTTTGGTCCACCGAGGTTTTAAACAAAACCGGAATCCCTCTCGCCGCGCTCCCCAAACTCTACGAATCTCCCGATGTTTGCGGCAAAATTTCCGCAGCGGGCGCGGCAGCAACCGGACTACCCCCCGGCACCCCCACAGTCGCCGGGGCAGGGGATCAGGCCGCGGGCGCGGTAGGGATGGGGATTGTGCGGCCGGGGGCGGTGAGCGCGACGATCGGCACATCCGGCGTGGTGTTCGCGGCGACGGACCGGCCGGCTCTCGATCCGCGCGGGCGCATACACACATTCTGCCACGCGGTGCCGGGGCGATGGCACGTGATGGGCGTGACGCAGTCGGCGGGGCTTTCGCTGCGATGGTTCCGCGATCAGTTCGGCGTGAACGCGCCTGGAGCTCAGCCCGGTAATAATAAGGATGACGCGCGCGATCCCTATGACCGGCTCACCGAGGAAGCGGCCGCGGCGCCGGTTGGCTCCGAAGGCGTGTTCTGGGTTCCGTACTTGATGGGAGAGCGCACGCCGCATCTCGATCCGAATGCGCGCGCAGCGCTCGTGGGACTTTCGGCGTCGCACACGCGAGCGCACGTCATTCGCGCGATCCTCGAGGGCGTGGCGTTCAGCCTGAAAGATACGTTCACGATATTCGACGAGCTGAAGGTTCCGGTGCAGCGCATACGATTGGGCGGCGGCGGCGCGCGCGGAGAATTGTGGCGGCAGATTCAGGCCGATATTTACGCGCACGAAGTGGAATTGGTGGAAGCGGAAGAAGGCGCGGCTTACGGCGCGGCGATTCTGGCGGGTGTCGGCGCGGGCTGCTGGAAATCGGTGGATGAAGCCTGCGACGCGGTGGTGCGCGTTGCCAGCCGCGTTCAGCCGAGTGCGCGCGATTCCGCGACGCTGCAGAAATCCTACGTGACCTATCGCCGCATCTATCCGGCACTTCGCGAAATTTTTCCCAGCGCGCAGTAGATCTAGTAAAGAAAAGCCCCACACGTCCGCCGCGGCGGACAGTGTGGGGGCTTTTTCGTTTCTCTGTGCGGTGCCGTTCGCGCCGCGCTATTTTCCCGCCGCTACTTGCTCACGGAGAATTTGTACGTCGTCATTTCGTGGAACGTCTGCCCCGGCTTCAGCACCACCGAGGGAAAACTCGGCTGATTGATGGAATCCGGATAGTGCTGCGTTTCGAGCGCGAATGCGCCGTACTGTTTGTAGTGCACTCCGTGCTTGCCGTTCAGCGAGCCATCGAGATAGTTGCTCGTATAGAGCTGAATGCCGGGCTCGGTAGTGAACACTTCCATCACGCGGCCTGACGCCGGATCGGTGGCCTTCGCCGCCAGGCGCATCGTGCCGGCCGCGCCCTCGACCACGAAATTCAAATCGTAGCCCTTGTGCGCTTGCACTTGTGGATCGTTGATGCGCGAGCCGATGGCCACAGCCTTCGTGAAATCGAATGGCGTGCCGGCCACGGGCAAGATTTCGCCGGTGGGAATCAGGTTGGCGTTCACCGGCGTGTAGCTCGTGGCGTTCAGCATCAAGGTTTGCTTCAGAATGTCTCCGCTATCCGCGCCCGCCAAATTCCAATAAGTGTGATTGGTCAGATTCAGGATCGTGTCTTTGTCCGTCGTCGCCGTGTAGTCCAATTTCAATTCATCGTCGTCGGTCAGCGTGTATTGCACGCTCACATCCAGATTGCCCGGATAATTTTCCTCGCCATCCGCGCTGTGATAGCTGAATTTCACAGACGCCGCGTGCGGCACATCCACCGGCTGCGCCGTCCACACCACGCGATCGAAGCCCTTCGCGCCGCCGTGCAGGGAGTTCGGCGGATCGTTCACCGCCAGCTGATACGTTTTGCCATTCAGCGTGAATCGCGCGTTGGCGATGCGATTCGCGTAGCGCCCCACCGTCGCGCCGAAGTAAGGCTCCTTGCCCAGGTAGCCTTGCAGATCGTCGAAGCCCAGCACGATATCGCGCTTCCGCCCGGTGCGATCCGGAATCCACAGCTCCGTCAGCGTCGCGCCATAGCTGATGATTTTCGCCACCGAGCCTTTCACGTTGGTGAGCGTAAACATTTGAATCGAAGTCCCATCTGGAAGCTGACCATACTCGCTGGTTTGCACCGTGGCCCTCCTTGGGGGGTTCTTGGCGTGCAGCACCGTGGCCGCACCGCCGCTCATAATCATCAGGACGAATGTCATGCCCATCATCGCAGCGCGTGCCTTCATTGTTCGCCCTCCTAGGGCTCGCATCCCGTGAATTCGTATCGCGTCAGCATGGTTTGTATCACACCCGCGCCCGCGACGCGATGCCGGTTGACAGTATCCGGCAACCCGCAGCGTCGAACGCCCGAAGGCCTTTGTAGGGGCGGAGCTTGTCTCCGCCCGCACTTGGGTCGGCCTCCTCCTCAAACTTGGTCATCCCGAGGAGCTCGCACGACGAGGGACCTCTCTGTGGTTCTCCTCTTTTGGTGTCATCTCGAACGAGCGCAGGCCGAACGTGGGCCGTGGCGGAGACCCCTCTGTCGCCTTACGGCTCTCCACTCTCCGTCGCCTTACGCTCTTGGTGTCATCTCTGAAAGCGCGACTGTCAATTGGCAACTCCGGCAAATCGCTGGGGTCGTTCCCAGTCATCTCTACGCCCTCTAAGGGGCATGAACATGTTCCGGAGGTGTGCCGCATTCATCCCGCGAGTTCGTCGTGCGAACTCATGACATCATCGCGTTCACACC
>Ga0187875_10000609_pt1 | contig 29193 bp, 39 predicted proteins | sample June2016WEW_17_1_2_FD_132978 | JGI IMG/M metagenome (GOLD analysis project Ga0187875, IMG submission 132978) | Peatland microbial communities from SPRUCE experiment site at the Marcell Experimental Forest, Minnesota, USA - June2016WEW_17_10 | ecosystem: Environmental > Terrestrial > Soil >...
ACTAGAGGTAACAACCCAAATCCGGTGATGCAACTGGTAGCGCATGGGCTAATTCCAATATTTCCAACAACTGCAGTTCCGCCTGTTGATAGTACTGGTGTTTCTGCTAGTACCGCGAAATTACCTGCCGATCCAAGAGCCGGTAGTGCCGGACCTGCAGCGTTAACTGAATGTGATAGAAAGAAAACTAGTAAGATTAAGCCAAACAGGCCAAATAGACTTTTACGCAGCATATAATTTTCCATATTTCACGCCCCTATATAAGAAATGTTTAGTTTATTAAAGCATATAATACTTTGTTATTTTACATAATACTTTACTTCTAATCAAAAATGCATATTTTAAAAAAACCTTTAGAAATTAAAGTATTTAGCATGTAACGCACAAATGTTTTTATATATGGCGCTTAGATGTATTAGCATGGTAATAATAAGAGGATTCCTGGAGATCCTGCAAATGTCTGATAGCGATGGACCTAGATCCTTTAATGACTTTACAAAGATATCAATAAAGAAAAGGAGACTGAGTTCGGCAACGGTCTCCAAAAGGCTTGATGAACTTATCGCGGTAAAGGCTATAGAGGAGGTAGTAGGCAGGTCGAAGACCGGAAGAAGGATAATAGCGTATAGGGCAACAGAAAAAGGCAAAAGGGTAATAGAACTGGCAAGGGAACTTCAAGAGGCACTTACCGTCCAGAAGGCGAAATAGCACATTTATAGGATGATGCAAAAAACGACGCCGACTTCTGACATTTCCTTCATGGCCAGTTGAGATATTAGCACTTCCAGAGGCATGAGTTTGGGTTAAGTTAGCTAGCCCCTTGGGTTTTTCAATTGTTTCTTTCTTCCGTAAAATATTTGGATAGTTTTGTGTTCAAATTCCCCCACCCCTGACCACTTTTATCTTTTTACCAGTATGGATCATTTGAGGATTTGAGGTATTGCGGTACGTGGGATTTTTCTTACTTTAACTACGTCCATACCTAATAATTTTGCTCTGACCAGTCTATGCAACCCATCAAGTATAAGCAATCTACCTTTATTTTCCATGATATCTATAGGGTGCTTCATATCACAGTTCAATACTCTATCATATTCTGACTTGTATCTTTGGGGATCAGCAAGAACCTCATTAGGAGTTAGGTCGTAATAACCACCATCTGGCTTATTCCAAAAATGTACATCGAAATGCCAGGCAAGATCACTTATTGGGATAGTCGTTACTGATATGTCCAATGCCCATACTTTCCTTGAGCTCCAATCGAAATCAAAACCGACATCTTTTATTATTTTAGGCATTACTTTAGGTTTACCAATCTGCTTATATGCAAGGACAGCACCATCCAGATTTACTATTGATAGGTTTGATTTGTCTTTCTTGATAGTTAATATGGCGCAATCATTTAAATCTCTGGCTAATTCGCCTGCCTTTAGTATTTCTCTGATGATGCACCTTATTGGGCCGCCATGTGTTATAATGGCCGTTGTTCGGTGCTCCTTGTCGTTTGCGATTTTCTTAAAGGCTTTCATGATTCGTTTTTTGAAATGCACATAATCTTCAGAATTATTGACTTTGTGATGTATGCCTTTTCCCAATTCTTTTACCTCTTCTGGATGCCTTTGCTTTGCTTCTGATTTTAGTAGACCGGTAAGGATCCCGTAATTATTTCTTTCCCTTAAATCATCCACTATCTTCAATTTAACATTTAAGGACTTGTTGACTATGCTTGCTGTTTCTATCGCTCTTATCCTGGGACTTACGTAAATAATTTCAATGCCTTTGCCTTTAAGTTTTTTAGCCAGTTCTTTAGACTGCCTAACACCTTTAGGGGACAGATTATCGTCATAGTCACCACCATATCTGTCCTCCACGTCTCCTGTTGTTTCTCCGTGCCTTATCAAATAAATCTTCATGTTATCATTGAGGACTTTAGAAAAGAATTCTATCGTCGTTCTGTCTGCCTGATCAGAGTGTTTTTTACTGTCGTGGAATCCGTGCTCTGCCCCATGTATAGTTTCAAGTTTTGCTTTGATCATTTTTGAATACTTTACGGATTGTTCATAGGGTACACTCGAATCTTTATCCCCATGAATAAACAAAACAGGTATCTTGATTTTGTATAATTCCTTCCAAGGCCTTAATTCCGACACTTCCTCGATGAGCTTTTTCCCATACCTAGTCCTGCGTCTTATTATGTAACCCTTTTCCTTCAATCTCTGCTCGTTTCCCTCGGCAATCCATCGTTTAAGTAAACTTTTATATTCTAATACAGAGTTCCAGTAAATTAGCGCCTTTACTTTATCTTGATGGGATAGAACAAAATATGAGGCTGGACCGCCACTAAAACTTGCAGCAACTATCCCAAATTTCTTATAGCCTTTGGAAATAAGCAACTTAGATGCAGAATCTATGTCTTGTGCTTCACCTTTAATTGTGGTATTAATAGTGTCTCCTTCGCTTTCGCCGTGGCCCATGAAATCAAAGCGGAAGGTTGCGAATCCGGCATTTGAGAGTTTTCTTGACAAGTCTGTAAATATGCCGTCTTCCTCCTTATCTACTGTTGCACCGTGACATAGTATTATGCAGGTATTGGTTTTGGATTTTGGCTTTTCCAATATGCCGGCTAATTTGAGGCCGTCTTTGTTCTTAAAGTATATTTTAGCCATTATAATTTACCTCCTTCATAGAAAGTTGGGAGGGAGGTTTTTTAAGCTAGTATCATTTCTGGTTCTCTGTCTTCAGCGGCACCTTCATGAGGTATTTCTCGAAAAGCGCCTTAAGCGCTGGGTCGTTTGACCATTCCTCGATTATTGTGTCCTCCGACTGTTTTGTCGAAACGAACATCACGTTGTGTATGTTCAACTTCTCGACCGCCAGCTTTACCGCGGGCCTTATCTCCTCTATGTGGTTCGCCTGCACGAAGTACACGTGCGCGAGCTCAAGGTTGTACTTCTTTGCCATGTTGGAGTATTTGCCATCATAGGCCATGCCTATTATGAGCGTGTGTTCGCCCTCCACCTTCGGTATGTTGAGCTTCTCGATCTCTATCAGCTCGCAGGTTACCTTCAGTTCCGGATGGGTCATCTTGATATGGTTAAGCGTATCGCTCTGTATCTTTGTGTTCTTCTGCTCTATCGCGATCGGGCTTTCGTAGCTCTCTCCGAGGAATGGCCTTATCTCGGTGTCGTACACGTCCTGGCTGCTCTCCACATCGTCAAGCTTCTCTCCTGAGTTCAGCTTTGATGTGGCTGCCATCGCGACCTTCATCGCTCCGCAGTTGGTATGAGTATAATCGTGTATCTCCCTCGCGTTGAGCTCGTAAAGTGTCTTCTCTATGGCGTCAACGCCGCCTCCCGCGTCCCTTATTATGTACACCTTCTCGTTGGGGGCGTCGCGCAGCGCCTTGTCCCTGAGCTCCTCGAAGAACGGGTTCAGCCTCCTGTCCATGCATCCTATTATTGCGATTGCCATATACCCACTTCCTAAGCGTACCTTGTCGTATGCACTCCTGGCATTTCGATATCACCCTTGCTGTACGCCCGCCAGAAGCTGCTTATTGTCTCTTCGCCCCTGCCGCTGCCCGGGTATACCACAACCGTGCCTATGCCTAAATGCTTTATAGCCACTTTAACGTCGATCGGAGTCCTCTCCGCGTCTCCTGGCACCAGTGTTATTATGTAGGTGCTGCTGGGATCCAGGCCTATTGATTTCACTATATCAGAAAAATTGGCGGTGGTTGGTGTAGTCAATAGGAGGGTCCTCTCCTTTCCGACATGGCCTGAAGACCTTTTCATGCCCCATGAGACATTCAATTGCGGCGCGTCGCTCCTCCACTTGAACGCTATCTTGAGCTGTATGGACATTGCGAGTTCGTAGGTCCTTTCTAGGGCGGTGTCCCTGTCCGAAATCCTTAGGAATGGGGAGACCAGCACCTCGTAGGTGTGCGCATCGATTTCCTCCCTGTCGTTTACGCCCCTTCGTACCAGCTTTATCGCACCGCAATCGTCGTGCGGATGCAGCTTTATGCTCGTCTTTTCATATCCATGCGCCCTTAGCAGCCCTAGCATGTCCTTCTTCAGTGGACCGCCTACGAATCCCCCCAGACGCCTTATCTTCAGGGTTCCGCTGGTCTCGTGGGTTGTACACCTAGGATCCATGCAGGAAATAGTCACGTTCTGTGTCATATCGATGCCTCTCGTTAATCAATTCAATAACATGATGCTCTGTCTCATCACTCATTAGTATTCAGTTCTCCAGATATTTATTGTTTTCTGCCTTTGCTGCAAAGGCGGAGCTGCGGAAGGGCGTGGAATTATAGCCCTTCTGGCTCAGGTTTCTTGCAAACGCCTCCGCATTCGCGCCATAGGTGACAACCTCCCTTGCGCCGGTTGCCTCTATGTACTCTATGCTCTGGCTGAAGTCCGCATGGTCGCTGAGCGGGAACTGCGCGTCGGTGTTGAACCTGAACACCTTCGCGAACCCCGTCGCGACGGCGGTGAACACCCTCTTGCCGTGCGCCATCCCAAGGCCCGCCTTGATTGTCTGGAGGTCCCTTGTCTCTGTTATCCCTACAAAGTTACCGCGCAGCGCATCCTCATAGTCGCCATCGTGCTCCTCCGCTGATAAGTATTCCAGCTTTATTCCGTTATTTGTGTAGACCCCGGACACCCTTCCTATCTTCTTGCTGACTACAGGCCTTATCCCCGCGTCGTTCAGTATAGATATAAGCTCCTGCGCCTTCCCTAGCGCATATGCCCCGAATATCACTATGCCATCTTCGAGCCTTCCCCTTGCCCAGTCCTGCATCGCAGTCTCCACCTCGTTCTTGTCATTGAACCTTATGGATGGGTCCTCATAGGTGGAATCCATTATCACCGTATCCGCATCCAGTATCTCTATAGGCCTTGATGTCTTCGACCTTACCATCTGGAAGTCGCCGGTGTATACGACCCTCTTCCCTAAATGCTCGTTCTCTATGCAGAGCTGCCTTGAGCCGAGCATGTGCCCCGCCTCTATCAGCCTGAAGCCCTCCTGCTCGTTCCTGCCCTGCGCAAGCGTGATGTTGTGCGCCTGCTCGATGAGCCGTATTGTCTGCATGCTTGCAAGCACGCTCTTCGATGATTTAGCCGCGGCGATGTGGTCTGTGTGCGCATGCGATATGAAGTCGATGTCGGCCCCTGACTCCTTCCTGTCCAGGGATATCCTGAGGTTGTTTGAACTGATCAACTGGTCACCGAACCGAATCGCCAGATATACATGAATGAAAATGTATTTATAGACCTTGAATAAAATATTGGAATTAATTTAGAACCCACACAGCTTTTAATATCTTTAATGCCATAAACCAGTAATGGAAAATATAGAGGACCTTATCATAATAGGATCCGGACCTGCAGGCTACACCGCCGCGATATACGCGGCAAGGGAGGACTTCAAGCCCTTGGTGATAAGCGGCATAACAGCAGGAGGGCAGCTCATGCTCACAAGCAGTGTTGAGAACTATCCGGGATTCGTTGAGGGCATAATGGGGCCCGAACTTATGGAAACGCTCAGGAAGCAGGCCGAGAAATTCGGCACCCGCTTCGTTAACGACAATGTTACAGATGTAGACTTAAGCGGCAAGCCGTTCAAGGTGTTGACAGGCGATGCGACCTATCTTGCGAACTGCATAATAATAGCCACAGGCGCCTCAGCAAAGTGGCTTGGCATAGAATCGGAGAAGAGGTTCATAGGCAAGGGCGTCAGCAGCTGCGCCACCTGCGACGGCTTCTTCTACAAGAACAAGAACGTCGTGGTCGTTGGCGGCGGCGACACCGCTATGGAGGACTCGCTCTTCCTAACGAGGTTCGCGAGCAGCGTGACTATAGTGCACAGGAGGGACCAGTTCAGGGCAAGCGTCATAATGCAGCAGCGCGTCAAGGCAAACCCTAAGATAAAGATAATGTTCAATACGGTTGTGGACGAGATAACCGGGAATGAGAGGGTGTCCGGAGTAAAGCTCAGGGACGTATTAACAGGCAAGACAACCGCAATGGGGATAGACGGCGTATTCGCAGCGATAGGCTATACGCCGAATACCGCCTTCCTGAAAGGCAAGCTAGAGACAGACGAGCAGGGCTACCTCGTCACGAAGAACGAGGTGGAGACTGCGATAGAGGGCGTATTCGTAGCAGGCGACGTTGCCGACAGGAGATACAGGCAGGCGGTCACGGCTGCCGGTAGCGGCGCAAAGGCCGCGCTTGAGGCAAGGGCGTATCTTGAGAACCTGCACTTGAAAAGGTGAGGGTAAATGCCTACAAGGGATGCGGTCATAAAAGAGTCGTACTTTTTATCCAAATACAAATTAGACAACATAGCGGATTTGATAGCTCCGCAGCGCGCAGTGAAGCTCCGCATGTTCCTAAGGGAAGTCGAGCGTATGCCCTATTTCAAGCCCAAGATCAAGCTGAGGGAGACCCCAAACCTTAGGCTATTCTATTCGGATACGCAAATCGGCGCGTTCGGAATGGCCAGAGGCGCAATGGACAATCAGCTGGACCTTCCGGATGAGAGGACATTGATATCAAGATTGGAGAAGGATATAAGAGGGAAGGGCAAGTTCGGCCTGTATAGGGCGCTTCAGATAGCGGGCGAGGCTGCATCATGCCTTTCGTGGCGCGTTGCGGGGGACCAGCCTACGGAACTGCTGGACCTGGTGGCGCACGATGCCTCAGAGATGGCCAAGAGCATTGTCCTTTGGGATTTGGACGTTGAGAACAACAGCCACGTGAAGATCAGGTACGCCAACATGAGGATATGGGATTTTGGTTACGGTTCTGCCGGCTTCAGGCTCGTGGACGGCCGTGTGGTCCATTATGCATTCTCTGAGAATTTCAACGGATTAAGGGGATGAGCCGGGGTCACAGGATCTTTCTCTGTCCTGCCCTTTTCTCCAGCAGGTATGTCCGGACTCCCACCTTCCTGACGTACTTCTCACCGACAAGCTCCTTCATCAGCTGCGCTGCGGTGCCGTAGAGCGTGTCTAGCGAATCCGTGTGGTTGTTTAGCTTCCTGTTCTTTATGCGCTCAGTGAAATCCGAGTATCTCGCCTTTACTGATACCCCCTTGAACCAGAGCCCCTGCTTGCCGAGCTCCTTTACCACCTCCTTTGAGAGCTCCATGAGCATGCGCTCGATATCCTGCGCGCTCCTTGACTCCTTCTCGAGCGTCCTCTCCCTTCCCACAGACAATACGCTTGCGCTCCCCACTACCTTGCTGTTGTCTATGCCCTTTGAGAGCAGGTAGAGCTCCTTGCCGAAGCTCCCCAGCCTTTCCACAAGCAGGTTGGGGTCCGCGTTCGCTATCTCCCCTATTTTCTCTATCCCCATTGAGGCAAGCCTTTCCGCTGTCTTTCTCCCGACGCCAAGCATCTTCTCCACCTTCTTGTCCTTGAGGTATGGTACGACCTCCTCGCCCTTGAGTATGCCTATGCCGTTCGGCTTCGAGTCGTCGCACACCATCTTTGCGTAGTTCTTCCCAGTACTTACTCCGATGGTGCATGGAAGCCCTATCTCTTTTTTTATTTTGCCCTTTATCCTTTTCGCGAGCTCCTCGGCGGATTCGTAGCTTGTTTCGCCCAGGTCAAGCGCGGCCTCGTCTATGCTCACTACCTCTGTAGGAAACCCGTATCCCTTCAGGAGCGCCATCACCTTCTCTGATACCATCGAGTAGTACTCGTCGTCCGATTCGAGGTATACCAGATCGGGCTTCAGGCGCAGCGCTTGCGCCGTAGGCATCGCGCTGTGTATCCCGAATTTCCTCGCGGCGTAGTTGCAGGTCTGCACGACTCCCTTCTCCTTCTTTGCGATCGTTGAGGTGCCAACCACGAACGCCTTGGATTTGAGCTCTGGGTGCCTCAGCTCCTCGCATGCGGCAAAGAAGTAATCCATGTCAATAAACAGGACAAGCCCCATAACATCATCGAAAAGCGGAACCCCGTAAGGATTTATTGGACAAAAAGAATAAAAGCAGCAATGTATAAATATCTGAAAAGAGAATATTGATTGATGATAGAATGCAGAAGCCTAGAGTAAGAGCAGTCCTCAGTGATGAGGAGTATAGAAAGCTTGCAAGAAGCGAAAAACCAGAAGACAGGCTTAGGGCTGTAGATGGCGCCCCGGGCAGGTTTCAATTAAGGGGTCTGATGGCAGATCCAGATCAGAGAGTCAGGAAGGCGGCAATAAACGCACTTGACGAGATGCTAGCCGGATTATAAGCAATGCCACGCAAAAGCAGATTCAATGGCAGTTTCTACCCTTCCCAAAAGAAGGAGATACTGCAGTTCATCGAGGCTGCGCTCCGCGATGCGAAAGTGGATGCAGGGCCAGGCAGCCCCTTTTCCTATGTGACGCCGCATGCTGGCTACGCCTACTCGGGCAAGACTGCTGCATACACCTACAAGGCGCTTTCGAAAAATCCAAGGATGTCAAAGATAGGGACGATAGTCGTTGTAGGACCGAACCACACGGGTATGGGGAAAGCGATAGCAGTCTCTCCGGATGACTGGGAGACTCCGCTCGGCGTATCGCTTAACGACAAGGAGCTTTCAGGGCGCATCGCAGAAAGCTCGGATCACATAAGCATGGACGCGCTTGCGCACGCCAACGAGCATTCGATAGAGGTCCAGCTTCCCTTCCTCCAGCACCTTTTCCCGAAGAAAAGGCTTGTCTTCATATGCATGGGCGACCAGAGCGTCGGCGCAAGCGAGCTTCTCTCGAATGCGATAATAAAGGCCTCCGAAAGCCTGAAGAGGGACATCATGATCATCGCAAGCTCAGATTTCAATCATTATGAGTCTGCAGAGATTGCGGAGCGGAAGGACTCGCAGCTCCTTGATGCGGCGAAGGCGCTCGATTACAAGAACTTCAACAGGCTCGTTGATGAATTGGGGGACAGCGCCTGCGGCTTCGGCCCCATAAGCGTTGCGATGCTCTTCGCGATGCGGATGGGAGGGCGGCGCGGCGTGGTTCTCAAGTACACCAACTCCGGCGAGAGCACCGGCGACTACTCAAGCGTAGTTGCCTATGCCTCTATCGCATTTATATAGCTTTTTCTCGAATATAGAGCAGGTCAACGCCTGATTCGATGGTTTCAAAATCAGTAAAGGAACTGCTAATATTCCTGGCGATAATAGCCATATGCATCATTGTATATACTAGGTATTTCAGCGGCATCTTCATAGAATATGACGATGCGGTGTACGGATACGCGATCGCTACGCAGAATCCGGTGCTCTTCCAGACCTCGTTTCCCGGCTCTTTGGGTCTTATAGCCTACGGCTATCCCTTCTTTCTCGCTTTTGGCAACAGCCTGTACATGCCCACATTCGTGGGGCTCAGTTCGATACTCATAACCATATTCCTGATCTTTATGATCGGCAAGGAGCTGAACTCGCTGATCGTGGGCGTAGTAGGTTCCATATTCTATGCGCTCAACCCGCTGGTTATAAGCTATTCGACAAGGCTGATACCGGATACATTTACAACGATGGTGCTCTGCCTGAGCATACTAATTGTCCTCATCGCGTCTAAAAGAAAGAATAATTACCTGTTTCTCTTAAGCGGATTCGTGGCAGGCCTGAGCCTCTTTTTCGGGCTACAGGGATTCTTGGTCATGTTTGCCTTCTTCGTATTCGCTGTCGTTTATCTGTTTGCCATAGGCAGGGGCAAGAAAAAGGCGGGCAGCAAAGCGCATTATGTGCCAATCTTGCTTATCCTGTTCGGGATGATAATCGGTTTTGTGGTGTGGCTGCTGCCGCAGCAGATACTCTATGGCAATCCGCTGAGGGCGATACGGTTCAGCTCCTCTTTCTGGTACAGCATATCCGGCAGTTTGTCACAATCCTACAATCAGTCCAATTCAAGATATTTCTACGTCTATCTGACATTCCCGACAAACAGGCTGGGACAGATCGTATCCGATACGGAGGAACCCTATTCCAATATCGGCATCCTGGCCTTCATATTCATCCTGATGAGCATAGTAGCAGTAGCGCAGCGGCGCAACTTCAGAAAATTATTGCCATACCAGATATCTGCAACCGCATTCATCCTCTATTTGTTGTTCGGGACGCAGAGCCTGCATGCATATTCCCACCTTATGCACATAAACAGGCTGATGATACCTTTTGTGCTGCTGCTTGCGATAGGCTCCGCATACGCGATAGAGCTGATAGAATCCAAGGAACTGGTCAAGTACGCGCTAATCGGGTGCCTGATTGCCGCGTTTGTAATCAGCTCGTTTTATTTCTCGACTTATTCGGCGGCATTCTATGGGGCCACCCACGGGCTTTATGAGAACGTTTCCAATATAGGACTGGCGTTCAGGGGGATAAACGCAAGCAACTATACCGTATACGAGAATTATAGCACCGTCCCCGCAGCGCTGTGCATGGTTTTAAAAGTGAACCCGGACAACTGCATAGTGGAACAGAACCTCCCGGCAAACCTATGCAGCCAGAATAGGACCATCCTGGTATACGAGGGGAGGGAATTGTGCTCCGGCAATCACGTATACGAAAACGGCAATCTGTACGTAAACTTAATTAAATAGGACTCAAAAGGTATTTTAATTTGGGATCATATCGTTATGGCAAAGAGCTATAAGGTATATTTGTGAGATTAATAAAGGATTTATCAGCTAGGAACATCTAATATCGTGAACTTATGTCTGTGTTGGGGATAGGGGACTCGCATGATTCCGGAGCCGCGCTGATCAGCAACGGCATACCGGAGGGAGCGGTAAACGAGGAGCGCTTCACCAAGAGGAAGAACGAGGTGGGCTTCCCTGGCAATTCGATAAGGTACCTGCAGGGCAGGAGCGGCAGCGATGTGCAGGCTGTCGCGCTCGCGTGGATCGGCGGGAATGCGCTGATATCCAGGCTTGTGCCCTCATGGGACCAGAAGAGAAGAAGCATGTGGCGGAAGGAGGTGCCGAAGCAGTCAAGGCTAGGCATGCATGCAAGCAACCTGGTCTACAAGCTCATACAGAACCAGAGGCCGCGCTCTTTGTGGAAGTTCGTCGGGAGCGGCATCAGCAAGACGGTGACGGCAAGGAGGCTGCAGCGCATCAGCGGCGAGCTCTCCGGCAAGAAGATCTACATGGTGGAGCACCATCTCGCCCATGCGTCATCCGCATATTACCCATCCGGGTTCAAGGAGGCACTGATAATAACGCTTGACGGGGCAGGGGACGGGCTCAGCGGCACAGTCTCGATAGGGGACAACGGCAGCATAGAGAGGATTGCGGAGTTCGACGCAAGCGCCAGCCTCGGCATATTCTACGGCGCGGCCACGGTTGCCTGCGACATGAGGTACAGCGAGGACGAGGGCAAGCTGATGAGCCTTGCCGCATACTCATACCCGAAGAGGATCCCGGAGCTCGGGGACATCTGCAGCTATGACAAGGCGAGCAGAAAACTTGTCTCAAGGACAGGGACCCGCAACGAGCTCCTTCTCGGCGAATACATGAGGGACCACATCCTGTCAAGGAATGACAGGGAATCCTTTGCCTATGCGGTGCAGGAGCATGTGAGCGACCAGGTCGTTGGCATTGTGAGGCAGTGGGTGAGGGAAACGGGCATACACAACGTCGCGCTCTCAGGCGGGTTCTTCTCGAATGTGATAACGAACATGCTGGTGGAGCAGATGCCAGAGGTCAAGAGGCTCTTCGTATTCCCGCAGATGGGCGACGGGGGCATACCTTTCGGCGCTGCCGCATATGTGGACTTCATGCTTAACGGCAGGTTCAGCAAAGAGCAGATAAGCGATATATACTTCGGCCCATCCTACACCAACAGCGAGATAGCCGAATCGCTCAAGGCTGCAAAGAGACGCGGCATAACATACGAGGAGCTGAAGGACCCCGCAAGATACGGCGCGGAGCTAATCGCAAACAACAGGATACTGCTCTGGTTCCAGGGCGGAATGGAATACGGCCCAAGGGCGTTGGGGAACAGGAGCGTGCTCGCGCTGCCCTCGGACAGCGAGAACAGGAACAGGATAAACCTCACGATAAAGGAAAGGCCATACTACCAGCCCTTCGCGAGCAGCGTGCTAGATGGCGAGGCGAAGAGGCTTTTCAGCGACTACCTATCGCAGAACAAGTTCATGACAGGCGCGAACCATGTGAGGGACGCGCATTACGGCAAGATGGTCGCGGCGTCGCATGTGGACCACACCACAAGGCCGCAGATACTCGGCAGGGAGAACAGGCTTTATTATGAGCTCATAGAGAACGTGAAGAAAAGGACAGGAACGGGCGCGCTGCTCAACACCAGCCTCAACAAGCACGGGAAGCCCATGGTGATGAGCCCGGAGGACGCGCTCTGGACGCTTGAGAACACCGGAGCCGATACGCTTATAATGGGCAACTACATAATCAAAAAGAGATGACTATGCAACGCAAGAGAACCATGCAGATGCGGAAGGGCGGCAGTGGGGGCAGGGCGGGGCAGTCCAAGGCTGTGAGGAAAAAACAGGGGCTCGACAAGACAAAGATAATAATAGCGGTCCTTTTCTGCTTCATAATAATAAATGCGATGTACTACGCCTTCACGCATGTGGAAGGGGTGAGCGAGTACGGCGACGATCCGACATACACCAACCTCGCGGGCGCTCTCCTGCAGGGCAACTTCAAGATAAGCCCGGGCTACATATTCTCGCTCAGGCTGACCGAGGTGTTCGCGATCGGGTTCTTCTACAAGATCTTCGGGATCAGCGACTTCACATCAACGCTCTGGAACATAACCGCGTACATCGGCATAATCATAGTGACCTTCTTGGTCGTGAGGCTGTTCTACGACAACAAGGCAGCGCTCCTGAGCGCCTTCCTTGTGAGCGTATTCCCGCTTGTGACTAAATTCGCCGTCAACATAGGGGAGGACATACCGCTCACATTCCTCACGTCGCTGGCTATGCTCCTCTTCCTGTATGGCGAGAGGAAGGACAAGAGAGTATACTACTTCTCGAGCGGGGTGGTGCTCGTGCTATCATGGCTGACAAGCTATGAGGCGGGCATATTCATTGTATTCATATTCGTATACGCGCTGATAGAGGTGCTGAGGAGGCGCATAAGGATCAACGCGACAAGCCTGCACTTCCTGTTCGGCATAGCGATGATGTTCGCGATAGTGTTCGCATACAGCTACGCCAATTCCGGCGCGGCTTTCACGACCGTGACCGCAAACACGAGGTTCTACAGCGCTGTGGGACAGAGCATAAACGGCGAGTCCACGATACCCAGCACGAACACGGACCTAAGCTTCTACATAAACGCGATGTTCCAGTACCAGTTCATAAGCACGTTCGAGCACAGCCCCAGCATCCTGCAGTCGCTGCAGTTCATATCAAACGAGCTATTCGGCACTGTGCTCAACTATGAATACGGGCTATACTTCTACCTTGTGATACCCATAGCCGTGCTCCTGCTCATATTCAGGGAGAAGCGCGCCTATTTCCTGATGTTCTGGCTTGCCTTCCTCTGGCTGGGGCTGGAGGCAGGGCCGATGCATGTCGGGCTTACGCTCAGCCCGCTTGGGATAAACTACCTCTTCGCATACAGGCTCACGAGGTTCATGCTCATAGTATCGGTGCCGCTTGCCGGCGTGATAGGGATAGGGCTTGCGAAGCTGCTGGAGCCGAAGAACAAGGTTCTCCTTGTTATAGGCGCCATAGTCGTGGTGCTGATCCTAGGTGTGCTCTACCTGAACAACTACTACATATCAAGGTTCTGGTACTACTGGCAGCACTACCCCAATTCGCTCATCATGCAGGCAACCACATACTTAAGGGGAGTGAATCAGAGCGCGGGCATATACCTTGAGGCATACTACAACAACGCGTACGTAGGGTACAGCGAGGGCCCGATATCCACGCTTCTTGGCGAACCTGGAGAGAACAGAGTGGACTACAACATAGCCCCGGGCACGAACTGCACCACATTCGCGAACTACAGCTACGTGATATGGGCAGGCCCTCCGCATTGCAGCGACTGGGTGAACGTTCTCAACATAACTACGCCGAGCGACATCCCGAGCTACGTGATCCAGAGCGAGAGCCCTGCGCTAGGCTACATAGTGACAAACGTCTACTACGTAAAGCCCTCCTGATATCCATAGGAAGAGTTAAAGCCCCGACTGGACTTTAGCCTTAGGTTCCACACATACGGGTGCTATCTCCCTTTAGGGGTGCCTATTGCCTTATTTAATTCGCCTGCCAGTCCCAGTATCCTTTTGCCCTTATCTGTTGCCCTATAGGATATTATCCTTCTCCCTGTCTTTGACTTGCTTACAACTTCCTCTATCGCCTTTATCTCAGTAAGCTCATCAAGCCTTTTGGAGACCGTTGCGGAACTTAGCCTTAGCTTTCTGATCGAGATTTTTGTAAAATCATTGAATGCCCTTTGTCCGTTGCCGTCGGTCATCTGCAAGATTTCCATGAATCCCCTTATCATTATCATACTAATGCATTGAACATCTACATATATAATACTTTACTTTCTAAAGCATTATTAATAATACTGAAGTATTATGTAAACTAGCAAAGTATTATATACTCCAATAAACTAATATATACTTAGTTAAAGGTGTGAAACATGAAGAACGAGATAAATGAAATCGTCCATTTTGAGATTCCTGCAAGGGATCCGGATAGGTTAAGGCAGTTCTACAGCGATGTGTTCGGGTGGAAATTTAAGAACTCGGCCGCAAAGAACATGCAGTACTGGAACATAAGCACAGGAACCAAGCACATTCCGGGAGTGAACGGCGGGATGTATAAAAGGGGAAGTAAAAACCAAACGCCTGTAAACTACATAAGCACACCTGACCTAAACGAATCAATGGCAGAGGTAGAGCGCGCCGGCGGACACATAACCGTAGGCAAGAAAGGAACTGCAAACCACGGGTGGACCGCAATAGGCACTGACCCGGAAGGAAATTCGATAGGCCTGTTTGAATCTGTTGACATGGGCCTGTTTAGGCAAAGGGGCAGGCAAAGCCAGAGTGGCGCTGCCAGGATAAGGTCAAAGAAGAGAAATGACAAGACTGCAGATAGCAAATAGCTATCTTTGGGGGGTGGTTTAGGAGAGGCTTTTGGGCTGCCAAAAGGGCACGCCCTTAAGGCGCCTACACCGGTTCCAGGACGGAAGTAAAGAGCCCGGTGTAACATGTTCAATGGGGGTCGGATTTCAATATAGTTATGTTTAATCGGTGAAACAATGGTTGAAAAAAGAGAAAAATTTTATACAGTTTCTGAAAGACTGGTATTTTCTGGGGCTATGGTAGTGCTAATAACTGCATTGATATTTGGCACCTCGGTTGCACTCAACAAGGGTCCTGTGCCGCCGCTAGGGATAGCCGGTGTTGGGGCTCCTGGGTGGAATATTACATCGACCGCAACAACATCAATAATCGGTAGCAGTTCATACAACCAGCTCTCTCCAGTAGTAAATACGATATGCTTTGGGTCTTTTGACTATAGCTGCCAAAATCCTGTCTTTAACTACACTACAGGAATTCTTACTGTTGCAATAAGTCAAAAATCTGGGTATAATTGGACTAGCGTGACTGTCAGGTTTGTCCCTTCAAACGATGTTTATTCTCACGGGGTACCGGAGCTTTCATGGTCACCGCCACAGGCGGTTAACGTAACGGGCGGAATGCTGAACAACACCATGAGGTATGTTGACATACCGATAACTTCCGGGCCGATAGCTGCAGGCACAAACATAACCGGGTCGATCTGGGCCAAATACCAGCTGAACGTAGGGGGCGGGGTGTCCTACGCAAATATGTCATCGGCAACCATTACGGTCGAAAGCTGACCGCAATGAATCCTGGGCATAAATGAAATTGATCGGTGAATGATAATGAGTAATTATGAATGCAGCATATGCTGCATGCGGTTTGGGAACAGGAGGAGGTTGACGGACCATCTCGTAAATGTATACCACAAGCAGAAAATAGGCAGATTTGGATATTCAGACTTTGAGACGGATATAAGTATAGTATAGGGGATTAATGTGTTCAGCATAAGAGGGCGTATAACCGAGGAGATAAATACGGTCATCAGTCCTAGTGAAACCATTGAGCTTGTCTTGAGGCAGAGCCTGCTGCATTCAATCGCTCCGGATGCGATAGTTGTGACTGATCGAAGAGTAGTGCTTATTCATCATTCGTTCTGGGGGCTTTACATGAATTTCAACCTGATAAAGCAGACTGAAATGAACATAGTTCCGTTTAAGAACATAATGAGCGTTGCGATGATAAATGGCAAGGTACTTGCCTCGGTCAATCTGAGGGTGCTTGGTTTCGTGGACGCCACGCGGTCAACAAAGCTCGAGTGGGACATACCGGGACTAAGGGCATATGATGCGCTAGCGGCAACAAATACGCTTGGCAGAGTGGTGGAAGGCCGCAGTGAGGCGCAGGATGCAAGGATTGCTCCGGATACCAGAATAGAATATAACGAGACTCCGGAAACGCATGTTCCCTACGTGGAAAAGAACAATGCGCTAAAAAGAGGATGAAATCCATGATAGCAAGAATAGGTAAAAAGTTGGCTTATAGGGATTTTGCGGCATACACTACCTGCGGGCTTATGTCCGCGGTTCTAGTGCTGTTGGTAGCCAAGGGGCTGCCAATATGGCTTTTGATCGCCCTAGAATTTAGTATCACGACAGTCGGGCTTCTGGTCGTTCTCTGGGTGTACGAGCATCTTGGTTAGTGCCTTATTAATAGTGCAGACTCGCCGAATTTCTACTATTGATGCAAGTTTTGGTCGGCAGCTAGATGCAAAAGGTATTTATTAATATAAGTATATATAGTATATACATGATTGTATGGCATACGAGGAGGCGATTCTCATAAAGGTTGATAAGGACACGAAAAGGAGGATGAAAAGTGTGAAAGTTAATTGGTCAGAACGAATAAGGGAATTTATAAAGAAAGAGATCAGCAGTAAGAGGGACATTGCCAGGGCTGAAAGATTACGGGCTAGATTATTCAGGAGGGCAGGAGGTGTTGAGAGTACAGAGGCAATAAGGAAAATGAGGGATTCTCGGTATGGCCCAAGTAGTGCTTGATACGAGCGTGATAGCTAAGTTATTCCTGAAAGAGGAAGGGTCAGGAACAGCAACGGCGTTTAAGGACAGCTATATCAAAGGCAAGATAGACATTGTCATGCCGTCCCTTGTCAAGTACGAACTTATGAACGTCCTCAAATATAAGGGGTTCACAAAACGGGAGATTATTGAGGCTCTTGAAGTGATAAGAGATTACGGGTTTCTTATACTGGAATTAGAGGATGCTGTAATCAACAGAACTGCCGAGATCTCGGTAGACTACGACATCTCCGCTTATGATGCCACTTTCATAGCGTTTGCCCAAGATGTCGGAGCCATGCTATACACTGCAGATAGAAAACTGCTAGCAAAAGTGAGACAGGTTAAATTCGTTAAACACTTTAGCGAATTTGTAGAGTAGATGTCTAGCCGTGCTATTCCTTCTTGGATTTTCCTAGCCTGCCTGGCGCCCTTGGTGGCTTCAGGCCAGGGAATATCTTCGACATCATGGTCTGGTTTATCTCAGTGTCGAATCCCACAGTGTTTACGACCCTCCCAAGGAGGTACGCCTCTGCTATCGGCATGAGCTCCCTGCTTGCTGCGCTTTCCAGGACCCTCTTTGTCTCTGGATTCGCCATCCTGTTGATCGTGGTAGCAAGAGAGGTGTAGTTCTTCCTCGTCCCCGCGCACAGGCTCCTCGCATGCTCGTCCAGCAGCTCGGTCTTTATGCTGAGGAATGTGTAGCTCTTCCGCTCTATGGTAGACCTTATCGACGCGAGGTGGTGCACTACTTCTTCTGGTTTTGTGTCGGAATGTATCCCGAGCCTCTTTATCGAGACCCAGTCCCTGTACTTCGCCATGAAGTCTATGTGCTCCTCTGGCTCGTCCAATTTATCACTCACGCTTAAGTATGTAATAGCCCGCTGCCTTCTCCCTTGCCACTCTCTTTATGACGCCCTTCTGCATGAGGGTCACGAGCGCGTTGGTCACAAGCCCCTTTGGCCTGTTGGACTTTTTGGTTATGTCGTCCGCGGTCTTTATGACCGTCTCCTTTGTAGCGCCAAGCTCCTGCATCGCCTGTATAATTGCCTGCTCGATCGGTGTAAGATCTGCCATTTGATCATCTTTAGCATAAATCGTCATGCGGCGGACTTCTTCGCTTTGAGGGTCTTCTTCTTCGGGCGCAGGAACTTGCATCCGCACTTCCTGCACTTCTTCGCGCCCGCATGGTTCCTGGACTTGCACCTCTTGCATATCCATATCTTAGCTATCTCTGCATCCGCTATTGGAAATTTCCCCATGCTAAGCCCTTAATAATTTATAATTGAGTCACTGACCGGATAAAATATAAAAAACATCAAAAGAAAGAAAGATAGCCTATGGGCTATCTCCTTGCAGAGAGGTCAGAAAGTTCTGCGCCTCCGGTATCTGCCGCCTGGCCGCTGCTGCCTGATGGGCTCTGGCTTGGTGCCGATACCAGCACTACGTCGCCTATGTTCCTCACGTTCTTGAACAGCACGCTCTTGTTCTGCAGCAACCTCTTCGTCTCGGTCCTGTCAGAGTTGCGCCATTCCTCCATGAGCAGCCGGCTTACCTCTCCCTTCTCAAGGTCAACTATAGCATCACGTATCTCTCCAAGATACTGGCCGTTGTCTCCGTAGACATCCATGTTGTATATTTCACTGATCCTCATATGAGCACCTTCTTCTTTCTTATATATCCTTAATAAACTTTAAATAGCTTGCGTATGGGGCCCGATACAGGACAGACCCCCGCAAGCCTCGGTATACCGCAGCGCTATTCTGTTGTCCTGCCGTCAAATTCCTTGTCATTTGCTATCGCATCTGCCCTTGTGCGGTGCACTATCTTGTCCTTATGGTCAGGAGGCGAGTAGATCGTATAGAACCTCAGGCCCTGGGTGGATGAGGTGTTTATCACGTTGTGCCGTGCTCCTGCCGGAACTATGACAGCGCTGCCGTCCTTGACCGCATGCCTTACGCCGTTGATCACGACCGCGCCCTTTCCCTGCTCGAACCTGAAGAATTGGTCTATCCCCTTGTGGACCTCAGCACCTATTTCTTCCTTAGGTTTCAGGCTCATCAGCACAAGCTGGCTGTTTTTTGTTGTGTATAGCACTCGCCTGAAATATGTGTTCCTCTTGGTCTCCCTTTCAAGCTCAACCTTGTATCCTCTCTTATCCTTCATACAATCGCCATTACATAACCTGTACAGGCAGGGTTCTTATCCTTTCGTGTGCTCGCCGCAGTTTCAGGTCGAGAGGATCAGGAGGCGGCTCCTGACCCTTCCTCCCGTCTTAAAAGATTCAGGGAGATGAGCCCGCCGTTCTTTTCCTTCTGGGAAACGCTTAGTCCCCAGGTAGTGTAGTCCCATACTTTATGTATCAAACGGTAGGTAAGTATTTTTGGCAGTATCTCGGCCGCGCTGATCGCTGCCGCATATTTCCAGTGGCCCGTAGCCCAGTATGCAACCAACGGTGTCTCTATCAATGAAGCGTAGAACCTGTAGAAGGTGGATTCCGCCCAGGCCCTGCTGCTTGTTGCTATGACAACGACATCCTCGTCTGGACCGATTCCCTGCTTCTTCTTTAACGACTCTATTATTTTCTTTGGCACCCTCTCGGCCAGCTCCTCGTCCTTTCCAAGGCCCTTAAACCCAGAGCTTTTGACGAGCTTGTAGCCATAGGGCACGAACCTGTCGAACATGTATTTGAATCCGGCCTGGCCCGGCACTTTTACCAGCATCTCCCTCCAGATTATCGCCTGCGCATAGGCCTTATTGCCCGTGCTACTGTTGGCAGTCTCCCGTAAAGGTTTCCGTAGGTGCATACTTCGCATAGATATTAGGATAATACTTAAAAGCCGAAAAGTTTGAGGCTTTTTGAATAAATACATAGCCCGAACAACCATCAGAAACATTTATCCATACATCCTGCTTTGAGCCATTATAGATGGCATACGGCGTGTAGTTCTCATTGTTCTGGAATCTTGCGTATTGGGTGTTGTTTAGGATTATTGTACTGATAGAGGTATTGGCAGTATATTGTAGCAAGACTGAAAAAGAGTCAGGTAAGCTACCGAATAGATAGCCCTCTTTTGGTACTATTTGGTCATGTCCATCAGTCCAAAAGGTGTTTTGAGAGAGGCTATTTATTTCAATGTGTAAATTTGTAATTTGGGTCTGAGAATCCCCCAATTGGCTTGTAGATAGCTCTAGTTGCCTATTTAATGCAACTACAGCTAGGGCTAGGACTATAATGACCATAACCAAAATGTAGGTTAATTTGCTCATTGTTCCGCCTTGCAGATACCTGTTAGATTGCTGGTAGGATGGTAGGTAGCCCTCATGTTCGCATTATTGCTAAAATCTACTGAAACCGGGGTCAATGTAGCCATGGCAAGGGAATTAAAAAGCTCGTGCACGTCCCGGAAGCCTTCCCTCCTTAACGCCAGATTGATATCGGCTGGCGTTCTTTTAACCGTGTCTTCCATTTAATCACAATATACTTTTTGGCCTGTTCATATATAAACTTATGCTGGGCCTAATGCGGTTGCGCAATTCAGGTCTGGCGGTTATGATGCTAATTTAACCGGTAATTTCATTGAAAATAGCGAACCCATATATATTAGGGGTGTCATATATATAGTGGTGGTGATGTGTCAAATGGTGCAGATGTAGTCCAGATAAGATTCAAAGACGATGGCAGGTATATTTCGATAACGAAGGGTGCAAAACTCACCAAAAGCGACGTTTCTGCGCTGATAAAGGAGGCGCACACGAGGAACAGGATAGTAGACCTGAGCGGGAAGGACCTCAGCAGGCTTGACTTGAGCAAGTTCACATTCGGAAGGGCAAACTTTTCGCATGCGAACCTGACAAGGTCGAACCTCTCTGGAACCGTTTTCTTCAACGCTGACCTCTCAGACACGAATCTCTCGGATGCCGATCTTTCCTATACCGATTTCTCTTATGCGAACCTGTCGAATGCAAGGACGCTCGGGGCAAACCTCGCAAACGCTATACTCCTAAAGACCGTGCTACCCCAGAAGTAGCCTTTCTGCTTATATTATAGATTTAGGTATCGCGTTAAGGTACTGCTGCGGTATTACGAACTCGGAGCTTGAGGCATTTGCGGATACCGCAGTAGCCGTGACCGCGAATGAGCTCGGGATTCCGCCGGATACCACTGTCTGGTTGAGATAGAGAGGTATGCCGTACTGGTTGTCAAGGCAGATGTTGAAGATGCTGTAGTTGGACTGCAGGTTCGAAGCGGTGGCATTGGAGATTATGAAGTTGTCGCAGCCCCTTCCCGCTATAGTCTTGGTGCCCGTGTAGCTGACGGTGCTGTTGAATACGAGATAGCTCAACGAGCTCACATTGACCGCGGTGTATGGCGTCGCCTCTATGAAGCTCATCCCCTGGTCCCCCGAGCCGCACTGCAGGCTTGAGTTGGTGACAAGCCCAGCTGAGTAGGTCGTGCCATTGAAGCATGTAAGCGTTGTGTTAGTGTTGTAGTAGTAGGTGCCGCTCACGTTCTTGGCCATGACCTCGCCGTTCCTCGCGTTTGTGTAGGCCAGTATGCCGGTTATTGAGGTCCTGTTGTAGTTTCCGAGCTTGTAGGAGTCTATGGTCTGGTTGCTGCTTATCACTATGGTAAGGTTGCCCGATTCGGTTATGTACTGCGTTGCGTTGCTCGAGTAGTATGATACGTAGAGATTGCCAACGTTCTCTGATTTCTCGAGGTCGTTGACGAAAAGCGCCTGGGTCTGGTTCAGGTTCATGCTGGATACGTTGCTGAATATCTGCTTGCTGCTAAGGCTCTGGCGGCCCAGCCCGCCTGACAGCTCGAAGTAGGCTATCGCTATAACCATGACAACTATGCCTATTATCGCTACATACATCAGCGGATTCCTTTTGCCCGTGTTGTTCTGGCCGGCTGCATCGCCGCTCTCATCATTCTGTGCGTTTTTCCTGGCCATTCTAGTCACCAACACCGAGCAGCAATCTAAATGCGCTGCAAACATATAAAAACAATGGTGCCGGGATTCGGTTTCTTTTGTTCTGCGCTAGCTCTCGCGCCACCTGCTCTTCTTTATCGAGAGCGTGAGCAGCACCGCAGCCACGGCTATTACAACCGCCCAGTCTACTGCAAGCGTGAGCGTGGAGAGCTGCAGGTAGCCGATCGCGGACTGTATGATCTCGGCTGCGTAGGTTGTCGGGGAGAGGTAGGCTATGTACCTGTATGGGAGCGGTATGTAGGTTATCGGGTAGTATACGGGCGGTATGGTGGTGAGGAATATGGAGAGTATGCCCATGAAGGCGTAGTTCTGGACTATGTCGGTGCTGTATGTGGAGAGGAAGAAGCCGAGCGCTATGGAGAATGAGAACATCAGCGCCATAACCGCGAATATCACGATCGCGCCGATTATGGTGACCTTTATGAAGAGCACGGCGAGTATCGTCAGTATGATTATAGCGGGAAGCGAGAATATTACCTCTGAGACCGCCATGCCAAGCATGTACATGAATGCGCTCGTGGGCGAGCTTACCACCATGTCCTGCACCTTGAAGTCGTTCTTGAGGTGCGAGAGGTCTGCCTGCAGGCCTATCCCGCTTGTGACCATGGTCATTATCAGTGCGCCGGAGAGGCCTACGCTGAGCAGGGTGCCGTGGCTTACCAGCGTTATTATGATGAGTATAGAGAGCGGTGCCATGAATGTATTGACGAGCGTTATCGGGTAATTCTCCATGGAGTATATCGCGTTTATCAGGACAGATGCCCACAACTGGCTAAGCTTGCTCCTTCCCATTACCAGCCACCCTCATCCTCTTCCACTTCCCCGGTCTCTATGGGCTTCTTGACAAGGTAGTAGAATATGTCCTCAAGCGATATCGGGTTCATCGAGAACCTGGTGCCGTCGCGTATGAACCTCTTCGCAAGCCTGTCAGCCTCGTCCTCTGTCGTGATTATCTGCTTGAAGCCGTTCTCGCCCACTATGAGCTTCCCGTGCCTGGGCCTTACCGATACGCCCTTCTGCAGTATCCTCACGCTGTAGCCGTATTTCACTATCTTCCTGAGCTCGTTGAGCGTGCCGAGCGCCACGAGCTTGCCCTCGTCGATTATGCCTATCATGTCCGCAAGCCTCTCCGCCTCCTCGAGATAGTGCGTTGTAAGGAATATGAACCTGTCCTTTTTGAGCTTGTTCAGCACGGTCCAGAGCTCAGACCTCGAGATCGGGTCAAGGCCGGTGGTGGGCTCGTCCACGAAGAGCACCTTCGAGCCGCTCGCGAGCACCGTAGCGATAAGCACCTTCCTTTTGACGCCCCCTGATAGCATCCTGTTGAGCGTGTTCTCATTTTTCTTTATGCCGAGAAGCTCAAGTGTCGGGAGCACCCTGGAATCCGCCTCCCTCAGGCTGAGGCCGCAGTAGAGCAGGTATGATGTTATGCTCTGCCTTGGGGTGAGCCATTGCACCGCCCTTGATTCCTGCGGCAGTATCGCTATCTGCTCCCTGAGCCGACCTGCCTCGTTCACCACGTCTATGCCGTTTATCGTGGCTGTGCCTGAGCTGGGAAGCAATTCTGTGGCAAGTATACGGGTAAGCGTTGTCTTGCCCGCGCCGTTCCTGCCTATGAGCGCGAATATGCCCTTTGAGGGTATGGAGATGTTTATGTTGTCAAGTGCCATCGGGCCGTTCTTGTACCTCTTGGTGAGGTTCTTGCATACGAGTCCAGGCTTCATCGAATCCCAATTATTTGCGCGTCGGTTCTTTTAATGATTTTCCTTGTAAGCGGGGTTGCCTGCCTCATCCTTCCGGCTATGTGGAATCACCTGCGCCGCGGCCAGCCCATTAGCCCCTTTCTTCCCGCCCAGACAATCCAGAGTATGCACTCAGCCACACCGACAAGGATCAATGCGATTATGACAACCACTATCTTCTGGAAGAAGGTATACCCGTTCGCATAGAACGCGGTATAGACCAGGGAACCGATAAGCAGAACAGCAGGTATCAGCATGGCGACTATGGTCATGAATATCATCTCGCCCTGCGACACGGTACCTTTTGCCATGGTATCTAATCGGTGCGGCATAATTTATAGGTTGCGGTAAAGTGAGGGTGAGGTTTCTTGCATCGTCTACGCCACGCGGGGGCTCGGTTAGCTATAAATATCTGGAAAAACAGTATGTCGTAGGGATAATATGGTTACATTAAAGCATCAACTGGATAAAACCGACTTGGAAAAACCTTCGAGGGCAGTACAGAGCACAAGTGCGGACATCGTATACTACAGAAGCCTTTCGGACATACCGAATGCGAAGCTGGTGGAGGAGTTGATGCGACTTGGTGCGGGATCAAATGGATGGCAGACCCCGAACATGGAGAGCGCCAGGCCGATAATCCCGTTCATGGAGGGGCGTTATAAGGCAACCGATGCCCTTCTGATGCGCAGCGGTGTCAAGCAAGTAGTAGAATTTGCTGCAGGTTTCGTACCGCGCGGAATGAATAACCCCCAATGGAATTTTGTGCATACGGAACAGGACGAAGATGCACTTAGGCAGATGCGGGATATTACAGAGCGTATCATATCCCATCAGCAGAGCATGCCTCACTTCGTAAGATTCGACGCGGTAACTGGCGAGGGGATCGACAATGTAATGGCCTGCCTCAGGGAGGAGCCTGTAGGGGTAACGCACGAGGGGATGTTCAGGTACTATCCGAACCAGTCAAAAGAGAAAACAGGAAGGCTGGCCAAGGCTTTCCTGGAGAGGTATGGAGGGCTCTATGTGACGCCGGACATCTGGACTTGGAAAAATATTTGGTGTTCTTTATAAAGGAGATGTATGGAAAAAGGGCTTTGAAAGGAAGTATTAGTTGGGGTCATGGCAAGGCATGGAAAAAAGCCTATACGAAGCTTGTAAAGAGGTATAGATGGAGGTTTCCAAAGGAACTAAAGACAAGGGATATTAAAGAATATGGATATTAATTGATTAATACACTGTGTCAGATAATCGCTTGTTAAAATCTTCTTTTGTATATTGCATAAAAGCGGTAAGATTCCTCACTTGCGTATTTCTCCAACTTGGGTTTTCCCCGTATAAAGCCCATATAGCATTTTTGAATACACCAAAACTAAGTGCTTCGTATAAATGATGAGTTTCTAAAGTATTAAGCGGTCTCACGGTAGTATAACCCTCTATAATCTTTCCAAGTGTCCCATAATCTAATACTCCATCTATTGCAATTGTCATTGTAGTGCCTAAATCATTTAGCATATAATCTCTGCTTACTATATCCCAATCCAGTACTTTATACAGTTTCTGCTCTTTGAAGATTAGGTGGCGCTTTAGAAATTCAACATGACATGTTGACTTTGGCGTATCGGTCGGTAAAGCAGCGTCTCTCATACGTTCATACATAAAGTCTACCGCTTTCTGTATATCTATAGGCATATCACCCTTAACCGTATGGCCCCTATCGAGTAAGTTGTTAAAATATCTATAGTCTGCATATACACTTTCATATGGATAATTCATGCCTAAAACGTGTAGTTTAGCCAGGTACCTTCCAGCTTCTAAAGCGCGATCTGTAGTGAGTTCATATTGCTGATTAGCATTTTCTACATACTCAAAGAGCGCAAAAGTACGATCATGATAACTAAGTGACACTTTTCCGGATGCAGTATCAAATAATCTAACAGATGGATAACCACTAGCCAACAAAAATTTAAGGAATACGAAACTTTCATCTAAGTATCCTCCTTCACGGTATTGTTTAAGGAAATATCTATTGTTGCTAGTTGTTATTTCATAACATAATGGAGCTGTGCCTCTTCTTAGTTCATTAAATGTTTCTATGTTGGTTATGCCATAACTCCGCAGTATGCCCTTTATGTCATCATTTTTAAGGGCTGATTCTGTTGTTTTCAACATATTCTCACAAGGTTAAACATAATCGATCTCCATATTTACATTCACATTTTCCTTTTATTTCATACGGGGATTTTAGCTAATGAATTATACTTTGGTATCTCAACGCCGTTCCTTTTTGCAAAGCTAATTGTATTGCTTATGAGTTCTATCGCGGCGTTGTTTATCTCTTCTGGGTCATTGCTTTCCCATATTGTCGTATTTAATCTAATGTAATCCTTTGGGATCTTTTTATATTTTGCAATTAATTTAAGGTTTGGCGACCCATAACCCCCACCAGGTAAGAATCCTTTATTTAAAAATGCCACCACTTCATCGAGCGATGTAGTGGCCAAAGTAGCTCCGCTTCTTGTACCAGCTAGGTCACCAGATTCGGCATTCCTCCTAATTCCACTCAGGCATGATGCAGCTGCAGTAAGTTGCTTTGAAGCGGCTTTGTTAAATGCCTGCTGATTGATTTTTCTAATTGCTTTCTCATACTTACCTATTAAATCATATTTCTCATATATTGGCAGACTTTTTATTACACGGAATACTCTATGGGACCATTTGTAATCAGGCTTTGAAATGGTTCCATCAAGTTCTTCGACCGTATAGTATCCTATACTAACAGCTATCCCATTGTACATGAAATGTAACCATTTTGATTCTGGCCAGTGTTTTTTGTCTTTTGTCACCACAAAAGCATCTATATCTGAATCGTCTCTATCTTCATTTCTATACGTAGAACCGGTAATGCCAAAATAAATAAGACCGTCTTTATATTTGGCATATAATTTTTTGGCGTACTTCTTTGCAAATTCTATTCGTTCTTCATGTTTCATATAAATCACTTTTTTGTTCCCACATCTATCTTTTGAATAGCGTATAGGTTTTATTCTCATGATATTTCGCTAATGCAAATCCATATATCGATGCCACGAATCCAAACGATTGTATAAAGGGTGATAGGAGCCAGTATAAGACACAGTAATGTATCCCATAATTTCTTGCATCAGATAGTGTAAGCAAAATCAATGTAAGGATTAGATAAGCTACCATGTAAGCCAAGAAGAATTGTAAGCCGAAGAAAAGCCCCACAATTGACAGTAAGAACCCTAAAGACATTGAAAGCGGAAGAATGTTCCATATAACTATAAGCCCTAATGTGCCTATCTTTATACTGTTCTTTGCATCTGAAAAGACCTTCGACTCAGCAGAAACAAGCCCAAATGAACCCATAAACCACCTTGCATACTGCAATGCCCAACTGCTGAAAGTGCTTCTCTCAAGCTCCGTACCAACTTCCTCTGGGATAAAGTATAATTTATCATTGCTATTTGCATAAAGGCGCATAGTTAGGCCAAGATCATGCATAACAAAATCGTTTTTCATTAGGGGTTTTAATTCGGCTTTTAAGAACTTGGTTCTATAAACCGCAAAAGCACCAGGAATGTAAGAACCGAGCCCCAATATTGCCCGCCCTTTAAGCGTTAAGGTCTGTCTAAAGATTTTTGCTATCGCAGCAAATCTTCCGGCTTTTGTATCTTTTATCTCTGGATACAGCAACCCGAATGCCGCGTTTTTACCGGTCTTTTCAAGCCCTGTAAGCATCCTAACTAGATTATTGTCCTTTATTTTTGCATCTGAGGCTAAGATACATGTATACTCTGTCACAACTCTTCCTAATCCGATAAGATATGCCTCGTTTTGTGAAGCTTTTCCTTTTTGCATTATAATTTCTACCTTATGCAGTACTTTCTCGTAATTTTTTATCATCTGAATTTGACCTGGTTTCGCTCCTTTTATTACTGCAATAAGGTTTATCCTTATTCCATTCTGATTTAGAAGCGTATCAAGTGCACCTTTTATCATATCTGTGTCCTCGTTATAAATCGGTACAATTACACTTACTTCAAGTCTTTTTGAAACGTTTCTTTTTTCAATAGCCTTTGGATATTCCATAGAATACCCCGCCCTAAATGCCAAAATGTAAAGTATGCTAATCGTGTAGATTGTAATAAGCAAAATCGACAAAGATTCATAAATCCCGTATAAGATGCTCATACAAAATAACCCATCAAGACCTGTTTTTAGCTCTGGAACGGTCTTCCTTCAAAGATTTATCTACGAAGGCATAGAGCCTCTCCATACCATCTTCCAAAGTAACTTTTGGTTCCCAACCCAGTTCTTTCTTGGCAAGCGTTATGTCTGCACACCTTCCACGGACACCTTGCGGTTTGCTCAGGTCATATCTTTTACCTAGCTTCTTCCCAGAAATTGCTATTACCATATCAGCTAACTTGTCTATTGAGATCAGCCTATCAGAGCCGATATTTACTGGTTTTCCGTAGCTACTGTTCGTAAGCGCTATTATCCCATTGACACAATCACTTACATAAACGAATGATCTTGTCTGCTTCCCATCACCCCATATCTCTATCTTGTCGCCCTGTTTTGCTTCAAGCACCTTTCTACACAAGGCTGAAGGCACCTTGTCCCTTATCCCATCACGTGCACACCCTTCGCCATAAACTGAGTGGAATCTTGCAATTCGTGTCTCTAATCCATAATCATTTGTATATGCCTCGCACTCTTTTTCCATTAAAAGTTTTTCCCACCCATAAAAGGTGTCAGGGTTGCTAGGGGAGACATCGGACTCTTTTAGTGGTTTGACATTCGGCTTCTCCTGTAGTGTATACGGGTATGCACATGCACTTGAAGAGAAGAAAAACCGTTTGACATTATTTTTAACACTCGCTTCTAACATGTTAATATTTATCCGCTGATTGTCACGCATGATTTCTGCTGCTACTTTGGTTATCCAAGCCATACCACCAACGTTTGCAGCTAAGTTAAATACATAATCAATATTTTTAGTTGCTTTTATTGCGTTATCCGGCACTCTCAAATCTAGTGTCATTGACTCAGAATAATACGGTTTATCCAAAAAGTTGTCCCATTTAACATCTACTGCCCGCACGAAATTTCCTTGTTCTAGAAGTTTCTTAGCTAGATGTCCTCCGATGAATCCTCCGGCTCCCGTAACCAATACCTTCCCCCTACGCATCTCCTTTTTTGTACTCATTTTTACACCCACAGATCTTACAGAAATTTTACACACATTTTATTATCTCATTCAGCTTGTATATCCGGTGCTTTGCTCT
>Ga0187875_10000610_pt1 | contig 29176 bp, 21 predicted proteins | sample June2016WEW_17_1_2_FD_132978 | JGI IMG/M metagenome (GOLD analysis project Ga0187875, IMG submission 132978) | Peatland microbial communities from SPRUCE experiment site at the Marcell Experimental Forest, Minnesota, USA - June2016WEW_17_10 | ecosystem: Environmental > Terrestrial > Soil >...
GATCTCGTGGAGCGGCTCACGGTCTTCGACGTTGTCGACCAGCGCAGCGTGCGCGACCTCGATTCCGTCGAGGTCTTCGGCTGCCGGGAGCTCCTGGTCACTGACGAGCGCCGCAAGGTCGCGGCCGAGCTCGCCCGGAAGGCGCCGTTTGCCCGCGAGCAGTTCGCCCGCATCGCGGAGGGTGAGGTTTTCGACGGCCTCGAGTCCTTCCTGCCGTGGCTCGACGGGGCCGGAGGCCTGGTCACCGACCTGCTCGGCCCGACCGACCGGATCGTGCTCATCGAGCCCCGGCGGATGCGGGACCGGGCCGTCGAGATCCTCGACGAAGAGGCGACGCTCGCGGCGTCGCTCGCTGAGACCTGGCGGGCGAAGGACTCGCCGGCGGCGCAGGCGGCGGCGGCCTTCCCGGCGTTGCACCTCGGTTTCGACCGGCTGCTCGCGAGGACCCCGGCGCGGGTCGCGTCACTGCTGGCGACGGCGGAGGGGCCGCAGACCCCGACGATCCGTGTGGCCGGCTGGCCCCAGGCGCTCGGCGACGCGGCGCCCCTCGCCCGCCGGATCGGTGAGCTCACGCGGGCGGGCACCGCCGTCGTCGTCGCCGCCGAGGGGGCCGGCAGTGCCGCCCGGATCGCCGACGTGCTCGACGAGGCCGGAGTCAACGTCGACCGGTTCGTCGCGGCTCCCGCCGGACGAGGTGGGCGCATCGGGGCGTTGCGGGAGCCTGGGACGCACGTCGTCGTGGCGTCGCTCGACCGGGGCTTCGTGCTCGACGCCGCGCGCGTCGCCGTGCTCGCCGAGAGCGATCTCACCGGGCGGCACCGCCCGCACCGCGTGCCCCGGGCGCGCGCCCGTCCCGTCGAGGGGTTCTTCGACGACCTCGCCGTCGGCAGCTTCGTCGTCCACCACTTCCACGGCGTCGCTCGCTACGGCGGCATGGTGCGCCGCGGCGTCGCGGGCACCGAACGCGACTATCTCCTCCTCGAGTACCGGGGCGGGGACCGGCTCTACGTCCCCTCGGACCAGATCGACGCCATCACGCCGTACACGGGCGGCGAGCACCCGACGCTCAACCGGCTGAACGGCAACGACTGGCAACGGCAGCGCTCCCGCGTCCGCCAGGCGGTGCGCGCCGTCGCCCAGGAGCTCGTCGTCCTGTACCGGCGACGCCTCGCCTCGCCGGGCCACGCCTTCTCCCCCGACACCCCCTGGCAGGCCGAGCTCGAGCAGTCCTTCCCCTATCCTGAGACCGCCGACCAGTTGCGCGCCACCGCCGAGGTGAAGGCGGACATGGAGCGTCCCGTTCCGATGGACCGCCTCGTCTGCGGCGACGTCGGGTTCGGCAAGACCGAGATCGCGGTGCGGGCCGCCTTCAAGGCGGTCCAGGACGGCACACAGGTCGCCATCCTCGTGCCGACGACGATCCTCGCCCGGCAGCATTTCCAGACTTTCGCCGACCGTTTCGCGCCCTACCCGGTGCGGGTCGAGATGCTCTCGCGGTTCCTCACGGCCGCCGAGGCCGCAGCTGTCGTCCGGGGGATCGCCTCCGGCTCGGTCGATGTCGTCGTCGGGACCCACCGGCTCCTCGCCGACGACGTCAAGTTCCGGAAGCTCGGTCTGCTCGTCGTCGACGAAGAGCAGCGCTTCGGCGTGAACCAGAAAGAGGCGATCAAAAAGCTGGCGATCGGCGTCGACGCTCTCACGCTCACGGCGAACCCGATCCCGCGCACTCTCGAGATGGGCCTCACGGGGATCCGGGACCTCTCCGTCATCGACACCCCCCCGGCCGAACGCCAGCCGATCCTCACCTACGTCGGCGAGGAGGACGACCGCGCCGTCGCCGAGGCGATCCGCCGCGAACTACTACGCGAGGGACAGGTCTTTTTCGTGCACAACCGCGTCGAGGGCATCGAGGCGGTGGCGGCCCGCGTTGCCGCCCTCGCGCCCGAGGCGCGCGTCGCGATCGCCCACGGCCAGATGGACGAGGCGAGCCTCGAGCGGACCGTCGTCGACTTCGCCGAAGGACGCTACGACGTGCTCGTCTGCACGACGATCATCGAGTCCGGGATCGACATGCCGGCGGTGAACACCCTCGTCGTCGACCGGGCCGACCTGTTGGGCTTGGGCCAGCTCCACCAACTGCGCGGCCGGGTCGGTCGCTCGTCGTCGCGGGCGTACGCTTACCTGTTCCACCCGGCCGACCGCGTCCTTTCCGAGCAGGCCTACGAACGGCTGCGCACGATCGGCGAGCACACCGAACTCGGATCGGGCTTCAAGATCGCGATGCGCGACCTCGAGATCCGCGGCGCGGGCAGCCTTCTGGGCACGGACCAGTCCGGGCACATCGCCGCGGTCGGCTACGACCTCTACGTCCGCATGGTCGCCGAGGCGGTCGCCGAGCTGAAAGGCGAGGAGGTCCCGGAGCCGAGCGAGGTCCGCCTCGACGTGCCGCTCGACGCCCACCTGCCGGCGAGCTACGTCGCCCGGGAGGACCTCCGCCTCGAGGCGTACCGCCGGCTCGCGGCGGTGCGGGCCGTGGCCGAGGTCGACGACATCGGGGCCGAGTGGCTCGACCGCTACGGGCCCCTTCCGGCCCCGGCGGAGGCGCTTCTCGAGATCGCGCGCCTGCGCGCTGAGTGCGTGCGGACCGGGGTGACGGAGGCGACCGTCGTCGCGGTGCGGCCGGGGTCGGGCGGTCCGGGACGAGTCGGCGAGGCGGTCGCCCGCCTCACGCCCGTCCGGCTCCCGGCCTCGGCGCAGGTCCGGCTCAGCCGGCTCGCCCCGCGGGCGATCCTCAAGGAGGATCCTCCGCAACTCGTCGTCCCGCTCGTGGCGGGCCGCCGAGTCGCTGCAGACCTCGTGGCGTTGCTCGCCGCGCTCATGCCGGCAAACGGCGGTGGGGGGGTGTGAACCGGTTGGCTTGGCACCCGGACTGCCCGTACCATCGGCTCACCGTGCGCAGGATCCCTGTTCTCGTCGGCGTGGCGCTCGCCGCGGCCCTGGCGCTCGGCGCCTGCGACGCGCAGTTCACGCCGTACGCTGCCCGCGTCAACGGAGCGGCCGTCTCCCAGTCGACGCTCGACGCCGCCCTCGACTCCGTTGCGGCCGATCCCGGGTACCGTTGCCTCGTCGAGTCGGCTTCAGGGGGCGCGACCTCCGTCGTCGGCGTCGCCCGGGGCACCTACAACGCGACGTTCGCCGCCGGTGCCCTCTCGCTGCTAATCGAGGCCGACGCCATCCACGTCGCCGTCGGCCGGCTCCGGCTCGCCGAGGGTCCGGTCGCGCTGGGCCTCGCCGAGAACGAAATCGAGTCGGACTTCACGCCCCAGTCCGGTTCGGCCTGCCACGTCACCGGCAAGCAGGTGCTCGCCGCCCTCTCCGGCGGGTTCCGCGCGGCCCTCGTCCAGCTCCAGGCCGACGAGGACGCGCTCGCCGCCCGTGCCGCCGGCGCCTCGTTGTCGAACGCGGGCATCGTGAGCTACGAACGGCACCACCGGGCGGCGACGACGCTCGACTGCACCTGGGCGATCGAACTCGCGTCCCAGACCAAGGCGGAGCAGCTCGCGACGGCGATCTACGGCGGCGTCAGCTTCGCCAAGATCGCCCGCAAGAACTCGCTCGACGCCTCGTCGGCGCCGAAGGGCGGTTACCTCGGCTGCATCCTGCCGTCGAGTTTCACGAGCCCGCTCGGGGGCGTCGTCCGGCGCCTGGCCGTCGGAAGACTCTCCAGCCCGGTCCATTTCCAGAAGTACTGGCTGCTCCTGAAGGTCACCCGCCGGCCGGCCGCGCCGCTCAAACAAGCGGCAACCGCCGTGATCAGCGCCGGGAGGACCGCGGCGGCCAAGCAGCTCAGCGCCATCGTCGTCGCCGCGCACGTGTCGGTCGACCCGACGTACGGCACCTGGGCGAAGGTCAGCGGAACCTGGGAGGTCCGGCCGCCGGCCGGCCCACCCGTCGATCTCGTGCCGAACCCCGCGGCCGTCGGCGCCAAGAGCGCGCTCGGAGGGTAGGTGGGCCGGGCAGCGGGGCCGGACGCGGCCCGCCGGACGCTGCCGACGGTCACCGTCGTCGGCCTCGGCCCGGCAGGACCCGAACTGCTCACCGCGGCCGCGTCCGCGGCCATCGCCGGGGTCCCCGACTGGTTCGTGCGGACCGCCCGCCATCCGGCGGCCGAACCGCTCGTCGCGGCCGGCGCCACGCCGCTCGACCGTCACTACGAGGACGCGGCCACCTTCGCCGAGGCCTACGCGGGAATCGTCGAGGAGGTCGTCGCCGCCGCGGCGGCGCGGGGCCGCGTCGGCTACGCCGTGCCGGGCTCGCCGTGGGTCCTCGAGGCGACCGTGCGGATGCTGCTCGCCGACGACCGTGTCCAAGTCGAGGTCGTCGACGGGATGTCGTTCTGCGACCTCGCCTGGCGACGGCTCGGCATCGATCCCGTCGAATGCCGTGTGCGGCTCGTCGACGGCGAGCGCTTCGGCGTCGACGCGGCCCGGGACACGGGGCCGTTGCTCGTCGCCCACGTCTGGGCGCCGGCGACCCTCGCGGCGATCAAGCTCGCCGTCGCCGAGCCGCCGGCCGTCGCCGTCGTCTTGCAGCGGCTCGGCTGTCCCGACGAGCACGTCGAGGAGGTCGCTTTCACGGCGATCGACCGGATCGTTCCCGACCACCTCACGTGTTTGTACCTGCCGGAGCTCGCCGCCCCCGTCGGGATCGAGCTCGCCCGGCTCGAGGAGGTCGTCGAGACCCTGCGCGACAAGTGCCCCTGGGACGCCGCGCAGACCCACCGCTCGCTCGTGCGGCACCTCGTCGAGGAGTGTTACGAGGCGATCGAAGCGATCGACGAGCTCGGCGAGCCGCCGGACATCGCCGCGTCGGCCCACCTCGAGGAGGAGCTCGGCGATGTGCTCTGCCAGGTGGTCTTCCATGCGGTCCTCGCCCGGCGCGAGGGGCTGTTCACGTTCGGGGACGTGGCCGCGACGGTCCACGACAAGCTCGTCGCCCGCCATCCCCACGTCTTCGGCGGGGTCGAGGGCGTGCACTCGGTCGACGCCGTGCTCACCCAGTGGGAGGAGCTGAAGCGGAGGGAAAAGGGCCGCGAGAGCGTGATGGACGGGATCCCGGCGGGCCTGCCTGCCCTCGCGCTCGCCGCCAAGCTCGAGCGCAAGGCGGCCGGCGTGGGGCTCGGCTGGGAGGCGACGGGGGACGGCGCCACGGCTGGCCGGATCGCCGACGCGGTCGCGGCGGGGGACGCCGACGTCGTCGGTGAGCTCGCCTTCGCGCTCGCCCGGTTGGCGGCCGACCGGGGGATCGACGCCGAGGAGGCGCTGCGCCGCTCGGCCCAGCGGTTCCGCGCCCGGTTCGCGTCGGCCGAGCGGCTCGCCGTTGCCGACGGCACGACGCTCGCCGCGACGAGCCCCGGGGCCCGCCGGGCCTACTGGGAGGCCGCCGGCGGCACCTGAGGCGTCCACCCGCCCGTCCGGGTCCCACTTTGGTAGCCTTTGAGAACATCTATAACTTGACTACCAGGTCGATCAGGAGAAACAGACTCGTGGGCGTGATCGTCGAGCTCGACGCGAAAGAGGTCCTCGACTCCCGGGGGAACCCGACGGTGGAGGTCAGCTGCATCCTCGAGAGCGGGGCCTGCGGGCGGGCGATCGTCCCGTCCGGTGCCTCGACCGGCGAGTTCGAGGCGACCGAGCTGCGCGACGGGGACACCCGCTACGGCGGCAAGGGCGTGCTCGGCGCGGTCGGCAACGTGCGCGGCGAGATCGCCGAGATGCTCGAGGGGTTCGACGCCTCCGACCAACGGCTGATCGACCTCGCGCTCGTCGACCTCGACGGGACGCCGACGAAGTCACGGCTCGGCGCGAACGCCATCCTCGGCGTGTCGCTCGCCGTCGCCCGGGCCTCCGCTGACGAGCTCGACCTGCCGCTGTACCGCTACCTCGGCGGGGTCGACGCCCACGTGCTCCCCGTCCCGATGATGAACGTGCTGAACGGCGGCGTGCACGCCGACAACAACGTCGACTTCCAGGAGTTCATGATCGTGCCCCACGGCGCGGCCTCCTTCGGCGAGGGCCTGCGGTGGGGGGTCGAGACGTACCACGCCCTGAAAAGCGTCCTCCACGACCGCGGCCTCGGCGGCGGCGTCGGCGACGAGGGCGGCTTCGCGCCGAACCTGGCGACGAACGAGAAAGCGCTCGCCATGCTCGTCGCGGCGATCGAGAAAGCGGGCCGCGTGCCCGGCGACGAGATCGCCATCGCGCTCGACCCCGCGGCCAGCGAGTTCTACGAGAAAGGCGCGTACGTCCTCGCCGGCGAGAAGCGCACGCTCGCGCCGGAGGAGTTCGTCCGCTACTGGGCCGAGATCTGCGGGCGCTATCCGGTCATCTCGCTCGAGGACGCGATGGCCGAGGACGACTGGGCGGGATGGGCGGCCCTTACCGCGGCGCTCGGCACGTCCGTCCAGCTCGTCGGGGACGACATCTTCGTGACGAACGTCGAGCGCGTCGAGCGTGGCATCCGCGAGCACGTCGCCAACGCGGTGCTCATCAAGGTGAACCAGATCGGCACCCTCACCGAGACGCTCGCCACGATGCGGCTCGCCCGTGACGCCGGTTACCGCTGCGTCGTCTCGCACCGCTCCGGCGAGACCGAGGACACGACGATCGCCGACCTCGCCGTCGCAACGAACTGCGGCCAGATCAAAACCGGGGCCCCGGCGCGCTCGGACCGCGTCGCCAAGTACAACCAGCTGCTGCGGATCGAATACGAGCTCGGGGAGGCCGCCGAGTGGCCGGGAACCCGGGCTTTCGCGCGCGCCCCCGGTGGTCCGACGACGTGAAATCGCTCCGTCGCGCCCGTGCGGGTCTCGTCGGCGCCGTCGTCCTCGCGATCGCGATCGTCGCCACCGGCCTGCCGACCGGGATGATCGGCCGCCAGCGCGACGCGCTCGCCGTGGTCGACCGCCAGCTCGCGACGATCACGGCGCACAACGCCGTGACGCGATCGGAGATCTCGAGCCTGCGGCAGCGCTCGACGATCGAGGCGATCGCGCGCGAGGACTACGGGCTCGTCCGCCCGGGACAGCGCTCCTTCGTCATCCTGCCGGGCAAGGGCACCCACGCTGTCGGCGCGGGGACGCTCGGCCTCGAGCCGATCCCCGCCGACGACCTCGTGCCGACCAGTGTCTCCGCCGTCGCGCCCCCCGTCGCCGCCACGGGGGTGAAGTCGGCGAGCCTGTGGAGCCGGACGCTCAACGAGCTGGAGTTCTGGCGCTGGGCGATCTGAACCAGGCGGAACCGGCTCCCGGGCGGGCTGTCCGCGACGTGCCCGGGTGCCGCACCGGGCCGCGCCGTGGCGCCACGGCCGGTGACTGACGGAGGGGCCGCGGCCCTCCAGCCGAGCCGGTCGAACTCCTCGCCTCGGCGCTCGCAGCCGACGACACCGATCTCGATTCGTGGGCGCGCTCTGGCGCGTTCGCGGACGTGCTGCCCGCCGGGACGCGCGGGATGGTGCGCGAGCGCACGCTCGCCGACCGCGTCGCCGGCAAGCCGGGCGAGATCCGCATGATCCGGGCGCGTTTCGGCGAGCTCGTCCTCGAACTGGCCGCCGGTCGCGCGACGGTCGTCGGCACGGTCGTGCGCGAGGTGCGCGGCATCACGGTCCGCCGCCGCACACTGTCCCTCGACGAGTGGCGGGAGCTGTTCGCCGCCGAGGTCACGCGCCTCGCGGCGGGGAAAGCCTCGTTGCGCCAGGCGATCGCGCGCCTCGTGGGCGCGCCGTGACCTACAGGTTGAGAATGGCGGAGCAGGCCGGCCAGGGGTGCCAGCCGTCGCGCTGGTAGAGCAGGTAGGCGGCCGCGTCCTGCATGGCAGGTGGCGCGTCGCTCGGCAGGCCGGTCTCGCCGAGGCCGAGCCAGGTCCCGAGCGCGAACTGGTAGGCGCCGTAGTAGCCGTTCCCCGTGTTCGTCTGGTAGTCGCCGCTCGCCTCGCAGTTGCGCAGCTCGGCGAAGTCCTGGCTGAGCGAACCGTTCGGGATCGGTGACGTGCCGATCCCCTGGGTGCCGGCGAGTGACGGTGGCCCCGTCTGGTTCCCGTTGGTGCCCTGCGCGGCCTGGGACTTCGCCGCGGCGGCTTGCTGGGCGGCGAGCTGGGCGGCGACGAGCCGGGCGAGCTGGCCCTGCACCGAGTCGTAGAGCCGCTGCTCGCTCTGGAGCGTGCCGACGACGCTCGTGCGCGCCGCGGTCGTGCGGGCGAGCGCCTCCTTGGCGACGGCGGCCTCGTGGGTCTCGACGGCGAGCGACGTGCGCAGGCGGGTCTCGTCGCCTTGGTAGCTCGCGATCGCCGAGCTGAGCTTGTTCGAGGCGAAGTTGAGGTAGGTCTGCTCGACGGCGACCTCGTCCGGTTTCTCGAGGAGGTACGTCCCGAGGTCGGTCGTACTCCCGGCGGTGACGTAGGCGCCGATCGCCGCGGCGGCCACGTCGTTGCGGTCGTGGCCGAGGAGGTGCTCGATCCGCACGACGACCCCGGAGGTGTGCCTGGCGGCGGCGCTGGCGGCGTCGTATTCGGACTTCGCCGTGAGGTACTGCTCGCCGAGCGAGTTGAGCTGGTTGTTGTCCTGGGCGAGTTCGGTGGCGATCGCGCTCGCCTGCGACTGGAGGTTCCCGGTCGTCGACGTCCCGGCCCCGGCGGACGCGGTGGCGGCGGCGAGGATCCCGGCGACGAGACCCGCGGAGACGAACCAGACGCGTCTCGTCGTCAAAGTCCGGGCCCCGGCCTGGGCCCGTCTTCGTCCGTGGCGGCCGCGGGCGACACCGCCGGCATCGTCGGGCACAACGCGACGTTAGCCAAGGACTGACGATGCAGCCGGGTTCGGGGCGCCGCGGCGGTTGCGAGGAAGAACCGGGGCTTCGGGGCACCTCTAAGCTGCGGCGATGAGCGTCATCGCCGTCGTCGTCGCGGTCGGCCCGAACCGTGGCGTCGGGCCCGTTCGGCTCGACGAGGTGGCTCGGGCGGCGGGAGGGGCCCATCCCGACGAGGTCGTCGTGGTCGTCGGCCCGACGGCGCGACTCCGCGGGCTCCCCGAGGACGCCACCGTGATCGTCGATCGTGCCGGCGCGGCGAGCGAGGCGACGGCGCTGCGCGCCGCGGTCGACTACGCCCAGCGGTCGGGCGCCGACGTGCTCGTCGTGGCCCTCGAGGACGCGCTGGCCGCCGGGCCGGTCGCCGCCGACCGGGAGTGCTGGCGCCGGATCGCCGGGGCATCCCCGGGCGAGATTGTCGTCGGCACGATCGGCGGGAAGCCGGCGGGCCTCGTGCGGCTATCGGCGGACGCCTGGCCCCTTCTCCCCTTCGACGGACGCGTCGGCCGGGCCCTCGCCGCCCACGCCGCACGGGTCGCCGAATGCCCCCTCGACGCGCCGGGCCCCGCCGCGTCGCCCGCCGCCACCCGGGAGGATGCCGTCGACGCCGCCCCCGGCGACGATCCGTCGCCCGGGGATCTCGCCGCGGTGACGACCCTGCTCGGGCGGCCGCCTGCCGGAGGCTTCCGGGTCGTCGTCCGTGACGCGACCGGCGGCCCCGTCGTCATCCGCAACGCCCCGTTCCTCGACGACGGGACCCCGATGCCGACGAGCTACTGGCTCGTCGGGCGCACCGAGCAGGAGCTCGTCGGCCGGCTCGAGGCCGCCGGGGGCGTTCGGCGTGCCGAGCGGGCCACCGACCCCGGAGCGCTCGCCGCGGCCCACGCCCGGTACGCCGCGGAGCGCGACGGGCGGATCCCCGCCGACCATTCCGGCCCGCGCCCCGCGGGCGGGGTCGGCGGCACCAGGACGGGCGTGAAGTGCCTCCACGCCCACCTCGCCTGGTATCTCGCCGGAGGGGGCGACCCCGTCGGGCGCTGGGTGGCCGGAGAGCTCGCCGGCGAGCTGAAAGGGGCGGTGGCCGCGGTCGACTGCGGGACGAACTCGACCCGCCTGCTCGTCGTGGGCCCCGATGGGTCGACGCTCGAGCGGCGGATGATCGTCACGCGCCTCGGCGAGGGCGTCGACCGCACCGGTGAGCTCGCGCCCGCGGCGATCGCGCGCACCCTCGCCGCGCTCACCGAGTTCCGGGCGCGCCTTGACGCGCACGGCGTCGTGCGCGTCCGGGCGACGGCCACGTCCGCGGCGCGCGACGCCACGAACGCCGCGGAATTCTTCGACGCGGCGACCGCGGTCCTCGGCGTCCGGCCCGAGCTCATCGCCGGCGACGTGGAGGGCCGTCTCGCCTACCGGGGCGCGACCGCCGGTCTCGATCCCGGCACCGGTCCTTTCCTCGTCGTCGACCTGGGCGGCGGCTCGACTGAGCTCGTCGCCGGACCGGCGGGAGATAGCGGCGCGCCCGCGGCGGTCGTCTCGCTCGACGTCGGCTGCGTCCGGGTGACCGAGCGGTTCCTGGCGTCCGACCCGCCGGACGCGGCCGAGCTGGCGGCCGCCCGCGCCTTCGTCGCGGGCGCCGTCGAATCGGCGCTCGCCCGCCTTCCCGCCCTCGGCGTGCCCCGCCGGATGGTCGGGGTCGCCGGCACGATCTCGACGCTCGTCGCGCTCGAGCTCGGGCTCGACCACTACGACTCCGAGGCCGTCCACCTGGCCCGGTTGTCACGGGCCGCGGTCGAACGATGGCTGGCGCGGCTCGCCGCCGAGACCTCGGTCGAGCGCCGCTCGCGCGGCTCGATCGAAGAGGGGCGGTCAGACGTCATCGTCGGCGGGACCGTCGTCCTGGCCGAGGTGATGGGCCGGCTGGGCCACGAGGAGCTCGTCCATTCGGAGCACGACATCCTCGACGGGATCGCCGCGGAGCTGCGCGGGGCCTGAGCGGCGCGCGTTCCTAGACCTGGGCTGGCGTCCTCGCGCGATCGCCACCGAGGACGAGCGTCGCCGTGCGCGCGACGAAGTCGTCGATGTCCCCGTGCTTGGCCAGTGCGTAGCTGCGCCCCTGCTGGGCGAGCTTCGCGCCGATGGGGCTGTGGACGAGAACCCGGACGGCGTCGAACAACTCGCCGACGTCCCGGTACCACAGGCCGCCGTTCGCGGCGGCGACGTGGGCTCTGGAGGCCGAGTCGTCGGGGACGACGACGGGGACGCCGAGGAGCATCGACTCGATGGCGATGGTGCCGACCGGGCCCGGCGGCCGGACGTCGACCGTCGCCCGGGCCCGGGCGACGAGCCGGGCGAAGTTCACGCCGCTCGGGTTCACCGGCAGGACCGAAGTGTTGTCGGCGTCGCAGATCCGCCACGTCTCGCCGTCGACCTCGGCGACGGAGATTCCCTTCAGGATCGCGGGGAGCATCTCGGCGTTCACGGAACGGGCGAGGCGCGGGCTCCCGGCGGGGAAGCACCGGATGAGCAGCACGTACTCGCCGAACGGGGCGACGCCGACGAGCGGATCCGCGTAGGCGTGGCGGTTCACGCCGATCGCGAGGTCGAGGGGCACGACGTCGGGCTCGCGGTCGGGGTCGAGCGCGACGAGCCGGGCGCGCTCGCCGGGGTGGACGATGCCGATCCGGTCGGCGTGGTCGACAAGCCGGGTGATCTCGCTTCGCAGCGGTCGTCCGGCGTCGAGGAACGGGATCGCGACGACGCGGGGCCGGCCGCTCGAGCCCGGGACGCCGAGCGTCGACAGGTTCCAGGGCTGATCGAACCCGGCGAGGATGACGGCGTCCGGGGCGATCGCGTCGAGGGTTCCGACGACGTCGGGTGCGTCTCCCGCGTACTGGCGCAGCAGTTCGGCCGCGGCCGAGGGCGGGCTCGACTTCGCGACCCGCCCGGCGAGCGCGGCGCGCAGCAACGCGCTGCGCCGCGGGTTCGCGCCACGGACGGCGACGGGGTGAACCTCGAAGACGCTGTCGGTGTGCACCGGCCGCTCGGTCTCGCCGAGCTGGACGACCGCGACGTCGGCGTGGCGGGCGAGCGCCCCGGCGAAAAGGCGCGTCGCGGCGACGGCCTCCCCCTGCGCGTCGCCCCAAAAGCGGGTGACGATCGCGGCGACGGGTCGGATCCGGGGCGCCGTCATGGCCGGGGTGGCGACCGCCTCCGGCTCAGCGGTCGACGCCGCCGACGTCGATCTGGTGCTCGACGTGACGGGCGAGGTCGATGAGGTCTTCACGGACGGCTCCGAGCAGCGCCCGCTGGTCGGCGTAGTTGATGTTGTCGACGCGGTAGGCGATGGCGTCGATCGCCCGGGCGACATTCGAGCGGAACGCCTGCTCCTCGGCGTAGTAGTGGCTCATCGCGCCGTTGACGATCCGGCTGAGCAAGCGCTGGACGAGGGCCTTCGGCCCCCAGCCGATCCCCTTGCAGATCCGCGAGTTCGCCATGTCCCAGTGGCGGTGGAGGTAGTGGATGCTCTCGATGAGGTGGATCGGCTTGCGCCCGTCGTCGACGACGAGATCCTCGTAGGTCGCCCGCGGCATCCACGTGCGCGGGTACTCGCTCCGGCCCTCGGCGACGAGCGACCTCAACTGCTCGACGATGGATCCGGCGTCGAGAGCGTCGTCGTGAGAAAGTTCGTCCATCGTTCGTCCTCCTGTACCGTCGAAATCGGACACCAGTCCCGCCACTTGCTCAGCAGGTCGTTGTAGTAGGGGTCGCCGCTGGCGAGCGTCGTCCCCCAGCGGTCGAGGATCCTGCGGTGGGCCGGCGAGTCCTCGGTGTGGCCCCGCGAGCGTGACTCGTGGTGGACGAGCTCGGTGAGCGGCGTGTACACGACGAGGTAGCCGGCCTCCCGTAGCTTCAGGCAGAAGTCGACGTCGTTGAACGAGACCGAGAGCTTCTCGTCGAATCCTCCGATCGAGTCGAACACCTCACGACGCACCATCATGCAGGCGCCGGTGACCGCGGAGCAGTCGCGGGTCTCGACCGCCATCGCGCCGTAGCCGGGGCGGTCTCCGGGCAGGCCGCGCAGCACGTGCGCCGCCAGCCCGCCGAGGCCGAAGACGACCCCGCCGTGCTGGAGCGACCCGTCGGGGTACACAAGGCGTGCCCCCACCGCGCCGACCACCGGGCGCAACGCGTGGCCGACGAGCGGGTCGAGCCAGTGCGGCTTGCGGGCCTCGATGTCGTTGTTCATGAACAAGAGGAGCTCGCCGTCGCACGTCCGGACCGCGGCGTTGTTGATCGCCGACCAGTTGAAAGGACCGGGCGCGTCGACGAGACGCACCCCGGGTTCGGCCACGAGCCGTTCGACGAGGGCCTTCGACTCGGGGAGCTCGCTCTCGTTGTCGACGAGCACGATCTCGAGATGTTCGTAGCCTGGATGGGCCCGGATCGACGTCACGCATTTCGCGGTGAGCGCGGGTTCGTCGCGGAACGGGATGATGATGCTGACGAGCGGCTCGCGCGCGAAGCCGTGGCGGACGTTGTGATGACCCGCGATGACCCCGTCCTCGATCGTGGCGGGCGAGCCGCGCCGGACAAGCGCGTCGGCGATCACGCGGCGCGTGGCGTCGGCGGCTCCCGGGCCCCCGAGTTCCGTCGCCACCGCTTGACGGCGGTGATAGGCGAGGCCGGTCACGTGTTCGATCCGACGCGCCCGCTCGGTCGCGCGCAGCACGAGGTCGTACTCGGCTGCGGAGTCGAAACCCGGCCGCAGGCCGCCGAGGTCCACGAACAGGGCACGGCGGATCACCGCGAGCCGGCCGACGTAGTCGCAGTCGAGCAGGTAATCCGGTGACCAGGCGGGCTTGAGGATCGGCGCGAAACGTTCCCCGACCGGGTCGATCCGGTCCTCGTCGGTGTAGACCACGTCGGCGTCTGGCGACTCGGTGATCGCCGCGGCGACGTCGGCCAGGGCGTCCTTGGAGAGCTCGTCGCGTGCCGCGACGAACGCGACAAACTCGCCTTTCGCCCCCCGGACCGCCTCGTTGACCGCGTCGACGCCCGAACCGTCCTCCGTCGGCACGACGCGGACGCGCCGGTCGACGCGCCGCAGGGATCCGACGCAGTCCGCCACCGATGCGTCCGAGAGATCGCAGACGACGATGAGCTCCCAGCTGGCGAAGGATTGGGCGAAGATCGACCCGACACAGCGCTCCAAGAACTCGGTGGGCGTGCCGGCCGCGGCGACGAGGACGGTGAACAGCGGCGTGCCACGTCGCGGTCGCCTCGTCACCGGCGTGCGGCGGGAATCGGCGCCCGGTGAGCCGACCCCGGGCGGCTCACCGTGCAGATCGAGCCAATGGAGGTAGGCGCGTCGGTCCTCGGAGGCGTCGGGCGGATAGCCACCGGCGGACCCTGCGGGGACCCCGTCAGCATCCGGGTCCTCCCGGTCGCCTCCGTGCCAGATGTCGAGGGTCCGCGTCGCCGACGGCGCGGCTCGAGCGTCGAGCTCGCGCGTCGTCCGCTCAAGCGCGGCGACGAGACGGGCAAGTTCGTCCTCGCGGTCCGGAAAGTTCTGCTGAATGGTCATCGCGCTCTGGTCGGTCCCGTCGTCTTGGTGATCGCGACGTTCCGGTGTCGGCCGAGTGTAGGTGGTGAGAGTCGGCGGGGGATCTGACACGATGGGATCGTGACCGATGGCCTCCCAGGTCCCACAGGCATGCCGTCGCCGACAACGCGCCGGACGGGGTCGTGGTCACGCTGAGCCCGCGCTCGCTCGGTCAGGAGCTTCTCGGTCGTCGAGTGTTGCTGCGCCCGTTGCGGGTCGGGGACTACCGCGACTGGCTCGAGGTGCGGACCCGGGACCGCGAATGGCTCATCCACTGGGAGCCGCGCCGGACCGGCGGTCAGTACCCCGCGGAGGACCGTTCCTCGTTCGCGGCGCGCTGCGCGATGCGCGACCGCGACCGACAGCTCGGCACGGCGTACAGCTTCGGGATCTTCGTCGACAGGACGTTCGTCGGCGAGATCAACCTCTCGTCGATCCAGCGGGGCGCCTCCCAGAGCGCGTACCTCGGTTACTGGATCGACCAGGCGCACGCCGGTCGAGGTTACGTGCCGGAGTCCTGCGTTGCCGTGTTCGCGTTCGCCTTCGACGAGCTCGAGCTCCACCGCGTCCAGGTGGCGATCATCCCGCGCAATCTGCCGAGCCGACGCGTGGTCGAGAAGCTCGGGCTCGTCGAGGAGGGTCTCGCCCGGCGCTACCTCGAGATCGACGGCGTGTGGGAGGACCACGTCCGGTACGCCATCACCGCGGAGGACTGGGCCGAACGGCGCGAGACCTACGAGGCCGACTGGCTGAGGCCGGCTGGGGCCTGAGCCGCCGCCGGTCAGGGCTGACCGGCCCCGACGAAGCCGAAGTAGTACATCGGCGAGTACGAGACGGTCTCGCCCGTCTCGGGCGCCTGGATGATCGTCTCGGCCCCGTACGGGCCGGACCCGACGTACATCGCGACATGGGTGACCGGGTCGGGGCCGTCGTCGGGGAACGAGTAAAAGAGCAGGTCACCCGGCTCGATGTCGGACAGGGCGACGTGCTGGATCTCCCGGTACTGGTACCACGCGCTGTGGGTCAGGGCGACGCCCGCCGCCGCCCACGCCACCATCGTGAGCCCGGAGCAGTCGAATCCCGTCGGCCCCGCGCCGCCCCAGACGTAGGGGACGCCGAGGTAGCTCTCCGCGGTGTGGACCGCGAGGTCGCCCGCCGCGGTCGACCCCGCCGGGGCGAGCGCCGGGTGGCCGACCTCGCTCGCGTACGCCGCCTGGGCCTCCTCCGCCTCGGCGACCGCAGGGTCGCTCCCGCCGAGATCATTCGCCAGGTTGAAGTTCTCGACGGCGCTCTCGGCGTCTTCGTTGCGCGCCGCCGCCGACTTGGCCGCCCGCGCCGCCGCGGCCTTCGCCTCGGCGATGGCGAGGGCGCGCTGCTCGATCAACGTGGCCAACCGGCCCCGGACCGAGCTGAGTGCCGATGCGGTCGACTGCTGGGCCGCGGACGCCTCGTCGCGGGCCGCCGCGGCGCTCAGCGCCGCGCCGTGAGCGTCGGCGGCCGCGGTGCGGGCGGCAGCTTCGCTCGCCACGAGGCGCGCCCGCTCCTCGCCGAGCCGGACGACGGCGGAGTGGAGCGAGGTCGTCGCCACCTCGGCGTAGGTTGTGAGCGACTCCGCATCGGTGAGCGAGGATGAGAGCAGGCCCGAGAACTGTGCCGACGTGATGTCACCGTCGACGTAGGTCTGGATGGCCGCCGCCTGGACCCTTCGCCGGCCGGCGACGATTGCGCGGTTCTCCCGCCGGATCCGGGCCCGCAGGTTTGCCACCCGTTTCAGGTCGAGCCCGACCATGGTGTTCGCCTGGTCGAAGTGCTCGGCGGCGATCTGTGCGTTCTCGTTGTCGGTGCTGATCAGTTGGGCGAGCTCGCTCGCTTTCGTGCGCGCCGCCTGGATCTCGGCGTTCGTCGGCCCCCCCGGGGCGCCGGACGTCGCGGCCGCCGGGGAGGCGCAAAGACCCACGAGGACGACCGCGCCGGCGAGCGGCGCGATCAACCCCCTCAACCTCACCGATAACACTCGTTAACTTTGGCCACACTCCGTGGAAAAGTCAAAGCTCCTCGACGAACTACCAGGTGAGAGGGCCCGTCGGGTCCGGTAGCGTCGAGCTCCGCGAGTCGCGCGTGCACGGACGGGAGGGTCGAGGTGCCGGCAGGAGTCGTTTCTACCCGCTCAGGGGACGTGCGCGGGACCGAGGCCGACGGCGTCCGCTCCTATCGGGGCATCCCCTACGCGGCGGCGCCGGTCGGGCGGCTCCGTTACCGGGCGCCGCAGCCGGCGCCGGGGTGGAAAGGCGTGCGCGACGCCTCTAGGTTCGGTCCGATCGCGCCGCAGCCGGCGTCGGGGCTTGGCAGCTACTTCCCCGGCGATCCGCTCGAACAGAGCGAGGACTGCCTCGTGTGCAACGTGTGGGCCCCGGAGGAAGCGCGCGAACCGCTGCCGGTCATGGTGTTCGTCCACGGCGGGGCCTTCTGTAACGGGAGCGGTTCGGGCGTCATGTACCGGGGCGACCGGCTCGCGGCCCGCGGCGTCGTCGTCGTCACCTTCAACTACCGGCTCGGCGCGCTCGGCTTCCTCGCCCACCCGGCGCTCGCCGACGAGGAGAGTGGCGGGCTCGGCAACTGGGGTCTTCGCGACCAGGTCGCCGCCCTGGGCTGGGTGCGGGACAACATCCGGGCCTTCGGGGGCGACCCGTCGAACGTCACCGTGTTCGGCGAGTCGGCCGGGGCGATGTCGATCTGCGACCTGCTCGCTGCGCCGTCGGCGCGGGGACTGTTCCGGCGTGCCATCGCCGAGAGCGGCGCGGCGCTCGCGGTCGAGCCGCCGCCCGCGGCGCGCATCGCCGAACGGATCGCAGGCATGCTCGGGATTGCCGAGCTGAGCCGGGACGCCTTGCTCGCCGTCCCGGTCGGCGAGCTCGTCGAGGCGCAGGACGCGATCAACGCCGAGGTCGACCACGGGGTCGGGGTCCCGTTCCAGCCGGTGGTCGACGGGGGCGTGCTGCCGTCGCACCCCGAGGACGCCATCGCGGCGGGTTCCGCGGAGGGGGTTGACCTGCTCGTCGGGTCGAACCGTGACGAGTTCAAGATCTTCTCGGTCGCGATCCTCGCAGGGAGGACGCTCACCGATGACGATCTCGAGGGGGTCGTCGGACGGTACGTGCAGGGCGCGGGGATCGCTGATGGGTCGATCGCCGGCGACGCCATCGCCGAGTACCGGGCGACCCGCGCGGGGCGTGGCGAGCCGGTGACGGCGCGGGACCTGCTCGACGCGATCGTCACCGACTGGATCTTCCGGGTCCCCCAGCTCCGCCTCGCGGACGCCCACCGGTCCCGCACGCCGGCGACCTACGCCTACCTGTTCGACTGGCCGTCACCCTTCGCCGGCGGCGCGCTCGGCGCCTGCCACGGCATCGAGCTGCCCTTCGTGTTCGGCACGGTCCACGAGCCGGTTGTCGGGCTGTTCGCGGGCACCGGGGAGGACGCCTTCCGCCTCTCAGAGGAGGTGCAGGCGTCGTGGGTGGCGTTCGCCGCCTCGGGCGACCCGTCGAACGAGCTCGTCGGGAGCTGGCCCCGGTACGAAACCACGCGGCGCGCGACGATGCGGTTCGGTCCCCGCACGGAGCTCGCCGACGCGCCCTACGAGAGCGAGCGCCAGTTCTGGGAGCGGCGGCTCGGCCGCTACGGTATCGGCGGCCCGATCGAAGGGGCCCGGCGCCGCGGCGTCGCGCTCGTCGCGCCCGAGAATGGAGAGCACGCGGGGACGTAGCCCAACTGGCAGAGGCAGAGCGCTTAAAACGTTCACAGTGAGGGTTCGAGACCCTCCGTCCCCACGCAAGGGGTTGTTCACGCCTTCCTTCCGTTCCGGTTCACGAGTTGCAGGCCGCGAGCCGAAAAGGGAAGGTTTGGTTGAAGGATCACGGCAGCAACCGGGCGGCACTCAGAATCGCGAGTCGTCGACGCTCGCAAGACGTTCTCGCGCCGGACCCCTTTTCAACAGGTCGATCTTGAGTCGCCGACCCAGCGACGCTCTGAAGGGTTCATCGTCTCAAGCAATCGGGCCACCGTCGATCTGTTCTGGGCGGTCAATCCGAGGGTCTGTTCGACTCCGTCGGAGATGTCGCGGATCACCCGGTCACGGACCAGTCGGCCTTTCGCCGTCAGCACGAGCATTCGGACGCGTCGGTCACGCGGATCCGACACGCGTTCGACGAGGCCGAGGCGCTCGACCCGGTCGACGAGACCGGTCACGTTGGACGGGTCGCACGACCGGTCGTTGGCGCAGGCGCGCATCGAGATCGGCCCGTCGAGCGTTCGCAGCAGCCGAACCTGCTGCGGCGTGAGGTCGTGACGCGCGGCGACTGCCGCGACGACGTTTGCCACCTGCTGGGTCACCCCGAGGAGCCCGTCGACGAGGCCGTCGTCTCCCTTATCCGCCGTTCGGTCAGTCGTCACACCCGTCCCGGTCATCTCTTGACATCATCAAGTATATGCTGTATATTTGATAGTGTCAATAATCGAGCACGATAACAAATGCGATGGAGTCCACATGCTGAACCTGAAGATCCTCGTTGGCAGTACCCGGCCCGGCCGCTCGGCTGACCTGGTCCTGCCCTGGGTCCTCGCCCGGGCACGGTCCCACGGGGCGTTCGACGTCGAGGTAATCGACCTGCGGGACTGGCCCCTGCCCCCGTTTCAGGAGCACGCCGGCAGCATCGGCGATATCAATGACCCGACCTACTCCGACCCCATCGTGCGGCGGTGGAACCAGAAGATGAGGGAGGCCGACGCGTTGCTCGTCGTCACCCCGGAGTACCTGCATTCGATCCCCGGAACCTTGAAGAACGCCCTCGACAGCGTGTTCGTGAGCTTCGCCCTGCGCCACAAGCCGCTCGCCGTCGTCGGCTACAGCACTGGGATCGCCGCGGGGGTGCGGGCCGTCGAGCACCTGATGGACGTCGCGACCGAGTCCGAGATGGTTCCTTTGCGTGACACCGTCCTCATCGCAAAGGTCGCGACGGCATTTGACGACCAGCACGCGCCGATCGACCCGATGTCCGAGGTGGCCATGACGGTCATGCTCGACGATCTCGCCTGGTGGGGCGATCTGCTGGCGAAAGCGCGCGCCGATGGCGAGCTGCCCCCGGCAACGTTCCGCGTCCGTGCGGCCATGGCGGAACTCGGCCATTCGTAGCCGACACGGGGTCGGCACCGGCGGGGGTGCAACCGCCGGGTGAGCCGACTCGGTCATCGGCGCCGCGCCCCCGGGATAATCGGTGCCGTCGGGGGCACCGATCCCGGCGCGAGGGCGGCGCGGTCAGTCCGGCGTGGTGGTCCTGAAGTAGATGGCTCCCACGCAGCCGGGCCCGAGGTGGGTGCCCATCACCGGCCCCATCAGCGAGACGACGACTTCCTGCCCCGGCACCTGGGAGGCGAGCATCTCGTGGAGCACGTCGATGTCGGCCGCGTCGGCGTGGAGGGCGGTGACCCTCTCGACCGGGCTGTCCGCTGCGACGCATTCGGCGATCCACTCCAGCGATCGCTGCCGAGTTCGGACCTTCCCGGCGACCTCGACGGTTCCCTGTTCGAAGCTGAGGAGGGGGCGAATGGACAGGGCCGAGCCGAGAAGGGCTCGCGCGGCACCGATCCTTCCGCCGCGTCGCAGAAACTCGAGTGATTCGACCGCGCCGTAGTAGGCGATGGAATCCCTCAGTCGTTCGGTCTCGGCGACGACCGTTTCGAGGTCCTCACCGGCCTCCGCGTGCGTGGCAGCAGCCTGGCAGAGGTTGCCGAGTCCCGCCGACACCGACAACGAGTCGACGACTGCGACGTGGCAGCGTCCCTTGAACCGCTCGGCTGCCAGCCGGGCGGACTGGTGGGTGGCCGACACCTTGGAGGAAAGCGTCACGCAAACGATGCCACTCGCCCCTTCGGCGTCAAGTTGCGAGAACGCCTGCTCGAAATCGCCCGGTGAGGGTGACGTGGTGTGGGGAAGGACGTTGGTCGCCCGCAGGCGCTTCCAGAACTCCTCCGGACTGAGATCGACCCCGTCGGTGAACTCCTCCTCGCCGAAGCGGACCTTCAGCGGGACAACCGCGACCGCGTGTTTGTCGGCGACGACGCGATCGAGGTCCGCGGAACTGTCGGTGACGACTCGAACCGTCATGGCTTATCCGTTCCGATCGTTCCCGATCGCCGCTCGTGGGCGGCCGAGAGCACCTGGCATACGCCTCAAGGCATGACTGCCAACAGCGCAGACGGTACCGACCGGTTGCAAGGCTGGCCATCGCCACACTACCGGTCCGCTAGCTGACCCTGGGGATCAACATGCCTGACGTGTCGGGCGGTCGACATCACCGCCGCCGACGGGTCGATGTCATCGAGGCACTATGTCAACCTCATCGATCCGCCGCTTCGGCGGTCGCTCAGGTTTCGGCTGCGAGCTCGCCGCGAGCGGGTACATGCCGCGTGTCATCGTCGTAAAGCACGCGAGCCGGAACCGGGACACCGTCAGCCTCATCCTCGCCGGAGATCGCCTCGAGGGAGCGGCGCGCCGGTTCCGGCAGGACGAAGGTGAGGAGGAATCCCGCGGTCGCGGCGGTCCCCGCGACGAGGAGCATCCCGCGCAGCCCGATGTGCAGCTCGAGCTGGGGCACGAGGAAGACCCCGGCGAACGCGCCGAGCTTGCCGACGCCCGCCGCGATCCCGTGTCCGGTCGTCCTCATCGAGACGGGGAAGACCTCCGAGGGGAGCACGAAGGTCGTCGTGTTCGGGCCAAATTCGATGAAGAAGTAGCTGAGGCCGAACACGGCGAGGAACGGCTCAACTGCGGCGGTGAGCTCGTGGACCGCCCCAAGGAAGATGAAGGCGATCGCGATGACCGCGAAACCAATGTGCTGGAGCCGACGGTGGCCGATCCGGTCCATGCGCGCGACCGCCAAGGCGTAACCGGGCAGCGCGAAGACGACGAAGATGCCGAGCGTCCAGACGAGCTTCGTGACGAGTGAGGCGCCCGGGTCGACGTCTTTCAGGATCGCCGGCAGCGACAACGTGTTGCCATAGTACGCGTAGTCGAAAAGGAACCAGGTGCCTGCTGTTGCCACGAGCAAGACGAGCATCCGGCTCTGCGTGAGGAACTGGCGGAGAGAGATGCGCCGGATGCCTTCGGGCGCCGTTTCCGCCGCCGCGACCGCGCCTTCCGAGAACGAAGCGGCGTCGAGCGCCGCCTCGATCGACTCGCCGCGGACGCGAGCGCGGAAACGGGGCGACTCGGGCATCCTCGATCGCAGGTAGACGACCGCGGCCGCCGGAAGGGCGCCGAAGGCGAGGAGCAGTCGCCACGTGAGGTCGTGTCCGACGCCGGAGACGAGGAGGATCAAGGCGACGAGTGGGCCGACGATGAGGCCGAGCGCCTGCATCGAGAAGACGAGCCCGACAAACCTTCCGCGGTCGGCCCGGTTCGAGTACTCGCTCATGAGCACCGCCGACACGGGGTAGTCGCCACCGATGCCGAGTCCGAGCACGAACCGGGCGACAACCAGCCAGGCGAAGTTCGGCGCGACTGCGCTCGCCAGCGCTCCGGCGATCATGATCAACGCCACGATCACGTAGATGCGCTTGCGTCCGATGATGTCGGCGAGACGGCCGAAAAGGATCGCCCCGATGAAGGCCGCGAGGATGGCGGAACCCGTCACCCAGCTCGTCTGCGTCGTCGACAGGTTCCACTGCTTTGTGACGAGCGCGGCGACGGTGCTGATGACGAACAGGTCGTAGGCGTCGGTGAAAAAGCCAGCGCCGGAGATGACGACGGCCCGACGATGGAACCGGCTGCGAGGCGCCTCGTTGAGCAGGTCGCTCACGGTCGGGGAGCCGACGGCCCGTACGGCGAGATTCGGATCGATCATCGTTTCCCGGGTGCCCGCGCCAACGACATCGGAACCAGACAATGTCGCTGGAATCTGACTTCCAGGTGACATTCAGGTGAACGGGACGCGAACGATTCGCGAATTCTGCTCCGCTGGTAGATAGGGTGGCACAGAGCCATGGCCGACAACCCCAACCCTCTCCTCCTCGTCGACCAGCGGATCGCCCAGCTCTTCGCGCTGGTGCGGGAAGCACTCGCCGGGGCGACGGATTCGCTCCTTGCCCTCGAGCCCGAGACCGGGCAGGCGATCGTCGACGCCGACCGGGCAATCGACGAGCTGACGAGCGAGGTCGACGACATCATCTGGAAGCAGATCGATTCGGGATCGGCATCGACGGACGAGCTGCGCCACTTCGTCAGCGTCCTGCTCATCGTCCCGGAGCTTGAGCGCAGCGCCGACCTCGCCGAGCACATCGCCCAGCGGGCGGTCCGCAGCCTCGGGGCGGAGATGACCCCGGTGAGCCGTGGCCTCGTCCAGCGCATGAGCGAGGTCGCCCTGGAGATGTGGAGCGCCGCAGCCGACGCCTACGCCGACCGGGCGAGCCGCGCCGTCGCGCTCGACCAAGCGGATGAGGAACTCGACATCCTCCACGAGCGGCTCACCCACGAGATCGGCGCGTCGGAGATGGCGAATCCGGTCACGACCGAGGTGACGCTCGTCGCCCGCTTCTACGAGCGGCTCGGCGACCACGCGGTGAACCTGGCGCGCCGGATCGCCACGCTTCCCGAGGTCCAGGCGGGTGTCCACCTGCCGCCCGAGGATTGACGTCGGCTCGTCCGCGTCCCCGCCGCGGACCGCGCTGACGGCGGGACGCGCGCGGGAGCCTTAGATCGTCGTCGTCGCCGCTCCCCGGCGTACGGCGAGTCCGGCGAGGACCTCGAGGACGACCCGGTGGGCGTTGTTCGCCGTCACGTCGGCGCAGTCGTAGGCGGGAGCGACCTCGACGACGTCGGCGGCGACGAGCGGCGTGTCGGCGGCGAGCCGCCGTACCGCGCGCAGGAGGTCGACCGGGGCCATCCCACCCGGCTCGGGTGTTCCGGTCCCGGGAGCGAACGCCGGGTCGAGGACGTCGATGTCGACCGAGAGGTAGATCGCTTCGCAGTTCTCGAGCGCCTCTGCGACGGCGTCCTCGAGCACCGCCGGGAGCCCCCGTTCCCAGATCTCCTGCATGAAGTGGTAGCGCATGCCCTGGGCGCGCATCCAGGCGAACGTCGCCGCGTCGGGCCAGTAGCCCCGCAGCCCGACCTGGACGAAGTTCCGTCCCGGAACCGCCCCCGATTCGATGAGGCGCCGCATCGGCGTGCCGTAGCTCGCGAGGTTCCCCTGGAGGGAATCGGCGGTGTCGGCGTGCGCGTCGAAATGGACGATCCCGATCTGGCCCCAGCCGACCGCCGTCGCCACCGCCGTCGCCGCCGGCCAGGTGATCGAGTGGTCGCCTCCGAGGATGACGGGGAAGATGCCGCGCTCGGCGACCTGAGCGACTCGCTCGCGTATCGCGGCATGCGAGGCTTCGACGAGCCCGTGCGAGCAGATCGCGTCACCGAAGTCGACGACCTCGAGCTCACCAAAGATCTCGATCCCGAAGTCGAGGTGGAACGTGCCGGGGTTGAAGGCGAGCGCCCGCAACGCCCGCGGGCCGAAACGGGTGCCCGGTCGATTCGTCGTCGAGTCATCCCACGGGGCACCGACGATCGCGACATCCGGTTTCCACACGTCGAGCTCTCCAGGCTCGGTGAGCAGCGGTCGCTGGGCGAAAGTCGCGACACCCTGGAACGAGGGCCCGGTGAGCTGGCCCGCGAGCCCTGGAGGCACGTCTCGTTCCGGCGTCATCGCGGGCTATGCCATCGAGTCGAGGACGACGTCGATGTCGGACTCGCTCGTCCGAGGGTTGACGATCGCCACGCGGGCGATCACCTCGCCGAGATGGGTCGTCGGGGTGACGAAGGCGACGCCGCTGTCGCGCAGCGCACAGGACCACCGGTAGTAGTCGTCTCTTGCCCAGCCGGTTCGCTTGAAGCACACGACGCTCAGCTCGGGCTCACGCACGAGGGTCAGGTAGTCGCGGTTGTGGACGGCCTTCGCCGTGTAGCGCGCGACCTCGAGCGTGCGCTCGATCGCCCGGGTGTAGGCATCGGTCCCGTACGCCGCGAGCGAGAACCAGAACGGGAGACCCCGGGCCCGCCGTGTCAGGTGGATCGCATAGTCGGACGGGTTCCACTCTCCGGACTGTTCGAGTGGTTCGAGGTAGCTCGCGTGCTGGGCGTGCGTCAACCTCGCGAGCTTCGGTTCGCGGTAGACGAGCGCAGCGCAGTCGAACGGAGCGAAGAGCCACTTGTGCGGATCGACGATGAACGAGTCGGCGAGCTCGATCCCCGCGAAGAGTGGGCGCGCGCTCGGCGCCGCGAGGGCGGCGGCACCATACGCGCCGTCGACGTGGAACCAGATCCCGCGTTCCGCGGCGACGGCGCCGACGGACCGAAGGTCGTCGATGACGCCGAGGTTCGTCGTACCCGCTGAAGCGACGACCGCGAACACTCTCTGCTCGCCACGGGCTTCGACCGCGTCGAGCGTCTGAGCGAGCGCGTCTCCGCGCAGTCTTCTTTCGCTGTCGACATCGACGACGAGAAGGTCGATATCCATCACGACCGCTGCCTCGTCGAGCGACGAGTGGGCGTCGGGACTCACCGCGACCGCCCACCGGCGGGATCCGGAGCGATCCGTTCCGATCCGATCCCGCACCGCGTGACGCGCCGTGACGAGCGCGGAGATGTTCGCGATGGTCCCACCCTGCACGAACGTGCCGCCGGCGCCCGCCGGGAAGTTGGCGAGATCCGCGATCCACCGCAGGGCCTGGTTCTCCGCGTAGACGGCGCCGGCCGCCTCGAGCCAGTTGCTTCCGCACATTGAGGACGCTCCGACGACGAGATCGAACAGCATCGACGCCTGGGTGGGCGCACAGGGGATGAAGGCGAGGAAACGGGGGTGGCTCGACGTGATGCACGCTGGAGCTAACTCGTCGGCAAAGATCCGCAATGCCTCCTCGCCGCCGAGACCCTCGGCAGTGATCGTGGCACCCGCCCCCTTCTCTAGTTCGGCGAACGGCCGCGTGTTGTCGAGGGGAAGGGGGTCGAGTTGCAAGCGACTCCGGGCGTAGTCGAGCACCGCATCCGCGAGGCGCGCGGCGTCGTCATTCCAAGCATGCATGATCCGGAATATAGGGCCGATCACACTCGGTCGCATCCTGCCCGTCGAGCGGAACGGCGCATCGGTGGTTGATGCCCGGACCCGATGTGTGCCACATCGGGGCGAGATCGCGACGTTTTGAGGCGGTAGCGATCGCCGTGTAGCGCATTGCCAGTAAGTCGAGCGGGATGGCTCGAGCGCGGCAGGGAACCTCGACCGTTCCCGAAAACTCGAGCCGGATCAGCCGCGGGTGCCGCGAGATTCTCGCGTGCCCGCCAGGGAGTTGGCGTCATGTCGCTGCGGCCAAGATTGGCTGGTTCTCGGTTGACGCTTTTTTGTCATCCATCTGACGTATCTGCGTGTGAAATGGTGCAATTGCACTAGATTGATTGTGCGGTAGATCGACTTCTATTTCCGCACTGCACTTTGACAAGGCCGTAGCACGGAACGACAGACGTTCTGGCGGGCTCGTGACAATGAATGTGACAACGCCGCCACTCGCGGTGAGCAAGAGCCAGCTCAAGGGCCTGATCGCGAGCAACAGCCCTGCGGTCGAACGATTGCGCAGTGCACGTTCGAGTCGAAAATCGCTCCTATCGGTGCTCTCGACCCTCGTGTCATGCTGAATGACAAGATTTGGTATTGCGGGGTAGAATAACTACAATGAATCAGCGAGTTGGTCAGTTCGCTCAAGCGGCAAGACGGGACGGTCGTCGTGATCGATGATGCCAAGCCCGATGGACCGGCGAAGCCGAGTGCGAAGGCACGCGGGTGGATAGCCGGACGTCACGGTTACGGGCGACCCCACGCCGGGCATAACGGCGCGGCGCTCGTGGCCAGGCGAAGTGTGGCGTCCGCAGGTTCGAGGAGTGACCTCATCGTGAATCCGCGCCGTCGGCACGTCCGGGTCGCGACGGCGCGCGCCGATGACGGATTCACGCTCATCGAGCTGCTGATCGTCTGCATGATCATCCCGATCATCGTTGGCGCGCTTGCCCTGTCGCTTCTCGCAATTCTCACAGAAGGGCACCAGACCGAGGCGAGCATCTCGGATACGGCTGACGCCCAGACCGTGTCAGCCGTCTACGGGACGGACGTCATGAGCGCGGTGCAACTCACGACGAATTCCGCGGTCCAGTGCGGACCGACGACCATCGGGACGACGCAGCTGACGCAGCTACTCGGACTCAGGTGGGGCTACAACCAGCAGACCAGCCAGTACCAGACTGTGGTCTCGTACGTCGAGATCAATAAGGGCACGACGTCCGCACTGGTGCGCGAGTACTGCGCGACGGGGGCTTCCACGAACCCGACAAGCAGCACGACGATCTCCAGTGACGTTCCGACCAGCCAGCCGGCGCCGACGATCACAACTGTCTCCGGCTACTCCGGTAGCCCGTCGAGCGTCTGGGCGACCGCGGTGGGAGTGACGGGCATCACGTTATCGATCACAGAGCCTGGAAGTAACTACGCGTACTCGCTCACGGCTGTCCCCCGTGCAAGTACCTCGTCGGGCCAGTTCGCAGGCGTCGTCATCCCGACGACGACGTGTGGCTTCGCGACTCCCGGGTCGGGCTCGTACGCATCCACTCTGTGCTTCGCGAATTTCTATGGCTACAACGGGGCGAGTTACAACGAGGGTTACAACGTGGTTCCGAACCCGTCGAGTACGCCGCTCACTCCGGCGCCGAGCAACTGCCAAACGATGACTGAGGCGGTCCCCAACACCCCGTTCACGTTGTCGTTCTGCGTGAGCACGTCGTCGTCCGTCGGGTGGGTCGTCCCGTACCAGATCCCGACCTACGGCTCGCTCACCACGCCGAGCGAGGCCTACTTGGGTAATAACGGCTTCTACACGGGCATCCCCGGGGACCCGGCGCTCTATCAGGATCCCAACTCGGGAACTGGGCTCGCGCAGGGCGCGCTTTCGTACGTCTACATCACGAACATCAAACTGCTGGACCAGAACGGCAACCCCGCGTCGAACTGGGAACTCGTGACGGGGGATGCCGAGACGACTGACGCCGGCGAGTCCATGACATGGACGTCCAACCAGGATCTAACCCTACTGCCCAACAGCGGAACATCGTATTACGGTAACTCGTGCAACAGCGGAGTGACGGGAATCGGGACGATGTCCGTGAAGTGCTCATCGTCGTCGAGTTCTAACAAGACCGGCACGCTGATGCTCGAGGCTTCGGCTCCAACATCGCTCACGGTGACGCTCCAAGGGACCGGCCTCGAGGCGATGTTCCTGGGAGTGCTCCTGCCGTGGTGAACTCGGGAACGTCACCGCGACGTACGGATGATGGTGGCTCCATCGCGCTGGGTGGTGGTTGTCGCGAGCTGACGACCGACGACGCCGAACGGATAACGCAGGAGATGTTCCGTGTGATCGGTTCCCGAGGCCGAGCGACGCGCCTGGGCAACGGATGTCTCGCCCCATGAGACGCTTCCTCCCCTTCTTGGCCCCGCGCGACGGGCACCGTGACGAATTGGAAGCGTCGTGCCATTCGGAGTCGGGCGACACGCTCATCGAGGTTTTGATCGCTCTTGTCGTAATCGGAGTCGCGTCCCTCTCCATCCTGCTCGGTTTCAGCACATCGATCTGGGGTTCTGCCGATTACCGAGTCACCGCCACCGTCGACACTGCGCTCAGGAGCGCGGCCGAGGAGTCCACCACCACTCTCGATCAGCTGTCGACGACGATCTGGGGCACGTGCAGTGACGAGTCGACTGAACAGTCCCAACTGAAGACTGCGGTGCAGTCCGTCCTTCCGAGTACCAACTACACCGCGACGATCGAGCCGATCGAGTACTGGAACGGACAAGAATTCGCGCTCCCGTGTGTCGCCAACGCTGCCCAGCAGATCACCGTCTGGGTCAGCTACAAGGGGACTACTTACCCGATCACGACCGTCGTCGATGATCCGGTAGCGCCCACGATCGCTGTCGGGACGACGGCAGCCAAGCTGGCCTTTGTCGAGCAACCCGCCAGCTCCGGCATCGCAGCGGGTTCGGCGATCTCACCTTGGCCGATGGTTGCGATCGAGGATGCCAGCGGCAACGTGGTCCAAGACGACCTGTCCGCGGCCACCCTGACGGTTTGGGAGGCCGGCCAGTCGACCGGCCATACGTGTGCCGGGATCGAGAACCTCGGCGTGTTCACTTTCTCGAGCTGTGTGATCAAGTTGACTGGGACGTACACGCTCCAAGCGACCGACGGCTCGCTCACCTCGGCGACAAGCAGCGCTTTCACCGTCGGGCCGAGCGTTCCCACCCAGCTCGCCTACACGACGAGCCCGCCCACCACGACGACCGCCGGTACGACCTTCTCGGTCACGGTCGCCGAGGAGGACTCCAACACCAACACCGAGACCGGCGACTCGTCAACCTCGGTCAGCCTTGCGGCGAACAACGGTAACGGCAGCGGCGGATTCACCTGCTCGACGACGCCGACCCAGTTCACGAGCGGCGTCGCCACGTTCGCGGGTTGCCACTACACGCAGGCGAGCACGACCGCCTACACCCTGACCGCTTCGTCCGGCATCCTTTTCCCGGCGACCGCCTACACGACGGTCTCGGCGGGGACGGCAACCAAGCTCGTGTTCA
>Ga0187875_10000616_pt1 | contig 29034 bp, 16 predicted proteins | sample June2016WEW_17_1_2_FD_132978 | JGI IMG/M metagenome (GOLD analysis project Ga0187875, IMG submission 132978) | Peatland microbial communities from SPRUCE experiment site at the Marcell Experimental Forest, Minnesota, USA - June2016WEW_17_10 | ecosystem: Environmental > Terrestrial > Soil >...
CGCAGAAGGATTACGAGGAGAGAAATGGCTAAAAGGATCTCAGAACAGGTCATTCGCAGCAGCGGCAACGTCTTTGCGGACATGGGACTGCCGGATGCGGCGGAGCTCGACACCAAGGCCCGGCTGGGAGCCGCGCTCAACCTGATTGTCGAACGGCAGAGACTCACCCAGGCTGAGGTCGCGGCTGCACTTCGAATTAATCAGCCGAAGGTCTCCGCCCTCCTGAATTACAAACTGGAAGGCTTTTCCGTCGAGCGTTTGATGCACTTTCTGGTAGCACTCGGGCAAGACATAGAAATTGTCGTCAAGTCCAAGCCAACCTCCCGCACTGCCCGCATTGCCGTCAAAGCAGCCTGATTTCTGGTCCGAACGCTCCGGGGATGAGGAGACCGGCATCTTGACGTTTGCGGCGGTGGTGTTTAGTGAGCATAAGTCTTGAGCTTTCGATAGTTGTGTAGTTTCCAAGCCAGCGACTAACCGACGGAACCGCAAGATCGAATGCGCTCTGATTGTTTACTCAAGCGCGAGCGTTGATGGTCAAGATTGAGAAAGTTCTTGTGGCCGGATCATAGAGAGCTTGCCAGTAGCAGGTCGCTCCATCAATTACGGTGTACAGGTGATCGCGCCAATCTGTGGGTGGAGGATCATCGCAAAAGGCGTTTATGTAGATTCGACGCTGTTTTCGATGAGATACGCCGATGTACTGCCTGAAGTATCGTTCTGGATGTTCTATGTGAATGTTCGATGCCCATCCGGTAATCTTCAGTTCAGATACATGGGCGAGACCAGCTTCTAGCCCATCAATGTCTGCAGTCGATGGCTCCCAACTCCCGTAGCTGTCGACGTCATGCATAACGCGGGCTGGGATTATGGGCACTGAGTGCGAGGGCAGTACTACGAATCGAGGCTCCTTTGGAGCTTGAGCAGCACTAGCGAGAAGAAGAACACCGATGCCGATTAACGCAAGCCGTCTGATGAGCATGACGTAACACCTTTGCCTTCGGATTATACGACCTATTGGAGTATGTGCTCGAAGTGGATGTCCGGCGAACCGAAAACTTCGCTGCTATCGAGCTTCCGCCACTCTTCTATCCTCTTCTCTGCTTACACACATGGCAAGTAAAGCCGGGGCCAAGTTGATGGCCGCGCAGAGCCAGGCGGTTTTCCAGAAGCCGAAGACGGGGATTAGATAGGTGCTGAGCAGGAGCGCGCCTGCGCATCCGCCTAGGAGATCGAAGGCATAGAGGGTTCCTAGTCCTGAACGGCCTGCGCGGTCGTGAAGGTAGATCTCTGCCGCGATGGGGAACTGATAGCCGCCTAAGATTCCTGAGATTGCCGCCAAGGCCGGGAGAACCAATTGGGCTGCTAGCCAGGTGGTTGCGCTTCCGGTGAAGTTTTCAAGCAGGCTCACCGCCAGGAGCAGCGCGGGGCAGGACAGGGCCAGCAGGAGTTGCGTGATTGCCATGGTGGAATGGGGCGGACGGCCGAGCGAACGAATGCGGCGCAGGGCGAGCCAGCTTCCGAGGGCGATGCCTGCCATGGAGAGGCCGATGAGGATTGCGAGCTGGTGGTAGACGTAGCCGTAGATGGATTGGAATGCGAGGAGGAGGAAGATTTCGAGGGCGATGAGCGTGAAGCCGGTTGCAGCGGCGCAGGACGCGGCGGCGGAACGGGCGGGGTGGAAACAACCGCAGATTCTTCGCTTACCACCCCCAGGCTGAAGAAAACGCCTGGGGCCCCTTGCGCTCAGAATGACAGCCGGTACCAGGAGAATTAGGAGCGTGGCGAGGATGTGGGGGAAGGGAATTTGCGCGGCGGCGCGGAACCAGTTGGAGTAACCGGATTTGAACTGGGCGCTCCAGAGCACTACGTCAAAGTAATAGGCGATGGGGGCGAAGTCGCGATTGACGGGCGTGGTGGCGAGCGGCTGGAGTTGCTGCTGAACTTGCATCATGCGGTCGGGCATCATGCGGTAGGGGATGAAGTATTCGCTCACATATTGGGTGTGCAGGTTTCGCTGGTGCAGGCGGGCGATGAGGATTTTTGGGTCGGTGGTGAGGACGTTGGGTTCGGTGGCGGCGAAGAAGTGGATGGTGTCGCCGGGGATGGCGACGACGTAGGGGAAGACCTGGTTGAGGGTTCGCTGAATGCAGCGGAGGAACTCGGCCAGGGCGGGGTCGATGGTTTCTTCTGACGAGCGGAGTTCGAGGGCCAGCAGGCCGCCGGGGGCTAGGTGGGCGCGGGCGGAACGGAAGAACTCGACGGTGTAGAAGCGGTTCAACTGCGCGGTTTGCGGGTCGGGCACGTTGAGGAGGATGGCGTCGAATGTGTCGGAGGTGGTTTTGAGATAGTGGCGACCGTCAGAGAAGTGGATGTGGACGCGGGGGTCGGAGTTGGACGACTGGGCGGGAAAGAATTGGCGGGCGATGGAGATGAGTGCGGGGTCGAGCTCGACGTAATCGATGCGCTGGACGGTGGGATGACGGAGAGCCTGGGCGACGCTGCCGTTGACGCCGCCGCTGATGAGGAGAATGTTTTTTGGGGCGGGGTGCTCGAGGAGGGCGTAGTGAACGGATTCCTCGGCGGCGGCTTCGTCGGGGGCGTTGGCTAGGAGGACGCCGTTGGAGTAGATGCTGCGGATGGGGCCGGTTTGAGTGATTGCGAGGTTGCCGTAGATGGAGTCGCGTGTGGCTAGCAGGTGGAAGCCTTGCCAGAGGCGCTGTTCGGATTCGCGATTAAGAGGCGCGGCTACGTAGATGACGAGAAGGATTGTGAGGAGGGCGGTTGAGGCAGTGAGGGCGGCAAGGCGGCTGCGGCGCATGGGGATGAGCAGGACGGCAGCCATGAAGAGGTTGAGTAGGGAGACGATGGCGGCGATCTGGAAGGACTCGAGGTAGCGGAGCAGGACGATGCTGGCGAGGATTCCGCCCAGGCCGGAGCCGGCGGCCTCAAGCAGGTAAGCGGAAGCGGCGGCGATGCGCGGGGAGACGGCGCGCTCGGTTTCAAGCATGCGGGCGGCGGCTACGAAGAGCGCTCCTGAAAGCAGGCAAAAGAGGCTCAGGCAGACGAGGGAGGCAAGCAGCATGGGCACGGGGCCGACCAGCTCGCCGGGGACGGTTTGAAAGATGGACTTGGAGGCGCGGAGGGCCCAGATGGTTGGGGGCAGGGTGAGGGCTAGGAGGGCTTCGAGGGCGGCTACTGCGCAGCGGGCGGTGGTTTTATTGAGCTTGAAGAGGCTGCACAGAGTGCTGCCGGCGGCGGTCCAAAATAGCCAGGTGGCCAGCAGGATGCCTAACGACATTTCGTTGCCGTTGAAGACTTGGATCAGCTTGCGCATGAGAACAATCTGGCCGATAACGGCGCTGAATCCTATCAGCACGAGAGAGGCTGCGACTGAGGCGGGGTTGATTGCGCAGGGTATGGGGACGGGCTGTATTGGCGCTTCCATTCGAACGGAATTAGAAGCTAGTTGGTGGGGAAATGCAAGGGAGAGTGAGGGGATGGGGAAGTGTGGATGATTGAATGGGATTCCCACTCATTCGACAAAAAGAAGTCGAATGGATGGGGCACAGAGTTTAGTGGATCAATAAAAGCTTTCCTTCAGGGGCTAAAGCCCGAACGAGTTTTTCCGCGAGCTGTGAAGTCGTGCCCTTTCAAAACGTCAAGTGAATCAGGATTCCCGTAATGATAGATAGATATGTCTGTTGTCTTACTTTGGCAACTGGGTTGTGTCCCAGCTGCCGCCCAGGGAGCGGACGAGGCCTACGCTTGAAACAAATTGCCGGGTGCGAAGATCGATGTCTGTGCGCTGGTTCTGGATGAGGGTGGCTTCGGAGGTGAGGACTTCAAGGTAGCTGGTGACGCCGCCTTTGTAGCGCTTGTTGGATAGATCGAAGGAGTGCTGGGCTGAGGCTACGGCACGGTCTTCTACGGTGGATTCCTGCTCGAGAATTCTTAGGCTGGAGAGCTGGTCTTCTACGTCGTTGAAGGCTTGGAAGATTGTGTTTCTATAGGCGGCGGCCTGGGCTTCGTAGGTGTGGCGGGCCTGATCAGTGAGTGCGTGGCGCTGGCCGGCGTCGAAGAGCAACTCAGTTGCCTGGGCACCGAGCGACCAGAGCGCGCTTGGGCCCTGAAACAACGTGCCGAGGTCAGTGCTTTGAAAGCCGCCGGTGCCGCCAAGAGTGATGGTGGGGTAGTATGCGCTGATGGCGATGCCGATTTGTGCGTTGGCGGCGGCGGTGAGGCGCTCGGCATTGGCCACGTCGGGACGGCGCTCAAGGAGTTGCGAGGGAACGCCGGTGGGGATTTGGGGCAGTGACAGAGACTCTTCGATCGGCGAGAAAGGAATGCTGAAGTCGGTGAGCCTGCGATTGGCGATGGTGCCGATGGCGTGCTCATATTGGGCGCGCGCCACGCCTACGTCGATGAGTTGGGCGCGCACGGTTTCAAGTTGGGTGCGGGCCTGGGCTACGTCTACATCGGTGGCTACTCCGCCGGAGAGACGGCGCTGGGTTAGGTCGAGCTGGTGCTCGAGATCGGCTACGGTGGACTTCAGCAGTTTGGTTTCGGAATCGAGGCCGCGGAGCTGGAAGTAGTCGGAGGCCATTTCTGCGTGAAGGCTCAGGTCAACGACGGCCATTTGCGCGGCGGTGGCCTGGGCGGTTTCACGGGCGGCTTCGATGGTGCGGCGGATGCGGCCGAAGAAATCCGGTTCCCAGCTTGCCTGGCCGGTGATCTCATAATCGTTGTAGTTGGGGTTGTTCGTTCTATTGAAGAGCGGTTCGTTGAACGAGACTTGGTTGCGCGAGGCGGAAGGCGAGGCGGAGAGGGTGGGGTATAGAGAGGAGCGAGCAACCTTGATCTGATCGCGGGCGGCTAGATAGGTCTCCATGGCCTGGCGGAGTTGCTGGTTATTAGGCTGGCCATTGGGGCTGATCTGTTCTTCCAATTGATTCAACTGCGGGTCCTGGTAAATCTCCCACCATTTTCCGCGAAGCATTCCGTCGGAGGGGTTTGCTTTCTGCCAGCCGCCTCCGGCGGGATTGGGGGGAGGGACGATTGCTGTGGATGCGCCGGTTTCTTTGTAGGCTTCGGGAGCTTCGAAGCCGGGGCGATTGTAGTTGGGGCCGACGGGTTTGCAAGCGGTGAGCAGAGTTAAAGCAAGCAGGCAGATTGCGAGAGAAAATCGAATATTCGGAGGGCTTGATAAATGCGGCAAGTGAACCACCGCTTCGCGGGGATAGCGAGTTAGCAAGTTAGCGGATTTGTGACGTCTTTCCGCTGTTGGCGGGGTCGGCATATTACTTGCCTCCCGCATTGGATTGACTGCTGGGGCTGACTGCGTGGACCTTTTCGCCCTCGATGAGCGAGTCGGGCGGGTCCTGGATTACCAGGTCGGCGGCGCTGAGGCCGGAGACGATTTGCACGTTGGCCCCGTCGTCCTCGCCGATGATGACCGGGACCAGATGCGCGACGTTGCCGTTGACCACGGTGCCTATGCGTAGGCCCTCTCGGCGGAAGATGAGCGCCGCGGCGGGCACGATGAAGGTGGCGCCGGAGGTCGGGGTCTTGAAGTGGACCTGGGCGAGGGAGCCGGGCAGCAATTCGCCGGCGCGATTATTTACATCGATTTCGACCAACAGCGTGCGGCTCACCGGATCGATTGCATCGGCGGTGCGGGCCAGGGTTCCGTGGTAAATTTTGCCGGCGTGCTCAGCAAAGGTGAGGTCGATTTTAGAGCCGCGCTTTACGTTTTGCGAATCAATCTGCGGCAGGTTGGCGTAGACGCGAAGGGTTTGAATGGCCTGCACGTGGAAGAGCTCCTTGCCCGCACCGGCATCGATCAACTGGCCGGTATCTATGTTGCGCGCGGTGACAACTCCGTCAAAGGGCGCATAGACCTTCTCAAAGGCCTGCAATTCGTTGAGCCGCTGGACGTTGGCCTGTGCGGATTTAACAGTGGCGGCGGTGGCGGCGGCCTGGTTTACGAAGGTATCGGTGTCTTGTTGGGAGACGGCATCGGACTTGACCAGCCGGGAGTAGCGGTCGGCTTGAATGTGGGCGTTGTTGGCATTGGCTTGGGCGGTATTCAAGTCGGCCTTGGCCTGGTTCAGTTGCTGGTCGATTTCGGGGGTGGAGATTTCCGCCAGCAGAGCGCCTTTTTTGACTCGGGCACCGATATCGAAGTACCAACGGGTGAGATAGCCGGAGGTGCGCGCGTAGATGGGTGAATCGGTCCATGCGGTCACATTGCCGGGAAGCACAAAGCTGTCAACCGGGGCGCCCTGCCTGGGGGCGACGACGATGACGGTGGGAGCGGCCAGCTCAGTGGTTCTGGCGGCCAGCGCCTTATTGGCATGAGAACGGCTGAGAATGCCAAGGCCCGCCAGCACCGCGGCCACGACGAGCACTACGGCCACGCCCACGAGAGCCAGCCGCGGCGGGATAGGCTTCTGCTCGGGCGCGGTGCCGCGATCGTGATCCGCCTGATGGGCCGGTTGTGAATACGGATTGGATTCATTACTCATTAGACAGTTACTCCGAAAGATCGAACTCGTCCAGCGTCCCAGCCCGCGCCGCGCCTCGCGCCGCCCTGCTGCGGCCTTCAAGCCAGCCGTGGACCACAGAGAAAAATGCGGGAACAAAGAAAAGCGTGGCCACGGTAGCCAGCAGCAGACCGCCGATGACGGCGCGGCCCAGCGGGGCATTCTGTTCGCCGCCGTCGCCCAGGCCCAGCGCCATGGGCACCATGCCGATGATCATAGCCAGGGCGGTCATCAGTACAGGGCGCAGGCGCACAAAGCCGGCATTCAGCGCGGCCCTGCGCGCGTCGCCCACCAGAATCTCCAACTGCTCCCGGGCAAAGCTTACCACCAGAATGGAGTTGGCCGTTGCCACACCCATGCACATGATGGCGCCGGTAAGGGCGGGCACACTGAGCCTGGTATTGGTGAGGAAGAGGAACCAGACGATGCCTGCCAGCGCCGCCGGCAACGCTGAAATGATGATGAATGGATCGAGCCAGGACTGGAAGTTGACCACGATGAGCAAGTAGACCAGCAGGATGGAAAACACCAGCCCGCCCAGCAGGCCGACGTAGGACTTTTTCATGGTCTCGCTTTGCCCGCGCAGAATGAAGTGCGAGCCGCGCGGCAGATCGTTCTGGTGGTTGGCGATTATTTTCTCTATTTTTCGGGTCACGCTGCCCAAGTCAGTTCCATCCACATTGGCATAGATATCGATAACCGGCTGAATGTCATAGTGGCTCACTGTTCCCATCTCCGTGCCCGGCGCAATGGAGGCCAGGTTGCCAAGGACATTGACCGGTGAGGGAACTCCGGGAACCGCGGTGGCGTTTGTGCCCGTTTGTAGAGCGCCGGCGGCCTGTTGCGTCGCGAGTTGGCTGGTAACGGGCAGGCTATTCAGCGCGGCCAGTGAGTCGAGCTTGTATTGCGGGGCTTGGATGGCAATGTTGTAGCTCACGCCGTTTTTCGGGTCGAGATAGAAGTTGGGAGCGGTCTGGAAGCTGCCGCTGAGAGCCACCAGCAGGCTTTGCGCCACATTTTGCTGTGTCAGTCCGATGGTCTGGGCGCGGGTACGGTCCACGTTCACCGTCATGTTGGGATAGTTGAAGGGCTGCTGAATGCGCGCATCGGCGGCGCCCGGAACGTAGCGAACCTCATCGAGTATCCGCTCCGCGAGCGCACGATTGCCATAAAGGTTCGGGCCGACGATCTGGACATCGAGGGGCGCGGAGAGGCCGAAGTTGAGAATCTGCGTCACGATGTCCACGGGCAGGACATAGAAAGTGACGCCGGGATATTGGCGGGCCAGCACATAGCGCAGGCGCTCGACGTAAGCCGAGGTGGAATGGTGATTCTCGCTTAGTTGCACCTGGATATCGGCATCGGCGGGGCCGACCGGCGCCGAGGTGGAGTAAGAGAGATTCGTTCCCGAATAAGGCAGGCCGATGTTATCGACGATGGTAACCACCTCTTTAGCCGGGATCTGTTCGCGGATGGTGGAGTCGATACGGTCGCAGAGTGCGGCCGTCTCTTCGATACGCGTGCCGGTGCGGGCGCGCACATGAATCTTGAACTGGCCTGAGTCCACCGAGGGGAAGAAGTCCTGGCCGAGGGAGGGTAACAGAAGACCTACCGAAGTCAACGCGAAGACTATGAACACGACCAGAAAGACGGCGGAGTAGTCCACGCACACGGTGAGGAGGCGCAGATAGCCGCGGCGAAAGCTCTCAAAGCCCCGTTCAAAGCCCAGTTGGAAACGGACCAGGGGATTGCGGCTGGCTTGCTTTTTTATAGTCTGGGCGTCGTCGTGTTCCAGAAGCAGGTACTTGGCCATGGTGGGCACCAGCGTTCGGGAAAGCACGTAACTGGCCAGCATGGCAAAGACCACGGCCTCGGCCATGGGAACAAAAAGATAGCGAGCCACGCCGCTCAAGAAGAACATGGGCACAAAGACGATGCAGATGGCGAGGGTGGAGACCAGAGCCGGGGTGGCAATCTGCGCGGAGCCGTCGAGGATGGATTGCTCCAGCTCCTTGCCGTCTTCGAGGCTTCGGTTGATGTTCTCAATGGCCACGGTGGCGTCGTCGACAAGGATGCCGACGGCCAGCGCCATGCCTCCCAGGGTCATGATGTTGATGGTCTCGTGGAGCGCGTAGAGCGTGATGAGAGAACAGAGAATGGAGAGCGGAATGGAGACCGCAATGATGATGGTGGAGCGCCAACTACCCAGAAAAACCAGGATCATGATGGCGGTGAGGCAGGCGGCGACGATGGCCTCGCGCACTACGCCGCTGATGGCGCTGCGGACGAAGATCGACTGATCGGAGAGTGCATTCATCCGCAACGCCGGCGGCAACTGGCCCTTGATGCTCTCCAGCTTTGCGCGCACGCCTTCGATGATGTCCAGCGTGGAGGCCGAGCCGGTTTTGAGGATGCTCATCAGCACGGCGCGGCTGCCGTCCACGCGCACGATGTTGGTCTGGGGTGGGTAGCCGTCGCGCACATGGGCCACATCGCCGATGTAGATGACAGCGCCGTTCACGGCTTTAATGGGCAGAGTGTTCAGATCGTTGACCACGGAAGGCGCCGAGTTGGTCTCGACGGCGTACTCAAAGCGATCGACCTTCATGGTGCCGGAGGGCACAATCAGGTTCTGCGCGTTGACGGCATTTACCACATCGTTTGGCGATAGCCCTTTGGCCTGCAGCGCGTGCAGATCGATGTCCACCTGGATCTGGCGCAGCTTGCCGCCGTAGGGGAAGGGGGTATACGCGCCCTCGATGGTGGCCAGTTGCGTTCGGATTGTATTCTGCGCCAGGTCGTTCAACTGCTGCTCGTTGAGGCCCTCCCCGGAGAGGCCGAGCATCAATATAGGCACGCTGGAGGCGTTGTACTGGATGATAAAGGGCGGCGTGGTGCCCGGCGGCAGAGAGCGCAAAAGCGTCTGGTTGATGGCCGTCACCTGGGCCACTGCGTTGCCGATATTGACGCCCGGCTGGAAGAAGATCTTGATGACAGCAACGCCGTTGAGCGATTGCGATTCCATGTGCTCGATATCGTTGACCGTCGAGGTCATGCCGCGCTCGCTGACGTAGACGATGCGGGTAGACATCTCCTGCGCCGAGAGGCCGGTGTAGTTCCACACCACGGAGACGACCGGAATATCGATATTGGGAAAGATATCCGTGGGCATCGACAGAATGCTGAAGACGCCGAGAATCAAAATCAGGAGCGCAAAGACGACAAAGGTATAAGGCCGCCGCAGCGCTAACCGGACAATCCACATAAGGCTGGTACTCGCTCCCGAGCCGGGGCGCTTTTACCATCTCGCCTGCGACCGGTTACTCCTGAACGGAGCGGCAATTCTTCCGGTCCGGTTTGCACCGGCTCACTGGTTCCAAAAGCCTCACGCAACCATTGCCGGGATGCCGGGGCTCAAACCAGGACTGTTGAAATTACTATGGTAGACGAAGTTGAAGTAGAATGCTCAGAATCGGACAAGAAGAGCTTTGCGCATAGGTTAGAGACGCACAGAGAGGCGGGAAAGACCCAATTTCGTGGACCGGGCGCGGCGCCCTGCGCCAGAGGGCGATCTGGACCTGGTGCGGAGAGTGTCAAGGCTGATTCTTCCAGGCCTGACCCCTCGAATCGCGTATCATTTGTCCCACCTCTCCGGCGACGGTTTTGTAGCATGGGAAAAGGGCCAGATGGTTCGATGGGGTGGAATGCTGCCATGAATCCTGAGACTCGCTCTTCAAAGCTCTACCATCGAGTCTGCTGCTTCGTTCTTTTTTTTGTTGCGGCATCGGCCTCGTTCAACGGGTTCTACACGAAATTTCACTTTTACGATTGGGGCTCGAGGACCATACCGCTGCTGCGGCTGGACGCGATGCTGGATGGGACCGGTTTCAGGCCCTTTATCTATCGGCAGATGCTGCCTACTACCGCCAACTGGATGGACAGAGCGACGCCGGAAGCGGTGAAGGCGTGGCTTTTTAACGCGCAGCTCGGGGACCAGAAGCTCCCCGATGAGATGTTCGATTCGCCGATCGCCCGAGACCGGGTTTATTTCTTCCGCTACCTGGTCGTCTATGCCGCCACTTTCCTGTTTGCGCTGCTGGCCGTCTACGCCATGCGGATGGTCTGCCGGGCGCTGGATCTGAATCCAATTGCGGCGGTCTTTGCCCCGGTCGTCTTCATCCTCCTGCTTCCCTATCTTCAGTGCAAGGGCGGCTTCTTCTACGACTATCCCGAACTGGCGCTTATGGCGCTGGCTGTGTGGGCAGCGCTCAAGTTCGACTGGTTTTGGATACTGCCCATTGCCGCGCTGGGCACCTGGAACAAGGAGTCATTCCTGTTTTTCATACCAGCGCTTTATCCCATTCTCCGGCAGCGGACCTCTCGCAACAACGCACTCATAGGCACCGGTGTGCTCTGCCTGGCGAGCGCGGCGGTCTACATTCCCATTAATCTCCGATTCGCGCGGAACCCGGGCGGGACATTGGGATGGGGGCTGATGCAGCAGATCCATTTCCTGCTGCATCCGAGCTTGTGGATCTTCGGCGACCCGCCGCTGGAAAAGACCTACGGATTGCTATTGATGCCGGCCTACACCCTGCTGCCGATGGCCTTGCTGATCTGGACGGCGTGGCGCGGCTGGCGTTATCTCCCGCCCGTGATGCGACGCCACGGCAAATTCGCAGCGGCCATCAACCTGCCGCTTTACTTTCTTTTTGGTAATCCCGGCGAGCTCCGTGCCCTGAGCATGCTTTATGTTACGTTCCTGCTTCTGATTGCAGTCAATTTCATCGAATGGATCAGGCGCGGCAGGAGTGGCGACCGGGTATTGGCTTAGAAGCGCCTGCGTGCCTTGCACCCGATCCAGCTTCGAAAGCCTGAACGTCGCCCGGTTCGATACAATAATCACAACTCGCACCCTGAGGGAATGCACTGCTCAGCAGCCTGCGGTGAGAATTCGCCTTCTGTTTGGCGACGGGCCTGACGAGACTTGGTTGATACTTGAGCCTCCCCAAAAACGAAACGGGCGGGTTTGCTTTTTGCCCGGCTAGAAGCAATTAAGCCCTCGGTGGGCATTGAAAACAAAAGAGATTGACAGGAATTGAAATTATGTCCATAGAAGGCACTCCGGAGTCCTATCCGCCCACAAACAGCGCAATCGAACAGCCGGTTTCGAGCAAGGGGTTCTGGATTCGAGTCTTTGTTTACCTGGCGCTGGCGTGCTTGTTGGGTCTTGGCGTCTGGCGAATCTACGAAAATCATCAACTGGCTGCCCAAAAAAGCGCCAGTCAGGAGGCGGAGTTGCTCAGCCGGCCGGTTCCGGTGCAGGTGGCGGCGGCTGAGCGGAAGCCAATGCCTATCTATCTGACGGCGCTTGGGACGGTCACTCCTTATATGAGCGTGACGGTGAAGGCGCGAGTGAGCGGCGAACTGGAGCCGGTGAAATTCACCGAGGGGCAACAGGTGAAGCAGGGTCAAACCATTATGACGATTGACCCCAGACCCTATAAAGCTGCACTGGACCAGGCCAAAGGCACGCTTGCTCACGACCAGGCGCTGCTCAAAGACGCGCAGGTGGAGTACAAGCGCTACAAAGCGCTCTTCGATGCGGGCGTGACCTCAAAGGAAACGCTCGATGCCGACGAGGCGGCACAGGGCCAGTACCTGGGCGCAATCGAGGCCGATAAGGGAGCGATTGAAACCGCGCAGTTGCAGCTCGACTGGTGCAGCATTCAGTCGCCTATCAATGGGCGCATCGGATTGCGGCTGGTGGATCCCGGAAACATTATTACCGCGAACACCACCAACCTGGTGATCATCAACCAATTTCAGCCCATCGCCGTTTACTTCACGCTGCCTGAGAATGAACTGCCGCAGGTGCTGCACAAGCTGGCCACGGAGAGGCGGCTGCCTGTGGATGCTTACGACCGCGGCGACGTGCAAAAGCTGACGGAGGGCCTGTTGCTCACCGCCGATAACCAGATTGACACCACCACCGGAACCGACAAGCTGAAGGCAGTGTTTGACAACAAGGATCAATCGCTCTTTCCCAACCAGTTCGTCAATATTCACCTGGTGATGGAAGACCGGCCCAATGCGCTGGTGGTGCCGTCGGCGGCGATTCAAACCGGCCAGCAGGGATCGTATGTGTGGACCATCGCTACCGATGCCAAGGGGACTGCGACTGCAAAGATTCAACAGGTGAATGTGGCCCTGGCCGAGGGACAGGTCACCATCCTGAACGGCGGATTGAAAGCGGGAGATAACGTGGTGGTGGACGGCGCGGACCGGCTTCGCAACGGGCAGATCGTTGTTGTGAGCACGGCTCGACAGAATACGAAACAAAGCCCAGCAGGGCAGGATCCGAATCAGGCTGACGGTCCATTCAGTAACCAAGGGAACGGCAACCAGAAGAGGACGCAGCAGTGAGCCTGAGTCCTTCCCGGCCGTTCATTCTGCGCCCGGTAGCTACTTCGCTGCTGATGGCGGCGATTTTGCTGGCGGGTTTTGTGGGTTACCAGCAGTTGCCGGTCTCCGCTCTGCCTGAGGTGGATTACCCCATCATCCAGGTGCTCACCTTCTATCCCGGCGGCGGACCCGAAGTAATGGCTTCGTCAGTGACTGCGCCGCTGGAGCGCCAGTTTGGCCAGATGCCGGGGCTGAAGCAAATGACGTCGGTCAGCTCCGGGGGCGGTTCTGTCATTACTCTCGAGTTCAACCTGGACGAGAACATCGATGTGGCGGAGCAGGAGGTTCAGGCGGGCATCAATGCGGCCAACAGCTTTCTGCCCACCGATCTGCCCAATCCTCCTATTTACAGCAAGGTGAATCCCGCCGACGCGCCCATCATGACGCTGGCGCTGACTTCCACTTCACTGCCGCTGGACAAGATTGAAGACGCCGCCGACACGAACCTGGCGCAGAAGATTTCGCAGGTCACGGGCGTGGGATTGGTTTCGATTGCCGGCGGACAAAAACCTTCGGTGCGCATCCAGGCCAATCCGGCACAGCTGGCTGCTTACAACCTAAGCCTTGAGGACCTGCGCACCGCCATCAACTCCGCCAACGTCGACCAGGCCAAAGGGACACTCAACGGCTCGCGCCAGTCTTATACCATCGGCGCCAACGACCAGTTGCTTTCGAGCGCCGACTACCTGCCGGTGATTGTGGCCTATCGAAACGGAGCGGCCGTTCGCGCCTCTGACGTAGCGACGATCGTGGATGCCGCAGAGAATATGCAGCAAGCGGCCTGGATGGACCGCCAGCCTGCGGTGATCGTCAATATCCAGCGCCAGCCCGGCGCCAACATCATCGCCGTGGTGGATCGCATCAAGAAGCTGCTGCCGCAGTTGCAAACGAGCATGCCGGCCACCATACAGGTGAAGGTGCTTACGGATCGCACCATAACTATCCGGGCCTCAGTAAGAGACGTGGAGTATGAGCTGATGCTCACCATAGCGCTGGTGGTGATGGTGATCTTTCTCTTTCTGCGCAACCTGGCTGCTACCGTCATTCCTTCAGTCGCGGTGCCGCTTTCGATTGTGGGCACATTTGGCGTGATGTACCTGCTGGGCTACTCGCTCAACAATCTCACATTGATGGCGCTGACGATTTCGACAGGGTTCGTGGTGGACGACGCCATCGTGATGATCGAGAATATCTCGCGGTTCATTGAAGAAGGCGATAGTCCTATGCGCGCCGCGCTCAAGGGCAGCGAACAGATCGGCTTCACCATTATGTCGCTGACGGTTTCGCTGATTGCGGTGCTCATCCCGCTGCTCTTTATGAGCGACGTGGTGGGGCGGCTCTTCCGCGAGTTTGCCGTTACGCTGGCTGTGACCATTCTGGTCTCGGCGTTCGTCTCGCTGACGCTGACGCCGATGATGTGCTCGCGCATTCTTCAGGACAAGGCGGTCGCAAAACAGACTCGCTTCTACTATTGGTCAGAAAAAGTATTCAACAGCGTGATTGCCTGGTATGGCCGCACCTTGCAAGTGGTGCTGCGCCATCGCTTCACTACGCTGATGGTCACCATCTCCACTTTTGTGGCTACTGTTCTACTTTTCATTGTGATTCCCAAGGGATTTTTCCCGGTGCAGGATACGGGCGTGATTCTTGGCATCAGCGAAGCTCCACAGACGGTGAGCTTCACCAGTATGGCCCAGCGGCAGCAAAAGCTGGTGGACACTTTGCTCGAAGATCCGGCGGTCGATCACGTTTCTTCGTTTATTGGAGTAGATGGAACCAACACCACGCTGAACTCGGGCCGCATTCAGATCAACCTCAAGCCGCTCGATGTGCGCAAGATTTCTGCGGCAGATGTGATCCGCCGTTTGCATGCAAAGCTGGAAGGCGTTGAAGATGCCGAGGGCATTCAGCTTTTTTTGCAGCCGCTTCAGGACCTGACGGTAGAAGATCGCGTGAGCCGGACTGAATTTCAATACTCGCTCGAAGATCCCGATCAAAACGAGCTGGCTACTTATACGCGCAAGATGGTCAACGAATTGAGCAAGGAAAAAGTGGTAACCGATGTGGCGAGTGACCTGCAGGACCAGGGGCTGGGCGCTCAACTGGTGGTCGATCGCGATACCGCGGCACGGCTGGGCGTGGCCATGGCCGACATTGACAACACACTTTACGACGCCTTCGGCCAGCGCCAGGTCTCCACCATCTTTACTCAGCTCAACCAATACCACGTGGTGATGGAGGTCGGACAGAACTTCCAAACCGACCCTGGTACGCTGAGCAATCTCTACGTTAAATCGGGCAACGGGACCCAGGTGCCGCTCAGCATGCTGGCCCACTGGGAGCAGTCTCGCGCACAACTGGCCATCGGCCACCAGGGACAGTTCCCTTCCACCGTGATCAGCTTCAACCTGGCTCCGGGCAAGGCACTGGGCGACGCCGTGAAGGCCGTCAATCGCATCGAGCAGCGTATTCAGATGCCGGCCGCCATCAATGCCAGTTTTCAGGGAACGGCCGCGGCATTTCAGACTTCGCTGGCCAACGAGCCGCTGCTGATTCTGGCTGCGCTGGTCACCGTTTATATCGTGCTGGGAGTGCTGTATGAGAGTTACATTCACCCCATCACGATTATCTCTTCGCTGCCTTCGGCGGGCGTCGGAGCGCTGCTGGCGCTGATGATTACGCGCACGGAGTTCAGCGTCATTGCCCTCATCGGCATGATCCTGCTTATCGGCATCGTGCAGAAGAACGCGATCATGATGATCGACTTTGCGCTGCATGCCGAACGCAACGAAGCCAAAACGGCAGAGGAGGCAATCTTCCAGGCCTGCAAGCTGCGCTTCAGGCCCATTTTGATGACGACAATGGCCGCCATGCTGGGCGGATTGCCGCTCGCGCTAGGCGGGGGTGTGGGCGCGGAGTTGCGCATGCCGCTGGGCGTGACCATTGTCGGCGGACTGCTGCTGTCGCAGTTGCTCACGCTTTACACTGTGCCGGTTACTTACCTCTACTTCGATAAACTGGCGCAGCGGTTCAAGCCGCGCGAGATCCACACCACCTACGGACAGCAGCCTGCGAGCGCGGACTGAGGAGCCACAAGCATGCACCTCTCCGCGCCATTCATCAAACGCCCGGTCGCCACATCGCTGCTCTCGCTGGCGCTGCTGCTGGCTGGTTCGGTGGCTTACTCACTGCTGCCCGTAGCCTCGCTGCCCAATGTGGACTTTCCGGTGATTGGCATCAGCGCGGGACTGCCGGGCGCGAGTCCTGAGACCATGGCCTCTTCGGTTGCTACTCCGCTGGAGCGGCAGTTCGGACGCATCGCCAGCGTCAACCAGATGACCTCGGTCAGCACGTTGGGCGCGGCTTCAGTGGTTTTGCAATTTGACATCAATCGCAATATCGACGCCGCGGCTCGCGACGTGCAGGCGGCTATTAACGCTGCGCGCAACCAGTTGCCGTCTTACCTGCCTCAGAATCCAAGCTACCGCAAGGCCAATCCCGCTGAGTCTCCGATCCTGATCCTGACACTGACATCGGATGTGGTGCCCAAGCCACAGATTTACGATATGGCCGACTCGATATTGGCGCAGAAGATAGCTCAGATCGATGGTGTGGGCCAGGTGTTTGTCTTCGGCAGCTCGAGCCCCGCGGTGCGCGTGGAGTTGAACCCCATGCAGCTTGGCTCGAACGGCATCGGGCTGGAGGCGGTGCGCACGGCGCTGGCCAATGCCAATGCCAATCGGCCTAAAGGCGGTTTTCAGGATGCAGGCCATCGCTGGCAGATCGCTGACAACGATCAGATGTTCACAGCCAGCGACTATGCGCCCATCATCGCCGGTTACAATCGGCAGACCGGCGCGCCGGTGCGCATCTCCGACCTGGGCACTGTGGTAGACAGCGTCGCCGACATTCACACCGCAGGCATCTCCGGCATCAATCCTGACAAGGGCCCGCCCGGCCAGCTCAAAGACGCTGTTCTCGTGGTCGTATTCAAAAGCCCCGGAGCCAATGTCATTTCGACCGTGGATAACGTGATGGGCAGGATGTCGCGTCTGCAGGCCTCTATCCCACCCACCATCAAGATTGACGTGGCCATGGACCGCACCACCACAATCCGCGCCAGCGTTCACGATGTGGAGATTTCACTTCTGATCAGCGTGGTGCTGGTGGTGCTGGTGGTTTTCATGTTTCTGCGCGAGGTGTGGGCCACCATCATTCCGTCGATCGCCGTGCCGCTCTCGCTGGTGGGCACATTCGGCGTGATGTACCTGCTGGGCTACACCATCGACAATCTCTCGCTGATGGCGCTGACCATTGCCACAGGATTTGTGGTCGACGATGCCATCGTGGTGATTGAGAATATCACTCGCTATCTTGAAGACGGTATGAAGCCCTTCGATGCTGCAATGAAGGGCTCGCGCGAGATCGGCTTCACGGTGCTCTCGATGAGCACTTCGCTGATCGCCGTCTTCATTCCGATTCTGTTGATGGGCGGGATTGTGGGCAAGCTCTTCCGAGAGTTTGCCGTCACTCTCAGCGTGGCGATTGCCGTCTCGCTTCTGGTTTCGCTCACTTGCACGCCGATGCTGTGCGCGCAGTTTTTGAAGCAACGCGACGAAAGCCGGCACGGACCCATCTACCGCTTCAGCGAGAACGCATTCCAGCGCCTTCACTACGAATACAACGCTGCGCTGCGCTGGGTGCTGCGCCATCAGACGCTGATTCTCTGCGTGGCCATTGGAACGGCGTTCCTGAACGCATTTCTCTTCACGATCGTTCCCAAGGGCTTCTTTCCGCAGCAGGACACGGGCCGGCTGGGCGGTCAGACCATGGCCGCGCAGGACATCAGCTTTCCCGCCATGCGCGACAAGCAGCGCCAACTGGCGCAGATGACGCTGGGAGATCCGGCGGTGCGCTCTGTAACGGCTTTTGCGGGCGGCGGCCGCAACAGCAATAATGTGGGCTTCATGTTTGTCAGCCTCAGGCCGCTCGATCAGCGCCCCGGTCGTGTCTCCGCCGACGATGTGGTCAACCGCCTGCGCCAGAAGCTCACCAGCGTGCCCGGCGCAACGCTTTTTCTTCAGGCCTTTCAGGACATTCAGATCGGCGCTCGCAACGCAGCCGCGCAATACCAGTACACGCTATCGGACGAAAATCTGAGTGAGCTGAACACCTGGGCGCCGCGGTTCGAGGAACGGGTCAGAAACATGGCTCAGTTGCGCGACGTCTCCACCGACCAGCAGAACAATGGACTGGCAGCCAACCTGGTGATCGATCGCGATACCGCTTCGCGACTGGGAATTACCGCCGCGGCCATCGACAGCGTGCTCTACGATGCCTTTGGGCAGCGGGAAGTCTCCACAATGTATACCGCGCTCAACCAGTACTACGTGGTAATGGAGGTCGATCCAAAATACCAGCTCAGTCCCGACGCGCTCAACGGCATTTACATCAAGGCCAACAATGTTGTGGGCGCCACCACAGCTATGCCAAGGACGGTTGCGGCGATAGCACCTGCCGGTCCGGCTGCGGCACTCTTTTCTTCTTCAGCTACGGTTCCCGCAGTACTTTCGCCCACTGCGGCGATCGCGGCCGCAAACGCTGTTCCGGCTGCTGCTGCCCCAACTTCTTCATCGGGCGGCGCAATGGTTCCGCTCTCTACGATCGCTCACTTTGAGCGCCAGCGCACTTCTCTGGCGGTTAATCACCAGGGCCAGTACCCGGCTGTTACCGTCACCTTCAACCTGGCGCCAAACGTTGCTTTGGGCGATGCCGTCACCGCGCTCGAAAAGGCGCAGAGCGAAATGGACATGCCCAGCGGCATTCACGCCACCTTCCAGGGAACCGCGCAGGCTTTCCAGGACTCGCTCAAAAACGAGATATGGCTCCTTGTGGCCGCGCTGGTCGCCGTCTATATCGTGCTCGGCATTCTCTATGAGAGCCTGATCCACCCACTGACGATTCTTTCTACGCTGCCCCCGGCCGGCGTCGGCGCCTTACTTGCGCTGCTGCTCACCGGAACCGAACTGAGCATCATCGCGCTCATCGGCATCATCCTGCTTATCGGCATCGTGAAGAAGAACGCCATTATGATGATCGACTTCGCCTTGCAGGCGGAGCGCGAACAAGGGTTGCCGCCGGTCGAGGCAATTTACCAAGCGTGCTTGTTGCGCTTTCGCCCCATCATGATGACCACGATGGCCGCGCTCTTCGGCGGATTGCCGCTGGCCATCGGTATGGGCGTCGGCTCAGAGCTGCGCAAGCCGCTGGGCATCACCATCGTCGGCGGCCTCATCGTTTCACAGATGCTGACGCTCTTCACGACGCCGGTGGTCTACCTCTTCTTCGACCGCCTGCAATGGAAATTCATGAAGCTTCGCCGCATTGGTGCGGAGCTGGAGGAAGCGCCGGGGGATTGAGGTAGGTATCCCCGGCTCACTTCGCGAACGCTTCTTCCGCCACCTTCACCTTCTCGATCAGCGTCACAGGATAGTAGGCGTTGCGAGCGTACTGGTTCATCATGCGGTTGGTGTTGAAGTAGGAACCGTTGTAGGCCAGTGTGTGGCGCATCAGCTTCGCCCACTTCTCAGGCGCATCGAGGTAGAGCGGAATCACGGCCGTTTCAAGTTTTTTATAGAGCGAGGCCGCTTCCTCCTGGTCGTTGGCGCCGTCCTCGATGGCCCAGCCGGTGAAGCCCTCAATGCAGCCCTCGATCCACCAGCCGTCAAGAACCGAGAGGCTGGGAACCCCATTCATTGCGGCTTTCATGCCGCTGGTTCCAGAGGCTTCGTAAGGACGCCGCGGCGTATTTACCCACAGGTCCACGCCGGCGGTCATCAGCGCGCCCAGGCTCCAGGCGTAATTTTCGAGGTACACAACTCGCAGCACGCCGTTTGAATATTTGGCCGCATCTTCGACTACCTCCTGGATCAACTTCTTGCCGGGCTCGTCCTGCGGATGGGCCTTGCCGCCAAAGATAATCTGTAACCCGCCGGCAGCGGCGGCGATCTCCGCCAGCCGCCTGGGGTCGTTGAACAACAGCGTGGCACGTTTGTAAGTGGCAGCGCGACGAGCAAACCCCAGAGTCAGCACTTTTGGATTCAGCACCAGCCCGGTGCTCGAGGCAACTTCAGTGAGCAGCGCCTCCTTGTTGCGAGCGTGCGCCGCGAGAATATCCTTTTCAGGCAAATCGATGGCACTACGCAGGTAATGATTGTCGCGCCGCCACGAGGAGTAGTTCGCATCAAGCAACTGCTGGATGGGCTCGGAAATCCAGGTGGGTGCGTGAACTCCGTTGGTGATCGAGTCAATCGTGAACTCCGAAAACATTTCCCGCGAAACTTTTGCATGCTGCATGGATACGCTGTTGGCGTAGCGCGAAAAGTTAAGCGCCAGCAGAGTCATGTTCAGCATGCCGTCGCGAAAGCATCCCAGCTTTTCCAGTCTCGCTGTCCGGTCGCCTCCCAGAATGCGAATGGTCTGCTCCAGAGAAAATCGATCGTGGCCGGCGGGAACCGGCGTGTGTGTGGTGAAGACGCACCTCCGGCGCACCGAGGCGAGATCAGTTTCAGTGGCCGCGCTGAGCGGTCCGCCGCCCAACTCGCTTTCAAGCAGCGCCAGGGTGAGCAGTGCCGCGTGGCCTTCGTTCATGTGGTACACATTCACCCGGTGGCCAAGCGCGTGGGCCATGCGAGCTCCGCCCATGCCCAGCACAATCTCCTGCTGCAAGCGGTAGTTGCTGTCGCCGCCGTAAAGGTGATCGGTCAAACCGCGGTCCCATCCCGAATTAACCTCAAGATCCGTATCAAGAAGATAGATCGGGACCACGTGCCCGTATCTTCCTACCAGGTCATAGCGCCATGCACGCACGGTAACAACGCGGTCTTCCACCGCAACCGTGACACGCGCCGGCTCCTCGGTGCAGAAGTTCGCAGGATTCCATTGCTGAACGTCTTCGCTTTGAATGCCTTTGCCGTCGAGATGCTGCTGGAAGAATCCCTTGCGGTGCAGCAATGAGAAGGCCATTAGCGGAATTCCCAGATCGGCAGCTGAACGCAACGAATCACCAGCCAGAACGCCAAGGCCGCCGGAATAGGTGGGCATGGAAGGATTGATCGCAATTTCCATGGAGTAGTACGCCACCAGGCCTTCACTGGGGAATTTTTCATAGGAAAATGGTTCTGATTTTTTCACTTGCATTGTCTTTTTATTTCTCCGCGGCGCTTCCAGGCTGCGAGGCGACGATCCAGGAACAAGGGTCCGAATAAAACTGAAAAATCTGCCCGGTCTCGATTGAACCAAACATCACTTGATTTTAGCAAGGAATGCCTGAATTCAGCGCATGCGGAGCCTGGGCATCCTGTCCGCCACGTTTGATCATCTTGCCTGTGCAACCTTTTTGGCATTCATATGGGCTAGAGTTAAATCGAGGTTCTGCCTCGCGCCGGCATAAGTTGGATCAATTGTGATTGCATCTCTGAACTGCTCGATTGCTTTTTCGTAATCTCCAAGCTGAAACAGGGCCACGCCGAGGTCATCGTGCGCGTGAGGGCTTGCGGGGTCGAGCCGCACTGCCTTGGTAAACTCAGCGACCGCCGCGGGGATCTGGTGCGCCTCGATAAGAATCACTCCGATTCTCGAATGGGGCATTGCCTGATTGGGATTGATGGAGAGAGAAAGCTCGAATTCCTTTAGTGCTTCCTGCTTCTGTCCCTCTTTCTCTAAAATAATGCCTATGTTGTTATGCGCATCGAATACATTCGGATCGTTGGCCAGCACCTGGCGGTATTCTCGGGCAGCCTCATCAAGTTTGTCCTGGGCGCGAAGAGCATCGGCAAGAAAAAGCTGCGCGGGTTGAAAATTAGGGGCCACGGCGAGCGTTCTTCGGCTATAAGTTTCCGCATCTTGTGGCTTGTTCATCAAGAGCGACCATCGCGCCATATTATTCAACGCATCGCGGAAATTGGGATCCAGGCGCAATGCGGCTTCGAGGCGTTGACCCACAAGCGGGAGATTGCTCCAATCATGGGTCTGCCCCATCAGTTGCATCATGCAATAGGCTGAGTAAGAAAGGATTAGAGGCTTGGTGGAGTTATAGAGAAGCGAACGATCAACATAGTCCTGAGCCTCGGCTAGCTTTCCTGCGTTCTCGTAGGCCATGCCCAGGCTGAAATTGGAAAGCGCACCGCGCGGGTCGACCTGGAGAACGTGGCTGAAGAGAGTTATGTTATCTTTCCATATCTTCACCTGCGCGTAACTCCTGACTGCGCACGCCGCGATTACCAGAATCGCGAGTAGCTGGGTTGCGATTCTCAAGTTTGGCGATTTGGAAACGGCTTCACCTATCAACCAAACGACGGCGATAAATATGCCGATCAGAGGGAGATAGGTATAGCGCTCGGCCATGAACTGCTCTCCTACCTGCACGAAACCGATCACCGGCACAAATGTTCCAAGAAACCACAGCCAGCCGACGAGGCAATAAGGCTTATCTTTGCGAAAGTGCCAGCAGGCGATGGTGATCAGAGCTAGCGCGGCGATCGACAAGATTGCAGCAGCATACTGAATATGAACTACATCGTAGTAATAGTAGGCCGTGAGCGGGTTGGGCCAAAATGTGAGCAGCAGGTAGCGGCAGTAACCGATTGCCGCATTGAGGGTTCGCTGCCACAAAGGCAACTCTTCGAGCAGAGCTACCGAATGACCGGCACGCTGCGCGATATAAGTGACGATGCTGGAGGAGATAGCCATGATAAAAAGCGGCCATTTCTCCAGGCATAACTTCCAAAAGGATGAGAACCATTGAGCACAGGCTTCCGGGTCGAAGGAGATTCTGCGTAATGGCCAAATATCCAGCAAGAGCAACGTAAACGGAAGTGTAACAGCCATTGGCTTTGACATGAGCGCACAGGCGAAGGCGCAGACGACCAGTAAGTACCGCTTCCAGGAAGGCTTGCGAAGATTCCACGCATATGCGAGTAATGTGGCTAAGAAGAAAAATGCGCACAAGACGTCTTTTCGCTCGGCAAGCCAGGCAACGGATTCGACATGAACCGGGTGCAGCGCGAAGAGGAATGCAACCATTGCGGAACGGCCCAGGAAGCCGGTCATGTAAAGGAGCAGAAGAAAAAGCAGGATTGAATTGGTAGTGTGAAGAAACAGATTGGTTAGATGGTGGCCGGCGGGATTGTTGCCGTAGAGACTCCAGTCCACCATATGCGAAATCCATGTGAGCGGGTGCCAGTTGGAGACGCGAAAAGTGGTGAATGCCCACTGGATGCTTTCGATGGTTACGCCCTGGTGCACATCGCGGTTCTGCACGACGTAGTCCATGTCGTCGTAGGTAAGGAAACCGTTGTGACGCACACCTTGAAAGGTGAGGAGGGTCGATAGAGCAAGCACAAAGCAAACGACGGCAACTTGCCACGGCTTATAGGTCGCGGAAGGAACGAGAGCGGATTTGCCGGTTGCTGCTTCGGGCGAGCGCTTGAATTGAGGTTTGCGCTGACTCGATTTCTTTGCCATGATTGCTAACCTCCAATCATTCTAATGATGAAGGTGATTTGATTTGCATTTGTGAGCTAAGACGGCGATCGTTTCCGCCTTGTGGACGGATCGGGATCGGGAGCAAGAATGCTTGTGGGGCGCGGTCGTTAACGACTACTCCAGCCGGTGAGCTCCTCCGGATGCGTGGCAGATGTGAATCTGCGGCACGATGCCGAATTGTGCGGTATAGCGCTTGCCCAGTTCCTCAGCAAAGGCCGGGGCCTGGGCTTGCTCGACCACATTGACGGTGCAGCCGCCAAAGCCTCCGCCGGTAAGCCGCGCACCGATCAGGCCGGGCAAATCCTGCGCCAGGGCGACCATCGCGTCGGCCTCTACGCAACTGCCTTCGAAATCCTTGCTGTAGCTGGTGTGCGCTTCGGCCATCAGACGGCCCAACTCGGCCAGATCGCCCTTCAACAGCGCTTCGCAGGCGGCCACTGTGCGCAGGTCTTCGCTGATCACGTGACGTGCGCGCATGAGCGACTTGGGCGCCATCTCAGAGCCCCACTTATCAAGATCCTCAAGCGTGGCATCGCGCAAAAAGGGAACTCCGGGGCGATGGCTGGCGATGACCGCGCAGGCGGCCTCGGATTCGCGGCGGCGGGTGGGATAATCGCCGCCGGCAACCGAGTGCTTGACCATGGTGTTGGCGATGACCAGCGCCACGTGGGAGGGAATCGGCGCCAGCTTGAAGCTCAGATCGCGGCAATCGAGCAGCAGCGCGTGATCTTTTTTGCCGTTGGCACTGATGAACTGGTCCATGATGCCGCAACTTGCGCCCACATACTCGTTCTCCGCGCGCTGGCAGAGCCTGGCCAGCACGGGGCCTGGGTAACTGGCGCCGATGAGCGAGAGAACGGCCAGAGCGGTGACTACTTCAAGGGCTGCCGAACTGGAGAGGCCGGAGCCTAGCGGCACGTCGCCCCACAGGGTCAGGCTGAAGCCTGGGAATTTATGCCCCTCGCCGGTGAGGATCGAGACCACTCCGATGGGGTAGTCAGTCCAGTGTTGGCTGGCTTTGGCGGGAAGCGCCGCCGCATCAAAGTACCGCTCCTCCTGGTAGTTCTCAGAGTAGATGGCGATCTTGCCGTCGGTGCGCGGCGAAATGGCAGCCAGCGTGGCAAAGTCAATGGCCACGGGCATCACAAAGCCCTCGGCGTAATCGGTGTGCTCGCCGATCAGGTTAACGCGGCCCGGGGCCACAAAGACGGCCGGCTCCGCATGGAAGCGGGCGATGTGCATGGAACGCAAAACGGCAGGATCGTGCATGAAAGTTCACTCCTCGAATGGTTTTAATCGCAACGAACTAACGAACCTTTGATTAAGTCCTGCTCTCCATCGAGCTTTCCCTCAGGGGCTAGAGCCCAAGTAGATTATGTTGGACTTGCGGCACGACTAAAGTCGTGCCCTTTCAAAACACCGACTTATTCAGATGTCCCCTACATTCCCAGGACCTCAGCGCAAGCCGCGATCCATCGCTCCCAAATTCTGTCGAGCCACTCCTCATGCTCGGGCTTCATTAAGACAGAGCGCAGGCAGGTCACTAATCCGGCCTCAGACCCATTTACTCCACTGCCTACTGGCTGAAACCAGGTCACCGGCAATTGTACAAGGGCCAGGTGCAAATCGCGGGCGGCGCAGGCTGCAAAGGTTTTTTGAGCCAGATCGGAGGACTGCTCGCTGGTCCTGGCAGCCAGCTTCCAGACCACAATATCCAGCTCGGGCGCGCCTGCCGCGAGCGGTTGGAAGCGCGCGTCATCTCGCAGCCGGCGGTCCAGTTCTAAAGCCGCCGCACGGCCCTGAGCCAGTCCGCGCGCAAACGTGCCACCCGGCTTCAGCGGCAAAAGCTTTTGCGTGGCCCACAGAGCAACGGCCGAGGCTCCGGCGCGCGAGCACTCCAGGCTGATCTCGCCCAGGTGCAACTGCTTCGACGTGAAGTAGGTATAGGGCGAATCATGCTTGTAAAAGCGGCCTACTGCCGGATCGCGAAAGAGCACACATCCGCAACCATAGGGCTGCAAACCGTGCTTGTGCGGATCGATCACGATGGAGTCGGCCTCACCGGCTGCCGCGTATGCCTGCCGCGCCGGCTCGTCGAGCGACTCGGAAATCAAACGGAAGTAGCCGCCGTAGGCTCCGTCCACATGGACTCGGAAACCATGCCGCTTGCTGAGTTTGAGGATTTGGTCCAGCGGGTCCACCGATCCTGTGGCCGTGGTGCCCAGCGTTACCACCACTGTGCCCACATCGCCATTGCGCAACTCGGTTTCGAGAGCCTCTATATTCATGCGCCCGCGATTGTCGGCGGAGATTTCAGCGTAGTCGATCTTCAGCACCGCGGAGATGCGGCGGTGAGTATAGTGGGCCTGCTCGGAGCCGACAATTCGCTTACCCGGCGCCAACTGCCCGGCTACCCACAGCGCTTCAAGGTTGGCCAGCGTTCCGCTTGAAGTGAGGTGCCCCAGATACTCCGTCCAGCCGAAGATGCCGGCAATCTCACGGACTGCTTCAATCTCCATCTCAGAGCTAGCCCGTCCGCCGTCGCGGGCATGGTTGTTTGGGTTCAGGTTCATGGCCAGCGCATAGGCCGCCCGCGCCAACGGATGCGGCGGCTTGAGCATCTGGCCGGCATAGAGAGGATGGAAATAGGGGTAATTGTCCCCCAGCCGGTGAGCCGTTTCCTCTAGAACCTGGGCCATTGCGGCGGGGTCCTGGACGGACTGAAAGGGCGGCAGAGCAGCGAACTCCGCCTCAAGTAGTTCTGTGGCGCGGGAGAGCAGACTGGGTACTGGATCGTTGGGCATGGCGACTTATCACACTATCACAGCCGGGCAGGCGTCCGGTCTACTGCGCGCGATCATTGGGGCGAGTAGGGCGCACATTGGCGATACAGAGTGGAGCTTTATTCCTCGATGCGATAAGTGAATTCTTCAATCACCGGGTTGGTGAGCACTTCGCGGGAGATGCGCTCTACCAGTGTGCGAGCCGCTTCCGCGCTCAGCCCGTCGGCCAGAGAAAGAGCAAAATACTTGCCCTGGCGCACAGCGGTTACTTCGGCAAATCCGATTTTGTGCAGGGCGTTCTGGATGGTCTGGCCCTGTGGATCGAGGACCGAGGTCTTCAGCGTGACATAGACATTCGCCTTCATTATCCCCGATTATAGTAGTTCCAGGGTCTGGCCGGGGTGACGATTGGAGTTCCCCTTGAGTTCCGGTTCGATTTCACCTGGCCGATCCGCCTTCCTAATCCCCAAGGAGAAGCAAAAAAGCAATGCCTAACTATCTGGAACTACCCATCGGCGACCGTTCCCCCGAAATCTTTCGCGCGGTCGTTGAAATTCCGCTGGATGGAACGCAAAAATTTGAATACGACAAACAGTTGCACGTCTTCAAACTGGACCGCAATCTGCACTCACCGGTTCACTATCCTGGTGATTACGGCTTTATTCCCTCCACGCTGAGCGACGACGGCGACCCGCTGGACGTGCTGGTGCTGGTGCCGGGGCCGAGCTTTCCCGGATGCGTACAGGAGGTGCGTCCCATCGGCCTGCTGGAGATGCTGGACCAGGGCATCCTGGATGAAAAGGTGCTGGCGGTGGGGAAAAACAATCCCCGCTATAACAATGTTTGGAATTACACCGACATCTATCCGCACATGCTCAAGGAGATTACCCACTTCTTTTCGATCTACAAAGATCTGGAGGGCAAACGGGTAGAGATCAAAGGGTGGCACGACGCTGCTTACGCGCGCGACCAGGTGGTGTATTGCGCCAAGCAATTCCAGGAGAATAAGGCGAAAAGGGCGGATGCTAAATAGAAGATTGTAGGAGCCCAAGCCCCATAAGCGGGTTCTCCACCCCGCGAACCACCCAGAGGGTACCGTCCTATCCGTGCGGACCTCGGACCTGGGCCCCTCTCTAATCCTCAAGCGGGCCGGCGTTGAGACGTCTGCGCATCAAGGGAGCGGCTATTAGCCAGTAGAAGACCGGTCCTAACAAGCCTACTAGGGAAGCAAACAGAAGCGCCGAGGTGTAGCCGAAGAGTTTTTCGTCGTGTGATGCGTAGAGAGCGTAACCGATCAGTACGGCCGGGCCCACTCCCAGCAGGCAAGCAAAGGCCAGGTTGCCGGCCTTGAAGGGACGATCAAGGTTGGGCTCGCGGATGCGCAGCACGACTAGAGCTATAAACTCCAGCAGCAGGACGGAGCCGTAGAGAATCAGGTCGACTGAGATGAGGCGCTCGAAGGGCAACTTGAGCGCGAGCCCCCATGCAAGTCCTAACAAAATTACTGAAACCCACGGAACTCCACGGCTGTTGCGGCGAGCCAGCACTTGGGGCAGCATACCTCCCTCAGCCATGGCCATGGGCAGGCGGGTATAACTCATCACCAGCGCGTTGAACATGCCGATGCCCGACAGTGCGCCTCCTGCAACTACGGCAACTCCCAGAATCGGACCGCCGAGCGAGGTTGCGGCGGTGGTCCAGTCGCCGGTTGAAAAGCTATCTGTGGAGAGGCCAGCCAGCGCCATTGCAGCCAGGGGAAGAATGTAGGATGCCGCGGTCACAAAGGTGGCGGCGATCATGGCGCGCGGGTAGTTTCGCTGCGGATTCTCCACTTCGCCGGCCACTGTGGAAGCGTTATCCCATCCCATGTAGTTCCACATGGCCACTAAAACCGCAGTTGAAAAAGCGGACCCTGCGCCAAAGCCTGCGGATGGCCCGCCCCATTGGATTGCGGGGTGCAGAGTGAATCCATGCCAGAAGCCGAGAACCACGAAGACCGCAAACGGCGCCAGCAAAAGCACGAACATTCCCACTGAGTCGTCGGCCACCACCGGCGCTCCGAGGAGGTTCCACAAGCAACAGGCCGCCACTACCGCCAACGCCCAGCCATAGCCATACCAGCCAGCGGTGAACGCAGGCAGCAACTTGTGCAGATAAAGCACGAATATGGCTGGATAAATCGCCATATCGAAGATGCTGGCTGAGAGTGAGAACCAGCTCACCTGATAGCCCCAGAAGGGTCCGAGCGCCCGCCGCACCCAGACGTAAAAGCCACCCTCGGCGGGAATGGCGCTGGCCAGTTCGCCGACCATCAGCGCGGTGGGGAGGCACCAGATTACAGGCAAGATCAGCAGGATGAGGATGGCCTTCAGAAACCCCGCACCGCCGAGAATATCCTCGATGCCGTATGGGCCGCCGGAGACCATGAAGTAGGTGGCGGCAACCAACGGCACGAAGAGCATCTTCCGCCGTCCAGAATGAGGTCGCAGGGGCATTACACGAATGTTACATTCCCCGACCGGGCGATATGCGAAAAATGCCATGGCACTAGTTGCCGCGCGCCACGGGTGCGGATTCCGGTATAATCCGAGTTAAGACCGCGGAGAGATGGCCGAGTGGCTGAAGGCGGCGGTTTGCTAAACCGTTGTACGGTCAAAAGCTGTACCGGGGGTTCGAATCCCCCTCTCTCCGCCAGC
>Ga0187875_10000618_pt1 | contig 28944 bp, 25 predicted proteins | sample June2016WEW_17_1_2_FD_132978 | JGI IMG/M metagenome (GOLD analysis project Ga0187875, IMG submission 132978) | Peatland microbial communities from SPRUCE experiment site at the Marcell Experimental Forest, Minnesota, USA - June2016WEW_17_10 | ecosystem: Environmental > Terrestrial > Soil >...
AGATGGGCTCGCGATAGCCCGGCCGCGGCTGGGCGCTGATGCTCTTGGTGGTGACGACGCCGATGGCAGGGATTTCGCGGAAGCACTTGTGAATCGTCGCGGCATGGGTGCAGCGGATGCCGGAAGGGATGACGAGACGGCCGCGAACCGTTTTGGTCCCGAGTTGGAACGGCTGATCGAAGGAAGAAAACCGCATGGCTGGGGGTCAAACCGATGATATCAGCCGCCCCTGCACGGTGATCGCCCCACCAAACCCCACCGAGCCGCGCCTACAGCTCTATGAACCCACATTTCCGTCCATAAGGGCGCCGGCGTTGTCATGACACACCAAGGCCGTTACCGATGGAAATCCTGGATTATACCGCGGCCTCAAGGGGCCCCTTCATCTTCCAACGCGGGAGCCTAGGTCCAATCAGCGCGGCGCGGAAGGGTGCGACAGGAGACCGCCATGGGCGGGCTTAACAGCGTGAGCCGGTAGCGTTGCGGCATGCACTGACGGCCGTGTGGTTGCGACGGACAGCCAAGGCCAGTCAGCGGACGCTCCAAGGTCCTTTTCCTCCTGCCAACCTGCGGCACGCACAAGGAAAATGCGACGTCTCCACGTCGGCGAAGAATGGTAACTCTGGCATTCCCGTGTGCAGGTTCTGCACGTCCGATCTGACCAATATTGGGGACGATGCCATCGCAGTCTGGCGTTCTGCCTGAAATTGCAGGTATCCGGTTTGGCCCGAGTCTTGCAGATGAAGGACTGGAGGCAACGCCGTGCAAAGCCTCTCGCTGATGAAGAATGTCGTGTTGTTGGTGACTTTCCTTGGCGTAGGAAGCTTCACTACATCGCCCGCATGGAAATGGCGCCGGGACGGCCTTCCGTTCGGCCAGCGCCTCGGAATAGAAGGAGAAAATGAGACTCTATAACGTTGCTCTAGCGGCTCTGTGTGGCCGCGTCGTTCGTTCACTGCTATTGGCAGTAGGAATGCTGTGCCTGGCGACGGCGTCTTTCGCGCAAGTCGGCGCATCCGTCACAATCGCTCCCCCTGAGCTGCCCGTCTACGAGCAGCCTATGTGCCCCGGCGACGGCTATCTCTGGACGCCAGGGTATTGGGCCTGGGATGGTGAGTATTACTGGGTACCGGGCACATGGTTGATGCCCCCCGAAGTCGGGTATCTCTGGACCCCCGGCTATTGGGGTTGGGGCGGCCAAGGATTTCTTTTCAATGAAGGCTACTGGGGCCTGTCAGTAGGTTTCTACGGTGGGATCGACTATGGCTTTGGATACTTCGGTAATGGCTATGAAGGCGGCCGCTGGGAAAACGGGCATTTCTTCTACAACACGGCGGTGAACCGCGTAGACGGCAATTCCATCCACAACGTTTACAACACGAGGGTGAACGAAAGAGCTAACCGCGTCAGCTACAACGGCGGTAACGGCGGGATCAATGCGCGCGCCACTTCTGAAGAAGCGGCTGCTGCTCGTGGCAGACATACCGGGCCTGTAGCCGCTCAGACTCAACACGCGTACTCTGCCCGCAATAACCCCCAGCAGCGGCTTTCTGCGAACCACGGCGCGCCGCCAGTCACTGCGACTTCTCGCGCCAACCTGGCGTCCCATCCTAAGGAGCTGCCACCTGTCGAGCGTGCCGCTACTGCTAAGACGGGGAACGCAAAGCAGGATCAGAAATACCAGAAGCAGCAGGAAAAGCTGGTAGCGACGCAGAATCAGGATCGGCAGAAACTCCAGCAGACGCAGGACAAGGAACATCAGCAACTGGCGAAACAAAAGGCTAGTCCAGCAAGAACGCAGCAAGTGGAGCAGAAACACCAGCAACAGACGCAGCAAATGCAGCAAGGGCACACACAGCAGATGCAGCGGATGCAGCAACGACAGTCAGGTGGCGGCGGAGCAGCTCGTGGCGGCGGTGGTGGCGGGCGGCGTTAATCGGAGCTGAACCCGCTGGGCGCCTCACACGCCAACAACGAACGGTCAGCAGCGGTCCACACGACGGTCCCCGGGAACGCACGCGATTCCGCGTGACCTGCTGAGTCGTGGGCCGTTCACTCCCCGCGGCGGCGGCGTCCCATCGGCGCTGCTCTATGCGACACCGCTGCCCGGGGCCTGCTCCAGGACTGCGCTCATTGAACCTTTGCTGCGCGGCAATCGCCAATCCGCGCCGTAGCCGTGGATCTCGTTGCGGGCGAATTCCGCCGCCTCGCGCTCGCAGATCATGACCACGGTCCGGCCCATCGTATCCACCTCGACCGCATGCGAGTAAGCTTCGTCCGCTGTCTTGAGGAACAGCTTCATCAGCATTTCGATCACGTAGTCGTAGGTGTGCTCGTCGTCGTCGAGCAGGACGACCTTCCACAGTGGCGGCGTCTGTTCTTTTTCAAGCTCGATTGCTTCCCGCACCGGAGCGGGCGTGGTGGAACTCATGGCCGAAGTTATCAGTGTCGCACCCCGAAACCGTTTGCGCTCAAGAACATTCTCTCCCGATTGTGCTCGTGAAGCCACAACCGCGTTGGCCGGCCGCTGTTCGGTGTGGGTGTATTCTGGTATATAGGGGGCGTAACGGTATCGACGGGATGGAATTGATGTGATGAGGCGTGCCGGGTTCCAGGCTCCCGTAAAACGACTGGAAAAACAACAACTGCCAATAACACGCAGTTTGCCTACGCTGCCTAATTTTTAGGTGGCCGCCACCGGTTGGGTGCCTGCGCTCCTCCGGACCGGCGTCTTTCTGCAGGATCGGTCCAAAGCCTCCGCCTGGGGCAGCGGATTTAAATTCAATCAGGCTGGGTTCCGTTCCTTCTTGCCGGTTCTGAGGGCGGGACTGAGATTTCGAATCGGACACGCACGTAGTCTTGTCATGGCAAGCCATTTCGGACGCGGGTTCAACTCCCGCCGCCTCCACCAGCCTTCGCCAAGGCTTCGGCTGACCAGCCGTAGCGTTGACGAAGGCTGGTGCCCGCCGCGAATTCAGACGGTTGTCTGAAAATCCATTCATGAACGTATCGTGTTGGAATATGGGAATTATGCGTCTTAAAATCCAGCACACATGTTGGCCATAACGAATTTCAATCTATATATATCAATAGTTTAGCTAGTGGCAACCGGCGTGCAATAACTCGGGTGGCGGAGTACCGCCTGGAGGTTTGCATGTTTGGAGCTAGCTGGAACGATCCGCAGACGATGTGGTTGAACTGGGTCAACCTGAGTCTGGGCATCGTCACCCTGGTCTGTTTTGCAGCCATCGGCTACGGAGTGTGGCAGGACCTGCGCGCGCGGGTGCGCAAGCCGGCGGAGCACTCGGCGAAGAACGCACTGACAGACTTCGTGAAGGGCTTCGACGGCCACTCCTTCGACATGCCCGGCCTGGGCCTGACCATGGCCGATGGCGGCGAGCCGCTCGACCATACCGGCGCAAATCCCAAGGCGTCCGGGAAAAAGACGGACCGGTAGAACGGGTCCCGAGACGGCTATGCTCTGCCCTTTTCTGAGCGAGGTCCAGGTGCGCTCGTGCCAATTGGCGTCGGTGCGGAAGCTGATTCCGCTCTCGGGCGCCGCGGCGGGAGAGTTGTGCTCGTCGGCGAAATTCACGGAATGCGCGGCCTTTCGGCGGCTGGGACAGACGGCGGCGGGCGCGACGGCGTGCCCACACTTGTCCGAGTCGTTGATGCAGTATTGCTCGGCGGCGCCGGTGATGCGCATGGTGCCATGGAGCGAGACCGCGGTCTCGCGCTGCGGCAGCGGCGCTTACCGGTACTGCGACCTGTATCTCGAAATGAGCGCTGCTTCGGCGCAGCGCGGCTCCGGCCAGGATGCTTACGGGGACGAGGATTTGCCCGTCCCGCCAGCGTTGAAATACACCGCCAACCACATGTGGCTGGACGTGGCGGAAGATGGCGTGTGCCACGTGGGCCTGGATGCGCTGTACGCGCGATTGCTGGGGCCGGTGGAAGCGATCGAGTTCCTCACGCTGCCGGGAACAAGCGGAGCCGCGGGCGGCGTGGCCGCCGGAAGCCAGCCGGGCGCGGTGTTGCGGGTTCACGGGCACGACTGGCAGGTAGCGTTCCCGCGCCCGATGAATGTCACGGCCTGCAACCTGGTGCTGCGGTCGGACCCGTCGCGGCTGACCAGCGATCCGTATGGCCGGGGGTGGATGTTTGCGGGCACGGGGGTCGATGCCGCGGGCCTGCGAACCGGGGCGGAAGCCGCCGCATGGATGCAGGACGAGTCGCGCCGGTTGAATGAATTCGTCCAGGCGCGCAGCGGCTGCTACGCCGATGGCGGAGTCTTCGAAAGCGGCCTGCTGGCCACGCTCCCGCGTCGCGATGCGCTGTCGCTGTTCAACGCTTTCCTGTCGCCCGCGGCGGAATCCGCGCGCTCGCTGCCAGGGCGCGACAGCCGGAGAGGGGAAGAAGAATGATTCGAGGCTTGATCCTATTCGCCGCCGGCGCTGCGCTCTCCTCCACGGCGGCGTGGATGATGACGCCGCGGCTGCTGTATCGGCACGAGGCGCAGCCGGTGAATTTTTCGCATCAGGTCCACGCCGAAAAGGGTGGCATGCAATGCACGGACTGCCACGCTCTGCGCGCGGACGGGAGTTTCTCAGGGATTCCAACCATCGCGAAATGCGCCGAATGCCATAGCGCTGCGATGGGCCAGACCAAGGCCGAAGCCGAGTTTGTCCGGGATTATGTGACCCCCAACCGCGAGCCGCAGTGGCTAGCCTACACGCGGCAGCCGGACAACGCGTGGTTCCCGCACGGCGTGCACATCCAACGCGGCAAACTCCGCTGCGAGCAGTGCCACGACGGCCAGGGCAAATCGGACAAACTGCCGCTGGCCGATGTGAACCGCATCAGCGGCTACAGCCGGGACGTGATGGGCCGGCCGGGCCACCCCGGGATGCGCATGGACAATTGCATCGGCTGTCATGAGCGCGGCGGACGGCACTATGCCTGCCTGGACTGCCACAAATGAGAGTTATCGAGAACGAGCCATGGCTACCGTAAGACGAGATTTTCTGAAATTCGCGGCCGGCGCCGGAGCGGGATTGGTGTGCTCGCCGCTGCCCTGGCGGCTGGTTGGCGACAGCGCGTTGTGGAGCCAGAACTGGTCCTGGATTCCCAAAACGCCGCGCGGGGAGATCTCCTATCAACCGACCGCCTGCACGCTATGCCCGGCGGGGTGCGCGGTGCGCGCGCGCTGCTGCGGCTCGCAACCGGTCAGCCTGTGGGGCGCGGGCGATCCGCTGTGCCCCGCCGGATTGTGCGGGCATCACCTGGCGTTCCATCCGGCGCGGCTGCGCGAGGCGCTGCATGGAAATGCCCACTGCCGCCCGGAGCAGGCGTTTGAAGCGGCGCAGAAGATCGTCGCCGACGCCGGCAGCAAGGGTAGCGTAGCGGTGCTCGATCTGCGTCCGGGCCGCACCGCGTCGATTCTGTACCGCCAGCATCTGGCCCGGCTGGGCGGCCGCTACCTGACCGTTTCTCCGACCATCGGCCCCACGCTCGCGGCGCTCGCCCACACGGCGGACCGCGGCGCAGTTCCGGCTTTCGATCTGGATCGCACTTCCATCCTGCTCAGCATCGGCACGCCAGTGCTCGAAGCCTGGGGCGCGCCGGGCCGCATGCTGAATCCCGAGCGCAAGTTCAAGTTGTGGCAGGCCGAGGCGCGCCAATCGGCCACCGCTCTCGGCGCGGAGCGCTGGTTCCGGATCCGCCCGGGCGCGGAGACGGCGTTCGCCGCCGGACTGATCGCCGCGATCGACGGCGACCGCGCGACGCTGCGCCGGGCCGCAACGCTCGCCGGCATTGGGGAAGACGAGTTATCGGCCGCGGCGCAGGAGCTACTGAAGACGACCGCGGTGGTCGTGGCCGACACACACCCCGTGCTCGGGCCGCCGGCTCAGGAAACGCTGCGCGCCGTCGCGTGTTTGAATTCGCGGCTGCGGGCCATTGGCCGGCCTGGAGGCATCATCGCTCGCGCGGAGACGCCCATCCCTTCCGCGTGGGGACCGCTGGCCGCGGAGACGCCGCTGAGCGCGGTTCCCGACGGCTCGCTGCAACTACTGTTTATCGACGATTCGACGCCCGGAGCGCCGTTGCCCTGGAAATGGATCGCGGCCAAGTTGGCACCCGGTGCGCCGGTCGTGACAGCAAGTTGGAGCCGCCATGGTTTGGCTCGAACGTCGCATTACGCTCTCCCCGCGATCGCCTACCTGGAGGGATTGCAGGATGTGCCCACGCCGCCCGACGCCTCAGTTGCGCGCTTCGCGTTGTCGCTGCCGCTGGTGGAGCCCGCCGCCGGCGCCATCGAGCCGGTCGAATGGTTCGGACGGCTGGCCGGCGACGCCACTCCGCTAGCGGCCCGCTTGAAAGAACGCGCCGCGGCCATTCAGGCCGGCAAACGCGGGGCCGTGCGCTCGCACGCCGGCGAGATGGTAGCGCCGGACAAGCTCGCTACCGCGGATACATTTTGGGGCGCATTGGTGGCGGGCGCGCGCTGGACCGATGGGCCGAGCCGCGCCACGCTCTCAACGAAGGGAGTAAGCGAACCGCCGTTCGCGCTCGAGGCCACGCCGGAAGAGCTGACTGTGGTGCCCACGGCCTGGTTCGGCGCGGACGTCTCGCCGCTGATGACGAAGTTGTGGGTGGAATCGGACCTGAAGCCAAGCGTCCAACTGGTCTACCTGCACCCCGAAACCGCCCAACGCCTGGCCCTTGCCGACGGCGCGATCGTGCGCCTCGAAACCGCTTGCGGCGCGTGCCGGGTCGAGGTCCGCGTGGACGACAGCGTACAAACCGACGCGCTGGAGATGGCCGCGAGCCACGCCTGGCTGGCGCTCGGTGAACTCAAAGATGGCGCGTGGCGCGCCGCCGCGACAAGGGTGGTGCGGCTATGACTTCCCAAACCGGCAAAACGAAAGCCGCGCGCTACGGCATGGTGGTGGACCTGGACCGCTGCAACGGTTGCGGCGCATGCATGCTCGCCTGCGCGGTGGAGAACAACGTGCCACCGGCCGCGCCCGGCGCTACCGACCGCACCGGCATCACGCCGCTGCGCGTTTACCGGTATGAAAACGAGGGCCGCGTGGTCTTCGTGCCGATCATGTGCCAGCATTGCGAAATCGACACGCCGTGCGTTGCCGTGTGCCCGCAGCAGGCGGTCGAGTTGGACCCCGCCACGGGCATCGTCGGGCAGATTCCACAACGCTGCCTGGGCTGCCGCTATTGCATGGCCGCGTGTCCCTATCACGCGCGCTACTTCAACTGGTCGGATCCGGAATGGCCGGCCGGCATGGAGCGCGCGCTGAATCCGGCGGTGGCGCCGCGCATGCGTGGCGTAGTCGAAAAGTGCAACATGTGCCACGGGCGCTGGCATGAAGCCCGGGAACTGGCCGCGGCCCGCGGCGAGAGCGGCCCGGTGGCCTACACGCCGGCCTGCGTCGAGGCGTGCCCCGCGCGCGCCATCACTTTCGGCGATCTGAACGACGAGGCGAGTCTGGTCGCGCAGATGGCGCGGCAGAATGAGGCTTTCCGCTGGCTCGAGTCGATCGGCACCGGTTCGAAGGTCTACTACCGCTCGCGGCGCGAGTGGGTGCGCGAGTCCTCGCGCAAGGAGGTGAATGGCCGTGGCTAGCACCTTGCTGACGATTCCGGAGAGCCGGCCGGTCTCGGACCGCGGACTGATCCAGCGCGGCCTGGACCGCTGCCCGCTGCCGCAATTCGCGCTGTGGATCGCGCCCTGGGCGGCGCTGCTGGCTTTCGGCCTTTATGCCGCCTATCTGTGCCTGCGCCTGGGCCTGAACCAGACCAACATGGATAACCGGTTCGCGTTCGGCCTGTGGATCTTCCTCGACCTCACCGTGATCGCGCTGGGCGCGGGCGCGTTCTTCACCGGCTTTCTGCTCTATATCCTGCGCGTCAAGGAGCTGCGCGCCGTGATCCAGAGCGCCGTCGTGATCGGGTTCATCTGCTACAGCGGCGCCGTCTGCATCCTGGCCGTCGACGTCGGGCAGCCGCTGCGCTTCTGGTACACCTTCTGGTATCCCAACGTCCATTCGATGCTCACCGAGGTGACCTTCTGCATCACCTGCTACCTGTTCGTGCTGGCGATCGAGTACGTCCCGCAGGTGCTGCGGAATCGCCGCCTGCGACAGGCGCCGGGCGCGCTGGTGTTCGAGTTCGAACTGCACAAGCTGATGCCCGTCCTGGCCGGCGTGGGCACGTTCCTGTCGTTCTTCCATCAAGGCTCGCTGGGGGGCTTGTACGGAGTTCTGCGCGGGCGCCCGTTCGCCTTCCGCGAGGGCTTCGCGGTGTGGCCCTCGACGTTTTTCCTGTTCGTGATTTCCGCCGCCGCGGTGGGCCCGTGCTTCATCGCGCTGATCACCGCCCTGGCGGAGAAACTCAGCCGCAAAACCCTGGTCGGCGCCAGCGTCTACGACGTGCTCGGGCGCATCTCCGGCCGGCTGCTGATCGTCTACGTTCTGTTCAAGACCATCGACACGCTGATCTGGATCAACCGCACTTCGCCCTCGCACGGATTTCCGGCGCACCGCTTTTATCAGTGGATCCCCTTCGGAACGGCGATCCTGCTGGCTGAGATCGTCCTGTTCGGCCTCCTGCCAGCGCTGCTCCTGTTGAGACCCCGATGGCGCGCTCGGCGCGGCCTGCTGCTCACGGCCGGAGCGCTGGCCTGCTGCGGCGTGGCGTTGAACCGCTTCGTTCTGACCATTCAGACGCTCGCGGTGCCCACGCTGCCCTTCGACCGGTTCCTCACCTACTTCCCGAGTTGGCAGGAATTCGGAACCTTCCTGGCCGTCATCGCCTACGGCGTGCTGCTGTATTCGTTTTCGTTCCGCTATCTGTCGCTATTCCCGCGGGAGCGCGAACTCGCCGCCCGCAAGGAGCGGTCATGAACGCCGCCGCGGCCTGTTTTTGTGCCTGCGTGCGCCGCGGCTGCGAGCGCACCGGGATCCGCGCGCAGGCGCTTGATTTTTTGCGTGGCACAAGCCGCGCTGAGGAGTAATTGATGTTCCCCTGGAATTACGGTTTTCGGCTCGACGCGGGCCACATCATTTTTCTCGGCCTCTTCTACACCGTTCTGTTGGTGATCCTTAACACTCTGCGTGTCGCTGTCTCGCGCACGCTCCGCGACTACCGCAAGAATCGCACCGCGGCCATCGCCTGGCACACAAATTTTGAGGATCTGCCGCCCGCTGAGCGCGCCTGCCGCCACTCCTTCACGGGCGAACTCCCAGGGCGCGTCTGCCCGCAGGGCTTCGACTGCGCGCATTGCGAGCGGCACGCCGCGCTGGTGGCCCATAATGGCCCCCAACTCATGCCCGGCGTCAACGACGATTCGCTGGGCATCGTAATCCCGCTCGATCGTTACTATCACCGCGGCCACACCTGGGCCCGGCCCGAGCGCGATGGAACATTCACGATCGGCCTGGACGAACTGGCGCGCCGCGTCGCGCCGCATCCGGAAGCGGTCGAATTGCCGGCTCCCGGCACACACATCGCCGCCCAGGCGACCGCCTGGACCCTGCGCGTGCACGGCTCGGAAATGCACGTGAAAGCGCCGTTCGACGCGGAAGTGGTTGAGACCGCGCACGGCGAGCGCGGCTGGTTCCTGCGGGTCAAGCCCGCGCCCAAGGCGGTCTTCACGCACCTGTTGCGCGGCCCCGAAGTCACGCGCTGGCTGATGCGCGAGCTGGAGCGGGTTCAACTGCTGGTCTCCGGCTCGGCCACTGTGCCGGCGCTCGCCGACGGCGGCGTGCCGGTGGACGATTTCGCTGCCGCCTGCCCGCATTCGGACTGGCGCAATATCGCCGCGACCGTATTTCTGGGAAGCTGAGGCCTCAACCGCCCCCAGACCAAAGGGAGTGGTTTTCGAACCGAGCCATGACCACAGGGAGTGGTTTCCCCGAATTGAATGGTTCTCGGAAACCGCGCACCATTCCACGCTGTGCCAAAGCCGGAATCAGCTCTACCGAGGCCCCAACAGATCGTGAATCCTGGCGGCCAGGTCATCGGGCGTGAATGGCTTCTGGATGAACCCCGTGCCCGCCTCGCGCGTGCCCAGGGTGCCTTCGGCAGGGTCGTCGTAGCCGGACATGAACAACACTTTGATATCCGGCCGGAGGCGCCGCAGTTGGCTGGCCAATTCCCGGCCGCGCATGTGCGGCATCACCACGTCGGTCAGCAGGAGATCGATCCGCCCGGCTTCCAGTTCGCTCTGGCGCAGCGCATCGGCTCCGCTTTCAGCGGTGATGACGTTGTACCCGTAGGTGGCCAGCACGTTAGCCGCATAGTTACGCACCTGCGCCTGGTCTTCCACCACCAATACCGTCTCATTGCCGGCTGTGTCCGCGAGGACCTCGTGCAGCGGAGCAACCTCCGCCGGTTGCGCCGGGATGCCCGGCAGGTAGACCCGGAACGTCGCCCCGCGCCCCGGTTGGCTCTGGACCTCCACGCAACCGCCGCTCTGAGTGACGATGCCTTGGACGGTCGACAACCCCAGCCCTGTGCCTCTGCCGATTTCCTTGGTCGTGAAGAACGGCTCGAAGATATGACGCCGCGTTTCTTCGTCCATGCCAATGCCGGTGTCGCTCACCGCCAGCATGACGTAGCATCCCGCGCCCGCGCCGGGATGCAGCCGCGCCGCAGTTTCGTCCCACTCCACTTCGGCCGTGCGGATCGTGATCTGGCCGCCGTCGGGCATCGCATCGCGCGCGTTCACAACCAGGTTCATCACGATCTGTTCCATCTGGTGCGGATCGGCGAAAACTTCGGAGCTCCCCGTATCGAGGCTCAGTTGCACCTCGACGTCTTCTCCCACCAGGCGCGCCAGCATCGGTTGCAACCCCGTCACCACCTGATTCAGATCGAACGACTGGGGATGTAATATCTGCTTCCGGCTGTAGGCCAGCAGTTGCCGCGTCAACTCCGTTGCGCGCTCGCCCGCCGCGAGAATCTCTTTGATCGTTTCACGCTGCGGATTGGTCGCCGCCAGTTCCTTGAGCAGCAGATGGCAATAGCCGTTGATCACCACCAGCAGGTTATTGAAATCGTGCGCCACGCCCCCCGCCAGGCGGCCGACCGATTCCATCCTCTGGATCTGAATCAGGTTCGCTTCGGCCTCCAGTTTTTGTGCCAGTCGCAGCGTTTCCTCGGCTTGTTTAAGCACCGTGACATCGCTGATGACCACGCGCGTTACCGGCGCCATGGGGTCTTCGCCGGCGATCACCGACTCCACCTGAGCCCAGAACGGCGCGGCGTTTTTTCTCAGCATGCGCAACTCGAATACCTGCGGCGCGCCGGTCTCCACCAGCCGTTTGCGGGCGGCGTAGTAAATGTCCTGGTCCTCGGAGGCGATGAAGCGGGTCAGCGGCTGATGCAACATAGCCGATTTGGAGGTCCCGAACAGGCTGGCGCTGGCCAGATTGGCCTCCAGGATCAGCCCGTGTTCGGTGAGCGTCAGATAGCCGACCGGCGCCAGGTCGAACAGATCGAAATAGCGGGTGCGCGACGCTTCCAGCTCCTCCTGGGCGCGGCGCAGTTCCTGATTCTGCATCTCCAGTTCAATCTGGTGAACCTGGAGTTCGTGCAGCGTCTGGCGGACGGCCTCGGCCGACAGCGTCACCGAGCCTTCCGGAATCGGGGCGTCACTGGGACCGGCCAGCCGTTCGGCCCGGTCGCGCAGCGCTTCCAATGCGGGATCCGGTAGCCCCGGGTCTGCCGGTTCTCCCGTCTCGTCACGCGCTCCCCCGGAGGGTGGGCGTCCGCCAGTCATGGGCATGATCCTTTCAGATAATCGGCCATTCCGTCGTGGCAACGGCGTAGGGTTGGCCGGCGTTGTTGACCAGGGTCGAGCTGGTTACTGCCACTTCCACCGTGCTCCCGTCCTTCTTGATCCGGCGCATCCTCCGAAGTTCCGCCCCGGCCGCCGTCATCGGCCGCCGCAGCCGGGCCAGCACATCCTCGCGCTCGCTTTCCAGAACCAGTTGGCGGATGTTCATCGCCAGGGCCTCGGCTTCGCTCCAGCCGTACATCCTTTCGGCGCCCGGATTCCAGGCCAGGATCCGGCCTTCCAGGTCCTGCACGGTGATCGCCTCATTGGCATCGCGCACCACTGCCGCCAGACGGCGCATCGTGGCCGATTCCCGCACCACCGTCTGGGCCATTCTCAACAGCGTGATATCGGTGAACGTGATCACGCCGCCCTCAATCACGTTTTCCGTGGTCCGGTAGGGCCTGATTCTCATTAAATACCAGGCGCCCGCTTTGGACTCCACTTCCACCTCTTTGGGAACCAGGCTGTCCAGCACCTCCTGCGCGTCCTCCGCCAGCCGGTCATAGTTCACCAGATTGGAGACGATGTGATTCACCGGCCGCCCGACATCCGACTGGATCAGGTTGATCACCGCGGTCACGGTCGGCGTGAAGCGCCGGATGCGTAGATGATGATCGACGAAAACAGTTCCGATGTCCGTGCCCATCAAAAGGTTGCTCAAATCGTTGTTGGCCCGCGATAAATCCGCCACCTTGTTCTGCAGCTCCACGTTCACCGTGGCCAGTTCCTCGTTGACCGACTGCAGTTCTTCCTTCGAGGTCTCCAGTTCCTCATTGGTCGATTGCAGCTCTTCGTTGATCGACTGCATTTCTTCGTTGGAAGATTGCAGCTCTTCGTTGGTGGTCTCCAGTTCCTCGTTGGCGGCCCGCAAGTGTTCCTCGTTGGCCTGTAATTCCCGCTCCAGCGTCGCCACGCGCGCCGCTACGTCCGCGTCGGGCGCGCCGGCCATGTCGGGATGCTCGCTGGCCGCGGCGCCCCTGGACGGCTGCGGATCCGGCGCTGGCGCTTCCTCGAAAATCACCAGATACAGATTGGGCGCGGCCGCCGGTTGCAAGCCCGCGGGCACCCGCTGCACCGTCAGATCCACCAGCGTGAAATCGCCGTTTGTCTTGACCCTCAATCGCGCGTGACAAACCGGCGTCTCCTGCGCCCCGATTTCGCGCAGCGCCGATGTCAGAACCGGACGCAATCCTTCGCGCGCCATTTTCGCGATGTTCAGCCGGGCCTCGCCGGGCGCCGGCTCCAGGTAGCGGCCGGTGCGGCCATGCAAATACAGAATGTCGCCGCGCTGATCCACCAGAGCGCAGGAAGGAATGTAGTGTTCCAACAGCATGCGCTCCGTCACCTGGCGCAGCGAGAGCTGGCCCTCGTCCCGCGATTTCCCACCCGCGTGGGACGCCGCCAGACCCTCCGCGGGGGTCGCGGCGGCTTTGTCCGCGCGCATCCGGAATATCCCGGCCCCCCCCTCCTTGCGCTGGTACAGCTTCGACCTGCGGTCCAGCGTCGCAAACAGATCCGCGAACTCGCCCACCGTTTCCGAGGTGCCCAGAAACAGGACGCCGCTCGGACTGAGGGCATAGTGGAACAACGGGAAAAGCTTCTTGTGCAATTCCCCGCCCATGTAGATCAGCAGGTTGCGGCAACTGATCAGATCCACTTTGGAAAACGGCGGGTCCCGGATCACGTCGTGCTCGGAAAAGATCAGTGTGTCACGTATGAATTTATGGATCCGGTACGTATTGCTCTCCGGCTGACGGGCAAAAAAGCGCGCCACTCGCTGCGGCGAAACGTCCGTTTCAATGCCGGCCGAATAGACCCCGCAGCGTGCGTGCTCGATCGCCCGGCTGTCAATGTCGCTGGCGAACACCTGGATCTTGAAACCCTGTTTCAGAGCCTCCACCTGCTCCTGCAGCAGAATGGCGATAGAGTATGCTTCCTCGCCGCTCGAGCATCCCGGAACCCAGACCCGAACCGCGGAGTTGCGCGGCTTGCCGGCAAACAGCCGCGGGATCGCCTGTTGCTCCAGCACCGCAAACGCTTCCGGGTCGCGGAAAAAACTCGTGACGCCGATCAGCAGGTCGCGAAACAGCATGTCCACTTCCGTGCGGCTCTGTTGCAGGTAGTGAACATACTCGTCCAGCCGTTCGATGCGGTGTACAATCAGCCACCGCTCGACCCACCGCATGATCGTATTCTGCTTGTATTGCGAAAAATCGTGGCCCGTCCGGGCGCGCAACAGGATGAAAATCTTCTTCAGCGCGTCGTCCGATTTGGCGGCCGGAGAAATGACCTGGCGGAACCTTCTGTCGAACGCCCGCCGGGCATAGTCGATCAGTTGGGCCGGCATCTCGGAGGGCCGCAGAACGTAATCCACCAGTCCCGTGGCAATAGCGCTGCGAGGCATCCCGTCGTACTCTGTCGATGCGGGGTCCTGCACCATCGCCATTCCGCCCTCGCTCTTCACGGCCCGCAACCCCAGCGTGCCGTCGCTGCCCGTGCCGGACAGCACGATGCAGATGGCGCGCTCGTGTTGGTCCTGCGCCAGCGAGCGGAAGAAGTAGTCGATCGGCAGCCGGAAACCGCGCAGCGACGCCGGTTCCAGTAGATGTAAAGCACCGTTCAACAACGCCATGTCGCGGTTCGGAGGAATGATGTAGGCGCAGTTGGGCTGGACCGCTATGCCGTCCTCCACCTCGAACACCTGCATGCGCGTATAGCGCCTTACCAGTTCCGACAGAATGCTCTTGTGGTCGGGGGCCAGGTGCTGCACAAAGACGAACGCCATGCCAGTCCCCTCGTTCAGTGGCATGGCGGAGAGGAAAGCCTCAAACGCCGCCAATCCTCCCGCCGACGCGCCAATTCCTACGATCGGAAACCGCGCCGCGCTGGGCGTCGTTTCCGGCTCGGCCGCCTCGACACTGCTGGGCTCTTCCGGTTTTTCTGATTCAGGATCGAATGGAGTCATCGACACTTACCGTCCGCCGGCTCTGTCGGCCCTGCTGGCGTCCGCCGGCTAAGGCGTTGCCTTCCCTAACGCGATTATAGAGGCAATCGGCTGGCTTGAAACGGTCCAGCGCCTTGCCTCGGAACCAGCCTGATCGGGACCAGCCTGAGATGTTCCACTCCTCCCGCCGCGAGTAGTCTCACAGACTGACCGCGCGGCCACTGACAGCGCTGGCCGCGGCATTGAAGCGGAAACGGTCAAAGGTCTGATTGGCCTCTACGCTCAACCGCCGGATGCGGAACAAATCGACATGACCGGGAGTAGTCAGGCCGCCAATGTAGGTAAAGCCGCATAGGTAGCCGGCGCGCCGAGCCGCTTCAATCGTGTCCTGGTTGAAACAGTCGGGGCCGCCCACGGGATAACAGATCGCCCGGCAACCATTACCCAGGCGCTCCTCCAGAATGCGTTTGGAAGTCGCCAGTTCTTCGAATTGTGCCGCGGGACTCAGCTTGGAAAGGATCTCGTGTGAGTGCGCGTGGGATTGCATTTCCATCCCGGCCCGCCGCATCTCCAGAGCCTGCTCCCAGCTCATGAACAGGTTTGCGCGCTCCGGCAGCGGCACTCCGCAAGCGCCCTCTAACTGCTCCAGGAATCGCGCCGGCTGCGCGGTCCGCGGGGATTTGAACTGCTTCAGCAGGCGGCGCAGTTCGTCCCGCCAATGTGCGCCCCGCGTGTCATAAGTAGCCTCGAACGGGTAGTCCAGATGGATCGCGCGCTGCTTCGAGTTGCGAAAAATGTAAGCAATCGCATCCCACCACGAAACGCGGTCCGTCCCGATAAACGACGTAGGCAGGAAAAACGTGCCTTGCACTTCCTGCGAGCGCAGGATCGGGAAGGCTAGAGAGTAGTTATCGACGTAACCGTCGTCGAAAGTGAGATAGAAGCACGCTTCCCGCACTCTATCCGGCCGCGCGGCCGACTCCAATAACTCATCCAGCGTCAGGATGCGGAAGTTTCTCTTCAGATAGGCGACCTGCCTCTCGAACCGTTCCGCCGTCGCCGAAAAGACTGCCGGGTCGTAGCAGTTCGCGTCGGCGTCGCCGATGCGGTGATAGGTCAGAACGACGATCCGCCGCCGCGTTCTCATCCGCTCCAGCAACCGCGTGAAACCCAGGCGCCGGCTATAGAGTGCGATCTGGCTGCGCTTGGACATCTGCATCACGACCAATCAGGATAGCCGGAACGCCGGCCGTTGAGTGCATCTCATTGCCGGATCCGCAGTTGGAGAAACCACTCGGCTGTTGTTCCCCTGCGGCCGAAGTCACTTGGGCGCAGGGGGCTTCAATCCCAGTTTCCGCAGAACATACACGGCCATGATCTTCATACACGCGTAGAGCGTCTCTGCCGTCACTCTCCAGTCGCGCCAGTCCACATCGAAGAACTCCAGCCGGCGGCGATAGGAGCGCATCAATTCGCTCCAGCTTACCAATCGATTGTCCAGGTAAACCGGGACGGCGGCGACTTCGCGGCGCAGTACCATGTGCAGGAAATCGAAGCGCGTGGGCTCCATGCGAACCGGCCGCTTTCCGATCAGGTCCAGATAGTGCAGCCAGCCGACTTCGACGCCGGTATAGCTGGCACAATCGCCCGTCACACTGAAGCGCGGGTTGACCTCGATCAGCTTCACTTGAGAGTCCCGCGCGTCGCGCTTGAGTTCGATTTCGCACAAGCCGGCGTAATCGACTTTACGCAGGAACGTGTCGCACAGCGTGGCGATTTCGTGGTCTACGACGGGTTCGACCACGGATGCCGAGCCGAAAAGAATGGGATTGCAGCGGTACTCTCGAACCACCGAGCAACCCAGCAGCGAACCGTCGCTCGCATAGACGGACAGATAGCAGTATTTCTCGCTGTCCGGTCCTGCGATAATCTCCTGCGCCATCACCTGTGGCCGGTAGGGCTCGGCGAGCGCGTAGAATTCCAACAGTTGCTCGACGGAATCGCCGGTAACCAGCTTTTTCCCCCTGAGCCGATTCCCTTCCGGCAGGGCTTCCCACTCGCGTTGATGCCGCGGCTTCAGCAGGCAGGGGAAGCGGGCCAGGCCGGCGAAATCGCGCAATTGCTCCGCCGATTCGATGTAGACCGTGCGCGGGCAGGGCAACCCATGTTGTTGTGCCAGGGCGTACTGCTGTTCCTTCGTGGCGAGCGCCGCCTGAACGGCGACCGAGGCGCGTGAGAAAACGTAGTACGGCTCAAGCGCGTCGGCATGCGCTCCGAGGGCCGAAACAAAGATATCGGCGGCACAGATGATGACCGGCCTGATCCCCATTTGCCGCGACAACGACTGCATGAATGCGAGCCACTCTTGCGGATGAGTATCGGGATTGGGGCACAGGTAGGAGTGGCCGTAGACGGAGCGGAATCCGGAGTTGTGCGACTCGTAATCGACGCCCACGGCCCGGACGCCCCGACGGATGAGGTCCCGCATGAGGTTCAGACCAGTCTGAAAGACACTGGCGACGACCACGGGAGGCCAGTCGGGGCCCGCGCGCCGATCACGGTCCGCCGCCGCCAGAGTACTCTTCACGGAATGCGCGCCCAAGTGTCCCTCCTCGCATCAGATTATAGCCAACGGCCGCTGGATTGATGGGACGGAGGTCCGGCGGCGCTGCTCGAGAACCTGGCCCGCACGCGCTCAGGTCTCGTTGTCCGAAGGGATGTCGAAATTGACCAGCTCGGCGCGAAATCCACGTGTTTTCCAAGCGCCGAAGGCTATGCCGGCAAGCATCCAGATGGAACCGGCGATCTGCGCCGTGCGGCTCAGGCTGACCCACAACAGGAAGCAAATGAGGAAGCCGAGGGTGGGCGGAAGCAAGTTGGCCAGCGTCTTTTTCGGCGCTCGCACGTAGTAGCGCATGAAGGCCGCGAGATTGACGCCCATGAACGCGATTAAAGCGCCGAAGTTCAGCATTTGCGCGCCCAGGTCGTAGCTCAGCAGGAAGGCGCCGGCCAGGGTCAAGCCCGCCACGAAGAGCACATTGTTGCGCGGAATATGGGTTACCGGGTCCACCGCGCCGAAGAAGGACTTGGGCAGCGCGTTGCTGCGTCCCATGCCAAACAGCAGTCGCGCGGCGCCCAGCATGGCGCCCATGCCGGAACCGAAATTCGCCACCACCAGCGTCAGGCCGACAATCCCCATCAGCGGCGCCCAGGCCCGCGCGGCGACGTGCACGAAGGCCGTGTCGACCAGCGCTTCCGTACTCAAATCGGGGTTCGGATTCACGAGCTGCGCGGCGTACACCTCGAGGGCCGACAGGATGCCAATGGCCACGCAGGTCAGCACCGTCGCCAGCAGGATATTGCGGCGCGGGTTTTCCACTTCTTCCGACAACGTCGAGATGCCGTCAAAACCGATATAAGTCAGCACGGCGATCGACGTGCCGCCGAGAACCGTGCCCACATTGAACGTGGCCGGATCGTAGAATGGCCGCGTCCAGAACCCCATGCCGGCGTGCGGCATGTGGAAGATGAAGCGCGCCGCGGCCGCGAAGAAGATCACGATCACTATGCCCATGCCCACCGCGAGCCCCGTATTGATGCGCGCCGAGGCGCGGATGCCGAGCACATTCAGGCCAGTGAACATCAGCGTCACCAGAATCGCCCAGATCCAGTAAGGAACGTTGGGCACGAACACATTGGCCTGCTGGCTGATCCAGATGACGCAGATCATCGGATTGAGCATGTAGTCCATGACCATGCTCCAGCCGGTAATGTAGCCCAGCGCCGGATTGATCTCCTGCCCGACGTAAGTGAACGCCGAGCCGGCGCTGGGATAGGCGCGCGCCATCCGTCCGTAGCTGATGGCCGTGAACAGCATCGCCGTCATGGCGATCAGAATGGTCGTGACCACGTGGCCCTGGCCGCGCTTGTCGAGCACGCCGAACACCGACATCGGCGCCGTGGGCTGGATGACGATGATGCCGTATAGGATCAGATCCCACAGCGTGAGCGCCCGGCGCAGTCGAGGCGCTGAGTTGCTGTCGGCGGTGCTCCCGTTTTGCATCTGTCTAGGGTACTCCTGGAACTCGTCCCGGCGCAGCCGGAGCTGTCATTATCATCGAATGAACGACGCGCCGGCTATGACACTGTCACCAGGTCCGCGCCCAGATAAGCCTTGCGCCCCTGACGGAATGCGATGTTGGCCAGGTGCGGTCCGGCGATGGCCTGCTGCGCGATGGCGGCCGTGCAGTTGGGCTGCTTCCGGCTCTTGAGGCAGTCCAGGAAATTGGCGATGTGCGCCTCCACCGGGATGCCGCCCTTGTAGGTCATCAGCGGCTCTTTCTTCTCGTTATACGGCTCGCCGTAGACGCTGAAGCCGTCGTCCTTCATGATCAGGGTGCCGGCGTCCCCGTAAAAGGCGATCGACCAGTCGTTGTTATATGAACTGCAGTAGTTCAGCGACCAGGTGGCTATGAATTTCTCGAACTCGAAGGCCGAGGAGAACACGTCAGCGTCCTCGCTCCCGGTGGTCTTGGCGATGAAGCCCTGGCACACCGCCGATTTGGGTGGCGGAGACTTCATCAGCCGCAACACCGTGTCCATCAGGTGCGCGCCCTGGTCGGTCATGTTGCCGCCGGCGTAGTCCCAGAAATGCCGCCAGGCGCGGAAGCGCATCGGCTCCAGCGGGCGCTTCGGCGCAGTCCCCAGGAAGCGGTCCCAATCGAGCTTGCCCGGTAGCGGCGAATTGTCGAGCGGTCCGGCGATGTTCCAGTTCCACTCCGCCTTGACTTTGTAAATCTGGCCCAGCATGCCGTCTTCAATCGCTTCTTCGGCCTTGTGGACCATCGGAGAACTGCGGCGCTGGTGTCCGATCTGGACCACCTGCGGCTTGCCCGTGACGTACTGCTTCATCTGCTCGCTCTGGGCCAGCGAGATCGAGAACGGCTTCTCCGCGTAGACGTCTTTCTTAGCGTCGACGGACGCGAACAGCATCGGCATGTGGTGGTGATCGGGACCGGCCAGCACCACGAAGTCGATGCCCGGCTGCGCCAGCAGTTCGTGGTAATCCACGTAGCCTTTGGCGTCCGGCGAGTCCTTCAGCGCGGCCTGCAGATTCGGCTCGTAGACGTCGCACATGGCAACCGCCTGGCAACCGGCCGTCTGGAACTTCTTATTCAGATACCGCCCGCGCCCGCCCGTGGCGATGACCCCATAGGCCACCCGGTCGTTAGCCCCAAACGCGGCTCGGGGCACAAACAGCGGTGCCGCGGCCACGGCGGCAGCCTTTGTGGCGACACCCTGAAAGAACTCTCGTCGGTTCGTCTCTCGCACACTCACCTCCTGGTCGGGACGCGCGGGAATCGGCGCGTCCCCACGCATGGCGTCATTCTATCTCTCGAACTCCCTCGGCGGGCGGACGATCTCGCCACTTCTCACGCTGGCGTGTTCACGTACTGAAAGGCGTCCGACTCCGGCCGCGCCAGCCATTCGGCCAGCGACTGTGCCACCGCGTCCTTTTGAGAGACGATCGGATCGCGGACGGGCCAGTCGATGCCGATCGCGGGATCGTTCCAGCGGATGCCCGATTCGCAGCGGCTGTTGTACAGGCCGGTGCATTTGTATTGCACCTCGGCGTAGTCCGACAAGACGCAGAATCCACGCGCACATCCCGCCGGTGCAAAGACCTGAATCCCGTTTTCGGCCGACGCCTCCACGCCCAACCATTTCCCCAGCGTGGGCGATCCCTTGCGAATGTCCACGGCCATCAGGAACGCTGTTCCGCGGGTAACCCGCATGAGCTTCGCCATCGGCGGCTCCCACTGAAAATGGAGGCCCCGCAGGACGCCCTTCACCGACCCGGAGTGGTTATCCTGCACGAATGTCGTCGGCAGTCCGTGCTGGCGGAATGTATCCTCGCGAAAGCTCTCCAGGAAGAACCCGCGCTGGTCTTGGAAGATCCCCGGCGTGATCAGGTGAACACCGCCGATTTCCGTCGTTTCAATCTTGAGTGGCATAGTAAGAAAACACCTCGAAAAGGAAGGCCGAGGTCAATTCCCGCCCATAATAGCAGACCCGGCGCCGAGCCCTGCAAACGCGCGCTGTTGGACCTTCGGAGCCACTGGCTCCGGCCTCGCCGCCCATCGCGCGCGCCACGTGCCCCATCCGCCAGGGCGCGCCAGACCGGTTGGCAGCCCGGGCGCCCGCTGGCAGCCAGCGGCGTTCCTTCAGACACGCTAATATAGAGAAAAGTGGCCAGCCGGTGCAGGCTGTGGCTGGCTCAATTCATACTATGCGCGACAGAATTGCGGCCGCCAACGCCATCGTTCAGTCCATTGAGAAGCAGAAGGTTACGAACCTTGGAGTGCTGAACGAGGCCTACGAGTACGCCAAGCCGAGTTCGTTTTCCCGCGCCCTGAAGCTCGAATTCGGCAATGTCGTCGTGCTGCTCATTTCCGGCACCGCCAGCATCGACGATCAGGGCTGCACGGTCCACGTCGGCGACTTCCGGCTCCAGCAGCGCCGGACTTATCAGAACATCACCGGGCTGCTCGCCAGTGAGGGCGCCACCTGGAAAGACATCGTCCGTACCACCTGTTACCTGCGCGACATCGACCGCGATTACGCCGCCTTCAACGAAGAGCGGACGCGCTTCTTTGACGAGCAGGGCCTCGACCCGCTGCCCGCCTCCACCGGCATTCAGGCCATCCTGTGCCGTCCCGACCTGCTGGTCGAAATCGAAGCCATCGCCATCTTTACCAAGAAGTCCTAGCGTCACGTCTCGAAGGCACGTGGCGCAGGCACTCGTGCCTGCCGCGTCGACACTCGTGTCGACGCCCGGCCGGCGTTGTCGACGTTCGGCCGGCGCTGTCGATTCTTGACTGAGACACTACACTAGCGCCCCACCCGCCGCCAGGCCCCGCTCCGTTCCGCATTCCGCACCCCGCCACACGCGTTTCCCCTAAAGGATCGCGGCCGTGTGCCGATCTATAGGAGTGGAGGCGTTCCGCGCCCGGTTCCCGGGGACAGGCGCGCACGATCAGGCCGGAATGGGTACAAGCTCCGTCAACTCGACTCTGGCCAGCAATCTGGCGACTATTGCGAATACGCAAACCTTCACCGGGGTCAGTACTTACTCCTCAGACCTGCAGAGTATCCTCACGCGCTCCGCACAGATCGCCCAAATACCCGTTCTGGCGCTGCAAAACGACCAGACCACGCTGCAGAATCAGGCCACCGACCTCGGCACCCTGCAAACGGCGGTCAGCAAACTGGCCCAGGCGATCACCACCCTGGGCAATCTCTCTTCCGGCGGGGCGCTCACGGCCACTTCGAGCGACACCAACATCGGCGCTACGGTTTCCGGAACCGGCGCCACCGCGGGCACTTACACCATCAGCGACGTCACCAGCCTGGCCTCGCTCTCAACCGCCACATTGACCACGGGGGTCGCCGACCCCACCGCCACCGCCGTGGCGCCCACCGATACCAACACGCTGTACCTCGTCGCGGGCGGCTCTCCGATCACCATCGCTCTCACCAGCGCGACCAACAATCTCGATGGTCTCGAGGCGGCCATCAACTCCGCTGGTGCCGGGGTCACCGCATCGATCCTGACCACTACCGGCGGCTCCTATCTGACCATGACCGCCAACCAGGCCGGCGCCACCACCATCCAGTTATTGACCAACTCCACGGATCCGACCACTGACATACTGTCGATGAACCAACCCCCCGGCTCCCTGGCTCAGTTCGAGGTCAACGGCCTGCCGGCGACATCGACCTCCAACCAGGTGACGGGCGTCATCCCCGGCGTCACCCTGAGTCTGGGCTCAGCCACCACGAGTTCGGATTCCGCCACCATCACCGTCGCCGCCAACCCGCAGCCGATCACCGACGCGCTGCAGAGCATGGCCAGTGCCTACAATGCCCTGCATACCCAGATCGGAACTGAATTCGGATCCACCGCCGGGCCCCTCAACGGCAACTCGGTCATTTTGTCAGTCCAGAGCCTGATGCAGCAATTTGCCTTCTACCAGGGCACGGGCGGCGTCCAGTCGTTGATGGATCTCGGCGTCTCCATCGATGACACCGGCACGATGAGCGTCGACACCACCGTTGTGTCCGCGATGTCGTCCGGACAGGTTTCCAGCGCCCTGAGTTTCCTCGGCAACTCAACCACCGGACTGGCTTCCCTGGCCAGCAGTTTCACCGCCTATAGCGATACCACCAGCGGCGTTCTGCAGGGGCAGATCAACCAGGACCAGACCTCGGACCAGACGCTGCAAAACCAGATTGACGCCATGAATGTCAGGATCGCCGCCGAACAGGCAACGGAAACGACGAAAGTCGAGGCCGCCGACTCTTTGCTGGCTCAACTGCAAAGCCAGCAGAGCATGCTCACGGCGACGATTCAGGGTCTCAATTACACCCTTTACGGAGCTTCGTTGACCAGTCCCACTGGAACCAGTTGAGGTTAGACCTTATGCCCGGACGAGACGATTTCCTGCAAGCCTTGGAAGCCTGCGAACGCGCCAGCGCCTTGCTGTTGCTGGCCATGGAGTCCGGCACGCCGGATCCCGCCGCCCTGGCCACGCGCCGCACTGAGCAAATCGAACTCCTCAGCCGGTCCCTGCCCGCCGAAATGCGGGCCGAGGAGTTCGAGCGCCTCAAGATCGTCTTCCGGGTCGGCGAGAAGGCGCGTTCGCGTGCGCTCTCCGATCGGCTCTCCGCAACCCGCAACATCTCCGCGCTGCACCGTGGATTGCAGGTCGCACGCCAATTCTCCGTCACGCCGATTCCCCGCAAGTCGCAACTCGATTTCAAGGGATAAGCCGCACCTCGCATTGCTGCCTCCGCGCCGTTTCGCCCGCCACCTGCCGGCTGACCACCGACTGACCACCGACTAACCACCGACTAACCACCGACTGACCGCCGTCCCACCATCGGCTGACCGCTCGCCGACCGCTCGCCGACCATTCGCCGGCCGTTCGCCGACCACCCGCTGACCACTCGCCGACCGCCCTGCGCGCCCGCCACCGGTCCTGTGCGCATTGCACATGCCTGATAGGCTGCTGAAAAAGGCCCAGGAATGCTCGCAGGCGCTCACAGCTTTCACATTTGCCCCTGTGTTTGCAGCATGTTTCTGAGCCGCGACCGTGAGGGAGCGGTCCCATAGGACTCTTGTTCAGCAGCCTGCTAATAGCCCTTTTGATACAGGAAACCATCCTCCACTCTGCGGCGTAAGTATAAGTAGGGAGGCAAGTGGAGGTAAGTACAATGAACAAGTTAATCAATCGGAGCATTTTCGCGGTGGCGCTGGGCGCCCTGCTGGTGGCCGGCAATCTGGCTGCGGCGCCGAAGGACACCTCGCTGGCCGGACAGGTGCGGCATGAACTCAACATGCTGCCCTATTACGGTGTCTTCGACGCCATCAGTTATGAGATCAACGGCCAGACGGTGATCCTCACCGGCGCGGTCCATTACCCCGCGATCGCACTGGATGCGGTCAACGTGGTGAAGCACATTCCCGGCGTCGAGACGGTCGACAACCAGATCGAGGTCCTGCCCGTTTCGCGCTTCGACGACCAGATCCGTCTGGCCGCCTGGCGCACGGCCTACTCCTGGCCGAGCCTGTCCCGGGTGGCCAGCATGCCGCAGCCGCCGGTCCGCATTCTCGTGAAAAACGGGAACATCACGCTGGTCGGCATCGTGCCGACTCAGACCGATAAGGATGCCCTGACCTTGCGGCTCAACTCGGTGCCGGGCGTCTTCGCGGTGCAGAACAACCTGACGGTGGAAACCCCGCCGTCCCGCAAAAGCTGAGCATCCCGCCCTGTCGAGCGCGCCGGGCTGCCAGTCCGGCGCGTACCGCCGCCGCCTGCCCGCCGCTGGTTTTCCCGCTTTCAGTCGCGGCGGTAATCACCCACTTCAAATCACGTCAGCCGGGCGGCCTCCCGCGCCACCCCTTCTGACTTCGGCGGCTCCGATTCTGTAGAATCGGGAATTCGCCGATGCTCTTTTACGCTCTGACTATCTTCCTGAGCGCTTTCCTGCTCTTCCAGGTTCAGCCTCTCATCGCCAAAATGATCCTGCCCTGGTTCGGCGGCAGCGCCGCGGTCTGGGCTACCTGCCTGCTCTTTTTCCAGACGGTTCTGTTGCTGGGCTATGCCTACTCGCACGGCATCGTCATGAAGCTCAAACCCAAACAGCAGTGGATTCTGCATGGGACCCTGCTCGGGCTGTGCCTGTTTGCCTTGCCCATCGTTCCGGGCGTGTCGTGGAAACCGGCCGACCCCAGCGTGCCCGTCTGGCGCATCCTCGGCCTGCTCGGCGTCACGGTCGGACTGCCCTACTTCGTGCTCTCCACCACCGGCCCGCTGGTCCAGGCGTGGTTTGTCCAGGCCCGCCCCGGCGCGACGCCCTACCGGCTCTACGCCCTGTCGAACCTCGGCTCGATGCTCGCCCTGCTGACCTACCCCGTGCTGATCGAGCCGGCCTTCTCCTTGCGCCACCAGGCCTGGGGCTGGTCGATCGGCTTTGGTTGCTTTGCGCTGCTGTGCGCCTGGACCGGCTGGCAGAGCCAGCGCGCCGCCTCGAACGCCGCGCTCGCTGGCGGGAACCCTGCGCCGAGCCTTGCCGCGGCCGGCGAAACGCCCGCCGCCGCACCCGCCTGGAGCCTGCGCCTGTTCTGGGTCGCGCTGGCCACCGGCCCGTCCATGCTGCTGCTATCGCTCACCAGCCATTTGAGCATGGACGTTGCTCCGATCCCCTTCCTCTGGATTTTGCCCCTTGCGCTCTACCTGCTCAGCTTCATCCTGTGCTTCGACGCTCCGCGCTGGTACCGCCGCAAACTGTTCTTATGCCTCATGCCATTCGCGCTCGGCGTGATCACCTGGCTGATGACCACCGAACCCGGCGATCTGCCCAATGTCCGCCTCCCCATCGGGCTCTTCTGCCTGGCCTTCTTCGTCTGTTGCATGGTCTGCCACGGCGAGTTATCGCGCCTGAAACCGCACCCGCGCTATCTGACCGGCTTCTACCTGATGATCGCGGTCGGCGGCGCTTGCGGCGGCGTCTTCGTCGCGCTGCTTGCCCCGGCCGTGTTCAACGCCTACCATGAGTTCCCACTCTCGGTCGGCTTTTGTGGCGCAGTCGCGGTATGCGTGCTGTTCCGCGAGCGGGACTGGCCTTTCCGGCGCGACCTGCTTGGCTGGCCCGCCATCGTCGTCTACACGCTGGCGGCACTCCTGTTCGGTTTCCTGGGACGCGAGATCCGCGACACGGTCCAGGGCAGCCTCTTCGTCGGGCGCAATTTCTACGGCGAGCTCCGCGTCCGGCAGTACAACAATTATTACGACTGGGACGGCTATCGCAGCCTGGTTCATGGCTCCATCAACCACGGCGAGCAATACACTCATCCCGCCCGCCAGAAAGAGCCCGTCACTTATTACTGTCCCGATACCGGCGTCGGCCGCTTCATGGCCGCCCGCGTCGTCGGCTCGCCGCAGCGCGTGGCCCTGATCGGACTCGGCGCCGGCACTCTCGCCGCCTACGGTCGCATCGGCGATTTCTACCGCTTCTACGAGATCAACCCCATGGTCCCGCGCATCGCCCACACCTACTTCACTTATCTGAAGCAGTCCGACGCGCTGGTGGACATCCGCATGGGCGATGCCCGCCTGTCGCTCGAGCGGCAATCGCCGCAGAACTACGACCTGATCGCCGTCGACGCCTTTTCGAGCGACGCCATCCCGGTCCACCTGCTCACCCGCGAAGCCCTCGCGCTCTACTTCCGGCATCTTAAGCCGCGGGGCGTCCTCGCCGTGCACATCTCCAACCGCTACATCAGCCTCGAGCCCGTCCTCGATCGCGGCGCCGCGGCTCTCGGCAAAACGGCTCGCGTCTTTGAAACCGAGGACAACGACGCGGGTACCTGCTACGGCACCACCTGGGTGCTCATCGCGGCCGATCCGTCGGTCTTCGCCGGCGTCGAATACCAGACTGGACTGCCCTCCACGCCGGCCCCCTGGCTGCGGGTTTGGACCGACGATTATTCGAACCTCTACAAGGTGCTGAAGTAGCGCTTTCCGGGCCAGCCTCTATTGCAGCGTCCGCGTGTCGCCCTCTTGCGCCTGCAGGTTGATCGCGCCGAACGTGGCCTCATACTGCTGCACGTTCTGCAGCAGCAGGTTCGACAACGCCTTGGTCTGCTGCGGGCTCAGGTAGATGCCTTGGAACTGCCGGACGTTCACCACTTCCGCCGAGTTCTGCTGAATCGTACCGAACAGCAGGAAGAAATCCCACAGGCTGGTGCGGACCTGGACGCTGTTGGCGTAGTTCTCCCGATAATCGTTCGTGTTCTCGACCTGGACTCGCGGCTGGCCGCCTTGGGGATGCATGGCCTCATCGTACACCGCTCCGCCGGCGGGGCGCAGCCCTCCCGGCGTAGGCGCACTCAACCGCCGCCGCGGTTCTGGATCGTCTGATTCTGGATCAGCGGCCGCGCCCAGAAGCCCACGCCCAGCACCCAGCCGAAGGTCACGTACAGCAGCATCATCCCGGCCCGCAATCCCATCCAGTCCCCCAGTTGGCCGATGCACAGCGGCACCACCGCTCCTCCGACGATCGCCGTGCACAGGATGCCCGCAAAGGCGCCGTGCGAGTGCGCCAGCGAGTTCAGCGCCAGCGAATTAGTCACCGGCCACATCACGGAAGCGAAGAAGCCCACAGCCGGGAACGCCACCAGCGCCGCGACTTTGTGTGAGCGGCCGGTCGCGCGGCGGCTCATTCCACGCCCGTCACTTTTGTGATGCGCTCGAACCGGCCGGGCTCCCGGCCCTTCGCCGCCGCCAGAGCCAGCGTCAGCATCTCGATCGGCAGTATTTCCACCAGCGGCCGCACCCGCGCGCCGCTGGCCGGAATTCGGAATGCGCCCTCCGCCTCTGGCGAGACCACCGCCGCCCGGCCTCCCGCCTCCCAAACGTCGCCCGCCAGTTTCCAGCTCAACGCGGACGAGCGATCGTCCCCTTCGAGAATTGCGACGAACACCGCGCCGCTCAGCATTTCGAACGGGCCGTGCCGGAACGCCGCCGCGCTCATCCCTTCGGCGTGATAATGTGTCGACTCCTTCAGAATCAGCCCGCCCATGCCCGCCGCCGCCAGCGCCGTCCCGCGTCCCACCACGAAGACGTCCTGTACGCCGTCGAGCGTCCGCAGCAACTCGTTCACATGCGCCGGCCACTGGCCCAGATACCCGCGCATCGCGTCCAAGGCCGGCCCGGTTTGAGTTTGCAGCTCTGCCGTCGTGCCGCCGCACACCAGATCCCCCAGCCACTCGAGCGCGATGAACGTAGCGGCGTAGGTCTTGCACGCCACCGTCGTCTCCTCGCCCGCCCGCGTCAGCAGCGCGGCCGCGCTCAGCCGGGCCAGCGGCGAGTCCGCTGTGTTCGTGATCCCCACGACATCCGCCGTCCCGCGCGCCATCTCGAGCAGCCGCACCGTCTCCACACTGCGTCCGGATTGCGATACCGCCACCACCAGCGTGTCCGGCCTGAGCCAGTCGCTTTCGAAGTGGATCAACTCGCTCGTCTCCACCAGCACCGGCGTCAGTCCTGCCCCAAGCAGCCGCAGATACAGCGGATGGCACGCCCAATACGACGACCCCATCCCCGTCAGCACCACCCGCCGCCAGCGCCCGTCCCGCAGCCCCTTCGCGAACGCCGTCAGCGCATCCTGCTCCTCCAGGCCCGCTATCGTCCGCGCCACCGCCTCCGGTTGCTCCAGCAGGTCCTTCAAATACGAGCACTCCCGCCACACTTCTTCGAGATTCAATTCAGCTTCTCCTTTGACCTGGATGTCCTGCGTCAGAAATTCGTTGAAGAAGTCGTCCCACAGTCGTTACCTGGCCGCAACTTTTGTGGCTGAGCCGCGACTGTCTGACGGAGCCGCGACTGTCTGACGGAGCCGCGACTGAAAGGAGCGGTTGTGTTACTGAGCCGCGACTAGTGTTACTGAGCCGCGACTGTCTGACGGAGCCGCGACTGAAAGGAGCGGTTGTTTTACTGAGCCGCGACTAGTGTTACTGAGCCGCGACCGTCTGACGGAGCCGCGACTGAAAGGAGCGGTTGTGTTACTGAGCCGC
>Ga0187875_10000620_pt1 | contig 28891 bp, 37 predicted proteins | sample June2016WEW_17_1_2_FD_132978 | JGI IMG/M metagenome (GOLD analysis project Ga0187875, IMG submission 132978) | Peatland microbial communities from SPRUCE experiment site at the Marcell Experimental Forest, Minnesota, USA - June2016WEW_17_10 | ecosystem: Environmental > Terrestrial > Soil >...
AGTACTTTTCATTTGGAATCCCATCTCCTTCAATATAATCGCTAACCTCTATTACAATGGCGGGGCAGTAAACATAGTTCCAAGGTTCATGTGAATATGGTTCTCGCTCAAGCACTGCAGGAATCAATATCTTTGATTCGTAAAGTTCTAGAGGCTTATATGTAGGTCTTACAAGTAGCTGGCTGGGTTCGAGCCTGTAAATTAAGCTTCGTGCCGTACTGACATTTATATACTTTTCGATCCTATATTCTTCCAACTTAAAAACCTTTACAGGGTGTGCCAAGTTAGTAGCTTGGCACGCTAATATGCTTAGTCCGTAGTTTCACATCATAAATATATATGCTTATTGTATAGGTAAATGCCTGCTGTGGTCAAAGATCAGGATCCCCATCACAACCCATATATAGGTTGTCAGACCTTCCAATTTGGTGAACTATATGAAAAACAATGTAGGGAACCGCACTTTTGCTAAGACTGCCCTCCCGGGGCTTATGCTATATGTCTACAAAATAAAAATGCCTAGATATTGTGGACATAATGTCTACATTTTGATAAATACTTGAAATTGTGGACATACAAGGCAAAGTAGTTGTATATCTGCAGATATGCAAAGGGAATTAAATACATCTGATAACGTCCTCCCAGGGCTAGAAACCAATCCTACTATATTATAAAAACCGGATGCCAAATGTAGTTTATGGAAAAGCCAGCCATTTACACATCCATCATATTCGTTATAGCTGTAATAGCGGTATCCGTTCTTGCGCTCCTTAGCTACAACGCCGTTAACATAATACTGCCGCGCCCGGTTTGCAACTGCCCAGCCATAATCGTGGGCCAGCAGACAACCCGTGGCCCACCGCCATGCTATTGCCCTGTTCCGATAGCCCAAAACACAACCACGATAAATGCCCAAAATTCTACGGGGGAACGGGTATACGCTCCTGCATACGAGTTCGGGAACCTCAGCGCGGTAGATCCCTCTGCAACAATAGGCATGTTTTCCTGCAATGAGAATAGCGACTGCACACTGGTGCATACCACGAGCTGCTTCAACAACATCCCGCAGCAGCAGGCCTGCATAAATAGGAATTATTCAAGCTCCTATGCCGCCTACTACAATGCCTTCATACATAGCGGGCCACCAATGGCATGCCCAGACTTCTTAATGGCAGGGAGCGCAAGCTGCGCCTGCATAAGCAACGGATGCAGCCTGGTCTATTCGACAGGCGGAACCATCCCGAACTAGGCAAAGGTTTAAATTTTTACAGAGGCAGGTGTATACCATGAAAGCAGGAGTGGATTACATAGGCGTGTCCGTAGGTGCGCTTATATTCAACAAGGAGGGCGAAATCTTCTTAGGAAAGAGAAGCAACAAGTCGAAGAACGAGCGCGGCTCATGGGAGGCGCCAGGGGGCGCGGTCGAGTTTGGGGAAAAGAGGATAGACGCGGTGAAACGCGAGATGAAGGAGGAATTCGGTGTCGATATCCGCGTGGTTAGGGCGCTTCACACATCCGACGAAATGATAAGGAGGGACAAACAGCATTGGGTCCCGACAACCTACATAGCAAGGATAAAGGGCAACAAACCGCCAAGAATTATGGAGCCTGAGAAATGCGACGCGATAGGGTGGTTTCCCCTGAACAGGTTGCCAACACCTTTGTCAGGTATAACCAAAATTGACCTTAAAGAATACAGGAGGCAGCGCTCTGGCGCAAGAGGCAGCGATTAGCTATCTGCTCTTGCCGCTCCTCAGCCCTATCCAGATTCCGTTGGGATCCTTTACATAGCCCATTGCGAAATTCTTCTCCTCCCAAAGCTTCATCGCGACCGGCGCACCGCTTGCCACCAGCTTGTCATATAATTTCTTCGCGTCCCTCACCTCGAACATCAGATGATCAAGCTCCGATCCCTCCTTATAGGGCGTGTAGTGCATGCAGCTCTTCGAGAAGTGCATCAGGTTAAGGCGCTGTCCGCCCTCCTTTGCAACCATCATTACAACCTTCTCCCCCGGAACCCAGCTCCTCCTGCCGACTATCCTCATTCCAAGGTACTTTGTGTAGAACTCTATGGACTTTTTCAGGTCCTTGACCCTTATGCTAGTGTAGATAAATCCCATATAATCAGTCTTGATTGGAAATAAAAGTATTAAAGGATAATTATAAGTAATAGAGCAGACAGAGTAAAGATGAAGTGGTATCATGTCGACAACCGAAATCACACCGGTCCGGGCCGATAATAGGTTCATGCGTCTTCTCAGGATGGCTACAAACAGGCAGTTATCCACAGCCAAGATCCTGATGGCTAGGCAGGGCGGCGAGTTGCCTGAAACAATCGCGGATCTATCCGACGGCGACCAAAAGAGCGCACGCGCCTATTTCACTACAAAAGATGGCTACGCGGCTGTTTCCCAGAAGTTTAAATTTATGACTGTACCAGACCCGATCCAGTCAAGGCGCATAGAGTACTACGGATTCTACATGGTCGGGCAGGATGTCCGGAAGTACACATCCGCGGGCAGGCTGGCCTCAAGGAGCACGATAAAAAGCAGCGGCGGGCTGGATGTCTCCCCCGTAGGCAGCGGCTACGAGATTGAGGTGGTGTATGACCCGCCAGGCAGGTTGTGGGGCAAGAGGAGCTTTAAAAGAAGCCGCTAAGCAAGAACCTGAAAACCGCAATGGTTAGATAGACCTTAGAATTTCGTCCGTCAGTTTGTTCTCGTCCCTGAACTCGATGTACTCCCTCTTCATCTTGGTCGCGGAATCGTAGGCGAGTTTTATTGCGAGAAGGATCACAAGGATTACGGACCAGAGCCTGAGCGACGTTGCCGTAGGGTCTATGAATATGCTGTCTATTATTAGGCTGACACCAGCAAGAAGCGCGAGGAACCAGAGTGTAAAGTAGAGCTCAAGCCTTCTCTTAAGCCTTACGTAAGCGTAACGTATTGTCACGTCTATATTCCTCACTGCCATATCCCTACCACTAAACTAATATCTGACAAGCTTTAAATACGTATTGCAAGGCGGTGCTGGCTACACCTCAATAAAGACATCGCCGCCCTCCACTGTTGCCTTGTACTTCCTCTCGTCGTCAAGCGGCAGCGGGAACTCCACGAGCTTTCCTGTAGTCACGTCCCATTGCGCGCCGTGCCACGGGCATGTTATCACATTGCCGTTGAGCTCTCCCTCCGAAAGCGGCCCTCCCTGATGGTTGCACACGCCGCGCATGGCATAGATCTTACCGCCAACGTTCGCAACCACTATGTCGTCCATTCCTTCCACCACGACCTTCTTCATGCTCCCAGGAGCGAGTTCTGAGAGCTTTGCAGCAAGCACCTTTGCCATATCCACACCAAAGCAAGATAGATTTGGATGCAAGGTTTTAAGTATTTTGCAAGCAAACCAATACTGGATGAGATGGTGAAGGCAGGAGACGTAGTGAACGTGCTGCACCAGTGCGTGGACCCAGAGCTGGGCGCCAACATAGTCGACATAGGTCTGATCTACGGCATCAAGGTAAACGACGGCAAGGACGTCAAGCTTACACTTACCATGACATCGCCGATGTGCCCTGTCACGAGCATAATAATGGCCGACGCGCAGCTCAGGATAGAGGCGATAGAGGGCGTGGGCAAGGTTGAGCTGGAGCTTGTATGGGACCCTCTCTGGAACCCAGAGATGATGAGCGAGGAGCTCAGGTACACCAGCTAAGGGTGCACGAACCTAAGCAACGCCTTTGCTTTTTACTCCATAATCCTGCGCAGGCTCTCAGGTTTCGGTTCATAGGAGGGATGCCTGCGGAGCTTCTCCATTAACTCCCGGTCCTTCCAGTGCTGGTCCTCAATATAACTGAGCAGACCTGATGGTGTGCGCGGGTCATCAACAAGCCTGAATGCAAGCTCCCTCTTTTCCTGGTTTGTCAGCCCTCTGCGCATCGCGATAAACCCTTCAGATCCTGGTTCCGGATTTCTTTGCACGCTCTTCATGTTTTTCGTATCCATCTATATCTCCCCCTCTTGTTTTCCTGCCTTCAGCGTCTCCTTAAACAGTGATATCGCCTCATCGCTGTCCATCTCCTCCGTCGCGGTGAAGAGATCAGTCCGTTTTGACCTGTACTCGATTTCAGGATTGTCAAGCGTTTTTATCGTGATCCCGTAGTCTATGCCAGCCGAGAGCATCTTCTTCAGCATGAGCGGCCGCTCTTTCTTGATGTCCATTTTGGTTATTGCGGAAAAGAAGTTCACAACCTCTGCCATCGCTTCGAACGGCCCGGCGGATAGGTGCATGCAGTTGTTTTCTACTGTTACCGACTTCAGGCCGTAGTCCTTTGCGTTCTTGTAGAGTTCGCCGCGCATCGAATCCGGAGCGGCCTTTTCCGGGAAGGTGGCGCCCACCATCTCGTTCTTCAGCGTCGACCACTTTGTATCCGCATGAAGGAGCATTAGCACTATCCTGTGCGATGGGTTAGTAAAATGGAACAGCTGCTTGGGATGGAATCCGTTTACCAGGACTATGTCACGGCCGTCCTTCTTGATGTGCCTTGTGTACAGGCCGCTCCTTATCTTTACGGATTTCTCCTCGAACCACGCCTTGTCAAGGCTCTCCGGCGTCTCTCTGCTGTATTCCTTGAGGTACTCGTGCCCTCCCAGCACCGTGTATTTGCCGGGGGAAAGGCCGTATGCTTCCTCTATCTTCCTCTTGGTGTCGGAATCCAGCGCCACAGAGGCGGAGTTGGATATGATATTTATGAACCTGTAATGTTTGCTCATGATATTGTACTTGTCCAGGACGCTTCCATTGACAGCGCATATGCCGTCTATTTTGACCCCGAATTTATAGAGGTCAAGAAGCATCATCTCAGTTATCTTTATCATGTCAGAAATATTATCAAGGAGGAATACCTCGGGCTTTATGAAGAAGAGCAGCTCGTTTTTGCACTCACTTTCCCCGACTCTTATCTTTTTTATGATCTCCGCATCGTGGCATCTTAATGCCGCTTCGACTATTTGGTTTGCTACATCGCCGACTTCCCTGTCAATTTCCATACTATGCCCCACATTAACTGTTACGCATATATTGCATTTATCATTTATAATGACTTTCTTACGCGCGAGAAGACCTTCCCCTTGTCATATATCATCTTGTCTATGTCCCGGTTATTGCAGACCTGGTCGAAACTGACCCATTTGTAATCCGTATTCTCCACGTTGAGCTTCACAGCCCTGCTGGACACGCGGAATATGAAAAACCTGTTCGGCCATTTCAGCCCCTTCCCCTCGTCCTTGAGTACTATTATCGAATTGCCGTCGAGAAGGGTCAAGCGTTCTGCAGGGATCTTTGTCTCCTCAAATATCTCCCTGTATGCGGTCTGAAGGTACCTCTCGCCCTTATCGCGCCCCCCGCTGAGGAAAGACCACCTGCCAGGATGCGACATCAATGGGGCATTGAGCCTCTTGAGCAGGAGTATCCTCCTTTTGTTGATCAGAACCGCCGTTATGCCGTCCCTTTTTACGCTCCTGCACATTTTCAGTTCCAGAAAACCACCAAGCCTTTGCAATCGCCATTTATTTTGCTATTGGCAATGTATTTATATCTGAACATGAGAGGTATTATTGATAGAATGTCAGCGATTCTCGCTTAGCTAGGTGATGAGATGAGTATGAGTGGAATTACACAAAGGATTCGAAAGGATTCGGCGCATGTCCAGGAGCAGCTCGACATGCTTACTTCGCTAGAGACCGGCGGATTCGAAAGGTTGATCGAGGAAGGCTACGGCGATACTGCCTACTCCAAGGCCATAGAGTTTGTCATGGGCGGCGCGCCGCTAGTGCATCTTGAGATGCTGAAGCATGATGGACTGCTAAGGCTTGCGCCTGGAAGGCTTGGCCATTCGGTTGCGCACAGCCTGGCGCAGTGTGCCTCGTACGGCCCGGTGTTTGAGAGGTTCGCGAAGATGCCTGGCATACTCGGGCTCAGGCGCGCTATCGACAATAAAAGCGTAGCGGATATACTTGAGGCAAGAAAAGGCATGCTCAGGAATGCAAAACAGTAAGCATGCTGAGGACTCTCGGCTACAGCCTTGCGAGTTCCTCTAATTTCTTAGGACCTATATACCTATCGAAGACCTTGTCAAAACTAGTCACGTCCCCGTCCTTAATTAGCATATCCGCAACACTGACTGCAATCACCTCCAATTGCGCCCTGGTCACGCCATGTCTTTCCGAGACGAGATCAACCTGTACAAAATTAAGCATCCTCATATGACTGGCAATATCCCTTACCACGTTATTCCATGCCACAGCCGTCGCATGCTCTGGAGTCCCCATAACAAGTGTATCGGTCTTTTTAAGCAGCCGCTCCATGCATACCATCTATCACATTGAGTTGTATATGATGTGGCAAATAGATAAAGCTTTTGTACGATTTCCCGCAGAAAATGCAACAATCCGGAAATGTTTAAGTAATTCCAAGTTTATCTTAGAAAAGCACGGAGCCGCTGAAAGCCGAAGGGTATTTATATTAAAAACCAATAATCAGATTGTGATCAAATGATGACAAGACCATCATCGTGCCTAGATGATGAGGTTAAGGAAAGGTTAGTAACGCGTGCAAAGAAGTTGGCCGAATTAAAAGAAGCAATACGCCAAGTCGGTTATATTCCCGGAAGAAATGTGATCCACACTCCCTCTGCCATAAACAAGACGCTAGATGAATTGGAAAGAACCTACAACACACCTGTCTGGAGCAGGGATGCCAATCCCTTTTATGATTATCTGAGAAGGTCGGGTTATGACATGTTCATCCTCCTGCCGCCTACGTACATGATAAGAGAAACTGCAAGGCGGATCATAACTGGTGACAGCGCGCTGTAATTGGCAAGTAAGCAAGAAATACTATTAGTATTTCTAACTTTCTCTTAGAAATTCTAATCTTCTCTTTATTTGCACCGTATAGAACGAATCTTTGCAACATGTAAATGTGTCAGAGAAAAAAATTAACGCAGGCAGCGCTCAAATCAACGCATAAATTTGTCGTCGGTGAGGCACTTCTCCCTCACTTCCGGTATTCTAGAGACCCATCATTTTCGTTTTCCACTACAATGGAATCCGTTCGGGAAATTCCACTCACGTGAGCTAAAAAACGCCCTCCGAGGAAAAGCTGTTCTTTGTGGGCCAACATTTCGAATAATAGGGCCCCCTTCACCAAACCATGTGCGAATTCCATAAATCCGGAATCGATGCTTTTCAAAGAATGCATTTTCATTCCGTTATAATGGAATCCTGATTTCGGGCATTGGATTCTCTCTGAATTCCATATTACTGGTACGAGGTATAGTCAGAGGTGCAACCATACCAATCTTTGAAGGTTCTTGGGGTTATTAGGCTGTTGATCCTTTTAACGCCAAAATGCTCCAGCTCGGCAGTAATTGCGGAAATCGTTGTCCCAGTATCAGTGCGTTCATCGACCAAAAGAAACTGCCTGTCCCTGTTTGCCCTTATAAGCTCAATATCCTGTTCTGCGATATGAACCCTATCCTTGTACCAGTTAGGTACCCGTGTCCACGTGCCGTTTGAATAACCTGACAAGGCAAACCCCAACGACCGCGAACTCTTTTTTAAATAATAATTGATGAATGCGCCTGTGGTGACACCGCTGCACATTATCGGAACAACAAAATGGTCTCCTTGCGGTATTAATGAAACCAATTCAACCAAATTCTGATGTTCCTCATAGTTTCTTGGAACGGATGTAGCATTTAGGTCCTTGTTATCCGATAGGGCCTTAGCCAGATCAGTAACATGAGTGTACATGAACAATTCAAAGAGCTGCCTTGAGGCCGCGTAGCTAGCAGCCTTGACCCCCTTATCACTACTTGGATCGAAAAGATCATACCAGATCATTCTCAAGTATGTTGCAGGCTGTTGGAAAACGCACTCGTCCCAACTTTCCGAGACGAATCGGCGAATATTCTCTTTCGTCTTTAACTCAGATTCGGTCAAGCCCTCGCACATTCTAGTTGTGGCTGGTTTTTCCTCTCTCAATAAGGAGGTCGGTCCAGCGTCTGATCTAACAGGTAAATTTGTTTGGCCTATCAGCTTAGACGCCATATTTATCACATAGATTTATGATTTTGGAAATATTTAAGCATTGCTGAGATGCATTTCTAAGAGATAATCAGCCATTCCAACAATATCCTAGAAATTCCAACATAATCTCTTTAAATACTGTTTTGCGGTGTGTCAACCATTTTTGTTGCGGATTTTAATCCAGCCTTCTTCCGCATCCAGTCCATAAACATTCCAAAAGGCCTTCCCTCTACTAATGAGAGTGGAACTGCTATCGCCGAAGCTATTATTATGCTCCTCTTGCTTGCGCCAGCAAGATACATCTGCCCGACATACATCGGCATCCAAAATACCATCAACGCCGACGTATCCACGACCGCTTTTCTTAAAAAGCTGCTGCTGTCTGTAGTTTTTGTCGTCTTAAAGGCATAATCCCGGAATTTTCCGTACGGTCTGCCGAAGATAGAAGTGGTTACTATGCCCAATGCGCGTGTTTTTAGTGACTGTCCAAGACTCATGCCCGCAATCCACACCTCTTCGGCCGTACATACCGGAATATAGAAAGCCAGTGTCGAGGCCGTATCTACAATGTAGGCATACGCTGCGCTATCCTTTCTCAGCATCCTTTTCAGAAAGGAGCCCGTTTCGGCTTTATTCGGTTCTATTGTACGCAGCATTAATTTCACTCTTGTATGGATGGTTTTCACTGTTCCCGCTGGGGCCTTAACAAATTTACCACACTATATTGTGGCATGGGAAATACTTAAGTATTGCTGTAGTCCCGTCTAGAAGACTCACGTCTGCTGGTAGTTCTATGGCGGTGCTTAAAGGCGGCGCCTCAGTTTTACCCGAGGCAAAGATGTTTACCTGATTAATCTACTATCCAACGAATCGGCGAATATGTTCTCAAGACACTCCTGCCGCCCGCTCTCGTTGTGCTTCGCATTGCCGCCATTACGCAGTATGTGCGCCTCGCAATCTTTAAGCCCCATCTTAACCAGTGATGCCTCCACACGTCCGCCGAATCCGCTGTCCCACGAGCTATAGCGTTCCCTTAAGAAGCCGTCGATGCGCCCGTCTTTGCGTATTAATGAGGCTGCCTTTAGGCCACGTGCGAATGCGTCCATGCTGCCGATATGCGCATAGAACAGGTCAATCGGCATAAAGCTTGCCCTCCGCACCTTCGCGTCAAAGTTCAGCCCACCAGTGGTGAAGCCGCCCATCTTCATGATGCCCAGCATGATCTCTGTTGTCGTCTGCCTGTTCTTCAGGAACTGGTCAGTGTCCCAGCCCAGGAACTCATCGCCAACATTTGCGTCTATGGACCCTAGCCTTCCTGCAGCTATGGCTACCTCCATCTCATGCTGCATGGAATGACCTGCAAGCTGCGCATGGTTTGTCTCAAGGTTGAGCTTGAAGTCATCAATAAGCCCGTATTGGCGCAGGAAGTTCAGGCATGCGGCGGCATCCGAATCGTATTGGTGCTTTGTCGGTTCCTTGGGTTTTGGCTCTATGTAGAATTGGCCATCAAACCCAATCACCACTTTATAATCTACAGCCGCATGCAGACCGTATGCCAGATGATCGAGCTCCCTCTTCATATCTGTATTAAGTAGCGTGTCGTATCCCTCACGCCCTCCCCAGAAGACATATCCCAGGCCGCCCAATTCGTATGTTACCTCCATCGCCTTTTTCACCTGTGCTCCTGCAAAGGCAAATACATCGGCATTGCAGCTTGTGAAGGCTCCATGGACATAGCGCGGATGTGAGAACAGGTTTGCCGTGCCCCATAATAACCGTATACCCGTGCGCTCCTGTTCCTCTTTCATTGTTTTCACTACAGCATCAAGGTTGCGGTTTGTTTCTGACAGGTTTGCTCCCTCAGGCGCAACGTCCCTGTCGTGGAACGCATAGAACGGAACCCCGAGCTTTTCCATGAATTCAAAAGCGGTGCGAACCCGTCTCTGCGCGTTCTTGACCGAGTTTGTGCCATTGTCCCACGGCCTTACCGCGGTCCCTACGCCGAATTGGTCGCTGAGCTGATTGCGGAATGTGTGCCAATAAACTACAGAAAAGCGCAGCCACTCTTTCATCGTTTTGCCGTCTACGACCTCATCTGGATTGTAGTATTTAAATGCTAACGGGTTTTTGGAATCTGGGCCTTCGTATTCTATCTTGCGGATATCTGGAAAAGCTTTCGCTTGTCTTGTTGTTTGTGACATTTTTTCACCGATAACTCATTGTCGGGAATAGCTATAAAAACCCGGTGATACCCTAAAGGGTCTCTGCTGTTAAGTGTCCTGACGCAGCTTGATCCCTACAAAAAGTCCTCTTTTATCCGATCCCGCCCCTTTCAGGAACCTTGCATCGAGTCCCGCCTTCCTCATCAGCTCCAAGGTCCTTGCAGTTTCGAACATGCCAAGCTCCTCGGTGCTTACAAAGTGCTTTACACCCTTGTTATCCTCCGCGACCAGATAATGCATCTCCATTATCGATAATCCATTCCTTGCATTCGAGATGTTTGCCCTTGCTACCTTGATATCCTTGCCATCGTATACGCTCAGGTGCGTAGTGCCTACCTTATATGTGGCCCTTGTGAGCCATGGTGCTATCACGACAACGCCGCCAGTCTTAAGATGCTTGGAGAAGTTCCTGAGCGCCCTGCCTAGCCTGTCGTAAGTCTTCAGATAGCCTATAGAGCTGAACAGGCAGGTTATGACGTCGAATTCTTTATCAAGACTGAAATCTGTCATATTCCCTCTTACCAGCCTGATGCCAGGAAGCCTTCTGCGCGCTATCCTTAGCATCGGCTCATTCAGGTCGAGCCCCATGCAGGAGAAGTCCCTGCGCATATGTTCCAGGTACCTGCCTGTTCCGCATGCGACCTCAAGAAGCGAATTCCCCTTGCTTCTTTTGTATTTCAGGATTACCCTGCATATCTCCTTAGCCTCCCTGCGGTAGTCCTTCCCTGCGTATACGAGATCATAGTACTTTGCCAGATTCTTGTACATAGAGGATGTCATAATCCTTTAACCAATTGGATATTCTTATTGCTTTTGTATAAGACATGCACAAGGCGGATCAATTCACATCTCCAAGCACTATTCTAGTCGCCTTTGCTATTAACTCCCTTGTGGTGTACCAACTCTCGTCGCGTAAGCTGTGCAGCTTAAGATCGTATATGCTTTCCAGTGCTATGTCGCTCTTAAGCAGATCGTCCAATCTTTTATAGTAATGCGGATCTGTGATTAAAAGATGTGCTGTATGCAAATCATTACCCTCGGAATCTTCCAGTTTTTCCGCAAGTATTCTCCTCGTAACCTCAGATGGCGCAGTTTCCAACGCCTCAAAAAGCGGGTCTATACAGCTTTTTATAAGAACCGTACTCACCGGAAATCTGCCCTCGTTGTCCCTGAGCTGCATTATCTCAAGAAACAATGGTTTTTCCTTTAGCATACCGATAAGCTCGGCACCCAAGTATCTATCGTCGGCCATCATATGGGCAACCGTAAACCCTCCATCATGTGCGCCCATCTTGAGTATGCATCCGAGTTCCGGATTATCCTTAAGCGTATTGGCGATTCTTTCTTTTAACTCCGACTTTTCTCCCGTGTCTATAACTATATCTATTTTGACTCTCCCTCTCAGCGCCTCCATTGATTCGCCAAACTCTTCACGCAGCATGGATGCCATAAGCCTACCTACGGTCAAACGCCTTTTCATGTCCTTCTCAATCGCAAATCCCACTATCAGTGCGCCAACAGTATTGCCTTCTGTGTCCCTTGCGGTCAGCACAGGACGATATCTCCTATCCTCTCTCATACGCTCAAAGAGCTCCAATGACTCTTCTGGGCACGTTACTGCAATAAGGTGCGCCATTGTTGCGAATCTGCGCCCGTCCCTGTTTGGGACTACTATTTTTAGCCATCCCGGCTCACCCAAGGCGATCTTGAGGGATTCCGGATCTAATATAAGAGCCCTCATCAATCTATGATAAGCCTGCACCTTCGAATCCGGCGAAACCGCGGTAGATACACTCTCTACCATTCGGGATATCCTTGCGTATTTGTCGTTGTCTGTTGTCCTTTCTGCCATCTTATCACCATAAATATAATCGATTACCTGTGCTCAAATCTTACTAATACCTCAATCCCTTCCTCTGTTGTTACAACTATGTCGTGTCGATCGTTCCTCATCAGCGTCCTTATCTTTTCAAGCCCCATGGACATTACAATCCTACTGTCCGAGATCTCCACATCCACTCCTCTCCTCGACCTGAACAGTGTGGATTGCTCGTCATTCCTGGCGCATTCGAACAGGTATACCTCCCGTTTGCCTGGCTTGTTGCTTGATATCGATCCCGGCGGGTCGCCAGGATTAATCGTGTGTACTATCGATTTATTAATTGTAAGTTGCAGTGGCATTCCATCCCCCTTTTCAACCTAATATCTCAGCTGCAATTCCTGGTGGCTGTGCCCGCCGCCATTGTGGGCTTCCATTATGCTCCATGTGGAGAGGCCGTTCCTGTCCCTGATGTTAAGGAGCATCCCATGCCCGCATATCTCCCGCCTCACCTCTTCGAAGCCGCGCTCGGCGATTATCCCAATAACAGTTCTGCCTGAGCCGTTGAGCATGCCCAGCATCTGGATGTCATTGCCCTTCAGCAATGCCATCAATACCTCCTGCGAGCCCATGGCCGCAAGTTCGTGCGCCACAGACGCCTCCACTCCCATAACTCTTCCAACGAGCCTGAGTACATCGCCCTTCCCGACAAGCCCCATCCCTACCTCGTTAAGGCCGTTTACCGCGAGGATATGCGCCACCGACCTGCGGTCCTTTGCCTGCAGTTTGAGCAGCTTATCGTCCCCGATGAGCCTCATCTTTGCTTCTACGGAGGCGTGACGCGATGCTATCTCGTGCGCTACACTCCAGCCATTCTCAAGGCTTATCCTCAATATGTCGCTCCTATCAAGCATGCGCAGCAGGAAGGAGTCTGAGCAGTTTGCAGCAAGCTCGTGCGCCACGGACCTCACCCCGTTCTCCAGCCCGAGCTTGAGTATGCACATGTGGTCGAGGAGCACCCTCTGCAGCTCCTCGCTTCCGGTTCCGGCTATGCAGTGCGCTACTGTGAAATTGAACTCGTCGGCGACCCTTAACTTCTGCGGCTCCTTTGATATGATCTCCGCAAGCCTTGCCGCGCCCCCCACTCTTATGTCGTCGCAGATCGAGGTGAATTCGCTGGCCTTTGCGAACCTCTGCATGCTCATCATTCTATCACAATCTAGTAAGCCGTCAGTGATATTTAAGCTTTTCGTACCCCTGCCGCTAGAGCTGATGCGCGCCTGGCATCGGTTCAGGCGCATGCTTTTCATCTTTTCCGCCTATGCATCTGCCCATGAATACGAAATCGCCAGGGTTCTCCGTTTTAAATTCACCGTCCCTCCGCAGGCAGTCCTCTAATCCTTTCCTAAAACTCTCAAGCCCATTGAACTGCTCATATCCGCCCCTTCTCAATGACTCTATCTTTGTTTGTGTATTAACCATTGCGGGATCGAAACCCTTTGCCTTTGGCGGGTCCGGCAGAAGACCAGAGACACCTAAAATTACCCCTGTAGCGCAGGCGGCTACTAACGCCATCCCAATAGTCTTCTTCTCCATACTACCTACCCTCAGGCCCGCGCCTTAGAAATTCCTCAACCGCTTCTCTAGTTGCAAATCCTTTGCCGTCCCTTAAGATTTTCTTCAGGACGCCGTTGCTTTCAACCTCTTGTGCGAATTCTACTGCCTCAGTGAATTTTCTCTCTATCGATTCCGCCGACCCTAGGCTATTCCTAAACATGGATATGTAAGGGGAATGGCTTATATTGAAGTGATATGCGTCATACATGATGCGCATGTCAAAGCAGAATCGACTCCCACTTTCCTCTGGTATGGAAAGAGGTCCGGAAAGCGGCACCCCTACTTTTTTAGGATCTGTAGCTATCCATATCTGTATAACCATATCCTTTGCAGTTATCTTATACAGCGCCTCCAAGTATTTATCCAGCGAAAGAAGGCGCATGCCGTCCAGTATGCCCGTTTCCATATACGCTGCGCCGATCGAGGTGAGCGTGCTTAATGCCGATCCACTCTTCTCAAGGCTTATCTTATTGTCATCGCGCGGTTTTGTCTTCATTCTACCACGTTTTAGTTTAAGCTCTGTTTGGTATATAAGCTTTCTCTATGGGCACATGAAGTCAAAGCCAACATGGCTGACAGCTTTAGCCACGGGTCTGTAGCTGCTTTTTAGTCGGAAAACCCTATTTTAGCGTCAAGGCAACGTTTTATATATTAGTGGCTTCAAAGTATGTATACTATTAGATAGTGATCTATATGAAAGGAACAGTAAAGATGTTTAATGCAGCACGTGGTTTTGGATTTATCACGGGCGAAGATGGAAAGGACGTGTATGTGCACAGCACAGCGGTAGAAGGCGGGGCAACTCTCGCAGTCGGCGATAACGTAGAATACGAAGTCGAGGCAGGGGAGAGGGGACCGCGCGCAAAGAACGTGAAGAAGCTCTAAATACACTCGCTACAGCAGGATGCTATTTCTAGCTCTTATACCTGAGCTTCGGCCTTCCTTGTTGGATTAATCCATCAGGATATTTGAGGGCGCTTGGGAGATATAATAAGATCTGCGGAGCGTTAAGCATGTACTCAAAATTGCTATTCAGCTCGCCGAAATCCTTGTTTTCGACCAGTTCGCCATCTATTGAGTACCTTGTGGTTATCAGCAGCGGATTCCTGTGCGTCACTACACCGACATATAAGGTATAGATTGATCCTCCCTCCTTTACATGCCAGGCGATCAGGCAACCGTCTGTCGGTGCCGAGGGCCGTTTTAACCCCTTGAGATGCCTCTCATAGGTATCCCTGTCAAGGTCTATGCACTCGTCAGTATCCCTTTCCCCTACTATGTAAAAAGAGGTTCCCAGGCAGTTTGATCTTAAGGTATCCCTACAAGACTTTATCCTTTTGCCAACCATATCTGTGAAGTCTGTCTGATTTGTTGTGGAAGCTCTTAGAAGACGCCGATGTACAATCCTGCTCTTCTGGACTTCACTCATTTTATCAATCTTAATGCAATCCCATACTGGAAGGAGCTTTCGTCTGCTGCTCCTTACTTGCGGGCCTTGAGGGCGGCTGCGTGGTATTCTGCTTTTTTTCGTACCCGTTCTGCCTCTCTGTCTATCCTGTATAGCTGTCCCTCGCCGCAGTTAAGCGCAAACCTTACGAGCCTCTTTATCTCCATGGAGTCAAGTCTCGGACTAATCATACCCAAACACGGTACCGCCGCGAAATATCTTCTTTCGCGTATGAGCGATTCAAACTCTGATATGGTGGAGTATCTCCTAAGGACAGCGCACGCTCTCCTCATCTCTGCATCTTCGATGCTAACTGGTGCTTTAGCCTCACTCGGGTTTTCTTTTTCCGCTTCCATTCTTATCACTTTATCCTTCCCGGATATGTAGCTGACGTCTGTCCGGATTACTTCATCTCCAGCGTCTTGATCTCAATCTTGTTGAGCGGCGCAATGTGCCTGAGTCTCGATGCAAGTTCGGCCTGGAACTTCCCCTCTATTACGGCGTTTATCGCATCGTTCGCGTCGCTCTCCTTGAAGAAGTTTGCCGCCAGTACAGACATCTCCTCCCTTATGCCGATGACTCTGCTGTGCGTTGTCCTTGCCCTTGTGATGACTAACATCTTGACGACCATATCTATGCCGTCCTTGCTCTTTACAGGCAGCACGAGAGTTGCGACGCTCCTGTACCTTCTCACCAGAGAGCGCGTGTAGCTGTATAGTTGCGATATGGATACAAGCCTGGTGTGCGCAGCATTGCCGTTCACATCCGTCACCTTGAGCGTAACGTTAGTGTAGGCGTGCGATGGATTCTTTGTAAGCGTGTCAAGCCCAACAACTATGTTCCTGCCCACTACGGAGCTCTCGTCGTTGGCCGGCATCTCCCCGACCACGTGGTCGCCGAAGAGCTTTGGCGCGTACACCGAGAACCACTTCTTCAGCTTCCAGTTCTCCCCCTTCTTTTGTAGTGCCATCCTATCACGCCGCCCTCTTTATTATGAGCTTCGCCTGCTGCGGGTCGTATCTCCATCCCTGCGGCAGCGAGCCCTTCCTTATGTAGTATTTTGTGAGCCTCCATATCTTTGATTCTGTGCGCCTGAGCCTCATCCCGTTGCTCTTGTCCTGCTTGTTCTTCTCAAGGTGAGCGCTCAGGTTGACCGCCTTCTTCATCAGGTCCATGAGATCCGGGGGCATCTGCCCGTTCAGCTTCTTCTCTATCAGTATGTCGCCGAGCTTTCGCCCCATGTAGTGCTTTATGTAGGGGACGTTGTGCTCGCTCTTGAGCTTCTGGCCTATCATCGCCGGCTCCATCCCCTGCTTAGCATATCCAACTATTATCTCCTCTATCTGCGCCCTGTCCACCTCCGGCGCAGCCAGCTCGCTCTCTATCGGCTTCCTTGACTTGGAGCGCCCGTGTCTTTTAGAATGCATTCTCGCCATTCAGATATCAACTTTTATGGAGTATTCCCCCTTGTTTATTACTACCTTCTTCGCCTTGCATATCTGCATAAGCTCCTCTTTAGAGGAGAGGGTTACGCTATAATATTCTTCAGGAACATTTATATTGATAGAGGATATTTCATAATTAAGCGCCTTCTTCTCCTTTGCCTTCGCCTTCCTGACCTCGCTTATTATGGAATTGAGGAATGCGCCCATGTTCTCGTAGTCAGTGCCTGCGATGTTGCCGCTGAGCAGTATGCCGTTTATCACAAAGTCGGACCCGCGGAGCTCCTTCTCAGAGAACTTCGGCCATTCCTCCTTGAATACGCTGTGCTTGCTGAAGAGGGAGTTCTCCTCCTCGCACAGGTAGGGCATTATTGGAGCGAGCATCCTCAGCGTGCCAAGGCAGACGTGCCTAAGCGTGAAGAGCGCAGCCTCCTTGCTCTTCTCATCGTGGGCATTCTCCGAATAGACCCTGTGCTTCACGTTCTCTATGTAATAATCCGCGAACTCGTGCCAGTAGAAATTCACCACCCTGCTTGCGACCTCGTAGAGGTTGTACGAATCGTACGCCGTCGTCGCATCCCTCACCACGCTGTCGAACCTGTTGAGTATCCATAGGTCGAAGAGGTTGAGGTGGGCGTGCGGTTCCTCCTTCGGCAGTTTGCCCTTCTCTAGCGCGAGCTGTATGAACCTAGCCGTGTTGTGCAGCTTGGTCGCGAATGTCCTCGCGTAGTCCATGTCCTGGTATGAGAAGGCCTTGTCCTTCACTATGCCGCCGCATAGCGCGACCCACAGCCTTATCGCGTCTGGGTCGTACTTCTTAAGTATCTCGTCCGGGTATACGCCGTTGCCCCAGCTCTTGTGCATCTCCCTTCCGTCAATCCCAAGTATCATGGAGTGGGCTATTATGCTCTCCCAGGGCTTGTTGCCCGTAAGCGCCCAGGTCCTGAATATCGTATAGAATGCCCAGGTCCTTATTATGTCGGTTCCCTGTATCCTTATCGCTGTCGGGAACCCTTTGTGCAATGCTGATTTCCTGTCAGGCCATCCCGATATTACAAGCGGCGTTATGGACGAGTCAACCCATCCGTCAAGCGTGTTTGTCTCTCCCACAAGCTTGCCTTTGCACTTCGGGCATTCCTCCATGTGCGCCTTGTCAGTTGCGGGATCCACTGGAAGTTTTGCCTTGTCAGCCGCGACTATCTCTCCGCACTTGCTGCAGTACCAGAATGGTATAGGCGTGCCGAATATCCTGTTCCTTGATATCGCCCAGTCCCATTCTATGAAATTGCTCCAGTCGTCGAGCCTCTGTCTTGCAAAGTCTGGGACCCACTTTATCTCGCTCGCTAGTTCCTTTATCTTGTCCGCATGCTCCTTTATCCTTATGAACCACTGCATAGATGCTACGAGCTCTATTGGCGTAGAACACCTGTCATGCACCTTGACTATGTGCTTTATCTTTTCCTGCTTCCTGAGCAGGTTCGCCTCCTTCAACGCATCAAGTATGGCCTTCCTCGCCTCCTTCAGCTTCATGCCGTCGAACTTGGCTGCGTTCTTCAGCCTGCCGTGGTCGTCCATAGCCTCTATGAGCTCGAGCTTGTGCTTGTAGTACAGCGAGACGTCCTGCTTGTCGCCGAAGGTGCATACCATCTCCGCGCCGGTGCCGAATGTCGGGTCTGCGCTTTCCTCTGCGATTATCGGGACGCTCCTTTCGAACAGAGGTACTACCGCATGCTTGCCGACAAACGATGAGAACCTCTCATCCTTCGGGTTTACCGCAACAGCTACGCACGCGTGAAGCAGCTCAGGCCTGCTGGTAGCAATCTGTATTGATTCATCCTTCTTCCCCTTTATCCCAAAGTCAATATAATTCAGGAGGCTCTCCTCTTCCTTCTCTATCGCCTGCTCCCTGGATATGGTTGTCGCGCAGCTCGTGCACCATTCGACAGGATGCAGCGCCCTGTATACAAAGCCCTTATCGTACATCTCGAGTATCGAGAGCTGGACCTTTGCGAGATAATCCTTTGATGTTGTGATGTATTCGTAGCGCTCATCGAACGAGGCTCCGAGCCTGAACATCTGCTGCTTCATTGTTCCGATGTTTGATACAGATTCCTCCATGCATCTTTTGTGGAACTCCTGCCTACTCAGCCCCTTCCCGTACTTCTTCTCGACAGCAATCTCCGTAGGGAATCCGTGCGCGTCCCATCCCTGCGGATAGAGTACATTGAAGCCGCGCATCCGCTTGTACCTTGCGATCATGTCTATGTAGGAGATCCAGAACACCTGCCCCATGTGCAGCGCACCGTTGGTGAACGGCGGCGGGGTATCAATCAGGTACATCGGCCTGTCTGATTTTTCGTCGAATAGGAATAGCTTCTCGTCTGCCCAGTGCTTCCCCCATTTTTCCTCAACTTCCTGCCCGCTCATGCAAACATCCCTCATCGAAGCATAGCTAACCTATACGATACATAAATATTAAAAATAAAAAAATTAAAATTAGTTGCTGCGCTTATACGATTATCTCGCCGATAGCGAATCTAGCCTTTACGTCCGTGATCCTAACCTTTATGGTTTCGCCTTCCTTTGCGCCCTTTACAAAGATTACAAATCCGTCCTTCTTTGCTATTCCATCGCCCTTTGATGCGACAGCCTCTACCTTCACTTCTACCTCATCGCCGACCTTTACAGGTTTTGGCAAAAAGTAGTTTGGATTCATGCTCATGCCGCGCCTTCCTTCTCCACGGCCACCGCCATGTCCGCCTCTCCTTTCTCCGAAGTCTCCTCCGCTTTCTCCTTCATTTCTCATTTCATCTTTTGCTCATACGTAGAATTAGCTGTTACGCCTTACTCCGTATATTCATAGAGGTTTTGAATGATTAGGTTTAAAAGCCTTTCCCAACGGCACATAAGTCTTATATATGGGCAAGAGCGATTAGTCTAATGGTAATAAAATGGCAACTAGGGATGTTGAGGGAAGGGCTGCCTCAAAGGTGTACAGGCTTGCCCGCGGGTTCAGCGATAACGGAGAAACTGTCGTGGGCTATATCACGTTCCTAAGGGATAATCGGGTTGGGGTCGGTGTGATCCTCCCGCTGGCAGGTTTGGTAGAAAGCACGCTTGTCGGAAATAAGCCATCAGCGGGAAGCCAGTCTGTCCTCTCGGGCGCCTCTGGCATAGTAAGGAACGTTGTGTCAGGCAAATGGGACAAGAGGGGCAGCGACGCCGTACTCCGGTTTATAAAGATGGCAACTGCCATTCCCACACGCACCGGAGAGCAGACCGCCGAAGACCTAAAGGTGCAGGCAAGAGTGGTGTCCGGCATATCATGCTTTATAGAGAATCTTTCCCTGTATCCTGACATAAATCACACAGACCTGCAAGACATACTCGGATTGACCACAGGTCTGCTCGAGATGTGCTTCAAGCACGGGAAGGTAAAGGATGCGGTACTGATTGCGGAAAACCTCCTGCCTGTCTCCACTTCCGCAAGCCCTGTAGAAGAGGTAAGGTCAATAGTCCTGAACGAGCTAGGGAGGATGCATGCGCAACTCCTAAGGCAGATGCCAAGCGCCTGATAATAAATCCCATAGCGCCGTGCAGGAACGTTTATATATTTCGGTCTATTGAATAAACTACAATAGTGATTTAATGGCAACAGTAAACAAAAATCTGCTAGATAGAAGACCTATAGCTGTGGAAGATGCATTGATATACGCGTTTTCAACGCCGAAGGGCGAGAAAGGGCCAAGAATCAGTATTGCAAGGGACGGAAAAGCTATAAGCTATGCCCTGCTTAGAGACATGAGCCTGGAAGATCTGATGCCATGCAAAATCACGTTGATGGGTTGCCATTTGGAATTTGTGGTGGGCGAGCCTAAGTTAGAATTGCTGCGAAAGGATTACGGAATTCCTACCACATACGATTGCATTTGGTGCGGCCCGGATATGGCAAAAACCACGGGCCACACGCTGGAGGGGTCAGGGCTCGAAATATTGGAGGTCATGTACCTAAAAGTACTCACCTATCTTAGCGGTTGATTAAGGACACGGTCCCAATTCTTCCTACACCGCCCTGTTGAGCTCCTCTATGCTTCTGAAGAGGTAATCCGGCTTTATGCTCCTCAGCTTGTGGTAGCTGTCGAAGCCGTTCGCCACCGCGCACGACCTCACCTTTGCGAGCTTGGCCGTTATGACATCATCAACCATGTCGCCTATGTACACAGTCCTCTTTGGGTCAGCCTTGAAATCCTTTACTATCGCTCTCAGCCCCGTGGGGTTGGGCTTCATCTCGTGTATGTGCCTGCCGCTTACCACAGAGTCGAAGTAGTCGCCTATGCCGAGGTACTTTATTTCCTTGATGAGCCGCTGGCTCCTCCCGTTCGAGAGCACGGCGATCCTCTTGTGGCGCGCCCTAAGCTTCTTGAGCAGCTCTACCGAGTCGTTGTGTAGCTTCGGCCTGCTGAAGTTAAGGAATATGTCGAACAGGAAGGTGAGCACGTCGAGCTTCCTCTCCTCATCCTTCAGCTGCCTCTTCAGGTTGTAGTCCATCCTGTCCAGGTCCTTTATGCTGCTGTCCCTGTTCCACACACCTAGCGCCCTCTTGACAGCCTCGTTTATGCGCATTGTCAGACGCATGCTGTTCAGCGTTCCGTCCCAGTCGAATATGAATAGGTCTATCTTCCCTGCCATGCCCCCCTTTTTGGAAACCATTCAATCCCAGAGTATGTCTATGCTTGGCTTTTCCGGAAGCGCGCGCGAGGCCCTTGCGGACTTGGAGTCCTTCTCGCTCTCCGCGACTATCTTCGCATTGCCGAACTTGTCTGATATGTACTCCTCCGCCTCTACGAATGCCCTGAGGAGCAGCCCCTCCTCCAGTTCCGTCCTAGCCACAAGCATGTTTATGCGCTTCATGAACTGCGAGAGGAACTTAGAGAGCTCCTCCTTGTCCACGCCTGCAAGCTCGCCGTTCTCCATCACCTCCTTCATGTTCTTCCTCGCCACAAGCATGTTGTAGGCCTTTGATTTCCATGGGCTTGCTATTATTATCTTTATCTCGCTCGGCCTCTTCTCCTTGTTCGCCCCTATCTTCGCGGTCAGCTCTATGCTCTGCTTTATGTCGTCTATGGTCCTGTCTATTATCTCCTCTACCATCTCCTCCGGCTCGTTTACCATGCTATCGTTCGCAATCGGCCAGCGTTCCTTCGCGATTAGCGTGCTCTTCCCCAGCATGCTCCAGAACTCCTCTGCTACGTGCGGCATTATCGGCGCGAGCATGAGCACCATGTCCTCAAGGAACTCCCTGACCACTATCCCGTTGTCGCCTCCACGGTCCATGTACCTCTTCAGCTCGTTTATCGAATTGTAGTATATCTCGGTATAGGCGCTCTTGAGGCTGATGCCCTCCATGTGCGATGTCGCGTTCCTTATCTTCGAGTTCAGCTTTGAGTAGAGCCAGTAGTCTATGTGCGAGAGCTCCTTGCTCTTCATTGACGAGAGTGATTTTATCGACTCGAGTATGTAGCTGTTCCTTGCGTGCACGCTGCTCACCCCGTCGGCGCTGAACTCGGTGGTGGTGTCGAGGTCCGCGCCAGCGATCTCTATGAACCTGAGCGGGTCCGCTCCGTACTTCTCTATGCCATCGACAACCGGTATTATGTTGCCCAGGCTCTTGCTCATCTTCTCGCCCTCGTAGTTCACGAAGCCGTTGACCACTATCTGCTTGGGCCAGTTCTCTTTCCTCAGTATGCCAACATGGTTGAATATGTACATTATGAGGTGGTTCGGGACAAGGTCAGGCGCGGAATGCCTCGATGTGTTTTTGTACCAGTATTCGAAGGATTCCCTGCAGCGGTTTACGGTGCCCGCATCTATGCCTGTAGCCGATTCGACAGCGTCAGCACCGCCGCTGCCAAGTATCACGTACTCGAAGAACTCCGGCTTGAGCTGGTCCACCCGAATATCCTTTGCCCTTATTATGTGCACGAAGGTGTAGAAGCACATGTAGATCGTCGAATCGGAAAGCGACTCTATTATGTGGCCCTCGCTGAAGGGGAACTTCGTGCCAAGCCCCTGCGACCTCTCCGCCGCCCTTAGGTCTATCCAGTCTATGAGGTTGTCGAAGGTAAGGCGCAGCTTCTCGGGATATATCGCCATGTGCGGGAACATCCCCTTTACAAGATCCTTCCACTTCTTGTCGCCATAGTTTATGAACCACTGGTCGACTATGTTGACTATCACCTTAGTGCCGCACCTGCAGTATACGGGCTCATCGTTGGCCACTGTGTGTATGTTGAATGCATTGCCCTCCTTCAGCAGCTTCGCCTTTATCAGCTCCCTTGCCTCGGGCTCCTTCATCCCCTTGAACTCGCCAACGTCCATTATGCCCCAGTGCGATTCCTCACGGTAAAGCAGCTTGGTTGCGAATTCCACCACGTCATCTATCGCCTTGTCGTCCGCATGGAGCAATTCCAGATAGGCAAGGGCCGGCACCTCGGGGTGTTCCGCCTTCGCTTGTCCGGCGCTCACATCGCTGAGCGACCTTCCGAGCCCTATGCCGTCGCCGCCCTTCTCCACAACAACTACCCTCTTGTACTGCATCTCGGGCATAGGATAATTCTCGCTCTTAAGGCGCTCCAGCGCAACATAGTCGAAGGGCGCATGAGCGGGTACGCTCATCACTACGCCTGTGCCTGTATCCTCCTTTACAAAGAATCCAGGGAGTATGGGCACCTCAGAATTGTCTATAGGGTTTACCGCCTTCTTCGATAGGAGTTCGCTTCCGTCAAGCTCGCTCTCTATCACGATATTGAATTGTAGGGCAAGCATCTCCGCGGCCTTTTTCGTGAGGTAATACCTGTTCCCGTCGATATTCGCTATCACGTACCTTGCCTTCCCGTTCACGAATATGTTTGTGACCCCGTAAAGCGTCTCCGGCCTGTAGGTAGCGCAGCCGAAGAATATGCCGCTTGACGGATCCTTGAACTTCACCACAGTGACCTGCTGTATCTCCGGCTGCACATCGTGCCTTGTGTCATGCTGCCCGACCGCGTTCTTCTCGTTAGTGCACCACCCTATCGGGTGCTTCCCCCTTGTTATGTAGCCCTTTTCCTTTAGCTTGTAGAACTGCCATTCGACGAACTTGCTGAATATCGGCTCTATCGATATGAACTTCCTGCGCCAGTCTATGCTGTAGCCGGCAGCGCGCATCCCGCCCTCCATCTCCTTGGCGAAATAGCTCGCTATGTATTCCGGGTCGGACATCCGCATTATGTCATCGTCCGCAACATGGAATATCCTCAGCTCGTCTATCAGCTCTTTGTCCTTGTTTGCTATGCGCTTTGCGAATGCGAGGACGGGGGTTCCTGTCGCGTGGAGCGCCATCGGGTAGAGCACATTGAAGCCCTGCATCCTCTTGTACCTTGCGTATGTGTCCGTCGTGCCGTAGGTCCTTATATGTCCTATATGCTGCGGAGCATTGACATACGGGAAGGCGGCCGTTATCATGAAGGGCTCCCGCTCATCAGGCTCTGGATCGAACACCTTTGCATCATCCCATGCCTTCTGCCATTTCTGCTCTATGCTCCTGTAGTCAATCATGAGTGCACCATCTGTAAAATCTGTAGAATACTGATTAGAATGGTAAAAGAGTATTTTAATAGTTTGTCTGCCAAGCCTAACGGGTGGATATTATGACAAACACAGATGCGGACCACAAGGTAAAGGATATGCAGGTAGCGCCAGGGAGCGTAAGCGCAGTTATGGATGCCGAGACCTACAAATGGCATCATGACACCCATTATGCGGGCTATGTCAACAAGAGGAACGAGATAGAGAACGAACTGAAGGTGGTGGACAAGTCAAAGGCTAACGCAAACTACAGCGTATTCAGGTCGCTTAAGCTCGAGGAGACGTGGAACGGCAACGGCATGGTGCTGCACGAGGTCTACTGGGACACTATGGGCGGCGACGGCAAATACGACGAAAGCATGGAGGTGATCAAAAGGATAAAGGAGGATTTCGGGTCCTTCGATAACTGGAAGGAGGGCTTCATAGCTACGGGCAAGGTAAGCAGGGGCTGGGCTGTTTTCTCGGTCGATGCGCTTACGGACGGCAAGACAAGGAACTTCCTGTACGACGTTCACAACCAGGGGGGGATGATCGGCTCAATGCCGCTCATTGCAGCCGATACGTTCGAGCACGCATACTACCACAAGTTCGGGCCTGACAGGGCCGCATACCTGAGCGCGCTTGTCGAAAACATAGACTGGAAGAAGGTCGAGGAGCGCTTCAAGAGATATAAGCAGTGAGATTAGAAAGTGATATTAAATGGTCTGGCTGAACGTTATATAGTGGTATAATGGAAACGCTCAAAAAGCATCCAGGCATAGTGCTTACAGTTGCGGCCGCAACCGCACTTGCCATGTATCCGGATCAGGCTCTCGCACGGCAGCCAACCTTCAGGGGGCACGGAGTTGTCAATATGCGCGAATCTCCCCGGGACAGGCTTGATGCTGAATGCAGCATGGCCGCAAAGTCCGCGGCAAAGGGCGCGGCGGGCGAACCGAACGGCGGGCAAGGGCGCGTGTATTATTCAAACAGGGCCAACGGAACGCTTGATGCTGACGTATACAAGAACCCGATAAAGGGGCCTAACCATTACTTCAACGGGAATACAAAGAAGATCGAGGATGTGGCTTATACAGTAAAGCTGGCAGGGACCATGGAGTTGGACGGCGCGGAAAGCCGCGTAGACAGGTACTATGCGATTACCGGCAATGGCACTGCTGTGATGTACGGCAGTTCCGAAGGTTCGGTGCCGGGCGCACGAACACCCTCAGAGAAGTTCTTCCGCGAGCTTTCGAATGCGATAATGGGAAGCACAACTCCAGAGGCGGAGTATATGTACGGGATACTGCTGCCGAACGGCCAGAAGGTGATTTTCCACTTCTCCGATGCGATCCCCTCGGACCTGCTCTATGCGAACGCGAAGGGAGTGTCAAGGGGCGATGGCACGCTGAAGATATCCTATTACTCGAATGCCGGCGCGCCGGAATTCGGTGGAGCTGGCACACATGCGGATTCCGCTGTTGAGGCGCATCCGAACCTAAGGCTGAGCTACGGGTTCATGAGGGGAAGGCCTGTAATGCTGCTGCCAATGCGCAGGTAAACGGCATGCGGCATTGTGCCTCCCTAAAGGGATAACTATATATAAGTTCAATCCTTTTCTTATCTGATAATATGCAGCTTTACCTTGTGAGGATCGCGAGCGTTGTGGTGCTCGCGCTCATGTACATGCTTTTCGACGTGTTCAACAAGAGGAACGTCCCATCAACATTCGCCTACGCGAGCCTTGCCTACGGCGCCCTTCTCACGATTCTTTACCTTAATGTGGCAACCATAATGACCAGTACTGCGATAGCGCTTGTTGTGCTCGGCTTCGGCTACCTGATCTACAGGATAGGCCAGCTTGGCGCGGCCGACGTCATAGAGTTCGCTGCACTCTCGCTCATAATGCCGATGCAGCTCGCGCCGCTTCTTGCATCTAACATAAGCCAGTTCAGCCTGCCCTTCATGCTCTCGCTGCTCCTGAACACCGGCATAATCGCGCTGATACTCGTCCCGATATACTACATACCCAAGGCAAGGCGCATGCTCAAGAGGCCGCTTGCATCATTCCTTGAGAGTTCCGGCATAATAAAGGCTGTGGTCCTAGCGGCAGCATACTTCACATTCATAGTGTTTGCTGTGAGGTTCACAGGGATGGGCTATGCTGGCATAGCATTGATCCTTCTGCTGCTTGTGTGCTCCTGCATCATAATGCTCTTCTCCGAGCCGATAACGCGCTCCATGATAGTGTACGTCCCGGCCTCCAAGTTCGAGGAGGGCGACATAATAGCATTCAACCTGATGGACAAGAGGAGCATAGCCAGGATTCGCGCGAAGGTGAAGGGATTCGACAGGCTGCTCACAGACAAGCTCATAAAGGAATTCAAAAGGAAGAGGATAAGGGAGAAGCTCCCGATCTACAAGGAGGCGATGCCATTTGCTGTGGCGATCTTCTTCGGCGTCCTGATATCCATAGCGGTTGGGAATCTGCTCTTCTTCATCATCGCCTTGTAATTATTGATTCCGCAGCGCCACAGAAAGACTTTTTAATCTTCTTTGTGTCTAACCTAGCATGGACTACGTGAGGGAGCGCATAAGGCGCTACTGGAGCATGACCTACAGGAAGACGCTCGGTGTCTCGCTCGTAACCTTCTCCGTAGTCATTGCGATAGGGCTCAGCTTCACCGTGCTCACCAGGAGCCTTGCGGTAACAAGCTATCTCAATTACCTAGCATTCTGGGCTGTAATCATTATTGCAGGCATTCTCATATTCCTTGCCAATCTATCAACATCGCATACCTCTACAGTCAGATACATGCGTGAGGATGAGCATAGGATACATTCGAGGCGCACCGGAGCCTGGATGGTATTCACGGTTATAGGCGTACTCGTATTCTTCCTGCCGCTTCTCTTCACCGGCTCCTCCTATCTGGAGCCCGTAACTCTGCTCTTCTCCCTCGGCGGCGCATTCCTTGTGGGCTGGGCCGGCATATCATTCTTCTTCAGGCAGAGGTACCACGAGCTTGCCATAGGATGGGTTGCCTTCTGGATCATGTTCGCCTTTGCGAGCATCGAGCTGAACAATTCCACTGTAAGCATAGCCTCGAAGAGCTATTTCAGCGTCTACGTCGCGATAATGTCCATAGTGATAATAACAGGGTTCGTTGGATTGGCCTTCCTCTTCAACTCGGCGAACGAGTCAATGAGGGAATTCAAGAGCGTGATGGAGAGGATAGAGGCCGACGAGTCCAAAATGGCAGCAAGGAAGAGAAGGAAGTAAGATCCCTGTTTCTATCTGCCCATCATGCAGAATGCTAAGGCATCACTTACTCTCAAGGAATCAGGTACTCCAGCACCCTGCTGTTGCCGCGGTCGACTATCCATAGGTTCCCGGAGTGGTCCAGGGCTATGCCGCCAGGGCCTGACAGGGTGTTCGCGGCTACGCTGCCTCCCTGGTTTGAAGATGACGCTGCAAAGTTCGCCTGGCCTATGACGAGCGCCGCCGCCCCGTCCGTGACAAAGTTGGAGGGGAGGTACTCCAGCACCCTACTGTTGGACGCGTCCGATGCCCAGAGGTCGCCGGAAGAGTCAAAGGCAAGGTAATAAGGCGAATAGAGCGCGGTAGATGAGGCACCGCCTCCCTGATTTGCATTTTTTACGGAAAGGCTCGGCTGGCCCAAGACTATGGATGCCAGCCCGTCATTGGAATAGCAATTCGGCGTGAGGTATTCAAGTATTCTGTTGTTGGCGTCGTCCGCCACCCAGAGGTTGCCATGGGAGTCAAAGGCAAGGCCTACTGGATAGTCCAAACTATTGGCGGCTACGCCGTTGCCGAATAGCCCTCCCTGGTTTCCGCTGTATCCGGACGGGTTTGCCTGACCGAGGATCCATGTGGCCCAGCCGCCGGTTACCGCGTTTGATCCCCCTGGCATGAACCCCATAACCCTGCTGTCCGCATAGTCTGCTACCCAGATATCTCCAGAGCCGTCAAAGGCCACGCCCATGGGGTCCTGGAAGGTATTGTCAGCAGGGCCTACCCAGGTGCCTGTATTAAGGTTTGGCTGGCCGATCGCTATGCTTGCCGCTCCTCCAGTGACAAGGTTTGCAGGCGTGTATCTCAATACCCTGTTGTTGCCGGAATCCGCAACCCAGAGATTTCCGCCAGAGTCGAAGGCAAGCCCTGCAGGATATTCCAATGTGGTTGAAGAGACGCTTCCTCCCTGGTTCGGGCTGACTCCTGTGAAACTTGTCTGGCCCAGCACTACGGATGCGGCTTCGTCAGTGGAGAGCGGCGCCCTGAATTCAAGCACCCTGTTGTTGAAGTAGTCGGCAACCCAGAGGTCGCCGACCGAATCGAACGTCTCGGCTATTGGGGAGTAGAGGTCAAATGCGTTCGCCGTGCCGCCCTGGTCCTTGGTGCCAGAGACAAGGTTCGCCTGGCCTATGACAAAGGTCGCGGGCAGGTTGGCCGTAGTGCCAATAACGCCGCCAAAGGAGGCGCCAGGCATTGCACCGGAAGGTGGATAGGCTCTGGAACGGACCCAATATATTATATCATTCATTGTCTGGCCAGCCAAGGCGTTATCACATCTTTCGCCGAAAATTATCGGCGCATTATTGAGGGGGTTGGAAAAGGTGGCCGTATAATAAGC
>Ga0187875_10000622_pt1 | contig 28827 bp, 23 predicted proteins | sample June2016WEW_17_1_2_FD_132978 | JGI IMG/M metagenome (GOLD analysis project Ga0187875, IMG submission 132978) | Peatland microbial communities from SPRUCE experiment site at the Marcell Experimental Forest, Minnesota, USA - June2016WEW_17_10 | ecosystem: Environmental > Terrestrial > Soil >...
AACGGGAAAGACCGAGGAAGCCATCGCCCACTTCGAGCAGGCCCTGCGGATTGAGCCAGATTTCGCCCAGGCCCACTACGATCTGGGGACCGCGTTGGCGCGAACGGGAAAGATCGAGGAAGCCATCACCCACTACGAGCAGGCCCTGCGGATCAAGCCCGATTACGCCGACGCGCACAACAGCCTCGGGGTGGCTTTGGCGCGAACGGGAAAGATCGAGGAAGCCATCACCCACTACGAACAGGCCCTGCGGATCAAACCCGATTTCGCCGAAGCGCACAACAATCTGGGGGTGACCTTGGCGCAAACGGGAAAGATCAAGGAAGCCATCGCCCACTACGAGCAGGCCCTGCGGATCAACCTCGATTACGCCGAGGGCCACTACAATCTGGGGGTGGCTTTGGCGCGAACGGGTAAGATCGAGGAAGCCATCACCCACTACGAGCAGGCCCTGCGAATCAAGCCTGATTTCACCCAGGCGCAGAACGCGCTCGCGCAACTCCAAGCTCGCCAGTAAGCGGAGTCCGTTTACGGCGACTGCGGGAATCGCGGGGCCAGGGGAATCATCCGTCCTGGCATCGATGCCCATGTCGTCGTGTTTTGAGAACAACGACGCGTTCTTGATTCATTCAACAAGGGTTACGATGTACCTGTAGTTTCCCATCCGGCGTTGCCGTGCTCCTTGACGAAACCGGGGATCTGCCCAACCCGACATGCCGCAATTCTCTTCGGCGTGATCACGACACCGGTTACGCGTCGCGGTTGACGTCCGGGTTGGAGTCACCGCTCCGGATCGGGTGGTCAGGATTTGCCAATAAGATCGCCGCTGTCGAGCGCCTCAACCCGCCGCCGAAGTTTGCCCAGCGCCTGTTCCTGGATCTGGCGGATGCGTTCGCGGGTCACCTTGAATTTCTTCCCCACTTCGTCCAGCGTCCGTGGCTCTTTCCCGTCCAACCCGAATCGCATGGTCAGGATTTCCGCCTCGCGCGGGGTCAGGTGCTTGATGTGCTGGCGGATTTCCTGCCGCATCGTCTTGGCGCGCAGCAGTTCATACGGGGTCAACGCGCCATCGTCCTGGACAATGTCGCTGAACCGATTGTCGTCCTCGTCCCCAATCGGCGCATCGAGGCTGACGGGGCTCACGCCGCACGTGCGGAGTTGGGCCACCTTGGCCGGCGAAGTGCCCAGACGCTTCGCCAACTCGGCGTCCTGCGGCTCGCGCCCAAGCGTCTCGGTAAGCTCGACACTCGCCCGATGCAATTTGTGGACCTTGTCCACGACGTGCACGGGCAGCCGGATCGTCTTGGACTGGTTCGACAACGCGCGGCGGATCGACTGCTTGATCCACAACGCCGCATACGTCGAAAGCTTGGCGCCCTTCTTGGGATTGAATCGCTCCACCGCTTTCATCAGGCCGATGTTGCCTTCGTTGATCAAATCGAGCAGCGGCATCCCGAAATTCGCGTAGTCATACGAGATTTTCACGACCAGCCGCAGATTCGCCTTGATCATCCGTTCCCGCGCCCGCTTGTCGCCGCGCCTGACCCGCGAAGCCAGCTTGATCTCCTCCTCGCGCGTCAATAGCGGCGTTTCCCCAATCTCTCGCATGTAGAGTGGGAGTGACCCTCCGCTTTCGTTGTAGCGATCCGTAACCATAAATAAACGTTCTTTCAGCCTCTGTGCCAACGGCTTGTGCGGTAAACACACGGATACCGCGACCCTTCAATATATATTGGATGCGACCGGGCCGGATTCGATTCAACGTACAGTCTCGCCGCGCCCTGCCACCTTTGACCCGTATCCCCCCGCCACGTTCAATTGGGGGCCCGAAACCGCCCAACTCGCAGGCTGACCCCCTTGAATTTGGGTTCGTTTTTGGCTTTGCTTCGGCAACTTTTCCACGCCGGCTTGATCAAACTTGGGTTCGTTTTACGAAAAGTGCTTTTGTGTAGGTGACCCCTTGTAGCCACGGCGCTCCGTCGCCGTGGATTGGGTTCTTTGGAGGGCGAGCCTCCCGGCGAGCCGCATCACGCCGTCTCCTCGCCCCCTGAGGGGAGCCGAGTCCCCGAGACGCCACGAACCTACGGACCGTAGTTCGGAGCAAAGGATTAAGGTGAGGGGTCCCCCTGCCTTCTGCCGTCGTTTCTGCCCCCATCAGCCATTTCCCATTAACCATCGCCCATCTTCGATCCGTCCCAAACCCCCCATATCAAACAACCCAAATCGCCCCGACTATACATTATCGCACGCCGATTGTCGATATCTTTCTCCGATGGCAGGTCAAGAACACTGAAAAGGTGTGGCGCGCGCCGTCTCCGGCGCATCCACGCCGAGGCGAATGGCGTAACGCAACGAATGGGATCTTCCAAACGACGCCGCATCTTTTCTTCAATGACAGATCCTTTTTGCAGGCTTAGAATGGTCATCGACGCAGTCGAGGCGTCTTTGCCATGAGGAGAATTACACCACGTAGCCCGACGCGAGTAGTTGTGTCGGCCATTGTCGGCCTGGCCGCATTTGTAATGCAGACAATCTCGGTTTGGCACACTCCAACGGGCGATGAACCCTCCAGAATCCATGAGGCCAATGCGTTGCTGGAGCAGTTTCGTCTTGGCCAGCAAACAGAGGGATCCCTGTACTCGGTGACGTCTCCTGATGGTCGTGAGATAATGATTTTTGCTCACACAGTTCCCACGCAGTCACAGTTGGCCGATGTCTTTGGTATTTTGCCCAATCAAAGAGAGCACAAGATTCTTGTCGGGATTCCAGAATACAATGCCACGGACGAATTCCCGGAGGATACAAAGCCCGCGGAGATCAAGACCGCGTTGCAGAAGAAGTTTCCGCCGGAGAAGATTGCCGTCATCCGGCCATGGAAGGACGTTGACGCCGCCAGTCGTGGACTGACTTCGTCGAACGGTCAGATTCTCAAAGCCAGGGCAATGCAATACTTGGAGGTGAATCCGGACAGCTCCGTCGAATCCTACGAATGGAGTAATCGTTTTGAGCTCGCGCTGCGCGGCTTTAGCGTCTGCACGAAGGCCGAGCGTATCTGGCGAAGCCTGGGCTTTGGCGTTTTGGCGTTTGTCATCTCGATACCGCTCAGTTGGCTGGCTCTCCCCGCTCTCTCTTGGGTTTGGTGCTTCTTGGCAGATTGGCTCGGTGAGGTCTCACGGGTCATACACCTCAAGCCACATCGAAAGGAGGCAGAAGCATCCGGACGGAAACTTCCCTGGATGCAGCACGGAGTCTTGGCCTCTATGTGCCTGCTGGTCATCGGGGGGTACGCGTATGTGGTCCAACCGGGCGCGCTCGAACTGGGGAGTTCGAATGCGGCGGACGCTTACTACAATTTGTTGGTGCAGGGCTTTCGCGCCGGCCAGCTCAGCGTGAAAAAAGACGTGCCGCCCGGACTCGCGAAACTCGCCAACCCGTACAATCTGTCCACATATGTTAGGCCTTCCGGGTTGCTCGACCTCAGTTACTACAAGGGCCGGCTCTACCTCTACTTTGGGGTTACGCCCGCCTTGATATTGTTCTGGCCGTATAGCGCGCTGACCGGTCATTACCTGTTTCACCGGCAGGCGGTGGTAATCTTCTGTGCCCTGGGTTTTCTGGCCGGCGCGGGCCTGCTGCGCGCGTTGTGGCGGCGCTATTTTACGGACGTGAGCCTCGGGGTGGTCGTGGCCTGCGTGGTGGCGCTTGGCTTGGCGACGGGGGTGCCGGTGCTGTTGTCGCAGTCCGATCTCTGGGAAGTGCCGATCAGTTGCGGGTATATGCTGACAATGCTGGCACTGGGGGCAATCTGGTGCGCGTCGCACGAGCCGGAGCGGAGGTGCCGGTGGCTGGTTGCGGCAAGTGCGGCCTACGGACTGGCGGTGGGCGCGCGGCCCTCGTTGTTGCCTGGCGCGATCATCCTGTTGGCGCCGGTGGTGCAGGCCCGGCGTGAGGGCCGGCGGATGATCGCTCCGCTCCTCGGGGCGATCATCCCGATCGTGCTCATCGGGTTGGGGTTGATGCTGTATAATGCGCGGCGCTTCGACAATCCATTCGAATTCGGATTGAACTACCAGTTGCAGCCCGAACGGCAGATGGCGCGGCGATTGTTCGGTCTGCATCATTTCGGGTTCAATTTCCGTGCGTACTTTCTGCAGCCGATGCGCTGGACGGCTCGCTCCCCGTTCGTGCAGGAAATCACCATGCCGCCCGCCCCGCTGGATCATGCCAATGTGCAACGCCCGTTCGGCGTCCTGACCAACATCCCGCTGGTGTGGCTGGCGCTGGCGGCGCCACTGGCGTGGCGGGGTCGATCGGAGCAGACAGGCGGAATCTTGCGCCGGTTTGTGACGGCGGTGGCCCTGCTCTTCGGGATCGAGGCGCTGACGCTGGGCTTCTATTACTGCACCGCCAGTCGCTTTGAAGTGGAGTTCCTGCCTGAACTGGTGCTGTTGGCTGTGGTTGGCATCCTTGGATTGAAGCGCGCGCTGGCCCCGACCTCGGAGTCGGGGCTGGTTGACCGGCCGGTTCGGCGGCGTGCCGTGCGCTGGGCTTGGGGGCTGCTGTTGAGCTTCTCGGTGGCATTTAACCTGTTGGCGGGCGTGGAGTATCATGCCGAGGAACAGACCGGCTTGGGCGATCAACTGTTCCGGAGAGGCGAAGTTTCCGAGGCGATCGGGCGCTACCAGCAGGCGCTACGGATTAATCCGGATTACGCTAAGGCGCACGAGAGCCTGGGGTCTGCCTTGGTGAAACTCGGCAGGCTGCCGGAGGCGATTGTACAGTACCAGCAAGCGCTGCTTCTCAACCCCGATTACGCCGAGGCTCACAACAATCTGGGGATCGCCTTGGCGCAGGTGGGGAGGTTGCCGGAAGCCATCGCCCACTTCGAGCAGGCGTTGCGGATCAGTCCGGATCACGCCGAGGCGCACAGCAATTTGGGAGCAGCTTTGGCACGAACGGGAAAGATCGAGGAAGCCGTCGCCCAGTACGAGCAGGCCCTGCGGATCAAGCCCGATTTCGCCGAGGCGCACTACAATCTGGGGAACACCTTGGCGCAGGCGGGGAGGTTGCCGGAAGCCATCGCCCACTTCGAGCAGGCGTTGCGGATCAATCCGGATCACGCCGATGCGCACAGCAATCTGGGGGTCGCTTTGGCGCAAACGGGGAGGATACCGGAAGCGATCGAGCATTTGCGGCAGGCGCTGCGGATCAAACCCGATTTCGCCCAGGCGCAGAGCGCGCTCGCGCAACTGCAGGCAGGGCAGTAGGCTTTGCTAGACGGGGTCAGCGCGTCACAATTACACCCTGACTTCTAACTCCTGCCGCTGCCCCCGCCGAAGACGCTCGTGGCACGAACAATTTCTACTCCATCTCCAGCACCACTAGCGATTTCGCAGGGAGGGTGACGGAAAGCGCGTCGCCGTCGAGCGCGAACGCGGTGAACGCCATCGGCGTCACAGCTTCGGGATCATCGAACGTGTTGTGCGCGTCCATCGTCGCCGCCGTGAGGATCCGACCCGTAATCCGTTTCGCCGTCGCCCCGGCCAGCTTCGCCCGCACCGTGCTCGCCCGCTGCGGGTCCAGATTGACCAGCGACACGTGAATCCGTCCCGCCCGGTCCCGCGACGCCGTCGCGTCCACCGCCGGCACGGCGCTCTCCCCGAGCTTGTACTCGGGGCTGGTAATCTCCACGGGCAACCACGTCGCGTCCTGGTGCACCTTGTACATCTCGAACACATGATACGTCGGCGTGACGATCATCCGCTCCTTGTCCGTCAAAATCATCGCCTGCAACACGTTCACCATCTGCGCGATGTTCGCCATCACCACCCGGTCGCAATGCCGCTGGAAAATGTCCAGGGTCACCGCCGCCACCACGGCGTCGCGCATCGTGTTCTGCTGGTACAGGAAACCGGGGTTCGTGCCGGGCTCGACATCCAGCCAGTCACCCCATTCGTCCACGACCAGGCCCACGCGCTTGTGCGGATCGTATTTGTCCATGATCGCCGCCGTCCGCCCGAGCATCCCGTCCATCTGCAACGCCTCCCGCATCGTCGAATGCCACTCCGCCTCCGTGAACTTGGTCGCCGCGCCCTTCTGGGTCCACCGCCCCGACGGAATCGTGTAATAGTGCAGCGATAACCCGTTCATCTGCCGACCCACCATCGACATCACCGTCTCCGTCCAGGTCTCGTCGCTGTCGCTCGGGCCGCACGCGATCCGCTCGATCCGATTGCCCGGGGCGTCTTTCACGAACGTGTTGTACCGCCGATAATTGTCCGCGTAATACTCCGGCCGCATGTTGCCGCCGCATCCCCAACTCTCGTTCCCCAGCCCCAGGTACGGCAGTTTCCACGGTTTGTCGCGCCCGTTCGCCCGCCGCAGATTCGCCAGCGCGCTGTTCGCATCCGACGTGATGTATTCGACCCAGTCCTTCATCTCCTCGGGCGTGCCGCTGCCGAGGTTGCCGCAAATGTACGGTGCGCACCCGAGCTGCTCGCACAAATCCAGAAACTCGTGCGTCCCGAACGCGTTATCTTCCACCACTCCCCCCCAGTGCGTGTTGATCGTCCGCGGACGGTCCTCCACCGGGCCGACCCCGTCCCGCCAGTGATATTCGTCCGCGAAACAACCGCCCGGCCACCGCAACACCGGGATATTCAGCCGCTTGAGCGCCGCCACCACGTCGTTCCGTATGCCGCGCGTGTTCGGGATCAATGACCCTTCGCCGACCCAGATCCCTTCGTAGATGCCCCGCCCAAGATGCTCGGCGAATTGACCGTAAATGTTCCGATTGATCGTCCCGCCGGGCCGGTCGGCGTGGATCGTCACCGTGGCCGTCACGGGTACCGGCGCGGAATCCTCTGCGAGAGCGGTTCCGATCATCCCCGCCACAATAAGAAGCGTAATCACCTTCATAAATCTGGTCCGGACGCCTGTTTGGCCGGTTTGCCGTCACTTTCGCATCATTTCCTATGCCACCAGCATCCTCAGCTTGCCGTCGAGGACGCGCTGCCGTACTCTCGGCAACGATATGCGCGCGGCTGCCGTCATTGAAGGAGAAGAACCATGGGACAGAACATCGTGAAGAACTTTTTCGTCCGCCTGCTGGCCACCATCGGCGCGCTGGTTCTCCTCGTGGCAATCGTCGGCGGGGCCGCGTGCCTCATTGCCAAACGCGCCATCCCGTCGAAGGTGATCCTCGAAGTCAATCTCGAACAGCGTCTGGTCGAATACGTGCCGGACGATCCCGTCGCGCGGATCGTTTCGGGCCGCGCGCCGACGATGCTCAACCTGATCGAAGCCTTGCAACGCGCCGCCACCGACAACCGCGTCGTCGGCCTGATCGCCCGCGTCGGGGAAGCCGGCCTGCCGCTGGCCGATGTCCAGGAGATTCGCGACGCCGTAATCGCGTTCCGTCACACGGGTAAACCCGCCATCGCGTACGCCGAGACGTTCGGCGAGGGCGAGAGAGCCAATGGGTCGTATTATCTCGCCACCGCCTTCGACAAGATTTACCTCCAACCATCGGGCGAACTCGACCTGGCCGGCTTCATGGCGGAAACCCCGTTTCTTCGGGGCACGCTCGACAAACTCGGCCTCGTCCCGCGCATGGATCACCGCGCCGAGTACAAGAACGCCATGAACGAGCTTACCGAGACGAAGTACACCGCCGCGCACAAGGAGGCGACCGAAAAGATCGTCGACTCGACTTTCGGTCAGCTCATTGCGGGAATCGCCAAGGCCCGCAAGATGTCCACCAACGATGTGCGCGCCCTGATCGATCGCGGCCCGTTCCTCGCCGCCGAAGCGCTCGAGGCCAAACTCGTCGATAAACTCGCCTACCGCGACGCCGCGTATGACGACATCAAGAAACAGCTCGGTCCCCACGCCAAATTCCTCTACGTGTCGAAATACCTCGATCGCGCCGGGTCCCCGTACACAGAAGGTACGACTGTGGCTCTCATTTACGGGGTTGGCGACATACTCCGCGGCAAGAGCGGCTACAACCCCATCTTCCAGCACGCCACGATGGGAGCCGACACCGTTGCCGCCGCTTTTCGCGCCGCCGCCGCCGACAAAAGCGTGAAAGCCATCCTGTTCCGGATCGATAGCGGCGGCGGGTCGTACGTCGCTTCCGACACGATCTGGCGGGAAGTAGCCCGCGCCAAAAAGGCCGGTAAACCAATCATCGTCTCCATGGGCGCTGTCGCCGGGTCCGGCGGCTATTTCGTTGCCCTGCCCGCCGACAAGATTGTCGCCCAGCCCGCCACGCTCACGGCATCCATCGGCGTGTTCGCCGGCAAGTTCCTCACCACGAATTTCTGGGACAAACTCGGCATCTCCTGGGACGAGGTTCACACCAGTTCGAACGCCACCGTGTTCACCGGCCTCCAGGATTACACCCCCGAACAATGGCAGCGCTTTGAAGGCTGGTTGGACCGCATCTACGACGATTTCACCACCAAGGTCGCCGAAGGCCGCAAACTTCCCAAAGACAAGGTCCTCGGAATCGCCAAGGGCCGCGTCTGGACCGGCGAGGACGCCAAGGCGCTCGGCTTGGTGGACGAACTCGGCGGGTTTCCCGTGGCCCTTCGTCTCGTGCGCCAAGCCGCGAAGTTGCCCGCCGACGCGAAGATCAAACTGAAATTGTTCCCGCGTCCGAAATCGCCCCTCGAACGATTGCTTGGTGAAGGTCCGGATAGCAGCCAGAAAGCCGGCGACGAAACCATCGCCCGCGCCCTTGAAATCATTCAGCCGCTCGCCCACGCCGTCCGCTACCTCGGCCTCACCGCCGATTCCGACGTCCTCCGCATGCCCGACCCCGGCACGGAACCATAAGATGGCCTTTTTCTCGGCGGCGGACAAATGGGTTGTCGCCAACGCGCGGTCGGTCTAAATTTAGGGCGAATCCAGAAAGGACGGTCGCGATGGCATTCACGTTACAAATCGGGGACAAGGCACCGGATTTCCAGTTGCCCGCCACGGACGGCAAAACGTACCGGCTCGCGGATTTCGCCGACGCCCGGGTTCTCGTCATCTTCTTCACCTGCAACCACTGCCCCTACGTCACGGGGTCGGACGAGGTCACGCGAAAAACCGCCGACCAATTCGCCGCGCAGGGCGTGAAATTCGTTGGCATCAATTCCAACAGCAAGAACACCTATCGCGAGGACGATTTCCCGCACATGGTCCAGCGCATGGAGGAAAAGAAGTTTCCGTGGACGTATCTGTACGACGAATCGCAAGCCGTGGCCCGCGCCTACGGCGCGCTCCGCACACCGCACTTTTACGTGTTCGACCGCGCCCGCAAACTCGTCTACACGGGGCGCGGCGTGGATACCCCGCGTGACACGAGCAAAATGACCGTCAACGATCTCGACAACGCCTTGCGCGAGCATCTCGCGGGTAAATCCCTGTCCAAACCCCTGACCAATCCCATCGGCTGCAACGTCAAATGGGACGGCAAGGACGCGCATTGGATGCCCGCCGACGCCTGCGACCTGGTTTAGCCGATCCCTTTCGCGCGAACGTCACCGAAACAGGCCCGTGTACATCCGTCTCACGTGCACCGCGCCGCACGAACCGCGTCCGCTGTCCCCGGCTGGCCAACCATCAAACTGGCCCCGTGCAGGACGCCGCGGGAGTGGGCTTGGACAACGGCCCGGTTCACCGCCGCGTTCATCCCGAAATCATCTGCGATGAAAAACACTTCTCTGTGGCTTACGTTTGACGTAAATTCTGCACGAATGGGCGAGTTGACGCAGTTCCTGATCACGGGTGGCACCGGCTTTATCGGCCGACACGTCGCGTACCGGCTTCTGGACCGGGGCGCGGCGGTGCGCGTGTTCTGCCGCGCGCCGGAAAAGGCCCAACGCCTCTTCGGCAATCGCGTGGAAATTTCCCGCGGCGATTTGCGCGATCGCGCCAGCGTGGCCGCGGCGGTGCGTGGTTGTCGCGTGATCATTCATCTCGGCGCGACGTTTCAGTTCGGCCGGGAAGCGCGTCGCATCGCTGAGGAAACCAACGTGCGCGGCACGGAGCATCTGCTCGAGGCCGCCGAGCAAAACAGCATCGAACGGTTCGTCTATGTCAGTTCCAGCGGCGTGTTGGAAGGAGGACCCGGATTGTTGACCGAGCGAGATTTCCCAACGTACGTCCCCCGCTACGCGTCATACCGCCGCTCGAAATGGCTCGGCGAACTCGCCGCACTGGCGGCCGCGCAACGCGGCCTTCCGGTGACGGTTGCCAGTCCGACGTGTCCCCTGGGAGACGGCGACGAGGCCCCAACCCCCACGGGACGCATGGTGCTCGACTATCTGCGCGGACGGTTCCCGTTCGGCGCGCGTGTGGGATTGAATTTCGTTCACGTCGGCGAGGCGGCGGACGGCATCCTGGCCGTTGCCGACCGGGGCCGGATCGGCGAACGCTATCTCCTCGGTCATTACAACGTCTGGCTTCAGGAGTTTCTCCAGGCGCTCGCGCGAGCCACCAACCGTCGGGCGCCCCGGTTTCTATTGCCACAGCCGGCCATTACGGTGGCGGGCGCCATCGGGGAGGCGATTGGCAGCGGACGCGTTTGCCGCGAAACCGCCGCCCACGCCCGCCGTCGGCAGTGGTATGATTTTTCGAAAGCAACACAGGAACTGAAGTGGAACGCGCAGACGCCGTTGCAGACCATCGCGGACGAGGCGGTCCGGTGGTTTCAGGTGGCCGGACGAACAAACGCGGACGCCGTCTTGACGGAGGAGCCGAATGTCGCCGCTTCTTGAATGGACACCGGTGTGTTGGTCGCTCCTGGCCGCTTACAGGTGTCCTTTGATCTTGTCGTAAATCAGTTGCGCAATCTCGCGGTTGGCGGCGGTGTCAAACGTCCCCACGCGCACACGGATCTCGGTCACGCGGTCGGATTGGCGGATGAGTTGAATGACGATGGGCTGGCCCTTGGCGTCGCGGGCATACACCGTTCCTCCCGTCGCGTCCTTGACGGTCCTGTCTTGAATCACACGGAACTGCAAGTCCTGCATCGATGCGAGGGCCGCGCTCCATGCCCGATCCATGCCAACCTCTTGCGTGGCGCGCAGTTCGTTGTCCACATATGAGATCGTCCCCACCCCCGCTCCCGCCGCCGCTCCCGCAACAAACAACAGGCATCCCTGCGCGGCCACCATGCTGGCCAACATCGCAGCTACTCCAACCCATTTGATCGTTCTCACAATTCGGCCCTCCTCGCGCCCGAAGTTAGACGACTGGAAAATCGTCGTCAACATACTTCGCCGCGCAATCGCATCGAGAAGTTCACACAAGCCGCACCCCGGGCCGATGGCCATTCAGCCACGACTAGGACAGGAACACACCGCATGTTGCGGTGCGCTGGTCAGACTAAATGGTCAGCGATCGTTGAGGGGATCCGTCGTGCCGCAGATGACGCCACGCAATTGAGAAATGCGTTGGATGGCCTTGCGCCGGACAGTGCGCGCCGCGCCGAACAAAATCTACGTTTCGACCCGTCTACCCAACGGAGACGGATTGGGGCACCCGCAACGCGACTTTTCTCGGCTACTCGCCGTAAACGACCGTCGTGTACTTGATATACAGGCCACCAAGCACGTTCGTGACTTTGTAGTCCACGTGATGAATCTTCGTGATTCCGCCATTCTGCATTGCCGCCTGAAGGCTGGAATTACCCGTGGCGAAACAGAGAATCCCCGTAGACTCGGCGGTGCCAACTTTGCTGGTGCTGGCCGTTTCCCCGACCGGCGGCCTGCTGCCTGCGCCATCCACCTGACTATAGAGATAGCCAAATGTGCCACCGCCTTGTGACATTATCCCCGTACATCCCGTCAACATCACTGCTGCAACCGATGCCACTACCGCAGATACAATGAGTTTCTTCATAGCTCTTCTCCTTCGGTTTGATTTGCCAGTTGCGGGTGCCCTCCGCCGCGAGTCTTATAAAACGAATCTGCCCGTGTTGTCTAGTGTAATTCTCCCCAGCCCAAACGCTGTGCCCATCGGTCTCTCCGACGGCCTCACAATCGCCGCACCCGTTGGGCGAGGGTCTCCCGACGCCGCACACCGGCCGACCGAAGATCTCCCAGATCTTGCCGAATGGCAGCAATGCAAGGTTGTGGTTTAAACCGGCACCACCAATCGTCGCCGAATCTTTTTGCCGTGTTGGTCGCCGCCTGCGTAAAATTGCTGCCGATTCATGTAGCTCCTCATCAAGTACGGCCACGTCATCCGCTGGAAAATGGAGGGCGAGCCTCCCGGCGAGCCGCGTGTCGAGCAGCTCGACGCCCATCAGGTCTTGGGCGAAGACCATCGCATACGCGACGACGCCGTCAAACCCGACGCGCACGGTTTCTCGCGCCAGCCAGTTGCATTTCGGGCCTTCACGGGTAATAATTGTCGGAACACCCAGCGGAGGAGGATTGGCCTTGTGGACCTGAGCGTCCTGACACTGTCGCGCTTTCAATTCGCGCTGACCATCATGTTCCATTACCTGTTTCCTCCGTTGTCAATCGGCCTCGGCGGCATCCTTGTCATCATGGAGGCCATCTACCTGAAAACCGGTCGCTTGGAGTACGAAGCGATGACGAAATTCTGGGCCAGGATTTTCGGGGTCAACTTCGCCATGGGCGTCGCGACCGGCGTCACGATGGAATTCCAGTTTGGCACCAATTGGGCCACCTATTCGCGATACGTGGGGGACGTGTTCGGCTCGGCGCTGGCCGCCGAGGGCATTTTTGCGTTCTTTCTGGAGTCCGGGTTCCTGGCAGTGTTGATCTTCGGGTGGGACAGGGTTTCGCCGCGCATGCATTTTTTCGCGACGTGTATGGTCGCGCTGGGCGCGTTCTTCTCGTCCATTTGGATCGTCGTCGCCAACTCCTGGCAGCAAACACCGGCGGGCTTCCACATCGTCGGACAAGGACTCCGCGCGCGCGCGGAGATCACGGATTTCTGGGCGATGGTGTTCAACCCTTCCAGTATGCAGCGATTGGCGCACACGGTGATCGGCGCCTACATCCTCGCGGCGTTCTTTGTGATGAGCATCACCGCCTATTACATCCTCAAGGGGCGACACCTCGACTTCGCGAAGAAAAGTTTTTCCATCGGCCTGATCGTGGCGACTGTGGCGTCGCTCGCCGAGCCGATCTCCGGCGACCTGCAGGGCAAGAAGGTCGCGCAAACGCAGCCCGCCAAACTGGCGGCCATGGAAGCGGTGTTTCATACCGGGCCGGGACCGACGCCGCTCTACCTGTTTGGTCAGCCCGACCCACAAGAGCAAGAAGTCAGGCATGGTATCGCCATCCCGGGTCTGCTGAGCGTCTTGGCCTATGGCGATCTTCACAAACCCGTGACCGGGCTCGATCAGATTCCGCGCCGGGATTGGCCGCCCGTGTCCGCAACGTTTCAGGCGTTCCACATCATGGTGTGGCTGGGCGGGCTGTTCGTGTTTCTGACGCTCGTCGGCATGTGCTTTCTCTGGAAGGGCACGATCTTTGAGAAACGCTGGTTGCTGTGGGTGTTTGTGCTGGCGGTGCCGCTGCCGTACATTGCCAACCAGTTCGGCTGGATGACCGCCGAGGTCGGACGGCAGCCGTGGGTCGTGTATGGATTGCTGCGCACGAGTGACGCCCTCTCGAAAGCCGTCGTCGCCAATCAGGTGCTCGGGTCCATCATCATGTTCGCCGTCATCTACGCCCTGCTCTTCGTCGTCTGGGTATTTGTCCTGGATAGCAAGATCAGGCACGGGCCCGATGAGATCGTGACCGGCCCGACGCCGATGGCGCTTGGCGGTCTCCTCGGCATCGCCGGCCTGCGCGCCGGCACCGGCGGCCCGTCGCTGACCGGGACCGACAACGCGGAGGAGACGGAATAGCGCCATGGATTTGAACATTTTCTGGTTCATACTGCTCGGCGTGTTGCTCGCGGGCTACGCGATCCTCGATGGTTTCGATCTGGGCGTCGGCATCGTGCATCTGGCCGTGAAAAGCGACCAGGAACGCCGCATCCTCATGAACTCGATCGGGCCGCTGTGGGATGGCAACGAAGTGTGGCTGGTCACGTTTGGCGGCGCGCTGTTCGCGGCATTCCCCAACGCGTACGCGACGGCGTTCTCGGGATTCTATACGGCTTTCATGGTGCTGCTGTTTGCCTTGATTTTCCGCGCCGTGTCGATGGAGTTCCGCAGCAAACACGACTCGCCGTCGTGGCGCTCGTTCTGGGACGTGTCGTTCTCGCTCGCCAGCGGCGTGGCCACGCTGTTGTTTGGCGTGGCGGTCGGCAACGCGATGCGCGGCATGCCCATCGGCGCCGACATGGAATATCAGGGAACGTTCCTCGATCTGCTGCATCCGTACGCGGTGCTCGTCGGCGTGTTCGCGGTGGCCACGTTCGCCATGCACGGGTCGATCTATCTCTACCTAAAGACGGAGGGTGACCTGCAACAGCGCATTCACGGGTGGATGTGGCGCACGTTCGGATTCTTTCTGGTTCTCTACATCCTCACGACGATCTACACGCTCGTCGACCTGCCGCTGGCGACCCGCAACTTCCACGATCATCCGTGGGTGTGGATTGTCGTGGTCCTCAATGTGCTCGCCGTCGCCAATATTCCGCGGGCGATCTTCCTCGGCCGGCCGGGCTACGCCTTCCTGTCGTCGTGCGCGACGATTGCCGCGCTGACGTTCCTCTTCGGCGTCGCCCTGTTCCCCGATCTGGTCCATTCGTCGCTGAATCCCGATTGGAGCCTGACGGTCTACAACGCGTCGTCGTCGCACAAAACGCTGGCGATCATGGCCACCATCGCCGCGCTCGGCATGCCGTTCGTGCTGGCCTACACCTCGGTTGTCTATTGGGTGTTCCGTGGTAAAGTGCAGTTGGGTACGCTCAGCTATTAATCAAGGAGACAGTTCATGGATATTCTCATCCAAGCCGATGGAGTGACCCTCACGGAAGCAATCAAGGAGGCCATTGATGAAAAGATGGGCCACGTCGAGCAATACGCGCCGCGGGCCGTGCGCGCCCGCGTGCGCATACGCAAAGCCAGCGCCCATCCTTCGCAGCGCCAGTATACCGTGCGCGTGCTCGTCGAGGTTCCCGGTGCCGACCTCAGCGCGGAGGAATCCCGCGCCACGGTGATCACCGCGCTCGACGTGGCAACGGGCAAGATCGAACGCCGCCTGCGCAAACGCAAGACCGAGCGACTTGCCAAACGCGAGCGCGGCCCCCGGCGCAAACCGTAGGCGGAAACCGCCCGCCATTTGGACCGACCGGTTTTTTCTTGTGCCACCGGCTTGGGGGTGTGTGTTACCCTCGTGCGTGTGATCATCCGCAATGTCATCCTCGACTGGTCCGGCACGCTCGTCGATGATTTGATGCCGGTGCTGAAAACCACGAATCACGTGCTGGAATCGTGCGGGTTGCCGGCCATGTCCCGTGAGGAATTCCGCGAACAATTCTGTCTGCCGATCCGCAAGTTCTACGAACGGCGCGTGCCCGACGTGCCCCAGGCCCGGCTCGAACAAATCTTCCTCGCCGAATATCCGAAGCACCACGCCGAGATCACCCTGTTGCCCCATACGCTGGGGTTTCTGCGCTTCTGCCAGCAGGAGCGCATGGGTGTGTACATCGCTAGCACGGTGGATGCTCATACGTACGAGACACAAATGACACGTTTCGGAATCGGCTCCTACATCACCAAACCGTATATCGGCATTGAGGACAAAACGTCAAAGATTCATCACATTTTGGACGAAAACCGGCTCGACCGGGAGGAAACGATGTTCGTCGGTGATATGGAGCATGATGTCGAAGCTGGCCGGGCTGGCGGAATTCACACGTGCGCGGTACTCACGGGGTACAATCCCCTTGACAAATTGCGCGCAGTGAACCCGGAACTTATCTGCCAACATCTTGGTGAACTGCAAGAGTTCCTTGTTGCACGAGAGGTTATGCGTGGATAGAATCGTGGTTAAGGACCTCGAAGTGGACACGCGCATTGGCGTGACCGAAGCCGAACGCGCCCGACCGCAGCGACTGCTCATCACCGTGGAACTCGAATGCAATCTGGCCGAAGCGGGACGAACCGACCGGGAGTATTCCACCACGCCGTACGACGTGGTCGCCGACATGATTCACAGGACGGCCGCGGAACGGCCGCGAAAACTGGTCGAATCCCTCGCCGGGGATATCGCCAAGGTCATTCTTTATCGCAAATTGGCGCAAGCGGTGACCGTCGAGGTCAAGAAATTCAGTATTCCGCGTAGCCAATATGTTTCCGTCCAAATCCACCGTACTCAGTAGAGGCGGCTCGTGGATGCGCCGGTGCTGGCTGTTGCTGGCGTTCCTGCTGGCCACCGTGTGCGCGCGCGCCGATACGGTCACGCTCAAGGACGGCACGGTGTTGGAGGGCAACATCACCGCGGAAGACGACTCGTCGTTGTCCATTTACCTCGAATTTGCCCACGGGACAATCACGGAGACGCGGCACATTGCCAAGACGGACATTGACACGATCGTCCGGTTGACGCCCGAGCAACGGGCCGCCTGGCAGGCGAAGCTCGATTACGATAAGATCGAGAAATACCAGTTGAGTCCGAATGTCAGTTATCGGCTCGACTACTACGATCAAGTCGTCCGCGACGTTTTCCACAAGTTTCTCACCGACCACCCGGATTCCGCCTACACGTCGAATGTCACCACGCGGGTTGCGCAGTGGGAGACGGAGCGCGACCTGGTGGCCGCTGGGAAAATGAAGTTCCACGGTCAGTGGCTGCCGGCCGCGGAAGGCGCGCGGCTGGCGGAACATGAACGCGGCCAACAACTGTTGCAACAGAGCCGCTCGTTGATTTCCCAGGGCCGACTCGACACCGCCATCCAGCAACTGGAGAAGGTCCTCTGTCTGTCCACGCAGCCCGACCTTGTCTCCCAGGCCAAGACGCTGCTGGTCTCCGCGTTTCAACAGGCCGTCACCTCGCTCGGCCGTCAGAAGCAGCAACTGGAATCCGACGTTGCTTCCGCACAACAGTGGGTGGATCGAGCACAACAAGCGGTCAACACGGCGGAGACGTCGGCGAATCAGGCTCCCAGCAACGCACCATCTCTGGGAAGACCGGCGCCGGTCGGCTCCTCTTATCATGCGCTGGGGGGCGATTCGCAGTCCTTCGTCCAGAACCGGACCGCCGTCAACACGGCCCGCAGCAATCTTGCCCAAGCCCAGGGCTGTCTCAATCAGACCAAGAGCCAGTTGGATGACACGGTCAAGAAGCTCGCGGAGTTGCAATCGCGGGCGTCAACCGTGGAAGCGAAATGGGGAATCGCCGCCGGAGGCGGCAATGCCGACACCGCCAAAGCCCAGCCGGCGGTCGCGCCATCGACCACCAACAATGGCCCGGACGTGTTCGCCGGTGCCGGAGCCTGGGTGAAAAACAATTGGGTCTACATGGCGGTGGTCCTGTTCGTACTCCTGTACGTGCTGTCTCGCCTGCTAAAAGGGTGAATCAGGGGCTCCCGCGGTTCGCCAATACCGCCTCCGCCGCTTTTGTCGTTGCAGAAACTGCGGCCTTCGCCGTAGCATATTCTCCCAGAGAGGAGCGGATGCCCATGACATCGTTTCTGCGCGGCAACGTCGTCCGGATTCTGACTTTGGCCCTGGCTCTGTTCGGCACAGGCGTCGCGTCGGTTGCTTTCAGCCAAACAATCGATTCCAATGTCAACGATTACGTCACCATCAAGCTCAAAGATGGTCGCGTGCTCGAAGGGCCGGTTCTCCTCGAGAACGATCAGCAGATCACCATCGAGTCGCAGTTCGCCAACGGCACCATCACCCGGAAGGATCAGATCGACAAGAGTGACATCGCATCCATTTCGCACATGAGCGCCGCCGACCGCGACCAGCGCCTGGCGACGATTGCCTACCATGAACTCGGCAAGTACCAGTTGGATCCACAGAACTCGTACCCCCTCGCTTACTACGACACCGCGATTAACGATGGTTTCCGACACTTCCTGATGCTGTATCCGCATGCGCTGGAAGTCGCCACCGTCACCGAGCGACTCGCCGGCTGGCAGGAGGAACGGGACAAGGTGGCCTCGGGCCAGGTCAAGTACCACGGACAATGGATGCCCGCCGTCGAGGCGAACAAACTTGCCGAAACCGAGCGCACCCAGCAAATCATTCAGGATGCCAGGGCGTCGCTGGCGGAAGGCCAATTCGAGGCGGCCTCCGCAAAGCTCGCGCTCTATTACAATGGGGCAGAGCCGACACCGCTCGTTGCTGAAAGCCGTCGCCTCCAGGCCGATGTGTATCGCATGTGGATCAGCAGCCTCGAAACCGCCCGGGAACAACTCACCAAGGACCTGGAAGCCACCAAGGACAGGGTCGCCCGCCTTTCGGAAACACGACAACGGGCCCAGGCCAACTATGATCAGGCTCGCGACAAGAGCCTGAATACGACATCGAGAACCTTGGGCGACAACACGATATCCAGCCAGGCCAGTGCGGATTATCTCCGCGCGGAGAAGCAGTACAACGAAGAGCAGAACCGACAGTTTGCGATTCAGGAACAGCTCGACAATACGATTCGCCTGCTAAGACAGGTCCACCAGGAGCAGGATCTGTTTACAGCGGCTTATCCCTCTGTCGAACTGGCGAAGGAGACGCCGCCGCCGAAGACAAATGCCCCCGCGCCACCGGAGACGAACGCCCCCGCGCCCCCACCACGACCGCCACCACCGCCAACGGTCCTCGATCAAATGGGCGCCTGGTTCAGCAGAAACTGGATCATTGTTGCCGGCGTCGCCCTGCTCGGGCTCTGGGGTGTGTCGCGCTTGTTCACGCGCTCCTGACAACGGCGACGCGGCTATTTCCAGTACTTCTGGAAGTCGTCGGCGTTCTCCTTCTCAAACGTCGGGAACCGCGTATGGCCCGGATCCCTGGCTTTGACCCCGATCGCGCTTTCGATGGACTGGTAAACCTCGATCGGCTTCTGGTCAAATCGTACCGTCAACTTGTTGGTATCATAGGGTTCCCAAATTGTGGGACCGATCACCGAGAGGCTCGTCATGACGCAACACACCAAGATCGTCGAGGAGAGCAGGCCGAATACGAAACCTAAAACCGTGTCGACAATCCGCGGGTATCGGGGCACGGCTTGTTGCGTGACCTGGTTCAACACCAGAATCAGCGGCAGGCACCCCAGGAGGAACAGCGCCCAGTACGCGCCGAACGCGCCGTACGCGCCCGCTCCCGGCATGAACGATTCCACCAGACCCGTTGCCTCGTACCAGTACCGCATCGTCACCATCATCGCAAAAAACAAGAGCAGCGAGCTGGTCAGCTCGTAAAATACGCCGAACAATGTCCCGCCCCATCCCAATGACAGGATCAGCGCCAACGCCAGGATACTCAGAATGACTTCCACGTACATGGTTAGCTCGCTTGGATCACTTCCTCCACGGACGTGATCCCACTCAGGATTTTCTCCGCCCCGTCTTCGCGATACGGACGGAGACCCTTGCGGGCGGCTATTTCCGACAACGCCTGCTCGTTGGCGCCATCATTCACCGCTTTCCGAAATTCCTCGTCCATCACGAGCAATTCAAAAATCCCCGTGCGCCCCTGGTACCCGATGTTATCGCAGGCCTCGCATCCCGTGGCGCGATACAGGCGGCTTCCCGGCTCAAACGCCAGTCCGATCTCACTCAATTCCGTCCCCGTCGCCTCATACTCCTCCCGGCAATGCTTGCAGAGCACGCGCACCAGCCGTTGCGCCACGACGATCAACAGCGCCGAGGAAACCTGGTACTGCTCCAGCCCGATCTCTTCCAGCCGGACGATCGTCCCCACCGCATTCTTCGCATGCAGCGAGCTGAACACCAGGTGACCCGTCAAGGCCGCGCGAATCGCGATCTTGGCCGCCTCGGCGTCGCGCATTTCACCCACAAAAATCACGTCGGGATCCTGGCGCAGAATCGATCGCAGCCCGGCCTCATAGGTGATACCGGCCTTCGCGTTGACGGGGATCTGTGTCGCCCCGTCCAGTTCATATTCCACGGGGTCCTCGATGCTCATAATGTTCAAGCGCTTGCGGTCGAGCCGACTGAGCGCGGCGTACAACGTCGAGGTCTTGCCCGAACCCGTTGGCCCGGCGGCCAGGATAATCCCGTGGCGCGAGTGAATTACCCGGTCGAACCGTTCCATCATCTCCTTGCGCATGCCAAGGTCTCCGAGGCCCATCACCCCGCTCTTGCGGTCGAGAATGCGCAGCACCATCTTCTCCCCGTGAATCGCGCTGGCGGTGGCGACGCGGAAATCCACTTCGCCCCCGTCGGTCCGCACGCGAAACCGACCGTCTTGCGCGCGGCGTTTTTCCGCCACGTCGATCTGCGCCAGCGTCTTGAGCGCCGCGACCACGCGCAGCCCATCCGCCCGGGTAAACGTCAGCCGTTCTTGCAACGCGCCATCGATACGAAACCGCGCCCGGCAACCGTCGGCTTGCGGTTCCAAGTGAATGTCACTGGCCCGTTCGCTCATGGCATCTTGCAACACTTCCCGCGCCGCCTCGATGCCGGTCATTTCGGGCATGTCTTTGCGGACCTGGATCTCATTGCCGTCCACATCCAGAAATTCCATCTTCACCCGGCGCTTTCGGGCCCCGAGGGTGGCGGCAATCTTTGTCCGCCCGCCAAATAGTCCCCGCTTCTTGGGGACCTCGCCCGGCGCCAGCGCGGCCACGCGGCCGGCGAACGTCTCCTGCCGTTCCTTCTCGCGCAGCCGACGGTGGCGCTTGATCAAATACGCCACCAGACCGAGGACAGGCAGAAGCAGCACGTCCGCGTTGGCGCGCTTGATTTCCTCCCGCGTCCCTCTGACGTCGTGTTGCACCCAGATCAATGACCCAATCCACGCCATCGCCGTCAGTCCCAGCATCAACAGAAAAATATCCATCGACCAGCAATGGACGTACGGAAGCGCCATGGACCCGGGATGGGAATTCGCGGCGGGTGGGGCTTGGGGCTGTTCGCTTCCGGTGGCTTCCGACCCCGGCGCGTTCGTAGACGGGGAAATGGCAACGCCATCGATGCTGTCGATCCTGTACAGGGGCAGCTTGATCTTCCCGTGAGACACAGCGATCTCCACACCCTGGTCATCGCGCCCCAGGATCGTCACGTCATCATAGACCCTGCCGTCCTTCAGCTTCACTTCCGATGCCCAGAGCGAGCTGACGGCCAGAAAAGTGGCTAGAACGACGAGCTTGTAGCCTTGCAAGGTCGCGTGCCTTTCCTATCTGAAGCCTACTGTGTCCGAGCTTCCGTTGACGAGTCAACAGCCTTTTGCTAGCCGGACGTATGCCGACCGCAGGATGCGCCTGCCGTGCGGCGGAAACTAATCGTCCGCCGGCTCTTTGGCCGCCAATTCCCCGGTCGCTCTCGAATGATTGCCCTGTGCCTGGATCATGCCGCTCTGGCGGGCGAAATCGAAGAGACCGCCCGCGTCGATCACCGGCCGAGCGTCCCCGAGTGATTTGGTGGCGAAAACCGTCGAGGAGTTGAGAACCGTCAGCGTGTTCGCGTCCAGATCGAGCTCGAGTTCGTCACCGGTCCGGATCGTTTCGCAGATTCGCGTGGTGGATTCCACGGGATACAGTTCGCCCGTGGCCACGCTATTGCGAAAGAAAATCCGCGCAAAGCTCTCCGCCACCACCGCCTCGCATCCCGCCGCCCCGAGGGCAATTGGCGCGTGCTCGCGCGAGCTGCCACAGCCGAAATTGCGCCCGGCAATGACAATTGTGTACGGCCCCTTGGTTTGCCCCTCGGGAATATACCGGGCCGGATACTGGTCTTTCGGCAGACCGCACATCGCATAGCTGCCGAGTTTCTCGTACTCCTCCGGAATCGTGGGGACAAGGGTCAGATATTGCGCCGGGATGATCTGGTCGGTATCGATATTATCCCGCACAACATAGGCCTTTCCGCGAATCACCTTGCTCATGGTGCTGCCAGCCTACGCAAAGCCTCCCACCGAATCAACTCTCAAAACCAGCCGCCAGCACGGATCGACGGTTGCCAGCCTCTCATATCAGCAAATGAGACGTTCAATTCTGTCTGTCCACCCCCTGTGACGCGCCCGCCGCTGGTAATGGGGTTGCCCCCGGGGCCGCCAGACCCTTGGCAAGGCGGCTGCTTTATGGGTCTGTCATGCCAGAGTACAGCGATCCCGAGAAAAGCTACACGATCAGCTACCCCGAAGGGTGGCTGCCTCTGACGCATGAAGGTTCCCCACACGTCAGCCTCGCCAGCCTGACCACCGGCGGCTACCTGAAAGTCGAAGCCTGCCAGTTCGAGAAGCCCGCCCCGGAGTCCATGCAACCCGAGCGCGCCCTGCAATCGCTCATCGAATGTGAGAAACGCACCTGGCCCGACATCGATTACCCGCTCATTCAACGCGGCTCCCGCAACGGTTCCGCCCTCGCCTACATGACGTTTACCCGGGTCGAAGTCCCCGACGAGGAGCACCTCGCCGATTTCGGCCATACCCGCGCCTGGATCTTCACCCGCGGTCGCGTCCAGGTCCGCTGCCTCTACCGCTGCCGCAGCAGCGACGCCGGCGTGGACGACGACGAACTGGAAGGAATCGTCAATTCACTCGAACTGCACGACGATCCGCATCTCGATCCCGCCAGTTTCACGAACTACTATTTCAGCCTGCTCAAGCGCCATCGCCCCCAACTCGGCGTCCATCTGCCCGAGGGCTTGGCCCTGACCCTTCCCGATGGCCAGACCGTCCTCCTCGAGCACCTGTATCATCATTACCTGCTCGAACCGCACCGGATGGACGAGTTGATCGAGTCGCACATCAATCTGCTCGATTATTGCAGCGACGACGTGCCCGATCTCCGCAATTACAAGCTCATCAAGCCCCTCCTGTTCCCGAAGGTGTTTCGCGCCCCCGGGCACAGCCTGCCGCCACACCGCCTGCCGTTGTGGCCCGGCATCTCCATCGGCGCCGTCATCCAGGGCACCGTGTTCACCTACGGCGTCAACTCCGAGCGCCTGAAAAACTGGGACTTCGAGTCCCTCGACGATATCCTCGAAGATCTGACCGACAACCTCTACAGCATCCAGCCCGTCGCCCCCCGCGGACTCCGCAACGAAGAAGGCGTGACCCAGGCCATCAGCTACGTCGACCACTCCTTCAGCGCGTCGTTCATCCTGTTCGAGGACTTCTACAACACCACCTCCCACAACCTCAGCGCCGAGGAATTCCTCGTCGGCCTGCCCGACCCGAGCTGCGTGTCCTGCTTCCGCGACGACGACCCGCGCTTTGTCGTGCAACACACCGCCATGCTCCGCTGGGATTACCATCGCAGCGTCGAGCGATTGACCGATACCATCTACCTCGTCAGCGGCCCGACCCTCCGCGACGTCAAACCCTACGACATCCTCCATTGCTGCCCCAAACGGGCGTAAAACCCAATTTTAGCGGTTACAACCTCGTAACCGAACCCGAAATTGGCTTCGTTTTTGGCTTTCCAAAAATGAAATTTCCACGCCGGCTTGGCCGGAATTGGGTTCGTTTGGTAATTTATCCCCCCATCCGCCCTGCCTTGCCGTAAACGAACCCAAACGAACCCAACGCAAAAACACCCTCCTAAAAACTCCTAACCACCTGCACCACAAGCTCCATCGACACCGCTTTTTGTCAAGAAAACGGTGGGTTCGTTTCGCAAAAAGCGCCCTTTCCCTGGGTAGCCCCTTGTAGCCACGGCACTGCGCCTGCCCTGAGCTTGTCGAACGGGTCGCCGTGCTTCGTGCCCTTCGTGACTTCGTGGTGAACATCTATGCCCCATTTTTCAAAGATCAAACAACCCAAACCGCCCCGACTATACGCCACCGCATATAGCTCGTCGATAAAATTCCGATGGCGGATAAAAACAGAGGGGTGATGCGTGCGGAGTCGAAAGATAGAACCCGTCGAAGGGCCCGCGCCTACCCGGCCGGCCAGATGCCTTCGCGATGGAAGCGAACCTCTATGACTCCCCGGTTCACGCCAAATCGTGGGCCAATCTTCTTCGCCAGGTCAGATCGAGCGTTGGGCTGTTCCCGCCATCCCTTGCTCCTTCGATCCTCCGTAGCGCATACCTCGTCGTACACCCGAACCAGCGATTCCAACGGAACAAGCAGTCTCCCGGCAAATTCATGCGCTTGATACTCAGCGCTGTTACAATCGTCCCGGCGGCCGGCCCACTTCCTAAAATCGCCTATCGAATCAAAAAAGCTCGCCAGAATTTCCCGTTGATGGAGTACATAATGCCCGACTTCGTGGGCGACCGAATAGCGCAACCGTCTTTCCTCCCAGCGATCACCGTTCTCAAAATCTTCGTAGGCCTGTTTGTCGAGAAAGATACCCGTCAAATCAAATGAGATCGCTGCATCGACTTTGAACTTATCGTATAGCGACGGAGCCAGGAGAGGATCCAACCGGAGCACAATCTCCGCAATGGAAAAAACGTCCACCGGCACATCCGCATACGGCCCGACGCCCTCTCTACGGCGAAATTCCTCAACTGCGGCCCAAATTTCTTCGTCTCTTCGGTACGGAACTGGAACTCTCATCGGGCGTATGCAATTCCTTCACAATCCTGATCAATTCATCCAACTGTTTCTCCGTAAGCTCGGCGCCTCTCACGGACCGGAAAAATACCGGCAGTTTCTTCAGCAGTTCCTCATCATTAAGCACATGCCTCGGGATCTCCCCCCGCGCTATGTCCGCCAAATCCATGAAATTCTGCCACTCCTCCATACCGGCCTCCACCCCCAACTGCTTCGCCCATCGCTCCAACGTCTTCTCATCCCCCGGCGGCGGATTGACCCCCCTCTCCAGCTTGCTCCAGTTGCTCGGGTCATGCCCGTGATCCAGACAAAACTGCCGGAGCGTCTTCTTCTGCGCAATGCGCAAATCCTTCACAAGATTGCCGAAGGTCATAGTTTCCTGCGCTCACTTGTACCCCGCCAACGCGAAGCGGCTTTTTTTGTTGTCCCTGTTCGATTGTGGTTGAAATTACACCACACCGTGGTATAAAGTCAACCACGGAATGAAAACTGAAGACGGAAGGTGGTGAAACTATGTGGTTTTTGATGAAGTGCATGGCCGGACTCCCCCCATTCTGCGGGTGGTTTATCTCATTCTATTTCGGAGAAATGATCCTCACTTGGATCGTGGTCGTTCCGGACCATCCAGAGTGGGCCATCCCCGCCGCGTACATCCTACAGATTCCGGCGGCCATGTTCGCTCTTCGCAAGGCAACGAAGTCGGTCGAGAAATGGGAGCGCAGATTCTGGCGATAGCGTCGATGGCGCAACATCGGTCTGCAGTGCTACCGCGCAGATCGGTTTGTGTCCTCCCCACGAAGCCGGCATTCTCGCGGCTCATATGCCCGACAAAGCGCAACTCATAGCCCAGATTCGCTTCGCCTTAGAGCGATTGTCCGAGCGAAATGCTGAGCACGAATGGGAGGAGTTGTGCCGGCACCTCTCTCGCGAACGTATTTGCGCCAACATTCTGCCCGCAACGGGGCCCGTACAGGCGGGTGGTGATCAAGGACGGGATTTCGAAACATTCCGTACGTTTTTGCAGCAGAGCTCGCTAGGCCAGAGATCGTTTGTTGGTTTGATTTCCGACAAGCCGATCGCGTTCGCCTGCACGATCGAAAAAGAAAAAGGCATCGCCTCGAAAATTCGCGATGACATCACAACTATTATGTCGTCGGGCACGCGGCCGGAGACTATATATGAATTCTGCGCATGCGGGGTGAAGGTCGCAAAACGTCACGAGTTGCAAGAGTGGGCGCAAACCAAACATAGCGTACACTTGGAGATAATGGATGGTGCCGCGGTCGCGGAACTCCTCTGTGACCGCGAGCTACTCTGGCTTGTAGAACGCTACCTCCAACTGCCGTCAGAACTCCTTCCGTCCCTGACTACTGCTGAGGAAGAGAAAGACTGGTACACCTCCAAACTCGAGAAATGGAAGCAAGAGAAGTGTCCTCCCCAGACATTTGCGCATTTTCTAGAGATACGATCAGCAGGTCGTACGGCGCTCGGGCCATTCAAATACGACAAGGACGGCGCACCGGTAAGCGGCCATGACCTGCCCGAGTTGCCCTTTTGGATTGAGCGCTTGGACGAGATCACAAGCAAAGGTGCCGTTCAGTCCTTACGCCGCCGCGCCTTTTACGAAGCAACGGTGTTGAGACTGCGCGGACTCGGCTCGCTCATCGGTCAGGAAGAACGGCTGCGCGGTTATTTCTCTTACCTCACGCAATTGCAGGACCTGTCGGAAATCGAAGACTTCCAAGTGCTTTTGACTTACGTCGTGGTCGCCAATCGACTGGGACATGTCAGACTTCAAGATGCAGAATTAAAGAATTGGGTCCAAGCACTCGAAGATCGTTTGGTCGACCGCCTCCATAACGCCAAGAAACACGAAAAGATTAATGAATGGTGTGCGCTCCTTGACATCCGCGCCCACTTGGCGCTGTTCCTTCGCATCGCTTGGAAGCAGCCAGACGCCACGGAAGCACTACAGTACTGGGGGAAACTGGTGAAGTTAGTGAATCGTGCTCCTCTTTTCCCACTAGAACGCTTTGCGGATCGTTTGGCTGAGTACGCTCGCTACATCGGAAGACATCCGCTGTATGAACCTCTGACCAAAAAAGTGGACGCTTTGGTCGCGAAGAGATTTGGCAATTTCAAAGCTGCTGAGAAGTGCCTAGACCGCGCCATCGCCTTCAGAGACGCAGATGACCTGCCGCGCGCCATGGCTCAGTTGCACAGGGCGAAGATTGACTGGTTTGCCGAGGAAACCCTGGGTAAGTCCCTGCAGGTTCTCGGATGGTTGAGCGGTGCCTACCAAGAGCAAGGGCTCTGCTTTGCCGCCAAGTACTACGCCCTCGCTGCCGCATTTTCAGCAGTTCATTCACAGGACCTGAAACTGAAGCCGATGGTCTCGCGAAACCTCGAACGTGCTGCCTCGTGCGATTACTCGGTAGGGGCATGGCATGGCCTTCTTGAGTTAGCCGCGATCTGTGTAAAGCTTTATCCGCATTTCGCATCAGATCCGGAGAGTGACTTCACAAGCGCTGACGGTAGTATGTTTAGGCTGCCATTTCATCTAGCGATGGCTGCAGCCGCGACTAAACTGCTGTTTTCCGATCTAGAGGCTTACGCAACTACGCAGACGACACAAATCATGAAAAGCCTGGGGCTTGACGACGTTTTGCAGCAGACGCGCGACCATGCCTTGAAAGTGTGGGCGAATAATGCGCAGGACTTGTGGACCGCCATCGAAGAGCAACTGAACGGCCCTCCATGGAGCGATTCCGGACCCATGCGGTATGTGCGATGGAAAGCGCATGGCGTTACTTGGAATGTCCAATGGTGTAACGACTACGAAAGTACACTTGCCGCTGAGGAGTTTCTTGCCGTTTTGCAGATTTTTTTGTCCGACCTCGCAGGCCAAGACCTCTGCCTATTGCGCTCATCCCTTAGCATTTCCATCCGTCTGGCCAGCGACGATGCATTCGCTACTGCGAAAAGCGGGGGTCACAACGGTTTCGACGTCAGGTTTGAACCATCGAATACAGAACGGGTCGGCGTCGTGACTCTGCCGCCCTACCGGCGTTTTTATGACGGCACCATCACGCGCGAGGATCTTCAAGCTGGTGCCCTGGGAGTTGCAGGCTCTCTCCTTACCGAAATCTCACTGCTGCCCTTGGATCGCTTTGGTAAGATTCTGGAGGAGCGCCTTAAGGAAGGGCTGCAAACCAAACTTTTGATAGCCGCAACATACGGGCGATGTCATCGCGAATTCATTAGCCAGGAAGACTTTGAGTCTTCCGGCCGTTATACGCACGCGTCGCTTCCTAAGTCGGTACGCTTCGCGCCGCGCCTCCCCGATGAGCTTCCTTGGTTTAATGGCCCCGGTCCGGGGTACGACTCTCGGGAGGCCAAAAAGCTGATACGAAATCGCTACAGTAGGTTCCCCCCGCCGATTGCAAGAACACTAGAACGTCTGAAGAGAGAGTTGCCATTCCGAATGACATTGGATCGTCTACGAGCAACTGGTTGGAAGGATTGGCATATACTGAGCGCAGTCTTTCACGTCACAATGAATTACCGACTCAACCACATACGCCGTACGCAGGGAGTTGGACCAGAACAAGCAACCAGCTTGCTAATGCCGCACAAACCGGAACCGGAAGATGCACTCCCTGTACCGCTAGAGGAATACGAGGAAAAGAATATGCGTGCACAGTTTCAAATGTTCGTCATCTCATTCGCGAAGACCTACAAGTTGGAATTACACAGCCCCACGCCGAACTTTTCCGAGATCGAAGATTTCCTAGCCCAAAGGTACAACTTCTGGACGGACGATGTGGACCACGAGGATCCATTCGCACTGTAGCCGGACGACACGGGCCAAGTCTACTCATTATGCAATTGTCCACGGCGTCAACGCCTGACTCATGAGCCCCACCCGGTCGCGCCCCCCTGAAACCTCCTCACCCTTGCGTTCCGAATCTCGACACTCGGGTTCGGCTCCGTCCGTACACCCGCCTACCGATAAAAAGTTATGGATAGTGCTATCCATAATCCCAAAGGCGCCATTCGTGGTATGCTAAAAATTTAGCATGCCACGACAACCCCGGCCTTCGTGCCCTTCGCGACTTCGTGGTGAATATCCATCCCCATCTGTGTTCATCTGTGGCTCGCCCTTCGTGTCCTTCGTGCTCTTCGTGGTGAACCCCCGCGCTCCAC